>Ga0308164_10003854_pt1 | contig 13143 bp, 13 predicted proteins | sample PhyTR2_FD_201031 | JGI IMG/M metagenome (GOLD analysis project Ga0308164, IMG submission 201031) | Phyllosphere microbial communities from UC Gill Tract Community Farm, Albany, California, United States - DLSLT.R2 | ecosystem: Host-associated > Plants > Phyllosphere > Unclassified | place: USA... | reverse complement strand
GAGCCAGGCACGCACCTCGGTGGAAAGCGCCCGGGTTGCACTGGCACGCTACCAACGCCAGGTCGCACAGGATCAGAACAACCTGACCCTGCTGCTGGGCACCGGTATCCCAAGCAATTTGCCTGAGGCCCAACCGCTGAGCGCCGATCTGCTGAGCGAAATGCCAGCGGGTATGCCTTCCGAGCTGTTGCAACGTCGTCCGGACATTCTGCAGGCCGAGCATGAACTTCTGGCTGCCAACGCCAATATTGGCGCTGCACGAGCTGCGTTCTTCCCAAGCATCAGCCTGACGGCCAATGCCGGTACGCTCAGCCCGGACCTGTCGGGTCTGTTCAAGGGCGGCTCGGGTACCTGGTTGTTCCAGCCGAGCATCAATATCCCGATCTTCAACGCTGGTAGCCTGCGTGCCAGCCTGGATTACTCGAAAATCCAGAAAGAGATCAGCGTCGCCAATTACGAGAAGGCGATTCAAACCGCCTTCCAGGAAGTGTCCGACGGCCTGGCTTCACGCAAGACTTACAGCGAACAGTTGCAAGCACAGAGCGATTTCGTCGGTGCCAACCAGGATTACTACCGTCTTGCAGAGCGTCGCTACCGTATTGGTATCGACAGCAACCTGACGTTCCTGGATGCCCAGCGTTCGCTGTTCAGTGCTCAACAGTCGCTGATCACCGACCGTCTGTCCCAGCTCACCAGCGAGGTCAACCTGTACAAGGCCCTCGGCGGCGGCTGGTATGAGCAAACCGGACAAGCCAAACCTGTCTCGCAAGAGAAGCCGTCAGTCCAGTTGTTCTGATGGCTCATCCGACAGCCGCCTGATCCGGGCGGCATCGATGGCTGAAGTTGTTCCAAAAAAATGCCCGCAGCGCACGCTACGGGCATTTTTTTTGGCAGAGGAATCTGACGGCTTTGGTGCAACAAGCCGTGCGCCTGGTCTCCAGCCGACCGTTGCGCCCCCTTCCCTTCAAACCTTGGAAATCACCAGACAACATTCTCCCGACTCTCCTCATCGTTTGATGGATTCATGGCTTCATGCATAAAACTCTGGAGCATGAAATTCATGCTGAAGGCTGACGAAAACGCTTTGCCTGCCAGCTCGTAAGCCAGACCGTCTTGCTGCTGGTCTTCCTTGAGTTTCGCCATGACCTTCTGCAGTACCTCCATTTGCGCACCTGTGGTTTTGAAGGTTTTTTCACCGTCAGCCCCTACGTAATTCCTGAGAAACTCCTGCGCATTGAAGCCCTCCTGAGCAGCCATCAGCGCTGTATAAAACGCTTCATAGTCGGCGTCGTATTCGGCGGAGTTATTGTCTCGAGAGGCGCCCCCCAGCCGATTCAATCGCTCATCAAGCGAAACCACAGCCGATGAGCCTGTTGCTGGGGGCACAGGTTTGTTGAACGAAATGGCATCAAGCGACATTGTCGGTATCTCCGGACAGGGTTTGAGAGCAAGGCTCGGGCGGCTCAGTCAGGTAACTCGCTGTGTGATTGCGCAGGACTTGAACAAAGCCCTCGTCCAACGAGCGTATGGCATCAGGCAGTGCCTTCACCCGAGCCATCAGGCGAGGGGCGAGACGCTCGCGAATCGATTTGAGATCGAACTCCAACACCTGATGCCCCATGCGAAGCAGGTATCGCTCCTGATCGTGGTACTCGATGGACACGGGGCCATCCCAACGACTACGCAAACCCTCTGCCAGATCTTTACCCTTGCTACGGCAATGGCCAGGCATCAGGACGTGCAGAGTTTCGGCAGTCGTTGCCCGTTGTTCACTCAACCACTGGGCAAGGGCTTGCTCAAGCCATTGATCCTGCTGCAGCAGATCACCCAACAACTGCTCGGCAGCCTGCGCAAGATCCTGACGCAACTGAGCGCCAAGGACCCGTGAACGCACCAGAAGCTCGGCCATATCGGCGCTGGCCTGGAGAATTCCATGGCCATACCCTTCTTGAAAGGCGTAGGCCCGAATAGAGTCGGATTCATCGTTGGCCTGGGCGATGTGCTGGCTGGCACGACGGCGGGCCGTATCAAGTAAATGCCGGCGATGCCGTGCAGCAGTCAGGTCTTCGCGGGAAAACCGATCGCCGCCCTGGGGTGGAATATCAGTCAATTTGCGAATGGATTCGAGCATGTTGTATCGCCAAGGCAAGTAAGGCCGCATCGGGCGTCGTGGGAGCCAGCAACTGCTGACGTGCGATGACTTGAGGAGAAAATTGCAGAGGCAGGCGCTCAAGCAGAGCCGGCGCCACCCGCCCCCGCCATGCAAGCAGCGCATTCAGTCCAACGGCGTCCAGTTGCTCGCCGAGCTGTTCACCGCCTTCCAGCACGAATTCCGCCAGGCGCGGAGCAATCGAGCAACTGGCGAATGCACGCACCGACCTGGACAGATTGCACATCGCAGCCCCCCTGGCGAGATGGGGCCAAGCCGCCTGGGCGCCTATCAAACGAGCCACTACGGGCAACAGATCCCAGTATTCAAGCCACAGATCAGTGACGGGTGAGCGTTCGACATCAGGCATGCCAGCACTCAGCCCTAATCCCTGAAGCACGATATCGTTGAGCACATCCCGGGCCTGCGGGGTATTCATCGACGAAGGTACCTGCAGACGATCGGGGTGCAGGTATGCCAGAGGATGTGTCAGAACCCGTTGTATTTGCTCATTTCGTGCCGGCATCTTGCTTCCCTTCACTCAGACGCCGGATCGACCGCTGGCGTTGCCACCACAAACTGCAGGCAATGATGCCTAGCAGCACAGCTACAGCGCCCAGCCAAACGCTATCAGACAGGGAAGTTTGAGGCTCCAGCGTGGGCAATGCGTGCTGAATCACCGAACGGCGCGACAGCACCACCGAGATATTGTCGTACTCGACATCAGCAAAGCTGTTTATTAGAAATCGCTTGATGTCGCTTATCAGCAATTGGCCTTCAACATCGCGCTCATGCACCACCAGCGCGGAGAGATGGACCGGACTGGACTTGCGCCCACCTTCGCCGGCATCCAGGTCATAGCTGACATGCACCCGCGCGCTGACGATACTTTCGAGGGTGAGCAGCGATTGCTCAAGGCGTTGTTCAATAGCGGAATAAAGCCGGGCTTTTTCCGCCCGAGGCGAGGCGACCAGAGCGTCGCTTGGAAACATCTGCGACACCTCAAGGCGGGGTCGCGATGGCAGCGCATACAGATTCAACAAGTCGACTGCAGCGGCAAAATCGGCCTGGCGGATGCTGACGCTGTAACCGGTCTTACCGTTATCCAGCTTGCTCGCAGCGATGTTATTGCGCTGCAAAACCGACACAACTTCGTTGGCCTGTTGTTGATCGAGCGCCTCCAGCAAGGCCGGCTGCCGACAGCCGACCAGGGTAAAGCAAAGCAGCGCCAACGCTGCGTAAGCCTTCATGATGAACGCAACAAGGTTTCAACGGTGCTTACGCCCTTTCGCACCATGGCGTTGATCATCGAAACGTCAACGGTGTATTCGCCCATTCGTTGTTGCAATGCAGCCAGAACTTCAGGGTCGGTAATATCCGAACGCTTGAGCATGGCGTCAATGGTCTCGGTTCTGGATTCTGTATCAGCAGCAGAACTTGCGAATGCCTGTAGCAGACGCTGCTCCAGATTGACCACTGATGTCTCACCCGGCACCCGCAGCTCGGCGAAACGCGCCTGGGATACACCCGACGCAGAGATAGTTTGAAGAGGCATTAAATACTCACAAAGCACATGGCAACCCCCGTCGAGAGAGTCGCCAGCTAGAGAACAGACGGCGGTAAACCGATCAGCGCGCCGCCTGGACGATCGACATGTCAATGTCCTTGAACGCTTTCACGGTGTTGGTTTGCACGTTACGAAATACCGTATACGAGCCCAGTGCTGCCTGGTAAGCAGCGAGCAAACCTGGATCGGAAGAGTTTTCCTGCAGGTCCTCAAGCGCCGTGTTCAATGCATCATGCAGCTTGACTGCACCTTGCTCGAAGGCATCCGCCTGCTGACCGAGAAAGTCATCATGAAAACCGGGGGCGGGAATTACACCTGGCATATATCACCTGTTAGATAGGTTTGGGAAAGTACCAAGAGGACGGGGTCATCTTGATGTAGCCCTGCGGGCCATACTGAAACGATTTGCCTTTGAGCCAATCGTCGTGAAGCTCAATTTCGAAGTGCACATAACGATTACCCCACTGGCGATAGAAACCGCTGACGTAATCGCGGACGGCCTGCAACTCGGTGTCAGCCAATGCACCCTGCACGGTGAATGTGATGCTGTTGGCCTGCGCCGAACGGTGATACGGCAAGCCCAGCCGCTTGAGCCCCTGTTCGGCAAGCCCCGCCAGTTGCTGATCATCTCGTCCGCTGATCACAACCTCATCTGCGTAGGGCGCGGCCTCGCGCAGCAAGCCAGTCAGGCGTTGCTGCAAGGCCGGGGTCAGCTGATTGCGTTGGTTGCTCACCAATAACTGCGGCACAGCCGGCCTGGAAAGATCAATGCTGTGCCAGGCAAGTGCAGGCTCGGCATTGGCGAGCATGCGCTGCAGACGGTCCTGCTCGTCAGCCACTGTCACCACGGTTGTGGGGGACTGATATTTGCTGCGCTCCAGAACCTGTCGTCCCCAGCTGGCATCTCGTTCGGATGCCGCGAAGGCGTACAAGGTTCGGTCACGACCTGGTAACACAGTGAAACCGCCACTGGAACCGCCAATCAGAACCTGGACATCAGCTATCGGATTGGGCCGTGTCACATACCAGCCAGCCGCCAGCAGGACAGCTACGGCAAGACCCGCCGCAGCCCCCAGCCATTTCGGAAAAGGCTTAAGGCCCTGCTCCACGCGCAGCGCTGTCTGTGCCGGTTCGGCTGCAGCCAAAAGCGCATGATCCCAGGACTCATTCTCCGGCCTTAAAGCAAAACGCAGCCCGCCCACACTCTCCAGTGTCTGCTTACTGCACGTACGCTCTTCAGTTTGTGCTTCGAGCAGAATCCTCAGCGTCACGCCATTGACGGATGTATCACCAATAAGCACTTCAAAATTGCAACCGTCGAGGTCCAGGGGGATGTAGAGAGCATCCGCTGGCATCGATAGCGGCTGCTGCTGGTCGCAGAGACGATCTTGAGAACCGACCACAAACAAGGTGCGGCGCTCTGTCAGCTTGAATTCACAACCTTGCAACGGGCCGTTGAAAACCCTCAACACCCACGCGGGGGTCGGGGTGTCCTGCATATTGTTCATATTATCCATCGGCTATTCGTAGTGACTGGCGCTTTGGCCGGGCATCTTAGGTATGCAACCGGCGGAAATCCTGATGCGTAGCGCGCAAACCTGGCGATCATTCGATCAGATTCGAAGGTCCGTCAGTGATCAGTTGCTGATAGAGACCCCAGACTTTGCGCGCGTAACGCAACCGGACAGCTTCACGATTGGCCGCACTCCCTGCGTTATAGGCCCCCACCGCCGACCAGTTGTAACCGTGACGGGTGAAGAAGTCAGCGAGGATCGACGCACCAACATGCACGGCCAGGCAGGGCTCAGCCAACAACCGCTGCTCAGTAATACCTCTGCGCTGCAAGTTCGGCATATGGAAGCTATTGATTTGCATCAGGCCGATATCTCGCGAGCCGTCCTTATTGATGTGCACGGCATCGGCGCGCATACCAGACTCAACGATGGCGATGGCTTGCAGCAATTCAGGCTCGACCGCATATTTCGCCCCTGCTTCATCCCAACAGTTGCCACGGGCTAGTTCATGCACGAGACAACCCACCAGGAAAACGGCCAGGCGCAAAATCCGTGGATTAAGGCCGCGCATGACGCAATGTCATCAGTGGGGTCATTGCACAGGTCACCCGCTTGCCACACGCGGGTGCGAGCCAGGAAACGGCCACTTGCTCCAGACAGACTTCAGCCTTGCGCCCGGGAGCAGAGAACCGCCAATAACCCTGTGCATCAAATACGCTGCTATCTGCCGCCTGAGGATTCTGAAAATCCATAGCTTCCAAGCCATTGGCCGATGCATGGAACATGCTCGCCAACCCGAGCGCCAATGGATGCGCACCAAGCCCGTTTTCCATCGCTTGTTGAATCATCGACAGCGCCAGCTCGGGTTGCCTGTGCGCCACCATACGCACCTTCAGGAGTTGCGCAGGCACCGATTCCGGATGGTGCTTCAAAGCGATATCGATACTGTCAGCTGCCTGGGCTTCCTTGCCACAGGACCACTGATGCAAGGCGTAGAAGCCATAAACATCGGCACGATCAGCGCTGAGCAGGCACCGCTGGAACAAGGCCTCTGCGGCGTCAATACTGCCTTGAAGGCTGGTCAGCAAAGCCAGACGCAGGAGCGCGGCAGGGTTGCCCGGCTCTATCTCCAGCGCCCGCCCGAGGGATATCTGCGCCTGCTCGAAGGCCCGGTGGGCCGGACAAATGCCCAGTATTGCCAGGGCCAGCCAGGTTTCGCCCAGAGCCGACCACGGAGGAACATAGGTCTCATCCAGGCGTATGCACTGGCGAAAATGCTGCAAGGCATCTTGCAGACTGTCCGGGGTATAAACTTGCAAGCCGGTCAACCCGTTGAGATAAGCCAGGGCCAACGGATAGGATGAGCAAGACTCACTCTTTGGCTGCAAGCCCGGCATCCGCTGCGCAACCATAAGGAGCACCTGCTCCAGAGCAGTCTCTACCGTCTCGCTGTTGATCACCTGTGAATGCAGTAACGCGTGGCCGTGCCTGTGGGCAAGTTCGACGAACAATTCGACACTCGCCCCGCCGCTCTCGCAGCGACCGCTCAGATAATAATCGGGAGCCAGACGCTCAACGATCTGTAATGCATCGCGGCTGCTCAGCGATCCAGCAGTGAGACTGGCTGGCATGACCCGCAGGGTTCCCGCGAGCGCCTTGGTCAGGCTTCTGGTGATTTGCTCGTGGAGCATGGCACCCAATGACGCACTGTCACAACGAAACGGCAGCACCAGCAACGAAGGCACTGACGCTGATGGTTTGGACTCCTGCAACTCCAGCACCGGGCAAATGAAACGATAGCCCCTGCCATAGCGAGTGCTGATGTAACGCTTGTCGCCGCCAAGCAGCTTGCGTAGTGAATAAATGCAGCGCGTCAACGACTCGTCGGCGACGTCACAACCTGGCCACACGCTTTCGAGTAATGAATCCTTGTCAACCAGTGCTCCAGCAGCATCAAGCAACATGCGCAGGACTGCCAATTCTTTGGGGGGTAAATGCACTCCTTTGCCTTGATCCTCCGTCAACCAGTCGCCCTGCAACACCCATCGCCCGAAGGCATACGTGGGTATCGGCGACTTGTTCCCGCATTGAACCATCATCTGTTACTGACTCCCAGACTGGTGAGCGCACAGTTGATCAGGCAGACATAGCCGAAACAAACACGTGCGGTAATATCTTATTTTTTACAAAAAAAAACGAACGACAAAGTTAGCAACAACAAACATTACTTTATGTAGGATATTTCTCTAATTAATTAACAATGCCTTATTTTGCTGTAGGAAATTTCTACACTAGAGCATCATGTAAAAATCGAGAGCACAGAAAAAGGCCCTAAGCTTGCGCTAAGGGCCTTGAAGCAACCGCTGACTAAAGAATCAGAAAAATTTATCTACCAACCTGCATAGATCACCCGCGGTCCGAACCGATGACAGTTCATCTTCAGGAAGTTCAATACCGAAGAGATCATTCAATGCATGAGTGATTTCAAGGATCTCAAGTGAGTCAGCCCCCAGATCCTCGACCAGGCGACAACCCATTCCAACCCTTTGCGGTTCCAGCAGAAAATAATTGGCTATCAGCGTAAGTGTTTGTGCTTGAGTCGCTGGCTTCACGTCAGCGTCATGAATGCGAACACTCATATCAGCTTATATATTTTTGGCTGTAGGTATGACTGTTCACGCCTGCGGTCAGATCGGGCAATGTCGCAAACGCTAGCGAATTTCTATCTGCAGATGAAAACCCACGAAGCTCAGCTTCCAGCAGACGTTCAATACGTTTCTTTAAGGGTTCGCTAGAGCGCCACAAGGCTTGAAACGTTTCACTTGCGCCCAGCTTTTCCCATGTGGGCGAAGGCCCTTTCAACATCGCCTTAAGTTCTTTAGCATCCTCACTCGCTGTACTGTCAAGATCAATCGCGGAACTTAGCCCCCTCAAATTTTGTAGGGTGACGATACCAGTCATGACATGGAAAGGTGCAGGCTTTGGCATCTTGCGAACATCGAGCCGGACACCGCGCAAGGCGATCTGATCACTCAGTTGCACACTTTCCTCTGTATAAAAAAATTGCCGGATTGCATTGATGTTCTCTGTAGGGAAACTCTGGCCGTGCGGTTCATCTTGCAGATTGGTTTCCGTCGTTTCAAAGTCCCTTAATTTCACCTGGGAGTCATAAAGGAAGGGGTCGACGTATGGAATCCCCAAATTCTGCACCACCTGACTGACCGGTTGACCGTTATACATAAATTGCTCCAGATCATCTAGCTCACTGGGTGGTGGTGGTGGTGGTGGCAGATCATCAGCGGGGGGTGGGAGATTTTCCACCGAGGTTGTATAGTACAAATCGCCGCCACTGAACAATGCAGGATCCATATCAAAATAATTATCCAGAGGCGGCGGACCTTGCTCGGTATTAGTCCCAACAGTGGTTAACGCAGGCCTTACCACCGGACCCGGTTCACTGTCCTCGAACATCTTCTCAATAAAAGCGCGAAGCCGTTTGTCCATGCCATCCAAATTGGCGATCGCTTTCGCGCCCTTGACCGTAATAGTCGGTTGCCCACCTCCACCGCTGTGACCGCAACAATGATGCAGACACTCGGCAATCTGTGGCTTTTGCGGTGCAGCCGGATCGTCCACCGCAGCGGCTTCAAACTTTCCAGGACGGTGCAGATCAAGGACCTTGAGCGTCTGTCGGATAAACTCACCCAGTGTCTGGCCGTTACCGCCCGCTTTGGCGATTTTCAACTGGCCGTCTAATGTGTTGGCAGCCGCGGGAGTCAGATCGGCATGTTGCATAAGCTCGCGAACGCTCTGCGCGGTCAACGGGCCCCAGCGGTTTTCAACACCCGCTCGCAAGCCATCCACAAGATAGTCCCGGGCAAGTTGCAACTGAATGGATTCGAATATTTCGCCGGTTCCAGCCGGGTTCTTGCTGAGTAGGTTATCGATTTGCCTTGTGAGTTTCTGATAGGCCTCATAGCGCGATTTATGCTTCAAGTCCATGGTAACGAGGGACCATGCCGGCCTAGCCTGAAATTTACCCGCCAAATCATCAAGCGCACTTTTTGCATCCCTCAAACCCTGTGAATCAACGCCTTGGGCTTCCAGCAGGTGTAAATTGACGGCGCACTCCATTAAGGCAACGGCGCTGGCATCTTTGCCATAACTATTGGTTTTCTGCGCACTGCTTAACACGAAATTCCGCAGGCTCGCGTCAAGAAAGCAACTGTCCGCCGCCTGCTTTTGCAAATCCAGATAAGCAGCTTTTGAATCGATTGGTGCGATGCCAGTGCCCTGGGGAGTAACTAGCGAACGATCAGTGTTGGCGGCCGTTGGCGATGACTGAGAACTACTGCTGACTATGGTCATGGCTTATCCCAACGAAGCTGAAAAAGCCTTCAGCATTTCAAATAATGCAGACAGCGTGGAACTGATGACTTTCTGCACGTTGTCATGGATGGAGTTGGCGTTGCTGTATTTTTGCGTGTGTTTCTGCAGCGCGCTTTCCAGCTCCTGGATCTGTGCATTCCACGCCGCCTGCCAGGCCTGAAAGCGGGCTGGAAGCAACTCCGGGTTATCACCAGAAGGCAAGCCCTCCTTCATTTCGCGCAACGGTGACAGATCCACCACCACACAATACGAACCATCCGGCAGCCGCTTAAGGCATGAGACGGGCAGGCCCATTGCGACCAGCCACTTCATTGCATCGTCCCGACTGGAGCCGGTCACACTGCCGTCCTCACCAGGCACAGGAAACAACACAGCGTCTGGATTGGGCAGCGAGTATTTGGTAATCAGCTCATCCAGTGCTTCTCTGATCGCCCGGACATCGATTTGAACTGCACCCTTGTCACCGACCACGTTCAGCCATTGATGCAGCTTGCCGATCACCTCTTCATTGAGTTCGGCAAACAGCTGCGCGTAGGCCTCGACCATACGCGCATACACATCCAGATATTCCTCCTTGATGATGCCAATCAACCCCTGAAGGCCATCGAGGATATCGTCGAAAGATGAACGCGCTCCAATCGGATTCTCGATGCCCGACCGTGAGAGCGCCGCGGCCACCCGCTCAGCCAGCACCGGTACGAGGTCCTTGATCAGGTGATCGCGCTGTTCCGGGGCCAGCTCCTGGCCGCGCGCCCGCAGAAAATCCAGACCAGACTGCACCGCGTTGCGGGTCAACTGCCCAGCCAGCTTGCCGCTGGCGAGCTGCTCGGCAAGCGCTTGCGCCAGCCGGGTCTTCAGCACAGGACCTGCCGCCGGATCATCGAAATTGCTGGCCAGCCTCGACGCAGCAGTGCGCAAGGCCAGCGCATTGCTGCTGGCCTGATGCTCTTGTTTGAGCAGGCGTTTGAAGATGTCATCAGCCAGTGCCTCGCTGACATCCGGCCCAGATCCGACCTCATGGGCGTGCGGGGAATTTTTCTCTGGCGGCGAATGACTCCATTCGCTCGCCACGCGTTGCGTCGCAATGACGGGTAATGCAGAAATAATCGTCATGGGTGAGTTCAAGCCTTCACGCTGCTGGCGATGGTACTGGCGGCGGCGTTGCGGCCCTGCATGATCTGCATGGCGACCTCCAGCAGTTTCTGCATCAGGGAGCTGTCTTCGGAGAGGCGCTGAGCCTGCTCATCGGTCAGGCTCCGGCCAATGGTCTGGATCGATTGATTCTCCACTTCAATCTGTCGCTGGGCGTATTCTTCAAGGCGCACCACGGCAGAAATCATCGTACTCAAGACCATGGCCATTGAGGTCAATGCCTGCCCTAAGGTCAGGTTCTTACCGTAAACCTTCTCGTTCAAAGCGCTCATCAGGTCGGAGACGAGGGCCTTTTTATTGAGCGTGGCGATTTCATCGCTGAGGATCGCGCGCTCTTGCGCAGTCAGGTTGTTGCTGCTCTGATCTAGCTCGACTTTGCGGGTATTGCCGTTCTTGTCGATAACCGTGAAGGACTTGATCGCATCCACAGGGTTTTCGACGGAGCTCCTTTTAGTGAGTTCGGTTTGCAAATCATTAGCCCGGTTGCGAGCGTCCATGGCGTCACGCTTGTTCGCCGAAATATCGGTATGCTTCTGGCGTTGCCCTTTGAGATTAAGTGCCATGCCACCCATTGCCATGGCCCCTGCAACAGCAGCCCCGGTAATTGCACTGTTCATCACGGCATTACCCGCCTCGATGATGGACACGCCCTGGGCCCTGGCAGCATCGGCGGCCATCACGGCATAGGTGCCCTTCAAGCCAGCGCTGGTCTGACGTGAAATATTCACTGCGATGATCGCCGCGACCAGTACCCCGACATGTTTCTCCCATGCAGAAGGATCGAACTTGAGGGTCGACTCAAGCCCTTCCTTGCCGGTTTTCTTCTCGACTTCTTCCAGGACGAGCTTCATTTGTGCGTCATCAAAATCAGATACGTCAGTCAGGGTTTCCAGTTGCTCCAGGGTTGGCAAGGGAACGAATACCTTGCTCATCACCTGATTCTGGATGCTGATTTCGATGGCGGCCGAACTGCCCATCGCCTGCAATGAGTTCAGTCCGGTCTTGCTCAGTGCCGTAAGCGGCATGCCATCGATCGAAGAGAGTTGAGGGGGTGGCAAAAGGCTCGGGCGGTACGTAATGGTAGTCATAGGTATTGATCCTGAAAAAGGTAATGAATTAGACGTTGCGAGCGATCTGCAGGCTGCTGGCCTGGCTGTTCTGCATCTCGAGACCGATCTGCTCGATCAACCTGGTCTGTTTGTCGAGCATCTCGCCGAACATCTCGACAGCCTGGTCGATGTATGCCGACATGGACTCGACAATCGAGGTAGCAATCACCACCGCTGCAAGATTTTGCGCTGCCCGCGCCTGGTGAATACCGCTCTTGATTTGCAGCCCCGCCTGAGTGGCAGCACCCACGCCCTCGGTGACGGCAAGAGCCTTGTCGAGGTTGTTGCCATATTTGGCAAGGGACACAGCGTCGGACTGCAAACCGACCGAGCCGCGAACCTTGGTCGCCATTTGAGTCATGGCCTTGCTGGCCGAACGTGCGCCTTCCTTCAGTAAGTCGGGGACCATCTTCGACACGTGCTTGCCGATCATTTCGCCCGCCTTCGAACTGATTCGACCACCAGCTCCCTTGGCGGCAACGGAGACCGCCGCCATGGCCGCGACTGTCACCACTGCACCGGCAACCGCACCGGTGATATTGCCAACGGTGCTGGCCGTTTCATCCGGGATGCCGGGGACTTTCGACAGTGCCCATGAGGCGGCTTTGCCCAGTTCCTTGACCATGGGCGCAACGACTTGCTCCATCATTGGCTTCATGGCCTGTTCCATGAATGAAGTCCCGGTAACCGCCTTGCCGATCATGTCGCCCCCCGTCAAGGTCACCCCAACCGCAGCCACGGCCAGGCTGGCACCGGCGGTGAACACCGCACCTATGACACTGATGACAGTCAACAGGCCGCCCAGCACTTTGCCGAGGCAACCCATGGCTTTGTTCAGCCGTTCCGCCTTGGCGACTTCCTCTTCGTGTTTTTTGGCTTCGGCCTGGGCCTTCGCGGCCTGGGCGTCGCGAATCTTCGTGGCGACTGCCTTGTCGGCTTCCAGCCGACTGTCCGCGGAATCGCCCATCAGCTCGGCAAACCTGGCCATGATGAACACCATGCGAGCGGCGGCACTGAGGTTGTCTTTCTGCGCTTGCCGCTGCTCTGGATTACGCAGAATGCCGGCCTCTTCGGCCTTCTCCCGCAGGCCATCAGCCTTGATGTTTGCCACCCTGGCTGCCTCAACTGCCTGGCTGTGGAGCGTCGTGGCCTGAGTCACCCCTTGGCGCGCGGCTGTCAGTTCAGTGCGCGCAGCATCCCGGGCAGCAAGCGCATCGGCGTACTCAGGCGCGTCCGGATCGAGGCCGTCGAGGCGCGCCTGCG
>Ga0308164_10003852_pt1 | contig 13145 bp, 12 predicted proteins | sample PhyTR2_FD_201031 | JGI IMG/M metagenome (GOLD analysis project Ga0308164, IMG submission 201031) | Phyllosphere microbial communities from UC Gill Tract Community Farm, Albany, California, United States - DLSLT.R2 | ecosystem: Host-associated > Plants > Phyllosphere > Unclassified | place: USA... | reverse complement strand
TGCGTATGCCAAATGGATCGGGAAGTTTCAACGACAAATTTGATCAATATTGAAGATGGATAGGATGTTAAGTCAGTCCCAACGCGGTCGGGCGCAAAGAAAGTTTTAAAAGTGTCTTGGTAAAAAAAGATCTTCATTTCATGCATTAAATGGCAGTAAGCGAACTGTGAGATGCGGATAAGTAACCTGCGGACTTAATATTTTTAGCACGCAAGCTTTAGAATCGTCAGTTTGCGAAAAACGGATTACGTATATAAATGCGTTGGCTATGCATAATTTGATTGTACAAAAGTTGCACTTGACCAAATTTGCAATATCTTTGTTTCCAGGAAGGGCATTATACGAGTTGTTGATTGCTGAAGCATGGGATTTAATTGCTTGAAATATTTGAATGCCATTTTCAGGGCAGCGGAAGGGTCACTTCGTGAATATGTGTCAACTAATTTTCGATTTATCAAAATTCTACTTTTTTGATCTTTGGCTATAAATTCAACGATGGAAGCCGATGAAAATGCATTTGAAATCCCAAGATCTATGATTTTTAGGAAAAAATTTGTGTTTCCCTAGTGCAGAAGTGGCTTATCTTATTTGAAGTGAATCCTGTTGTCGACCAGAATAAAAAGGCTGTCAGATAGACAGAATTAGTAATGCTGCAGCTAAATGGTCTGATCTCACGCAGAAAAAGAAGTCATAGAGAAGAAGAGACTCGAAATCTTGAGCTGATATCTGTGATGGGTGCAGGCAATGCGTTTTTGCCAGTTTATGTGTTTTTTGTAGTTGTTTGCGCGTACATCATATATCCAGGTATCCCTCGTTCTACGGCGACCGCATGGATCGGCATCTATCTTCTTTACACTTCGATTCGAACGGTAGCAACATATTTATATCATGATGACGCCAATCGTACCGATGCAGAGCGGGTAACGCAATGGCGACGTTTTGTGTTTTGTTCCGCTTTTACCCATGGCATTATTTTGGGTAGCTTGGCAGTCATTGCGTTGCCTATACTTGCTCCTACACGTCAGCTTTTACTGACTTGTTTTGTGCTTCTTGTGACAACCGGGGCAATTCTGTATGTTTCTGCAATTCTTCCCGCTTTATTGATCCTGATATTTGCCGCATTGATGCCATTTGTTATGATCTGGCAGATCAGGCCTGGTGTTTTCGAGTTGCCGGTGTCGAATTTCCTTTTGGGTGCTTTGTTTGCAAACTTATTTTTAAGTGTTGTGCATTACAGAAATAATTCAAAATTATTTTTTTTTGCTGCTGAAAAAGCCGTCGCCATTAAGGAGCTTGAACACAAGAATCGTGAACTTGTTGTGGCCGACCGGGCCCGCGTCCAGCTATTGGCGGTCACTAGCCATGATCTCAGGCAACCCGTTCATGCGCTAAGACTCATTCTCGCTCATGCCAGCGAGAATGATGAAAAAGAAGTGATCTGTTCGAATATTTCAAAGCTTAGACGCCTTGCCGACCTGATCGCTCAAATGCTTCTCGAAATGATGGATTTGAGTGCATTGGAACACGAAGCAGATACTAAGAATCTAGAGTCAATATCGTTAGAGAGTGTTTTGCAACAACTCAAAGTGAGTCAAGAGCCTCTCGCAGAAAAGAAAGGTCTGCAGCTTGATATTCAGTGCTCGAAAGATGTTTGGGTGCTCGCAGATGCAAGCTTATTGAGGAGGATGCTTCTTAATCTTGTATCTAACGCAATCAAGTATACGCATGCCGGGCGTGTGGTGGTTGAATGCAATGTGCAAGAAGTGAATGTGGTAATCAGTGTGCGTGACACTGGGGCTGGAATTCCTCAATCGCGTCTAGACGATATTTTCAAGCCTTATGTACGGCTTGACCATTCTGTCGCGGACAATGAAGGAGCAGGGTTGGGTCTGGCTATTGTTCATCGTGCAGCAGTAGTGCAGGGATTCGACATCTACGTCGCATCGACGATGGGCGTTGGTTCTGTATTTGAGCTTAATGTGCCGTTGGCAAAAAAAAGAATGCTTGTTGAAAAACCCCGCGCGTCGCCGGCCAGTGTTCCGTCTGCAAGATTACGTCGCATTGCTGTTGTTGATGACGATTTTTTTGCAAGAGAAGCATTGATCGCCCTTTTAAAACATTGGGGTTATGAGACGGTCAGTGGGGAAAGCATTTCAGCCTTGCGCGGCGCCCTCAGGTCGTTCGAAAAGCCTGGATTGATTATTGCTGACAATCAGCTGGGCGAGGGTGAGTGGGGTACTGAGGCAATATCTGCAGTGAGAGAAATATTTAAGGACGAAAATATTCCAGGAATCGTGATCACTGGCGATACCAGTCTCATGCTTGACGGGTTTGTCAACATGAAACTTATGCATAAGCCGCTGGATCCTGGCTCTTTAAGGAATCTGTTGGCAAAGTTACTTGATCAAAGTTCATCGAGTCACGTTTGATAATAGTAGAGTTTTAAAAAGAAGATTATTCTGATAGGCATAAAAAAACTTGGGGCAGAAATTAGACTTCGATGTGCAATCTGAACATATGTTAATGAAACATGATGTTGTATCACTCTGCGTTAGATGATGCTGGCAGTCTGCTTTATCGTTCAAAAGGTTTGTTGCTGTTCAATTCGGCATGCGGTCGCATCTCTTCGGAGTGCATCTCGACGTTTGAAGCTTTGAGGATGTCTAAATAAATTATGAAATTGCTCAAAGAGGATTATTTTTCCGAAGCTAGCCGACGCGCCGTGCCCCGGTCTATGGCATGCCGCGGAATGGTCAGTCATTGCCGACGCTTGGACTCATGATGGGTCTGTCTTCAATCTCTACACCTTTGAGGCCTCGTGTTGCCATCATTGCGCCAACACCACGCATCCGCGAATATGGCCGACGCGCATTGCGACTTTTAGGGTGTACCCCGTTGATTTTCTTGGGTCTCGATGAATTTTTCGAGATCGGCGATCGTGCCAATCAAATGTCTCTGATCTTTCTTGAGCATTCTTCGAGTACTGCGCAGGGTGCTGAAAGCAGTGTGGAGTCAGGCGATCGTTTGCGCGCAGCGATCGGTGATGAAATTCCAGTGGTGCATTCTGTGCCAATACGAACAGGTGGTGCCATCCCAGGTTTCAGGGGCCATGATATGTTGTTGCCAGGCTCCCTATCGTTCGCGCAACTCTGCCGGACGTTGCGAGGCTTTTTACAGAAGCAGGGTATGGTTGTGTCGGATGCGTCGCTGGAGTGGGGTAATTATCGCTTTTGCCTTGATTCTGGTCTTGTTTTTGTCGCGGGAAGGCCAGTGGTTCTCAAGGCCGACGAGTTCGATTTGGCCTTGGAGTTGTTTTTCTACATGGGGTCGAAGGTATCGCGGCCATGGTTGAAGACGATGGTTCCAGGATTGCAAGCTCTTCGCAGGCGGGCGACTGCTCCAGCAGCTGACGCGGCGTTGTTTCGGCTTCGCGACTTGCTAGGGTTGCAGCCAGAGCAAGGTTGGGACTTGCAAGTCAATCCGGGTCTGAGTTGTACCCTCGTACGGTCAATCAATGTGATCCATAGTCAAGGTTGACCAGTTTTTCGGAGTGCCTGATTTAGATAGGGTTCTGGATCGACAGCAACTCCGTTTTTTCGGAGTTCAAAATGAAGCTTGACCTGATCCGAATCAGTGTCACCCATTTCGGCGATCTTTTGTCCTTGCTGAACCATATCTTTCTCCGACACCAAGATCGCTTGATTGTGGGCATACGCGGTCAGGTACGTCGCGTCGTGCTTTAGGATGATCATTCGACCATATCCTCTGAGCTGATCACCGGCGTATACCACCTGCCCATCTGCAGCTGCCACGATCGCTGCTCCTCTCACGCCTGCGATGTCGATGCCTTTACTGCGTTCCCGGTTGTAGCGTGTGATGACAGCTCCGTCGGCGGGTATCACGAACTGCACTTGTGGAGCAGGTCTTGAAATCCGCGCAGGAGGTTTTGGGAGCTGATCAGTAGGGGAAACATTTGCACAACCCACAATTTGGATGGCGATGATTAGCGTCGAGAATATTTTTGGTGTTGGGTGGGGCGGCATCATTAAAAAAATATTTTTCAGAGGGCGTTGATTTCGCTATTCTGCGAGCGTGCTTGAAAAGTAAAGACTTCACGCCATAGTCAAGGCGTCTACTTCGTTGAAATCTGGATTTCCGTGTTGGCGTCCACTGGAACGGCGGAGATGCTGTTTTGCGGCGAACCCTCAATCAGGCGATCGGAATAGGACAGATAGATGAGCGTATTTCTTTTCACGTCGACGATGCGGACGACGCGCAACCGTTTGAACATGATCGACAAGCGTTCATTGAATACTTCTTCGCGTTTTTTTATGGGTTCTGTGAATGCCAGGGGCGCAATCTGGCGGCACGCGATCGACGCCTCGGCCTTGTCTTCCGCGATTCCAAGTGCGCCACTGACGCCGCCGGTCTTTGCGCGGGAGACAAAGCAGGTGACGCCTTTGATCTTCGGGTCGTCGTAGGCCTCGACAATGATCTTGTGATCGGGGCCGATCCATTTGAACGCTGTATCGACTTCGCCGATGACTTCTGCACGGGCGTCGAATGCCGATGTCCATGAGATTTGAAAGGCCGCTGCAAGCAAGAGAATCCGTCGTTTTTGCATGGAACTTTGATGACGAGAATGTGTATTTCGGTGTCTTTCGAGGTTTTCAGTTGATGTCGAGCGTGTGAACACGCTCAAAGGCGCCTGACCTGAAGTCCTCGAAATAGAGCCTGAGGGCGTGAGAGACGGTACGGAATGCTATTTCGTCCCACGGTATCTCTGCTTCGGTGAATAGTTTGGCTTCGATGGTTTCATGACCCGGGTCGAAGACGTCGTCAAGCAATTGAGCGCGGTAGAAGAAATGCACCTGTCCTACATGGACCACGCTCATCACGGCGAACAAGCCCAGCATTCGGTAGTGGGCACCTGCCTCCTCATCGGTTTCACGCGCTGCGCCCTGGGAGACGGTTTCGTTGAGCTCCATGAAGCCGGCGGGCAGCGTCCATTTGCCTCGTCGAGGTTCGATGTTGCGTTTGCATAGAAGGACACGGTCATCGAGCGTTGGGATCGTTCCCACTACATTGAGAGGATTTTCGTAGTGGATGGTCTGACACGCTGGGCAGACGGCGCGCTCGCGCGTGTCGCCATCATCAGGCACCCGATATACCACGGAGGTGCCGCAGTTTCGGCAGTGCTTGATGTTCCGGCCTTTTGCATGACTGGAGTCTGGAACGATCATGAATCAGACGATCTTGACGGTCAGCGTCGGTAGTCCTGCAACCGTTCCTTCGAGGACATCGCCTTTCACGACGGCCGCTACGCCTTCGGGCGTGCCGGTGAATATGAGGTCGCCAGGTTGGAGTTCCCAGGCTTTCGAGAGGTGTTCGATCGTCTCGGCAATGGTCCAGATCAGTTTCGCGACGCTGCTGGCCTGGCGCGGGATGCCGTTGACCTTTAGGGCGATGTCCGCGTTTTCGATGTCACCCGCCTGGGCCGTGGGAACGATCGGACCGATGGGCGCGCTCTGGTCGAAGCCTTTCGCGATGTCCCATGGGCGGCCTTGCTTCTTCATGTCGGCCTGGAGATCGCGACGCGTCATGTCGAGTCCGACGGCATAACCGAAGATATGTTTGTGGGCATCAGCCGCGGTGATGTCTCGACCCCCGGTTCCGATGGCGGCGACCAACTCGATTTCGTGATGGAGATTTTGCGTCAGTGTCGGGTAGTCGATGGTTCCAGGGCGGTCGTTGTCCATCACGACGATCGAGTCATTGGGCTTCATGAAGAAGAAGGGCGCTTCACGTCCCGAGAACCCCATTTCCTTCGCATGATCTTCGTAATTGCGTCCCACACAATAGATCCGCCTGACCGGGAATCGGGCGTTTTGACCAAGTACGGGAATCGAGACCGTTGCAGGTGGGGAGAAGACGTAGTCGGAAGCCATTTTTTGATCCTTGATTCAGGGGGTTGAGGGGCCTGGTGGAGAAGGGTTCTGTGTTCGCTGGTCAGTGTGCCAGAGTGGCGGCGCGATCTTCGATGCCGCCTCGGACGAGGGAAATCCGGTACGGCTCTCATTGCAAGCCGCCGCTATGCTTTGGCCGCATGATGAAGCTGCACAACTACTTCCGCTCTTCCGCTTCCTATCGAGTCCGCATCGCCCTCGGGCTCAAGGGCTTGGCATATGAGTATCTGCCGGTCCACCTGGTGCGTGGCGAGCATCTGCAGGCACCGTTCACGTCGATTTCGACCGACATGCTGGTGCCTGTCCTGGAGGTCGAGAGCGAGGATGCGTCCAGCGGCGGATGGGAGCAGCTTTCGCAATCGATGGCCATCATCGAGTACCTCGATGAAACACATCCCGAGCCTCCCTTGCTTCCGTCCGATGCGACCGGGCGCGCTCATGTTCGTGCCCTGGCCCAAATGATCGCCTGCGACGTGCATCCCGTGAACAACTTGCGTGTCCTCAGATACCTGGTCCGCGAACTCAAATTGGACGATGCCGCCAAGACAGTCTGGTACCGGCATTGGGTGCGCGAGGGTCTCCAGGCGTTCGAACGTCAGTTGGCGCGACGGCCGCCAACACGTTATTGCTACGGCGACAGTCCCACGATGGCCGATTGCTGCCTGGTGCCACAGATCTTCAATGCGCAGCGCTTCGATTGCGATCTGTCAGGACTGCCACGCACGATGACGGCCTATGAGACTGCCATGCAGCTCGAGGCCGTCCAGGCGGCTCATCCTGCCCTGTGCCCTGACGCGGAGGGCTGATCGATGGCGGCCTCGGTCATGCCGGTCGACTGGCTCGTGCCCGACTGGCCGGCGCCGCCCGGCGTGCGTGCCGTCTGCACGACGCGGGCTGGCGGGATGTCGCTGCCGCCTTATCAAGGACTCAACCTGGGAAGCCATGTCGGCGATTGCCGGGAAACGGTCATGACCAACCGGTCCATGTTGCAAGACGTGCTCGGTTGTCGGCCGGTCTTCCTGGAGCAGGTGCATGGCGTGCAGGGACTGTCGATCGATGAAAACACGTCCGACGGACTGCGTGCCGATTTCTCCATCGCCTCTCGGCCTGGTGTCGCCTGCACGACCATGGTGGCAGATTGCCTTCCGATCCTCTTCGCGACCCGATGTGGCACGCGTGTGGCGGCGGCGCATGCCGGATGGCGGGGACTGGCTGCGGGAGTGCTCGAAGAGGCGCTGAATCGCCTGGCGATCGAACACGCCTCGCCGCCGATGGTCTGGCTGGGCCCATGCATCGGCGCACAGGCGTTCGAGGTGGGTGACGACGTCAAGGATGCCTTCGAATCCCAAGATGTCTCACTCTCGGACTGCTTTCGCACCACTGGGACGACCGGGAAATGGTGGGCCGATCTGGCGCGACTCGCCAGAAGACGCCTGCATATGGCTGGCGTAGAGAGCATCCACGGCAACGACAGCAGCCCTGCCTGGTGTACGGCAAGCAATCCGTTACGTTTCTTTTCGCACCGGCGCGACGGCGTCAGTGGAAGATTTGCCGCCTGCATCTGGATTGCCCCTTGAGGCGGCGCTCGAGATGTGATCGGCGATGCGGGCGTCCTCCTGTTCGGCCGCCTCACGCTCCTTGATCCGTCTGCGACGCGCCGGGGCGTTCATCAGGTAAACCACCAAGGCCACCGGTGCGACGCCATAGAGTAGAAAGGTGAATATGGCACCGATGACCGTTCCGGTCGTGTGGGTGCCCTCAGCCACGGCCATCATCAGGGCCACGTACAGCCAGGCGATCACGACGATATGCATAGCAATGGAGTGTGCCCAAATAATTACCAAGCTGGGGAATGCCGCGTTGTGGGCGGCATGTGAATGCAGGATACTTTCTTTGAGAAGCAGGGTTAATTGGATGAGGACTCAGGAGACATCATGAAACAGCAATCGGCACCGGCGGATGCCTTTGGAACTTTCCAGCAGGCATTGGCGCGCGGATGGCAACAGGCCATGGAGTCCTTTCAATCGATCGGTGCCAACGGCGCGAGCGGGGCACCGGTTTCCATGCCCATGGCGGACTTCGGCAAATCCGTGGAGGGGATGTCGGCCTTGCCCAAATTCTCCCTGCCACCCGAACGGATGCAGGAGATCCAGCGTCGATACATCGCCGAAGCCACGGAACTGTGGCATCAGGGCTTGGCAGCAAAACCGGCTGGCGATCGTCGCTTCTCCGCCGAGGCGTGGACCGGCAACCCGCTGTCGGCATTCACTGCGGCCGTCTATCTGCTGAACGCGCGCACGCTGATGGGCATGGCCGACTCGGTGGAGGCGGATGCGAAGACCAAGGCACGATTGCGTTTCGCGGTCGAGCAATGGCTCGCCGCCACTTCGCCGAGCAATTCGCTGGCTTTCAATGCCGATGCACAGAAGAAAGCCCTGGAGACACAAGGCCAGAGCATTGCCAAGGGCATGCAGAACCTGCTGCACGACATCCAGCAGGGTCATCTGAGCATGACCGACGAGAGCGCCTTCGAAGTCGGGCGCAATGTCGCCACCAGTGAGGGCGCCGTCGTCTTCGAGAACGAGATCTTCCAGTTGCTCGAATACAAGCCACTCACGGCGAAGGTCTACGAGCGGCCCTTCCTTCTGGTGCCCCCCTGCATCAACAAGTTCTATATCCTCGATCTCCAGCCGGAAAACTCGCTGATCCGGTATGCGGTCGAGCAGGGTCATCGCGTCTTCGTGGTGAGCTGGCGCAATCCGGACGAGTCGATGCGCGACCGGACCTGGGACGACTACATCGAGGATGCCGCCATCAAGGCGATCCACGTGGTCCAGGACATCGCCACCCAGGGCAACCGCGACGACAAGATCAATGCGCTGGGTTTCTGCGTCGGCGGCACGATCCTGAGCACCGCGCTGGCCGTGCTGGCCGCGCGCGGCGAAAAGCCGGTTGCTTCGCTGACGTTGCTCACGACGCTGCTCGACTTCACCGACACCGGCGTCCTCGACATCTTCATCGACGAAACGATGGTCAAGTACCGCGAGATGCAGATGGGGCAGGGCGGCATGCTCGCCGGCAAGGAACTCGGTTCGACCTTCAGTTTCCTGCGGCCCAATGACCTGGTCTGGAATTACGTCGTCGGCAACTATCTCAAGGGTGAAAAGCCGCCGGCCTTCGACCTGCTCTACTGGAACGGCGACGCGACGAATCTACCAGGCCCGTTCTACACCTGGTATCTGCGCAACACGTATCTCGAGAACAAGTTGATCGAGCCCGGGGCGGTCACGGTCTGTGGGGAGCCCGTGGACCTGGGGAGCATCGATGTCCCGACCTATATCTATGGATCGCGCGAGGATCACATCGTGCCTGTCGGCGGTGCCTATGCATCGACCCAGGTATTGCGCGGCAAGAAGCGATTCGTCATGGGTGCATCGGGCCACATCGCCGGTGTCATCAATCCGCCGGCGCAGAACAAGCGAAGCCACTGGATTCGCGAAGACGGCAAGCTTCCCGCCACTTCGGCCGAATGGCTGGACGGGGCCAGCGAACAGCGCGGCAGCTGGTGGACCGACTGGTCGCAATGGCTCAAGACACATGCCGGCAAACAGATTCCAGCACCCAGGAATTACGGTAGGGACCGCGCCTACAAGGCGAGCGAACCTGCCCCGGGCCGCTATGTCAAGGCTCGCGCCTGACGGCCCGAAAATCCTCATCGAGAAATATTCAAACTGGAAGAACGGAGAACATTCATGGAAGACATCGTCATCGTTTCGGCTGCACGGACCGCCGTCGGCAAGTTCGGCGGATCACTCGCCGGCATCCCCGCGACCGAACTCGGCGCGCTGGTGATCAAGGAAGTGCTGGCACGAGCGCGTCTTGGCAATGATCAGATCGGCGAGGTGATCATGGGTCAGGTGCTGGCTGCCGGCGCTGGACAGAACCCCGCGCGCCAGTCGCTCCTCAAGAGCGGCATCGCCCGCGAGACGCCGGGCCTCACCATCAACGCGGTGTGCGGCTCTGGTCTGAAAGCGGTCATGTTGGCGGCCCAGGCCGTGGCGACCGGCGACAGCGAGATCGTCATCGCTGGCGGCCAGGAAAACATGAGCCTGGCGCCCCACGTGCTGCCCAACTCGCGCAACGGACAACGCATGGGCGACTGGAAACTCGTCGACACCATGATCGTGGACGGGCTGTGGGACGTCTACAACCAGTACCACATGGGCATCACGGCCGAGAATGTCGCCAAGGAATACGACATCAGCCGTTCCATGCAGGACGAGCTTGCCCTGGGAAGTCAGACCAAGGCGGCGGCGGCGCAGGACGCAGGCCGGTTCCGTGACGAGATCGTCAGCGTCAACATCCCGCAGAAGAAGGGCGATCCGGTCGTCTTCGACAAGGACGAATTCATCAATCGCAAGACCAATGCCGAAGGCCTCGCCGGTCTGCGTCCGGCGTTCGACAAGGCGGGTGGCGTGACGGCCGGCAACGCGTCCGGGCTGAACGATGGCGCGGCCGCGGTGGTCGTGATGACGGCCAAGAAAGCCGCGGCGCTTGGACTCACGCCGCTCGGGCGCATCGCCAGCTACGCCACTGCGGGCCTCGATCCGAAGATCATGGGCATGGGACCGGTTCCGGCTTCGCAGAAAGCCCTGCAACGCGCGGGCTGGAAGGCGGCGGACCTGGACCTGCTGGAGATCAACGAAGCCTTCGCGGCCCAGGCCTGCGCGGTGAATCGCGAAATGGGCTGGGACACCAGCAAGGTGAACGTCAACGGCGGTGCCATCGCCATCGGCCATCCGATCGGCGCCTCGGGCTGCCGGATCCTGGTGACGCTGCTGCACGAGATGCAGCGTCGCGACGCCAAGAAGGGCATCGCTTCGCTGTGCATCGGCGGCGGCATGGGTGTGGCTCTCACGATCGAACGCTGAGACGCACCCCTGGCCTGGGCTCCTCAATCGATCCCGCGATGGAGTCCGGGTGGTTTCGTGGCGGCCGTCGAAGCCGTCGAAGCTGGACATTCACGGCAGGCCGGCAAAGGATGATTCGGCACTGGCTCAGTGTTTTCCTGCACCTGTCGGCATCAGAACTTTAGTTACAGTGATCTTGTCTCCAAAGAGACAAGTACAAATCAAGGAATCGTCATGAATAAAAAGGTCGCTTACGTCACCGGTGGCATGGGTGGTATTGGAACCGCCATCTGCCAACGCCTGCACAAGGATGGTTTTCGCGTCATCGCCGGCTGTGGGCCGACCCGCGATTTCGCGAAATGGTTGGCCGAACAACGCGATCTAGGATTCGAATTCCATGCTTCCGTCGGCAATGTGGGTGACTGGGCGTCCACCGTCGAAGCCTTCAACCAGGCCAAGTCCGAGCATGGCAGCATCGACGTCCTGGTCAACAATGCCGGCATCACGCGTGACCGCATGTTCCTCAAGATGTCGCCGGAAGACTGGAGCGCGGTGATCGAGACCAATCTCAACAGCATGTTCAACGTCACCAAGCAGGTGGTCGGCGACATGGTGGAGAAAGGCTGGGGCCGCATCATCAACATCAGTTCCGTCAATGGCGCCAAGGGTCAGGCCGGGCAGACCAACTATTCGGCCGCCAAGGCCGGCATGCATGGTTTCACGATGGCACTGGCCCAGGAACTCGCCGCCAAGGGCGTGACCGTCAACACGGTGAGCCCGGGCTACATCGGCACCGACATGGTCAAGGCGATCCGGCAGGAAGTGCTCGACAAGATCGTGGCGACCATTCCGGTCAAGCGCCTGGGAGAGCCCAGCGAAATCGCATCGATCATCTCGTGGCTGGCCACCGACGAAGGCGGCTATTCGACCGGCGCGGACTTCTCGGTCAATGGTGGTCTGCACATGCATTGAGGCGAGGTCTGAAAGCCGGGGCGAAGACACGACTCGACAGACGAGTGCGGGTCCGCCACCCGGTCAGAGTCTCCGAGGATTCTTGAAAGACCCGCTTCGGCGGGTTTTTTCATGCCTGTCGCGGTCATGCAGGATGTGGAAGCTACAGTCGGACGGTCACACTGATCCTGCGCGGTCCGCGCACCCTTTCTGCCATTGGACAAGGATGCCCCATAGCGTTTCACTGATCAACACCATCGCCGCGGGACTCGGACTGGCGCTCATCCTGGGTTTTCTCGCGGTCCGCCTCCGACTGCCGGCACTGGTCGGCTATCTGCTCGCGGGCGTGATCCTCGGGCCCTTCACGCCCGGCTTCGTGGCCGACATGGAGATCGCAGCTCAGCTCGCCGAGATCGGCGTGATGCTCCTGATGTTCGGCGTCGGGCTCCATTTCTCGCTGGACGATCTGATGGCGGTACGCAAGATCGCGGTGCCGGGTGCCCTGGTGCAGATCGGCGTGGCGACGCTGCTGGGCGGCGCCCTGGCAACCTGGTGGGGCTGGCACCTGGGAGCGGCACTGGTGTTCGGTCTGGCACTGTCGGTCGCCAGCACGGTGGTACTGCTGCGCGCCCTGGAGAGCCTCGGTCTGCTGGACAGCTACATCGGGCGCATCGCGGTCGGCTGGCTGATCGTCGAGGATCTCGCAATGGTGCTGGTCCTGGTGTTGCTGCCACCATTGGCCGGCGTGCTGGGAGGTCGCGGCAATGGCGGGGATTCCCTGGCCATCTGGCAGACACTGGGCTTCACGATGCTGCAGGTGAGCGGCTTCATCGTCCTGATGCTGGTGGTCGGTCGACGCGTGTTCCCGTGGGTGCTGTGGCAGGTCACGCGCACCGGTTCGCGCGAGCTGTTCACGCTGTGCGTGGTGGCTGCGGCGGTGAGCATCGCATTCGCATCGGCCGCGCTGTTCGGCGTGTCTTTCGCGCTGGGTGCGTTCTTCGCCGGCATGGTGATGCGCGAGTCCGAGTTCAGTCATCGGGCGGCCGAGGAATCGCTGCCATTGCGCGATGCCTTCGCGGTGTTGTTCTTCGTTTCGGTGGGCATGCTGTTCGATCCCGCAGTCCTGCTGGAGCGACCCTTGCAGGTGCTGGCCGTCGTGTTGGTGATCATCGTCGGCAAGTCCATCGCGGCCGGTGTGCTCGTGCTGATGTTCCGTTATCCGCTGCGCACGGCATTGACGGTCAGTGCCAGCCTGGCGCAGATCGGCGAGTTCTCGTTCATCCTGATCGCCCTGGGCATGTCGCTCGGGTTGCTACCT
>Ga0308164_10003851_pt1 | contig 13148 bp, 12 predicted proteins | sample PhyTR2_FD_201031 | JGI IMG/M metagenome (GOLD analysis project Ga0308164, IMG submission 201031) | Phyllosphere microbial communities from UC Gill Tract Community Farm, Albany, California, United States - DLSLT.R2 | ecosystem: Host-associated > Plants > Phyllosphere > Unclassified | place: USA... | reverse complement strand
TCGCTGGTTTACCGATGGGGCGCGTCCAAATTACTAGGAACTCTTTGTTGAGATTCCTTGGCCGGGTTTGCTACTCCTATTCTTTTTCCTACCGTTGTTTTCCGTTCCTACTATTGTGCTACCCCCACAGGTGGTGCTATCCCCCGCGCTGGTCATTGAGGCTGTGACCGAGGCGTATCTGGTGTTGACGAATACCACCCGCGCGCAGCTGGTGGGCCAATCTGCCTTCGACGTATTTGGCGGTTCCCCGGCTCCCCGCAGGCGGCTACTATGGCGAACCTGCGCGCTTCGGTGCAGCAAGTGCTGGCCAGCGGGCAGCCCCAGCAGATGCCTCCGCAGCACTATGACCTGCCCGACCCCACCCGGCCGGGTCAGCTCGTCGAGCGGCACTGGCTGCCCACCAACGTGCCCGTATTCAACCCGGAAGGGGAAGTGCGCTCGTGCTGCACCAAGTGGAAGACGTGACGGCCCAGGTAGGCACCGTGCGGCAGTTGCACGATACCTGGAGCCGTGAGCAGGTGGCGCTGGCTAACGCCGGAACCGAGCGCCTGCGCCAGGTGCTGGAGCGCCTGTCCGCCAACATCGCCCTGCTCAGCGGCCCCGAGCACCGTTATACGCTAATCAACTCCGAGTATGAGCGCCTGTTTCCGGGCCGGCCCGTGCTGGGCCGTTCTATCCGCGAGGTGATTCCCGAAGTTGAGGGCCAGGGCTCCTACGAGTTGTTCGACCAAGTGTAACAGACCGGCGAGCCCTACAACGCGCCCGAAGTAGAGGCCTGGGCCAACTTCGCCGGTGATGGCACCCAGCAGCGCCGCTACTACCGCCTCAGCTTCGAGCCGCTGCGCAATGCGCAGAGCGAGGTGACGGAGGTGTTCAACTTCACCGTGGACATCACGGCTCAAGTCGAAGCCCGCCGGCAGGTCGAAGCGCTCAATCAGGAGTTGCACGCCGCCCAGGTGGCCGCCGCACGCCAGCAGGCGCTGTTGCAAGCGCTGTTTGAGCAGGCCACGGTAGCCCTGGCCCTGTTTCAGGATGAGGAGCTGCGTGTTGCGTCGGCCAACCCGCCGATGGCGGCCATCTGGGGCTACCCCCCGAGCAAGTGGTAGGCCGACCCCTACTGGCAGGCGTCCCCGAGCTGCAAGGCCAGGGCTTCGACGGGCAGCTGCGCCAGGAACTGCGCACGCAGGTGCCGATAACGGGCACCGAAGTACCCGCCAGCATGCTGCGCGAAGGACAACTTAAAACTACTTACTACAACTTTGTGTATCAGCCGCTCTACGCCGCCGGCGCGGTGCTCGGCGTGATTGATGTGGCTATCGAGGTAACGGCCCAGGTCGAGGCCCGCTGGCAGGTCGAAGTGCTCAAGTGCTCAATCAGGGGTTGGAGGCGTGGGTGCAGCGACGGACCCGCGAAGCCGAGGTGGCCCGCGCCGCGGCCGAGCGCGAGCGGAGCCAGCTGCACCGCACCCTCAGCCAGGCACCTGCCTACGTGGCGACGTTCGCCGGTCCGAACCATGCGTACGCTTACTTCAACGAAGCTTACCAGCAGGTGCTGGCCCAGGGCCGAGCCCGGTTGGGTTGGGCCAGCCCGCGGACACGCTGTTGCCGGAGCTGGTCGCCCAAGGCTTTTTCGGCGTGCTCGACCAGGTGTACGCCACCGGCCAGGAATTTACGAACCCCGAACTGCCCATGCAGCTCGTGGACCCGGCCAGCGGTCAGGTGAGCAAGCGCTACCTCAACGTCGTCTACCAGGTCCTGTGCGACGAGCAGGGCTTGATTAGCGGCCTGCTGGCCTTCGCCACCGACATTACGGAGCAGGTGGAAGCCCGCCGGCAGGTGCTCGACTTCAACCAGGAACTGACCGTTACCAATACCTACCTGGCCCGCACCAACGCCGACCTGAACACGTTCGTCTACTCGGCCTCGCACGATTTGAAAGCGCCCATCACTAACATCGAAGGCCTGCTCCAGGCCCTGCGCCACGAGCCCCCCCCCCGCTGCGCTCGCCACCGGGCTGGTGCCGCAGCTGCTGGGCATGATGGACGGGGCCGTCGAGCGCTTCCAGCAGACGCTGGGCCACCTCACCGACGTCTCGCGCCTGCACCAGGCCTAGGCCGATGCCCCTGAGTCCATCGACCTACCGGCCCTGGTCGAGACCGTGCGTCTGGATATGCTGCCCGAGCTGCAAGCCGCCGACACCGCCTTCACCGTAGGCTTGGATAGCTGCCCTACCCTACACTTCGCGGCCAAGAATCTGCGCCGTATTCTCTACAAACTGCTTTCCAACGCCGTGAAGTACCGCGACCTCGCCCGGGTACCCCGCGTGCAGCTGCGCTGCCGGGGTTCATGAGCATTTCCACGACTTGGCTGCTCGACCCGGCAGGACGCATCATCGTCTGGGACCTACGCGGCATCGGCCTGTCTAAAGTGTTAGCCCGTCAACTCAAGTAAGGGGTGTAGTACGCCTTTGGTTAAAAAAGCTAGTTTGAAAATCCTTCCATCAGGGCATTGAGCACAACTATCACTATCCCCCGGCGAGTGCCCCACCTTGGTGTGGTAGTGCTGGTCCACCCAGGGCAGTAGCTGCTGGGGTAAGAAACCGTTGCCCACCGCCCGAGACCGGAGAGCTATCGGCGGGCGAGGTCCGGCGATACGTGCAGTCGCGCTGCTGAAGCGAATCCATTATCCGGGCGTCTCGATAGCCGGTGCCCACCACGATGGCGGGCGGCCGCCAGCATGGTCAGGTCTGTGCTGATGGCGTCGAAGTATGCATTGGTATCAAGTAGGATAACGAAGGGGTAAGTCCGCTTTCGAGTGGCATGATAGCCAATAGGCAACCGCGCATACAGCAGGTAGGAATCCTGAACTGCGGCGTTTTCTGGTTACCACCAGTCGTGGCGAAAGTGCTCTACCAGCCTTCCCTGGAGCTGTACCACACTGACCTGAACCCAGAGTGGTTTTGGCTCTTCAGCGGACGCAGCTGCAGGTAGGCCAGGAGATACCGTCGGGTTGCCGGCTTTCGGCGTTGTTACTGCTCTCTTTCGTTACTCTGCTTATCTTGCTTGGTGCTCCTGTCCGGTTACTTTTTGACCAGCCATTCCTCCCCAGCCCGTAGCTCGATAACGAATCCATCCGCCAGGTAAACCTGTTCCACATGCTGCGTAAAGGTTTCTCCCTGGCGCTTGCTTTTCAAGAAGGGTCCGGGATTAGCGTAGATTTCCCGGACCTCGCTCATGCTGAACGCAATTTCTGATTCTACGACTCGGGGTGCCGGCAAAAGCTTTTTTTTAGGCTCGTTCTGCTTCCGGGTTTCCAAGTATTCTTCAAGTAAGTACTTTTCTATTAATGCTTTGTAAATGGCGCCTGCTAATTTTTTGACCTTACCCAGGCTGTGCTGCCGCTGAATTCGCGTTAAAACAAAGTCTACATAACCCAGGTTGTACTCACCCGTTTCCAACTGCCGGGCAATCTGCGTGATGCTGCGCTTGCTCACTCCCACCTGTTGCAGGGAGCTTGCCCAGTTAGGCGAGGTGTCAGCAGGCGTAGTACTTTCACTTGTCAACGTCTTTTTTGTTGCACCCTCCGTTAAGTGCAGCAGAAATTTGATTCGCTTTACCACCTGACTTTCTCTTTCCAGTTCGAACGTAAAAGGCAAGTCAGTACCTGCCAGTTCATCCTGAGCCTTATCGAGCACCCGTGACTTAAGTGAGCTGAAGCGGGGGTACTCATGCTCGGCGATGTTAAGCACGAAGCGCAGCTGGTCCACGCTCATCGTACGCCGGCCAAAATCAGCGTATTCCTTCAGCAGCCAATAAATGCGCAGGGAGTAGGGACTTTTGAGTTTACGCAGTTGCGCCAGGGCCGCCGTCGTAAAGTTGCCACTCTGTCGCAGCTGCAGCAGATAGGGCATAATCAGCGGATTGAAGATGGCCAGTACGCCGCCCAAATCACCCCGGTATTCCGCCTTGGACATGAGGGGCAGGTACTGATAATTAGGCTTCTTCCGTCGGCGGCGGGTTTCCTCCTCTAGGTCCTCAATGTAGAGCGTGAACTGAGTCAGCTTTTCGCACATCTCGTCTACCTGCTCGTAAGCCGACCCGCCGCGTCGGTCAAACACTAACTCGCTGACTGGTACGAAGTGTTCCTTGAAGTCAGCGTCCTCAAACTCGATGCGGGCCAGCAGTGACAGAAAAAGGCGCATTTGTAGCGGCACAAAGCTAAAGCGGGCATTAATGAGCGCATTGTGCTGCGCGACAATCTTTTCGGAGTTTTCCACGGTCAACGTCTTTTTTGTTGCACCCACGTCTTTTTTGTTGCACCCTGCTAGCCCGTCAACGTCTTTTTTGTTGCACCCTCACGTCTTTCTTGTTGCACCCTCACGTCCTTTTTGTTGCAACTGACGTCTCTTTTGTTGCAACGTGTACTTATTGCAAATTGATTTTCAGCTAGTTGTGCGGCCCGTAATACTATATAATAGTAGTAACAAAAAAAAAAGCTAGCTTTTGAAAGAAACGTCTTTTTTGTTGCAGCCTAAGTTAGCTCTTAAAGTATAAAATAGCACAAAGGATAAGTTTTTTCATTACGCCTTATACTATTTTATACTGTTGATTGTCAGGGTTTTGTGCGATTGATTTTCTTCAGGACGGCCGCCAATTGCTCATCCGGTAGGGACTGCTGCGCGCCCGGCAGTTCGGCCAAGGCCATTAGCAGCACCTTATTGACGAATTTACGGATTTCAAATCCTGGCTCCCAGAATTCGGCTTGTTTCAGCGTTAGGTATACTTGGTCGTGCAGGTAAGTCCCAAAGGGAATCCAGCGGTCCCCCACTATCCCCTGCTCTTCCCCACTGCCTACCGCTGAGACGGGGGTTGGCGCTGCGGTAACTTCTAAGCGAGTGCCGTAAAGCTTCTGGTCATTTTCAGCTTGGATGCGCTGCTGCGCTTCGGGCGATAGCGCAGGGGCTGCGGGCGGCTGCTCACGCAGCAAGGCGGTTAGTGCCGGACGCTTGGGTTTACTATTCATAGACGGGACAGAATTTCGCGGGTTAGGGCTTCGTAATCGCGGGCCCCGTTGCTGGTCGGCGCCCAGTGGTAAATGCTCTCTTGCTGAATCTGGGCTTCGGCCAGCGAGACGTTCTCGCGGATAGTAGTTTCCAGCACCAGCTGGTCCGCAGCGTAGCGCTCCCCTATCAGCTCCACTATTTCGTGGTGCAGCCGGCGCCGGTAGTTGCTGGAGTATTTAGTGAAGAAAAGCCCCCCTACCCGCAGTTGCGGATTGAAGTGCTCCCTTACCCGCGCGCAGGCTTCAAGCAGGTTGGTAAGGCCGGTGTAGCCGTAAAATTCGGGTTGGCACGGAATGAATACCCGGTCACTGGCGACCAACGCGGCGTAAGTCAAAGCGGAAAGCCGGGGCGGGGTATCCAACAGGCAGTAGTCGAACTGGCCATGCAGAGGCTCCAATCCCGTACGCAGAATGTGTTCATAGCCGAACTGCTGGGCAAGCACTTTCTCCAGAAAGTCGAGTTCGGCCGTTGCCGCTACCAGGCTTAGTTTATCAGTAAGCGGCAGGACTACTTCCGCCAACGCAGCCTTCTTGCTCAAGACCAGCCCCAGGTCAGGGTACGTGGCGGGTAGCCGGAGCGATTGCGTAAGGTTGCCCTGGGCATCGCAGTCGAGCAGCAGAACCCGGTAGCCATCGCGCACGAGCGTTTGGGCCACATTCAGGGTAGAAGTAGTCTTACCAACTCCTCCCTTGTGATTGGCGAAAGTAATAATTTTCATGGTGGGGCGACTAGTTGTGCTCGCAATAATACGCCCTGAAAAAAAGAAAACTTATGTAACTTGCCTAATAAGTTTAAATTATTAGGTAAGCTACATAAGTTTAACTTACTAAATAAGTTGAAATTGCTCAATAATTCATGTTTATCAAGCCAAGTAAATTTACTCTCAACTTATTCATACACAATAATTTAATTCTAAATTAAAACTATTTCAATGCTTACTGCACTTGCAAGACTTATCCAATAAGCTAAATAAGTTAGGTAATCCTAAAAATCCAACAAATGATGTTAGCTAACTTATTTTACTTGCTGAATAAGTTGAGTAAGTTTTGTAAGCAGGATAAGCCCATTAATTAACAGGCGCTGGGCACTGGGTAATTACTAAAAGCGAATCAGCCGTATTTACTGCACTAATGCACTGGAGTAGGACAGAGTTAGTTGGTTGCACAGGCTGTCAAGTCAACCACAATCAGTCGTAGCGGTAGAATTTGATTTTCTCATAGGCCTGTGCAAAGCTGCCAGCTACTTCCACCACGTAGCTATTCTGACACAACGTGCTCACGTCTGGCGCAGGGCAACTTCAATCAACAGCAGTTTCATAAGAGGGCCTGCAAAGGCGGACTTAAAACGAAGCAACTCCTCACTCACAGCAGAAAACCCACGTTTGATGCATTTAGACGGCCATTTGAAGAGTCAAAGTACATTTTTCTTATCGCTCTGACCAGGTTAATTGCACTTTAATTGCTGAACAAGTTTGATGAACTAAATCGGTTGCTTTTAGTGCCAGTTACTCGTTCGGCAGGTGACCGGCCTAGTTGTTTATTTATAGGGGAATTTTGCTGAACAAACCGCGCTGACAACCTTATATAGGGAAGTTGCGAGCGGGTGGATACCCTAGGTGGCGGTAACTTGCTTCCTTCCCGTTCTTCCTTTTACTCTACCAGCCTGCTAAGGGCTAAAATCCCAACGAAGCGTCTTGACGGTAGTTTTCACCGAACAGGCCGGAAAGGGATAGCTGTTCTGCTTCCTGCGTGCCCTTGCTTGTTAGGTGTTTCTTTTGTTCATGAACGCTTTTAAGCGCTTTTTACTCGTTCGCGTGCTGCTACTCGTCAGCACTAGCACCTTGTTGCTGGGCTGTGCGCAGCGCAGCTTTCAGGGCCAGACGCTGGACCCGGCCGCGGTGGCCACCCACCGCACGGTCGCCATTCTGCCCTTCGCTGTGGAGTTGGAACGGCTCGGCGACATGAAATTGGGGATACGCACCGGCAAGTGGTCCGACAGCGCGGTCGACCGCCGGGTCCGAGCCAAAAGCCAGCAGACAGGCTACCAACTGCAAGCAGCGCTCCAGGTCGCGCTACTGCACCAGCAGGTGTCGTCCGCCCCGACAGTGGCGTTTCAGAACCCGGCCGAAACCAATCAGCGCCTGGCCCGCGCCGGCATCCCCTACGACAGCCTGGCCACCTGCTCGCTGGCGCAGGTGCGCGCGGCCCTCGGGGTCGACGCCCTGCTGGTGGGGCACACCAGCCTATCGCTGCTGCCCGCTAGTCTCAGCCTCGCCGTGTTGGTGTTTAGCAACCACGCCAACCCCTTGGCGAAGAATATGGTGAGCACCCACCTCGAACTCTATGACAGCCAGAGTGGGCAGCTCGTGTGGCAGTTCGACCACGAATTGCGCGGCAAGCTGAGCGTCCGTCCACAGGCACTGGCCAAGAAGCTAGGGCGCACGCTGCGGGGCACTTTTCCGTATCTGAAGCAATAAAGCAGGCCGGTGGAGTAGCGGCGGTAGGCGGGAAGGTTGCTCGTGGGCTAGTACCCAGTCCTATTGACTGCGCAACCCGTTCGCGTAGAGGGCCGAATTTACCTCAGTAAGCAGGATTCGGTGGCCGTAACCTAGCAAGCGGGTAAGAGCCCGGGTAACTTTTAGACCAAACTTTTAACCGAGGCCATTCATTTTCGGACGATGAATCTTGTCACATTTTATAAACCAACCTCGGCAACTGTGACAAGGAAGCTGTGCGGAGAATAGGGGTTATATTCGCCGCATAATTAGCGGAGAATAGTGTGTATATTTACCAGCAGCCTACGTGGCCGGCCTTTACACGGCGGCCCGAGCGCCTGGAGCCATTGCTCGGGGCAGTGCGGCACCAGCAAGGGCGCCTGTTGGGTCATATGCAGGCATTCAGCGGCTGTCGCGGGGTCTAGCTCCGCACCCCGCGCGGCGGCCACCGGCGTGAGCGCTTCTTTTTGCCACTTGTAGAGTAGCTTGACATTGATGTTCAAGGCCCGAGCAGCGGCTTGGGTCGAGCGACTTTCACCGGCTAGCCGCAGAGCCTCCGCTCGAAAGGCGGCGTCATAACGCCGACGTTTAGTAAGTTGAGGGCTGTCTTTCATGACGTGCGAAAGATAAGACCCTATTCTGTCCAGAATTACCCGACCACCTCAGTTCTTCAAGCGCTGTACCAAGAGCAACTTGACGAAGACTACGGGGTTGAGCGAGGGCTGGTCGATGGAGCTATAAAACGGCGCCACCAAGAGCCGCACAAAGCTAAAATCGACGCGCTGTAATAGCCGACGGTAGAAGTGGTGGGCAGGTACCAGTTTGACCAGCGAGGTGCCGAAAGGATGGAAGCCTAGCAACTTACTAACCCGCAATCAACTGGTAGGGGTCGCACGAGAGTAGGAATAGAAAATACCGCTAAGGAAATCCAGTAGATTTTACAATACTATTAACCAGTGATTAGTAACTTATGAGAAAAGGGTGAGTGACTAGCTATCCTAGTCGGCCTAACTTCCCAAGGTCTGTAAGAAGTGCTTGTAGAGAGGTTTGACAGCCTTCACAGGAGTGATTTTCGCTGTGGCAAGTGCTTAGCGGAGTTTTCTGCTCCTACTCTCGTGCAACCCCTATAACTGACGATAAACAAGCAAAATTTCATTGCTTATTCCATGTACATTAGGAAGTGCGCTCGTTATTGCTTGATATTTATGCAATAAACAGCTGGCTTAGCAGCTGCTTTGTCGCTAGTGGCAGCTTTTCCTTGATATGCTGACCGTTAGGCCAAGCTGGCTGCTACTTTCTTTCCCCACCCTGTTATGTACGCCCTCCAGTTTGACCCGGAAAGCTCGACCCGGAAAGTTCAGCAAATCGTCCAGTCTATTATTGCCGATATCGAACGGGGCGTGCTGCGCCACCGTGACAAACTCCCATCTATCTGCGAGTTGAGCGCCGAATACGACATTGCCCGCGATACGGTGGAGCGGGCCTACCGGCAGCTCAAGCAGCGGGGGTTTTGCATCTCTAAGCATGGGCAGGGGTACTTTGTGCAGGCGGCTGTGGCGCCCAAGCTGAAAGTGCTGCTGGTGGTCAATAAGCTAAGCTCGTACAAACAGCTGATATACGATGCCTTCGTGGAAACCCTGGGCGAGCAGGCGCAGGTGGAGCTAGCCATTCACCACAACAGCTTGCAGCAGCTGGAACGCATTATTGACCAGAGCCTGGGCCAGTATAACCACTATGTGCTACTACCGCACTTCGCTACGGCGGCTGAAGCGAAGGACTGCCTGCGGGTGCTGCGCAAAGTGCCCGCTAGCGAGCTGGTGCTGCTCGACAAAGATGTGCCCGACTACAGCCCGCGCTGCCTGCGGGTCTTCCAGGACTTTGACCGCGACATCTTCAACGCCCTGCGCGACTTACAAGCTCCCCTGGCTAAGTACGAGCGCCTGGTGTTGGTGACCCCCGGTCTTGGCATTCCATATCCCACTGATATTGCCTGGGGCTTCCGGGCGTTTTGCCTGAACTACGGCAAGCAGTATTCCATCTGCACGGACATTCGGGGCGAGGTGCCGGCTCCTGGCACGGCCTACGTGGTGATGGACACGCCTAATCTGGCCGACCTGCTGAAGAAAGTGCAGCTAACGCCTTACAAACTCGGGCAGGACATTGGTATTCTGTCATTTAATGAAACACCCCTGAAGGAATTGCTGGATATTACGGTCATCTCGACCGACTTTCAGGAAATGGGCCGTAGTGCGGCCCAGTTGCTACTTGCCAAGGAACAGGTCAGCCTCAAAAACCCGTTTTACACCCAGCTGCGCGGCTCCCTTTAGGTGCAAAGAGGGCAATCATCCAAAACCCTGGCCGTTTACAGCCAGGGTTTTAGATGACTGTATAGGTTATAGCACCCATTACCTGGCGGCTAGCCCTCAGCCAGCCAGGTAGTTGCCGTAGCCCACTACCACCGTTGACAGCACTACGATGGCGATGCCCAGGGAGATGGTGCGCAACGTCAGGCGGTTGGAGCCGCGCCACTCGTGCAGCAGCAGGCCCCACATGCTACTAAAGGTGATGATGAAGGCCATGTGCAGCGTCCAGCCCGAGAAGCGGTAAGCGCCCATCTGGCTGTCGCCCATGCCGTAGAAGAAGAACTGCAGGTACCACGTGAGGCCGGCCAGGGCGCAAAAAATAACGTTGCGCAGCACCGGAAAGGAAGGATTGAGATAGTCGCGGTACGTGTTGTTTTTGAAGTTCAGGTACAAGCACCAGATGGCGTTGGTGGTGAGGCCCCCGGCCAGGATAAGCACCAGAATGGCGTTGTTGACGAACAGCGGGTTGGTGCCACTTTTGGCCGCCAGCGCCGCAATGGGCTGCCCCGCCGTGAGGCCAAACGACATGCACGCGCTCATAACACCGCTGAACACGGCGACCAGCAAGCCCTTGCGCAGGTCGAACTCGGCCACTGAAGCCCGCTTTTGCGCCTGCGTCTGAGAGCTTTCCTTGAGCAGCCCGGCCCGCCCGCAAATCAGTATACCCAGCACGCACACCCCTAGCCCCAGCATAATGAAGCGCCCGGAGGTGGTGGCCAGCAGCAAATGGAAGGTGCCGTCCCAAAGCGGCGGCACCAGCGTCCCGAATACCGCGCACAAACCCAGCGTGACGGCCATGCCCAGACTCAGGCCCAAGTAGCGCATGGCTAGCCCAAACGTAAGCCCACCCACGCCCCAGAGAACGCCCCAGAAATAGCACCAGGCCACCGTGGGGCTGGGCGTTTGACGCAACACCTCCAGCAGGTGGGGCACAGTGAGGGCCCCCAGCACCCACGGGGCCACCAGCCAGGAGATAAGTCCGCCGATTAGCCAGTAGCTTTCCCAGGCCCACCCGTGAACCTTCTTATAGGGGAGATAGAAGCTGCCTGAGGCGAAGCCGCCCAGGGTATGAAACAAGACGCCCAGTACTACCAGCATAGCTAAACAAACGGATGGGAGGAGTAGCCTCAAAGATGCTAGTGCTTGCCGGCGGCCCGCGTCCTGAACCCTCCTGCCGGCGGCGAATATCCTGCCTAGGTGCCCCAGCCATTTTTTGCAAGCAGGAGGGTTCAGGATAGGAGGCGGCAAAGCAAGGGGCTGCTTTGCAAGAAAATAAGATTTGCCCCAGCGATTTGCCGGCGGCACTACCCTACTGACCTTATGAACCCTACCCTCACTTTCCAGCACGTCAGCTACTTGTGGGACGACGCGCAGGCTGCGTCGCTGGCCGGCGACGAAGTAGCCCTGTTTCTGTACCGCTCCAATTTGCTCGGCGCCGACCTGCGCCTGACCAACTACGCCGGGGGCAATACGTCGGTCAAAGTGCAGGCCACCAACCCCGTGACCGGCGAAGCGGCCGAGGTGATGTGGGTGAAAGGCTCGGGCGGCGACATCGGCACGCTCACCAAGGCCGGCTGCGCCAACCTCTACGTCGAGAAGCTGCACCAGCTCAAGCACCGCTACCGCGGGCTAGCCCACGAAGACGAGATGGTGGGCTTGTTTGAGTACTGCCTCTTCGACCCCAAGTGCGCCACCCCCAGCATCGACACGCCGCTGCATGGCCTGCTGCCCTTCAAGCACATCGACCACCTGCACCCCGACGCGCTCATTGCCATCGCGGCTAGCCAGGACGGCGAGCGCATTATGCACGAGATTTGGGGCGACACCATGGGCTGGCTGCCCTGGCAGAAGCCGGGCTTCGACCTGGGCTTGCAACTGGAGAAGATTGTGCAGGAGAATCCGAACCTGCGCGGCGTTATCCTGGGCGGCCACGGCCTGTTTACCTGGGGCGAAACGAGCTACGAGTCGTATGTCAACACGCTCGAAGTCATTGAGATGGCGGCTACTTATCTTGAAGCCAACTACGGCAAGAAGGGACCGGTATTTGGCGGGGTGAAGCGCGCACAAACCCTGGATGCTGCTGCCCGGCGCACTGCCGCGGCCGCCGTCATGCCCGTGTTACGGGGCCTGGCTAGCAGTCAGCGCCGCATGCTGGGCCACTACACCGATGACGCCCGCGTACTCGAGTTCGTCAATTCTAATGACCTGGCCCGCCTGGCTGCCAAGGGCACCAGCTGCCCCGACCACTTCCTGCGCACCAAAATCCGCCCCCTCGTACTCGATGCCGACGTGATGACGGGTGATGCGGCCAGCGTAAAGACCTACCTGGAAAGCCAGTTTGAAGATTACCGGAAAGACTACGCCGCCTACTACGAGCGTAGCAAGCACCCCAATTCGCCCGCCATCCGCGATGCTAACCCGGTGATAATTCTGTGGCCGGGGGTAGGGCTATTCTCCTTCTCGAAGGACAAGCAGACGGCCCGCGTGGCGGCCGAGTTCTACACCAACGCCATCAACGTGATGCGCGGCGCCGAGGCCGTGAGCACCTACCAGGGCCTACCCGAGCAGGAAGCTTTCAACATCGAGTACTGGCTGCTCGAAGAAGCCAAGCTCCAGCGCATGGCGCCGCCTAAAGCGCTCTCGGGCAAGGTGGCCTACGTGACGGGCGGCACTGGCGGCATTGGCAAAGCCATCTGCGAGGAGCTGCTCAAATTCGGCGCCTGCGTGGTGGCCGTGGACCGCGACCGCCTCGACGAAACCCAGGCCGACCTGCGCCGGCAATTCGGCCCGGACAGCGCCCTCACCGCGCCCATCGAAGTAACCAGCGCCGAGAGTATCGCCGAGTCGCTCAAAGCCGGCGTGCTGCAGTTTGGCGGTGTCGATATCATCGTGAACTGCGCGGGGCTGAGCATCAGCAAGCCCTTGGCCGACACCACGCAAGCCGACTGGGACATCCTCAACGATGTACTTGTGAAGGGCCAGTTCCTGGTGAGCCAGGCCGCCGTGACTATCCTGCGCCAGCAGGGCCTAGGGGGCGATATAGTCAACATTGCCAGCAAGAACGGCCTCGTAGCCGGCCCCAACAACGTGGCCTACGGCACGGCTAAGGCTGCGCAACTGCACATGAGCCGCCTGCTGGCCGCCGAGCTGGGGGCCGACAAAATCCGCGTCAACACCGTGAACCCCGACGCCGTGCTGCGCGGCTCCAAAATCTGGGAAGGCGACTGGGC
>Ga0308164_10003849_pt1 | contig 13162 bp, 12 predicted proteins | sample PhyTR2_FD_201031 | JGI IMG/M metagenome (GOLD analysis project Ga0308164, IMG submission 201031) | Phyllosphere microbial communities from UC Gill Tract Community Farm, Albany, California, United States - DLSLT.R2 | ecosystem: Host-associated > Plants > Phyllosphere > Unclassified | place: USA... | reverse complement strand
CTCAAAACGGCTGTATCTTGGGCGCTCACTCACTTTTGCAACTCATGGCTCCCACCGCCCCCGCGCCGGCCGTCGAAAAAGACAACAAGCGCATCACTACCGGCTGGACGTTTTACGACTGGGCCAACTCGGTGTATCCGCTCGTCATTACCAGCTCCATTTTTCCCATTTATTGGGGCAGCATCACCAAGGAAATTAACCCGACCGACATGGTCGATTTCCTGGGGTTCCAGGTGCCGGGCTCGTCGTTGCTGACGTATGCTATCTCGGCGGCATTCCTTATCATCGCGCTGGTGAGCCCGTTTCTGACCTCACTAGCCGACTATTCGGGGCGCAAGAAGTTGTTCCTGCAAATTTTCTGCTACCTAGGGGCGGCGAGCTGCGCGGGGCTAGCCTACTTCACCAAGGACACGCTCACGCTGAGCACGTTCATCTTCATTGCGGCCACGGTGGGCTTTAGCGGCAGCATCGTATTCTACAATTCTTACCTGCCCGAAATCAGCTCCGAAGAGAAGTTTGACTCGCTTTCGGCCAGGGGCTTCTCGATGGGCTATATCGGCTCCGTATTGTTGCTGGTCATTTGCCTGGGCATCATCATGGGGCCGCACATTGCGGGCGGGCCCGAGGGCGTGGCGCTCTTTGGCATGAGCACCGGCACGGCCACGCGGCTCAGCTTTCTGCTCACGGGGCTGTGGTGGGTGGGCTTTGCCCAAATCCCGTTTTTCACGCTGCCGCCCGATACCGGCCGCCCCGCCGATGCGCCAGTTTCTAAGGATGGCTGGGTGCTGAATGGCTTCCGCGAGCTGGGTAAGGTTTGGGACCAGCTCAAGCAATTGCCCAACCTCAAGCGCTTTTTGCTCGCCTACTTCACCTACAACATGGGTGTGCAAACGGTGATGTACGTGGCAACCATCTTCGGCGATAAAGTGCTTAAACTAGATAGTACGTCGCTCATTGTCACCATCCTGCTGCTGCAAATTGTGGGTATCCTGGGTGCCTGGCTGTTTGCCAAGCTCTCCGACCGCATTGGCAACACGCGGGCCCTAAGCTGGGCCGTGTTTATCTGGATGCTCATCTGCATCGCCGGCTATTTCGTGCAGGCCGGCTGGAGCTTCTTCGCGCTGGCTGCCGTCATCGGCCTCACCATGGGCGCGGTGCAAAGCCTCTCGCGCAGCACGTATTCTAAGATTATCCCCGAAAACACGCCCAATAATGCCGCCTTTTTCAGCTTTTTCGACGTGGTGGAAAAGCTGGGCATCGTCATTGGTACGCTCTCATTCGGGCTGATTGCCCAAATTACCGGCTCGATGCGCAATAGCATCCTGTCGCTCATCGTGTTTTTTATCTTCGGGCTAGGCTTCTTGCTGAGCCTGCGCGGCAAAAAGCTGCGCGACGAGCCCGCCGGCGGCGACCTGCTGCCGCCCCCGCCCGCCTCGGCCGGGGCCAGCACCCCGCTAGCCACCCGCTAAGAGCGGCGCCTGGAAAAGAACGACCTTTGCGGCATGATTCATCCTCCCCAACCCAATTTGCAAACTGCGCTCGGCCACGAGCTGAAGCACGAGCTAGCCATCACGCGCCGCGTGCTGGAGCGCGCTCCTACCGAGCAGTTTGGCTGGCGTCCGCACGCCAAAAGCATGACCCTAGGCACGCTGGCGGGCCACATGGCCAACCTCATCGGCTTTCTGGAAATGTCGCTCCAGGGCCCGACGTTTGACCTGGCTACCAACAAGCTGCCCGATAACCCGGCCACCACGGCCGATTTGCTGGCCCGGTTCGACCTCAACGCCGAAAACCTGCACCAGGCGCTGGCCGACGTGAGCGACGATGCCTTCAACGATATCTGGAGCCTCACGCACGGCGACAAAACGCTGCTAGCCCTACCCCGCACGGCGGTGGTGCGCACCATGGTGCTCAATCACCTCATTCACCACCGCGGCCAGCTGAGCGTGTACCTGCGCCTGCTCGATGTGGCGGTGCCCGCCATCTACGGCGGCTCGGCCGACGAAGCGCCACAGCGCTAGGGTAGACCCAGCAGCAATAAAAAAGGCCGGCTTCCCCACGCGGGGAGGCCGGCCTTTTGGCGCCGTGGGCAACTTATTTGCGGGTATAAACCTGCTGGCCTCCTATCCAGGTTTGCTGCACGGGCGCGTTGCGCAATTGCGCGTTGGGTGCAGTCAGCAAATCGGTTTTCAGCACCACGAAATCGGCTAGCATACCGGGCTTTATCTGGCCTTTGCGCTTGTCCTCGAAGGCGGCGTAGGCGGCCCAGGTCGTCATGCCGCGCAGCGCGTCGGGGCGCGAGATGGCATTATTCATCTGAAAACCACCGCTAGGGTAGTTCTTGGCGTCTTGCCGCGCCACGGCCGCGTGGTAGCCGTAAAGCGGGTTGATGTCCTCGACCGGAAAGTCGGACCCTAGCGCCAGCTGGCCGTATTGCTTCAATAAATCCTGGTAGGCGTAGGCCGTAGCCAGGCGCGGCGCCCCTAGCCGCTCGCCAGCCCAGTACATATCGGAGGTGGCGTGCGTGGGCTGCACCGAGGGCACAATGTGGTACTTGCCAAACTTCGGCATATCGGCCGCGCTCACCACCTGCGCGTGCTCGATGCGCCAGCGGCGGTCGGGCTGGCCCTGCAAGGCGGCGCCATAAATATCGAGCAGCAGCCGGTTGCTGGAGTCACCAATGGCGTGGGTATTCATCTGAAACTTGGTGGCCGCCAACTCCTTGGCCAGTGCGCGGTAGTAGCCGGGGTTTTGCAGCAAAAAGCCCTTTTCGGCGGGCCGGTCGGAGTAGGGGGCTAGCAGCGACGCGCCCCGCGAGCCGAGCGCGCCATCGGCGTACACTTTAAAGGAGGAAATCGTGAGATTATCGCTGAAAAACGGCCCCTTGGGTAGGTAGTACGCCTTGTTCGCGGGCGTGGGGTTGAGCATGGTGTAGAGGCGCAGGTGCAGTTTGCCGGACTTTTGCAGGCCCGCCATGCGCTCAATATCCTCGCGGTTGAGGCCCGCGTCGGCGAGGCTGGTGAGGCCCACGGCCAGGCAGTTTTGCTGGCCTTGCAGCAGGGCCGCTTCGGCCTCGGCGGGGCTAGGCTCGGGGATTTTGGCGGCTACCAGTTTCACGGCATTGTCCACGAGCAGGCCGGTGAGGCGGCCCTGAGCATCGCGCCCAATCACGCCACCGCTGATGGGCGTGCGCGCCGTGACGCCCGCCAAATCAAGCGCCTTTTGGTTGACCAAGGCGGCGTGGCCATCCACGCGCACAATAAGCACCGGTACGTTCGGAAACAGCGCATCCAGGGTGTCTTTGGTCGGGAAGCGCTGGCCGGGCCAGTCGTTCTGGTCCCAGCCGCGGCCGGTGAGCCAGGCCGCGCCCGGCTGCTGTTGGCGGTGCGCCGTGAGGCGCCCCACCGTTTCGGCCCACGAGCTAGCCCCCACCAGGTCGGCCGAGCGCAGCCCCAACGCGTAGCGGTAGAAGTGGCAATGCGCGTCGTAAAAACCAGGGTAAATAAACTGACCCTGCGCGTCCACCGTCTGGCTAGCCTGGTAGCGACTCTGCAAGTCGGCCGTAGTGCCCACGGCCACAAAGCGCCCGTCGCGCACCGCAAACGCCTGGGCCTTGCTGAACGTCGAGTCAACGGTATACACCGTGGCATTGGTTACGAGCAAATCAACTGCCTCATGCTGAGCGCCGCAGCTAGCGAGCCCTAGCCCAATTCCCACTGCTAGAGCACTCCCAAGTTTATAAAAAAGCCGCATGGTACAAAACGGTACGCAAAGTTCAAAAGCGAAAGTAACGGGCAAAGCTAAGCCCGTTCTCATCAGAAAACGGGCTAGCCAAAAACTCCCGGAAAACGCCAAAATCAGCAGGCAGCCCGCGCAGCGGGCGTATCCCCGAAATCCGTTAAATCCGCGGTCTATTCGAACTTCATGTGCTTCACCGACTCGCCCGAATTCTTCAACTCCAGCAGCGACTCGATGCCAATCTTAAGGTGCATTTTCACAAAATCGGAAGTCACTTTCGAGTCCGATTCGGCCGTTTTCACGCCCTCGGGCGTCATCGGGTTGTCGCTCACGAGCAGCAGCGCGCCGTGCGGAATATCATTCATGAAGCCCACCACGAAAATGGTTGCCGTTTCCATGTCCACGGCCAGGGCGCGCACGCGCTTCAGGTAATCTTTAAACTCCTGGTCGTGCTCCCACACGCGGCGGTTGGTGGTATACACGGTGCCGGTGTAGTAGTCGAGCTCGTGCTTCTTAATCATCGAAGACACCGCGCGCTGCAAGCGGAACGAGGGCAGCGCCGGAATCTCCTTCGGCAGGTAATCATCAGAAGTACCGTCGCCGCGAATGGCCGCGATGGGCAGCACGAGGTCGCCGAGCTTGGTCTTTTTCAGGCCGCCGCACTTACCCAGAAACAGGGCCGCTTTGGGCTTGATGGCCGACAGCAAATCCATGACCGTGGCCGCCATCGGCGAGCCCATGCCGAAGTTGATGATGGTGATGCCGCCCGAGGTAGCTGACTGCATCGGCTTGTCGGTGCCGCGCACCTCCACGCCAAACTGCTCGGCAAACATGTACACGTAGTTGCTGAAGTTGGTGAGCAGGATGTACTGCCCAAAGTCGCTCAGCGGCACGCCCGTGTAGCGGGGCAGCCAGTTGTTGACAATGTCTTCTTTGGTCTTCATAAGGTGTTGATTATTGGTTGATTAATAAGAGGTTATGGCTAGGGTAGTGCGTAGGCTAAACGAAAAAAGCCGCCTACCCAGGAGGGTACGGCGGCGCGGCGGGTGGTAAACCCAAGCGAAATGCGACTGCCAGAACCCGTACCTTTGGAGGTGATGCAAGTGTTGGACCTGCCGCCTTTCGACCACAAAATTAGGCAAAATTTGGCGAATATCCCCGAAATATGGGATGAGCTGCGCCGCAAGTACGTGGTGCTGACCCCTGAGGAGTGGGTGCGGCAGCACGTGGCGCACTACCTGATGCGCCACCTGGGCTACCCGCGCGGCCTGCTCAGCCTGGAGCGCGGCCACCGCTACAACCAGCGCCAGAAGCGCACCGACCTCGTGGCGCTAGGCCCCGCCGGCCGCCCGCTGCTGCTGGTAGAATGCAAACGCCCGAGCGTGGCCATTACGCCGGCCGTGGCCCAGCAGGCCGCCACCTACAACCAAACTATGCGCGCCCCGCTGCTGCTGCTCAGCAATGGCCTGGTGCACTACTGCTGGCGCGTCGATTTTGAGGCGGGTACCAACGAGCGTTTGGCCGACATTCCGACCTACGCCGAGGCTAGCCAGCTGGCGGCCGGCTAGGTGCCGCTACACCGCAATGCGCGTGACGATGGCCGCCCGCGTGGTCGCATCCCAACCCTTAAACTCGATGTAGCGCACATTGGGCACCCAAAACGTGCCGCCTTCGATGCGCAAATACACGCGGGTGAGCACGATTTGCTTGTTGTTGACGACCGTGAACACGTGAAATGCCTTGTCGGCGGCCCAGCGCATGAGGTAAAACGGCACCTTGTTGTAGGCCGCGAATTTGAGTACGTATTTCTCGGGGCCCGTTTTCTCGGCGCTCAGGCCGTAGGCAAATTTGCGCTGAATATAGTTGAGGTCCTTGCGCTGGCCCTGCTCGTCGTAGCGCAGCCAGAACACGTTTATCGGCTCCTCCTCCTCAATTTTGCCCGCACTATTTACATTAAGCTGGTAGATGATGGTATTGGTATTCGGGTCGCGCTGGAGGTAAAAAAGCTGATTGGCCACCCCGGCTGGCACCGGGAAATTGAGCATCGGCTGGCTAGCCTGCGCGGGGGCCGTAGGCAGCGGCGAGTGGGCTAGTAACGCCAGAAGCGTCAGCAAAAAAGAGAGTACGGACATGGGTGCGAAGCGGGGACACTCTACACCGGGCTAGCCTCTTTTGTTTAAGGCCAGCCAGCCAGGTGCCCAAAAAAGCCTGCCGGATGCACATCCGGCAGGCTTTTTTGGGTGGTGCAGGCTGGCCGCGTCGGGGCGGTTGCTAGCGGCCGTAAGCGGCCTTCAGGAACGCTGCCGCCGACTCGGGCTGGTGGCCCAGCAGCTGCGCCAGCGTGGTAGCCGGAAAATCAAACTCGCCCCGCTCGATGGCCACGCAGAAGCTGGCCGTCATCTGAATGGCTTCGGCGGGTACGCCCGCCGCGGTGAGGGCCGCGCTAAACTCCGCGGCCGTGGGCGAAACGTAGTGAATGGACTTTCCTGATAAGTCGCTCAGTATGTTGGCGATGTCGTGGAAAGAGTACGACGTATCGTTGCTCAATTCATAGGTTTGGTTTTCGTGGCCGGTGCCGGTGAGCACGGCCGCGCCCGCCGCCCCCATGTCGGCGCGGCTCGCGCAAGACATTTTGCCCTCGCCGGCGGGCAGGTAGATGGTGCCGGTTTCGAGTACCGGGCCCATGAATAGTGGCAGCACGTCGAGATAAAGCGAATTTTTGAGGATGGTGTAGGGTAGGCCCGACGCCTTCAGCAGCTTTTCGGTGGCCAGATGCGCCTCCGCTATAACCGCTAGGGGCGACGACGCATCCTCCGTTTTGCGCTGAAAGCTGGTGTATACCACGTGTTGCACGCCGGCTTCTTTGGCGGCGCGCACGGCGTTGGTGTGCTGCGGCACGCGGTTGGGTATGTCGTTGCTGGAAACCAGGAATAATTTCTCCACGCCCGCAAAAGCGGCCACCAGCGAGGCGTAGTCGTTGTAGTCACCCTGCTTTAGGGCGACGCCCTGGGCTTGCAGGTCGGCGGCCTTGGCGGGGTCGCGCACCAGCACCGAGATAGTGCCGGGACTAACGGTTTTTAGCAGGTTGTCGACTACGGCGCGGCCCAGGCCGCCAGTAGCGCCGGTTACGAGAATATGGCTCATGATGAGGTAAGCGAAGGGGGCTGTGCCCCGTTTTAAGAAAGCGGCACCGGCCAGGCCAAAAAAGCAAGGCCCGGTAACGCCGCAAAGGTCGCTACCTTTGCTTACCAAAAGTCAGTAGCTACCTGAAGGTAAGCGCTTACCTGTAGGTAACCGCCTTGCTTATGAAAGACGTTAATTTCGGTCACTGTATCACAGCGCTGCCTTCACTGCGCGACGCCCTCGACGTAATCAGCGGCAAGTGGAAGCTGCTCATCCTGGTGTCGCTGGCTACCGGCCACCGGCGCTTCCGCGAAATCGAGCGCAGCATCCCCGATATCTCTTCGAAGGTGCTGGCCAAGGAGCTCAAGGACCTGGAGCAGCACCAGCTCATCCGGCGCACCGTGCAGGAAGGGCCGCCCGTACTTGTGCTTTACGAGGTGCTTCCCTATGCCGATAGCCTCGACACGGTAATCTTTGCCCTGCGCGACTGGGGCACAGAGCACCGTAAAAAAATTATGGGTGCAGAGTAAGCAAATCCTTTGCACTAAAAAAGCCTGCCAGATATGCATCCGGCAGGCTTTTTTAGTGCAAAGGATTTTGTTGTCCCAATTGTGCTAGCTTAAAGCGCGGACTGCAAAGTCCGCGCTACACCTTATACGGCGGCGGCTTCCAGCACCGTGGCCACATCCACTAGGGGCAGGTCCCAGGCATCGGCTACGCCTTTGTAGACTACCTCGCCGTGCACCACGTTCAGGCCGAGGCGCAGGGCCTCGTCGCGGCGGCAGGCTTCCTGCCAGCCCAGGTTGGCGAGCTTCACGGCGTAGGGCAGTGTGGCGTTGGTGAGGGCTAGCGTGCTGGTGTAGGGCACGGCGCCGGGCATGTTGGCCACGCAGTAGTGCACCACGTCGTCGATGATGAAAGTCGGGTCTTCGTGGGTGGTGGGGCGGCAGGTTTCGATGCAGCCGCCCTGGTCCACGGCCACGTCCACGAGCACGGTGCCGGGGCGCATGGTCTTGAGCATGTCGCGGGTGATGAGGTGCGGCGCCTTAGCACCCGGAATCAGCACGGCGCCCACCACGAGGTCGGTCGTTTTGATGGCTTCGCGGATGTTGTACTCGTTCGAGTACTGCGTCACCACGTTTTTGGGCATGAAATCGTCCAGCTCGCGCAGGCGGTTCAGGCTGATGTCCATCACCGTTACCTGCGCGCCGAGGCCGGCGGCCACCTTCGCGGCCTGCGTGCCCACGATGCCAGCGCCCAGCACAAGCACGTGCGCGGGCTTCACGCCGGGTACGCCCCCTAGCAAGATGCCGCGGCCTTTCAGCGGCTTCTCCAGGTACTTGGCGCCTTCCTGCGGGGCCATGCGGCCGGCCACTTCACTCATCGGAATGAGCAGCGGTAGCGCGCGCGAGGGCAGCTCTACCGTTTCGTAGGCAAGGCAAACGGCCTTGCGGGCAATCATAGCGTGGGTCAGCTCTTCGCCGCTGGCGAAGTGGAAGTACGTGAACAGCAGCTGGTTCTCCTTGATGAGCGGGTACTCCTCGGCAATCGGCTCCTTCACTTTGATAATCATCTCGGCCTGCCCGTACACGTCGGCAATGGTGGGCAGCAGCACGGCGCCCGCCTGCTCGTACTCGGCATCCGCGAAGCCCGAGCCTTCGCCCGCGCTCGCCTGCACCAGCAGCGAGTGGCCGTGCTTGCGCAGCTCGGCTACGCCGGCCGGAGTCAGGCCAACGCGATTTTCATTATTCTTAATTTCCTTCGGAACACCGATAATCATGGGGCAGGGGAGGGGGAAGTGGGAGGGGAAAACGTGCGGTAAAGATACGGCTGCGGCTACGCTGCGGCTCCGCTTTTAGTTCGCCAGGCGCAGCAGCCCCGGCATGTCGAGTGGGTGCGTGTACATGGTCAGCTTGCCGTCGGGCGTAGTGGGCCATTCGGCGCGGGGGCGGTCCCAGTACAGCTCCAGGCCGTTGCCGTCGGGGTCATCGAGGTAGATGGCCTCGCTCACGCCGTGGTCGGAGGCCCCGCGCAGCGGGTAGCCGGCCTGCATGAGGCGCTTCACCACGGTGGCTAGCCCCGCCCGGTCCTTATACAGGATGGCCGCGTGGTAGAGGCCCGCCACACCCTCGCGTACCGCGGGCCGGCCGCCCTGGCTGTGCCAGGTATTGAGGCCGATGTGGTGGTGGTAGCCATCGGCCGACAGAAACGCGGCCGTGCCCATATTCAGCATTACTTCGAAGCCCAACAGGTCTTGGTAGAAGGCTAGCGCCCGTGTCATATCCGTGACTTGTAGGTGAATGTGGCCGATGCTGGTGCCAGCGGGCACCGCGTAGGGCACGGGAGCGGGGGAGGGGTTCATGGCAAATGCGGGTTAAGGTTGCTCAAAAGTAATGTACCTACATTAATTGCATCAGTTGAAAGTTTTTAGCTTGCCGTTGTTGTAATTTAAAGCTTGAGAATAGACTGCTACTTAATTACTCATGCACCCCGAAATAGAAAAAGAGCTCCTCAATGCCAAGCTGCCGCTGTGGCTTGAGTTCCCGGACATACCACGTTATTCTATTGGTTGGCGAATGGGAGAAGGAGACGGTTACTCCTGGGATTTTTCGGAATGGTGGAAGGAGTTGAGCCCAGCAGCGCAACAAGAATACCAAAAGCTTTACCCTGAGCCAGTGGGCTGGCGGGGCTGGTATGTTGAAGAAGACTGGGACGAAGACAATGAAGAGGATGAAGATGCAAAAGCGGACAGCTACGAACTAGATGGCCTCTAGTAAAAGAAAAAGCCCTGCCAGTCCGGCAGGGCTTTACGCTAAATGAAGGGCTAGCGCCTACTTAAACGGCACCGAAGCGCCGCTCTCTTTTACGAGGCTAGCGGGCGCGAGCTCCTTCACCACGTTAGCCTTGATAGTCAGCTTGGTATCGCCGTGCATATCATTGGACGCCAGCGTAACTACTTCCGCCGCCGGTCCCACGGTGCGCTGGGCGTACACCAACTCTACCACCGCGCTCTGGCCGGGCTTGATGGGCGCCGGCGCGGCGCGGTAGCCCACGCAGTAGCAATTGGAAGAAATAGTGCTCAGCACCAGGTCTTTAGGGCCCGTGTTGCGCACGCCGATGCGCGCCACCGACTGCTGGCCCGCCTCGATGCGGCCAAAATCGTAGCCCGGCCGCTCGAGCACCAGGCGCGGCGAGGCGGCTAGCTGGGCCGGCGTGAGGGTGGCGCGCACCTCGTCTTTAGTCAGCACCGAGCCCTTTAGGCTGAGAGTTTTGCTAGGCTCCGAGGCATTGCTCATCACCGTTACGGTTTTGGCAAATACGCCGGGCCGGCCGGCGCTGTTGTACACGGCCTTGATGACGCCTGAGCGGCCCGGCAGCACCGGGGCTTTGGTCCACTCGGGGGTGGTGCAGCCGCAGCTAGCCTGGGCGTTGGCAATCACAATGGGTTGATTACCCGTATTTTTAAACTTGAATTCGTAGGCGGCCATCGTACCCTCGGGCACCTTGCCGAAGTCGTGGTCGACGTGCTCGAAGGTGAGCACGCCCTGGGCGCGGGCCGCCAGCGCCAGCAGGCACAGGGCTAGGGTAGAAACGAGGCGCATGGGCAGGAAAAGCAAAATTTTGGGCGGCCAGATGTGCTAGACTAACAATAACTTAACCCTAGCCGGCCAGCGGTAAAGGCAAATATACGGCCCGCCCCCGGGCTATTTCGTAAATTTGCAGCCTGGCTCTACCCATTCCCACCCACCCATTCCTTAGCCCTTCCTTTATGTCTGACGCGCTGCTAGCCCCGGCCGAAACCTTACCAGGTACTACCCCGGTGCACTCCCTTTCCAAAGCCGACCTGCTCGACGACTACCGCCTGGCCTGGGAAAGCCGCCACGCCTCGCTGGCCGGCCGCCGCGAGGTGTTTATGGGCAAGGCCAAGTTTGGTATTTTCGGCGATGGCAAAGAGCTGCCCCAGCTCGCCATGGCTAGGGCCTTCCAGAACGGCGATTTCCGCTCGGGCTACTACCGCGACCAGACCTTTATGGTGGCCATTGGCGAGCTGACGTGGCAGCAATATTTTGCCCAGCTCTACGCCCACGCCGATGCCGAGGCCGAGCCCAGCACCGCCGGCCGCGCCATGAATGGCCACTTCGGCACGCGCCTGCTCGACGATGATGGCAAGTTCAAGCCCCAGACCTCGACCAAGAATTCGTCGGCCGACATCTCGCCCACCGGCGGCCAGATGCCACGCCTCGTGGGGCTAGCCTACGCCAGCAAGCTGTACCGCCAAAACCCCGCGCTGCACCAGTTTACCGACTTTTCGGTGAATGGCAACGAGGTGGCCTTCGGCACCATCGGCAACGCCAGTACCTCGGAGGGCGTGTTTTTTGAGGCCATCAACGCCGCCGGCGTGCTGCAGATTCCGATGCTGATGTCGGTGTGGGACGACCATTATGGTATTTCGGTACCGGCTGAATACCAGACTACCAAGCAAAATATTTCGGCTATCCTGGCTGGTTTTCAGCGCGAAGGCGAGGGCCAAGACGGCTTCGAGATTTTTGTGGTGCGCGGCTGGGATTACCCCGCCCTCGTGGATACCTACCAGCGCGCCGCCGCCGTGTGCCGCGCCCAGCACGTGCCCGTGCTCGTGCACGTAACCGAGGTAACGCAGCCGCAGGGCCACAGCACCAGCGGCTCGCACGAGCGCTACAAGCCCAAAACCCGCCTGAGCTGGGAGGAGGAGCACGACTGCCTCACCAAGTTCCGCGAGCACCTGCTGACCGAGGGGCTAGCCAGCGAAGATGAGCTGGCCCAGATTGAGAAAACGGCCGCCGCCGTTATCAAGCAGGCGCGCACGGCGGCATGGTCGGCGTTCTTCGACCCCATTCAGCAGGAGCGCGAGGAGGCGCTGGTTATTCTGAATAAAATGGTGGCCGAAGCTGGCGAAGAAAACAGCCTGGCCGAGCTGGTGAACGCGCTGAAAACCAACGTGACACCCATTCGGGCCGACATTGTGCGCACCCTGCGCAAGGCCCTGCGCCAGATACGGGGCAACCGCCCCAGCGCCGGCCGTCGCGCCGCCCAGCAGCTGCTAGAGCAGTGTGAGGCCGAAAACACCGACCGCTACAACTCCTACCTCTTTAGCCAGAGCGACGAGGCCATCGGCAACATCGAGGAAGTGCCGGTAGAATACGCCGCCAACGCGCCCCAGGTAGACGGCCGCGAGGTGCTGCAAGCCTGCTTCACGGCCAACTTCGAGCGCGACCCGCGCATTTTCGCCATCGGCGAAGATGTGGGCCACATCGGCGATGTAAACCAGGCTTTCGCGGGCTTGCAGGAGAAGTTTGGCGCGCTGCGCGTGACCGATACTGGCATTCGCGAGTGCACCATTGTAGGGCAGGGGATAGGCGCGGCGCTGCGCGGCCTGCGCCCGATTACCGAGATTCAATACCTTGACTACCTGCTCTATGCCATACAGATATTGAGCGATGACGTGGCCTGCCTGCAATACCGTACCAAGGGCGGCCAGAAGGCGCCACTCATCGTGCGCACCCGCGGGCATCGGCTGGAGGGCATCTGGCACTCGGGCTCGCCTATCCAGATGATACTAGGGTCCATTCGGGGGATGCACCTGTGCGTGCCGCGCGACATGACCCAGGCGGCGGGCTTCTACAACACGCTGCTGCGCAGCGACGAGCCGGCCATCGTAATTGAGTGCCTGAACGGCTATCGCCTCAAGGAAAAGCTGCCGGCCAACATCGGCGAGTTTACGCTGCCGCTCGGCCGCCCCGAGGTGCTGCGGGCGGGCGACGACCTCACCATCGTAACCTACGGCTCGATGTGCCGCATCGTACTGGACGCCGCCAAGCAGCTGGCTGAGGTTGGTATTTCGGTGGAAGTAATTGATGTACAGACGCTTCTGCCCTTCGATACCGACCAGCTCATTGCCGACAGCCTGCGCAAAACCGGCCGCGTCATCTTTGCCGACGAGGATGTACCCGGCGGCGCCACGGCCTACATGATGCAGCAGGTGCTCGACGGCCAGCAGGCCTACCAGCTGCTCGACTCGGCCCCGCGCTGCATCGCGGCCCAGGCCCACCGCCCGCCCTACGGCTCGGACGGCGACTACTTCTCGAAGCCCAACGCAGAAGATATTTTCGACGCAGCTTACGAGCTGCTGCGCGAAACCAACCCTAGCCAGTTCCCGGCGATTTACTAGCCGGCAAACCCCACCCCCGGCCTACGTTAAGGCTGGCCATCAACGTAACTCCTAGTCAAAGAAAAGAGGCGGCCCTCTACCCACTTGCCTGGC
>Ga0308164_10003848_pt1 | contig 13163 bp, 11 predicted proteins | sample PhyTR2_FD_201031 | JGI IMG/M metagenome (GOLD analysis project Ga0308164, IMG submission 201031) | Phyllosphere microbial communities from UC Gill Tract Community Farm, Albany, California, United States - DLSLT.R2 | ecosystem: Host-associated > Plants > Phyllosphere > Unclassified | place: USA... | reverse complement strand
CGGGCGCTGCTTGGCCGGACCGACCTGCGGCCGTTGGCGCCGGCCTTTGTCGCGGCGCAGCCCAGCCTTGAGGCATTCGTACGTCATGCTCGGGAAACGAAGGACCGCACCCTGCGGCGTGAGATGGTCCGTGAGCAGTTCAAGGCACTATGGGACGAAGTTCGCGGACCGGATGCGGTTAGTTCGGCGACATGGACCGGGCGCCCTTCCCTGCGTGAGCATGCCACTGTCATTCAGGCGTTAGCGCCTGTTGCCCTGGAAGCCGTGCAACGGCTGATCGACGATGAGGAGCTCGCTCGCGACAATGGTGGGCCGGTCGATGCCGATCGCGCGGTAGCGCTGCAGCAGCTGAAGGCGCTGCATCGTGCGCTGGGCGATCTGATCGCGGCAGTCGATCAAGGTCGAGCGCTCGAGCTTGTGTTCGAACGGCTTCGGGTCGTCCGCCAGGAGGCGAAGGTCGCGATCGGTAAGGCGACGGCCGCGCTGCCGGTCACGACGTCGGCATTGATCGCGTTCGGCAGTGTCGTTGGTATCGTCGAGTTTCTCGTGGGCAATGTCGTGGTAGCTGTTGCCGCTGGGGGAATAGCGGGTAACACCCTCAAAGACGCCATTTTGAAGAAGAACGAGGCGGTCGTCCGATAAGCTAATGACTGATTGTAGACCGATATCCGGTTCGTCGTGATGTGCATCCAGCTCGGCAGTTACGGACGTCGTGCAACCTGCTATCGGCAGGAGCCACTCGAGCCTAATTAACCTGTTCGTGCGGGCAGACCTAATCAGCGAAGCGAGTATATGGCGAACATCACACGACGCCGAACGGGCGAATTTCTACGCAAATTGTTTGAGCATCTTATCGCAGTACCGGAAGGGATGGCTGCCGGAGCGGCGCTAAATGCAATCCGCACGTCGATTCCGCTCAGCCCTTTCGAGAAAGGACATTACCCGTCGGGCGGGGAGCGGTTTGAAAAGATTGTGCGGTTCGCAACCGTGGACTGCGTGAAGGCAGGCTGGCTTCGAAAAAGTAACGGCGTTTGGACCGTTACAGATATCGGTCAGAAAGCATATCATACGTTCCTAGATCCTGAAGCGTTCTACAAAGAAGCGTGCCGGTTATATAGCGCGTGGAAGGCTCAACGTGACGCCACCGTGGTTCTGCCTGGCGAAGCTGCTGAACCTGAAGCTATAGAGCAAGCAGCTGAGAAGCTGAGCGTTACGGTCGAAGCTGCTGTAGATCATGCGTGGACAGAAATTTCTCAGTTCTTGCACGCCAGCGACCCTTTCGAGTTTCAAGAGATGGTGGCCGACTTACTGAGGGGCATGGGTTACTATGTGTCGTGGGTATCTCCTCCTGGAAAGGATAACGGTGTCGATGTAATCGCTTTTAACGATCCATTGGGTGCGACCGGACCAAGGATGAAGGCGCAGGTAAAGCGCTGGCAATCGAAGGTAGATAGTGATGGCTTAAAATCTTTTTTGGCGACACTTTCTGTCGGCGATATCGGCATATACATCTGTTTAGCCGGGTTTACGAAGGATGCTCAGGATTACGCGCGCAATCAGGAGACGCGAAGGGTCACTTTGATTGACGCGCGCCGTTTCTTCGACCTGTGGGTTGAAAACTACGCTCGTCTTGCAGACCAAGCACGACGTCGGTTGCCGATCGTTCCTGTCTACTTCCTTGCTCCCTCCGAGTAAGCGCAGGCTGTTCGCATTTGGTCGTGGGATTTGCGGGAGACGTGCCGCTGCGTTCGCCCTGATGCGACCAACCCAGAGGCATCAACCGTGCTGGGCGGATCAGTCGGCATTCGTTATGCCTGTATGATGGCACATTCCGTTGCGACCTTGTTCGATACGTCCACCCTTCCCTCGCCCGCGAAGCCCGAACGTTCACGTCAGGCAACGCTCGGTCAGTTCTTTACGCCAGCGCCCGTCGCCGCGTTTATAGCTGGGCTTTTTTCACCTCCCACTAGCGCCGTACGTCTACTTGATGCCGGCGCGGGAGAGGGAGCGCTTACGCAAGCCTTCGTCGATCGGTGGCATGAAGTGTCGGTAGCGGTTGACGCTTATGAGGTTGATAGCGCGGTTCTCCCGGCACTTGTCACGCGCCTTCAAAGCCTCGAGCGCGAAGGCGTCACCGCGAACGCGATCGACGACGACTTTCTTAGGGCAGCCGCCACGATGATCCGGCTCGAGAGAGGGCAGCGGTATACGCACGCGATACTCAATCCGCCCTATCGTAAGATAGCGACGGTATCTGTCGAACGGCAACTTGCCAGATCGGTAGGGCTTGAGACCGTCAACCTCTATTCGGCGTTTGTCGGGCTTGCGCTCGAGCTCATGGAGCCAGGAGGCGAACTTGCCGCGATTATTCCACGGTCCTTTTGCAACGGTCCCTATTATCGTCCCTTCCGCGACTGGCTATTTGAGCGCGGAGCACTCCGACGTATCCATCTGTTTCACTCGCGCCGTGACGCGTTTTCAGGCGATGGAGTGCTACAAGAGAACGTAATCCTGACGCTTGAACGCGGAGGGGTGCAAGGAGACGTGACCGTCTCCACATCAACCGGCGCTGACTTCAGTGACCTACAATCACAGTCTCACCGCTTTGACGAAATCGTCGCTTCTGGGGATGTTGACCGTGTCATTAGCATCCCGACATCGAAGGTTAGGATCGGAGACGAGACCGGACTTACGCTCGCAGAGCTTGGACTTAACGTGGCTACAGGGCCAGTAGTCGACTTCCGTCTTCGTGATCATCTGCGTCGTGATTTGGGTGAATCGGACGCGCCACTGATTTATCCCCAGCATCTAAAAGGAGGCCGCCTGAGTTGGCCGGTTGATGGTAAGAAACCAAACGCGATCGAGATAAATTCAACGTCTGATAAATGGCTCATACCGACCGGTTGGTACGTCATCGTCAAACGATTTTCGAGCAAGGAAGAGCGACGACGCGTTGTGGCTACGCTGTGCGACCCCACGACGTTACCTGGAAAATTGCTCGGGATCGACAACAAGCTCAACATAATCCGGTACGGCAAGTTACCGCTTGCTGAAGTCGTCGCACGCGGACTTACGGTCTACCTTAACTCCACACGTGTTGATGAGGCATTTCGGCTTTTCTCCGGCCATACACAGGTGAATGCTAGCGATCTCCGACGGATGAAATTTCCAACGGAGCTGCAACTAGAGTTGCTTGGTCAAGCTGCGTTGGCCGATCCGCCGGAGGATCAGCAGAGCGTCGATGCTCAGGTATCGGCCATCGTTGGCGATATTATCGAACCGGAGGCAGTGTAATGCTCCACGACAAACGAGCAGCTGCTCGCGAGATTCTAGCGCAAATCGACATGCCGCGGGGGCAGCTTAATGACCGTTCGGCCTGGACGCTACTTGCTCTTGGCGACCTTACGCCGGACCGCCAATGGAGTGACACTGCTACTCCAGTCGTGGGCATTACACCGGTGATTGAATGGATCGCCACGAATTATGATCACCGTTACGCGCCAAACACGCGCGAGACGATCCGTCGCCAAACGATGCACCAGTTCATCGAGGCAGGGCTCGTCGTCTACAACGGCGACGCCCCCGGCCGCGCTGTAAACAGCCCAAAGGCGGGGTACCAACTTAGCTCCGAGGGGGTGTCGCTTCTTCGTGCGTATGGGACACTCGGTTGGCGTGACGCGGTTGAGGAGTTTCTGCTAGCCAAGCCGGGTTTAGCCGCTCGATATGCCGCAGAGCGCCAACTCGAGATGGTCCCCGTGAATATTCCTGGCGGACAGACGATCGCGTTAAGCCCCGGTGCCCATAGCGAACTCATCCGGAATATCGTCGAAACGTTCGCTGCTACGCATACGCCAGGCGCCCAATTGATTTACGTTGGCGATACCGGTGACAAAGTGGGGTTCTTCGATGAGGGGGCGTTAGCTGGTCTTGGCGTTTCGGTCGATCGTCATGGCAAACTGCCCGACGTCGTCCTGCACGATGTTCGTCGAAACTGGCTCGTATTGGTCGAAAGCGTGACGTCTCACGGTCCAGTCGATGGCAAGCGGCATGACGAACTGCGAAAACTATTCGGACAATCCAACATCGGATTGGTGTTCGTTTCGGCGTTTCCTACCCGCGCAGTTATGGCACGGTATTTAAACGAACTAGCTTGGGAAACTGAGGTCTGGGTTGCCGCGGCACCAACCCACCTGATCCATTTCAACGGGGATCGATTTCTCGGACCCCATAATTGACCGATGTAATGTAAGAATGGTGCCTGCCACGTGAATGGCAGGCATCAATGTTGAACGAGAGTAAATTTAACCAAATACGCTCATGTTCCTATTTATAACAAACTGAAGATTACCTTTTGGGGCCGCTCAACATCTTTTGTGTGTGTTCGTCAGCCGGCTTGAGGCCAAGAGGCGCCAAAGAATACTTAGCGACATCAACAAACGAGGCCCTAGAGTCACGTTGCCAATGATGCCAGAAAATCCTGTTCATTAAGTGATTGGTTATTACCAGACGTAAAAGCGGGCTTCCTTTGTAGTGCTGCAACGTCTCCTTTAACGCCTTCTTCCCGTCGTTGTGTTCCACGTCCATGAGCCAAACGTCTCGGATAAGACGCTGAACCCTGTCGACGGGTTTTATACTGGAGAACGTCGGTCGCAGGGAGCGAACGCCGGCGTACTGGGCCAGCCGCATAAAGAGAACGCCGGCTGGTCCGCTGAGTAACTTCAACTCCTGATCGTCAAGAAAAAGTAGCATGTTTTGTCGGACTTCACTCGGGTTTTCATCGTAAAGGCCAAGATCTTCGATGATCTTTTCAACCGCTCCTTCTGACTTTAGCTCGTCCCGCATCTCGTTGAAGTCGATCGACATACGATTGACTGTCCAATAATGAAGAAAGCGCTCGGTAACAGCGAGTAGCATATTGCCTACTTTGGCTTTCACGGACCCGTCCAGGCGCTCCGCGCCAGATCCAATAATCGTTGCTAACAATGTCGATGAGCGGGAAAGCGCGTCGAGACGCTGGAACTCGGCCTTCGTGTCAGCCGCAACATTGTCGCCGGTCATCGGATCTCGGGCGGCCACGCGGCCCCTAACTACCGTTCGAGCATCAATAATGCGCTGTTTCTCTTGCCGGACTTCGCTTGATCCAGAGCTTTCTGACAAACGGACAGCTGCTTGACTCAACTGCTGTGCTAGCTTCAAAAGCATTTGAGGGGTTGATAGCGCGCGAGGCTGGACCTTCTTGCCCAAGAACACATTTTCTGTTGTCTCGCAGCTATCTAACGCCTTTTGGGCGAAGTCGCATATGGCATCAACGACCTCCCCACATGCTCCTCGTTCCACATAAAGATCGAAAGCATACTGATCAAAATCGGGCCGTGTCGGATCGAAATACCTGGTTGCCGCGGATGCGTCGAGACGCAGTCGCTCAGAAAGTAAATATGCTTCTAGGAACGTCACCGAAAAGGATATTTGTCCGCTAGATTCATTCAACAAGCCCACCGCAAAGTAGCCTCGAAGAAACTCCTCTGGTTGTACTTCTAACGCCTTTCGATCGCCAAACGCACGTACGTAGGCATACAAATCATCACGTGAAAACGTTTTGCCTTCGACCCTGAGTTCGAACGCAAGATCAGACAGAAATTCTTCGCGCGTCGTGCGGCTAAGCTTTACGGGCGACTCATCATAAACCACTACGAAGCTGAGCAAACCATCAACCGCGAGCTGGATCAATTCCGCTCTATGGTTTGCTTCGATCAGTGCCTCAATTGTTGTCTCTTGGAGGCCGACAAAATAAGCTGGGTGTGTGTGTAGACGAAACTTAGAAAATGTATCATCTAATCTTGTTGCAACCGAGTCGGCCTCATCAGGCTTCATTTCAAAAGCGGTCTCGAGGTAATCCGCGATCTCATAGAACGGTACGGGCGCGGTAACGTGATCAACCAAAGCCAAATCTGTCTTTAGCTGGTCAATCTTTTCGGTCGGCGTTTCTGCCCTAGACACTACGATCGATGGACAAAACTCGAATCTCTTAAGTTCTTCGGTAACCTCTTTCATTCTCGGCTCGGAATGATAATGTGGTTCACTCACGATAATCACAGGCGTAAAGTCACGTAAGATAACGGGGTCACTTGGATCTATACCCGTTGCGTGTTTGATGCCCTTTGCTGGTGGGCGAATCTCATCACCGGACACAACCAAAGGCAAAACCTGTTTGCCGTCGATTTCGCCGCGCAGCAAAGCCTGACCGATTGACCAAGCTAGTGTCTGATTTGGGTATGACTTGGGAATCTTAATATAAAGGCCGCGCGCCTCTTTAAGCGCGTCATAAACAGTTTGTGGGCCTTTTGACTTTAGATTTTCGATGTCCTCATCAACGACATCGCGGTTAATCCGCGGGATCGGCAAATTTGCATTATTGGGACGATGTTTGTATTCTGGAGACATCTTTTCAAGATACGTATTTAAATCTGCCGATATGCGACGCAGTACATTATCGGGCTCTTGATCTAACGGCGCAAATAGCTGGTGCTGGTCAATCTTTTCGCGGTGTAAGGCGGCTATGCGCACGAAACTGGGATTTATCAGCTGCAATCCAAAATAGGTGATTGCATTATCAGACGCTAATTGTCGAGCAGCCTGCTTTGTAGTTCGTTCCAGGGCGTTCTTGTTGACGTCCGCGTGGTCCGATATTCCTCGGACGGTCACGCACGGCACGCTTGCGGCAGAGGATGCTCGGAACACTCCGGAAGACTCTGTCTCAACGGATAAAACCTTGCGGTCCAATTTCTTGAGTGTGTCTTTGAAAGCTGAGCTGGCGACTACAGGGCCGCTAATGATTGTCCCAATCTCGGCCGTAGGCGGCTGGTCTAGGTCATCCGTGAGGACACTGTTTTCGGCCGAGCCTATGAGCGTCTCGCGACGCTTCGTCGCGTCGTCCACCCACTTGGCGAGATCGTTTTTAAGTACTGGATGTGATCGGAGAAAACGGAAGCTTGCGGCTAGCTCTGGCAGTACCGGCAATGGTTTGGGGGAAAGTTCGACAACTGTTTTTGCCGCGATTAAACGTTGGGGCTTTCCCTTTTTGGAAGGTCGTTTTTTGCGTGGCGATGCGACTTCGGAAATCTTCATGTTTTGTGAGATATCGATGACCTCGCTTGCGACGCTTACATCGCCAAGCTTTAGATCACTCGTCAGAGAGCCCGCAATGCCGATGCAAACGACCATGTTTGGTTCGAACTTTGCTATACCGGCTTTGGTTGCGTCGTATGCATTGTCGTTTCCCATTCCTGATGAGAGAACGGATACTACGCGCAACCCATCGGCTGCTGTTTGGTGTTCGATAAAGAGATGTTGGTTGTCGGCAACAGTATCTTTAGCTGGAAAAAACTCCAGGAACCTGTCGTGCTCTTCAGGTAGTGCAATAAATACTAGTATCGTTTCCATTGTAGCCGACCCACGCCTCTCGTTTTGATTATGGCTGAACCTAGCCATTTTTCTCCGCGGGGGCAAAGCGGGAACATGGCCGGTATTGGGCCAATTGTACAAACGCAACGACGGCCTGTACCGTGCGGCGTCCGACTATATCGAATTTGCTGTACTTACCCTGCCCGTCGATACGGACGTTTGGATCCTCGGTCGATATAAGGGTCGCTACCAGCGTGGGATATGAAGAAAGCTCGTTTGGAACATCATGCCTTTGCTGAGCGTCTGTTTAATCGGAATCCCCGCCGCACAGTTCGCTATCTAGTGCCTTTGGAATAGCTCGATAGACGGTGCCACGGGAAACACCGAGGTGGCGTGCGACGTGAGCCGGTTTCATTCCCTCGGTGAGCAGATTTCGTATGGCGTCAGGATCGATCCGAGTCTTACCACCTTTATATATGCCTCTGGCCTTTGCGGCCTCAATGCCCTCTCCCTGACGTTCGCGGCGTAGGTTGGTTTCGAATTCAGCGAATACACCAAGCATATCGAGAAACGCCTTGCCGGCCGCAGTGCCGGTATCGATCGGCTGCTCGGTTGCCTTGAGTGAGACCCCTCTGCCCTTCAGCTCATGAACGATATCCTGAAGGTCCTTCATAGATCGCGCGAGCCTATCGATTCTGGTGACAACGAGCGTGTCGCCTTCGCGCAGGAAATCGAGCAGCACTTGGAGTTCGGTGCGTCCGCTCCTCCCGGTTCCAGACTTTTTCTCGGACCGGATCGTTTGGCATCCCGCAGCGCGCAATGCTGTTTCCTGGATGCCTAAGTCTTGTTCCGCGGTCGATACGCGAGCGTAACCAAAAAGCGTCATATTCGGCCTATCTGTTCGAACAGGGTCTAGACCCTCCAGACCGACTGTTCAATATCCCTAATAATGACCCTGATTGAACACAAAAACTGTACCAGATTATCTGTCTCACCAGGGTATACCCAGAATAACATAGCCAATGTGATAGGTGGAGTAATATGTCACGATCGGCGTTGTGTCATATTGTTATGGGTGGCATAGCTTCCATGGAAGCATTTAGGAGAGACGCTGCCATGGCTACGCAGTCCATAGACGTTAAAGTGGCCAGCAACGGTCGCATGATTCTGCCCGCATCGGTTCGTAAAGCGATGGGCCTTCATGGAGATGCGAAGGTCATCTTGACGGTTGAGGACGATCAGGTCCGCCTGTCGCCGATTGGTCACGGAGTTTCTCGAGCTCAAACGCTTTATCGAGAGCATGCCAAGCAGACTCGAACAGTCGACGATTTTCTGTCTGATCGTAATGCGGAGGCCATCGCGGAGGCGGGCGAGCCGTCCCATTCGGAGCCACAGGTAAATCTAGCGTGACATCTGTTGTAATGGATGCATCTGCGGTGCTGGCGCTGGTTCGGGATGAGCCAGGCGCTGACAAGGTCACACCGCACATCGGGCGAGCAGCGATCTCGGCCGTGAATATACAGGAGGTCATCAAGGAGCTCCTGCTTAGTGGCTTGGACGCGGCGACCATCCGCGAGATCTTGGACGAGCTTCGTCTCGATGTACGTTCCCACGACGTGGAGGCAGCGTATGCGGCCGCTGGCCTGCACACTCAGACGAAGGAGTTTGGGCGCGGCCTCGGTGATCGTTCCTGTCTAGCGCTCGCGATGCAGCTTGGTGTTCCCGCGCTTACCGCCGACCGGGAGTGGAAAAAGGTAAAGGTCAAAGGGCTCAAGGTAGAGCATATCCGCTAACCGCCCATCCGGCCTCGCCGTCCCCAGCGGCATTTAGCCCCAAACTAAGCGTCGCAAATTTGTTTTAGAACTGGATCGTTCTGCAACCGAGTTATGCGACGATCGAGCATCTCGAAGCCGGCGGTTGCCTCAACTGTCGCGAAATTTAGCATATTCGCGACACGAGGGCGCCGAGCTTTGGGGATCTGCCGCGTGCATGTCATTGGTGGTACGATGATCGCATGCTGAAAATACGGATGAAGCGGGAGGCGGAGCAGAACGCGGGCGCGATGAAGCGTCTCGCGCAGATCGAGATGTCGATCATAGAACTCGGAAATGAGGACCTACTCGATCTTGCCGACATTTTTAGGGAAAAGCCCGAGACGGCTATCGCGCAGTATGCCTTCGCTGAGATGGCCCGGCGCAAAATCAGCCTTTAAGCCACCTGGACAATGCGGCCGGTATGACGGCTTTCGCCCAATGCCGGACGCTCGGGTTGCGAAACACGGCTCTCGAAAGCGGTCATTCGTTCAGCGCTATTTTTTCGGTCCGGTCACCCCTGATGCAAAAATCAAAAGTTTTGCATCAGCGGCGCGCCCAACCCTGCTGGTCTATGGAGTTCACAATAGGTTTTGGGCATCGTCGGAGGCTTCCCGATAATTGCCATTGCGTTTAGGTAGTTAGCAACGCGCTGCATGAGGAACTTTCATGATAAGCTTTGTTCTCGCGATGCTCGTTCAGGTGGTGACAGCGGCTTGGGCTCCTCCCGTTCAAGCCCAATGGGCAGGCGACGGATCGAACATCAAGGCCCGGATGGCGTCTGACGACAAGCCGGTTTCAATGAATGGTTCGACTTCGCTCACTGTGATTCTATCATCCAATGACGGGAAGCTTAGGGTTTCACCCTTCATAACGGCAACGCGCGGAATCGCTTTTGAGGTTATTGATCAGAACGGAAAGCAGGTCGCTCCGCGTGAGCCAATCGCCATCTCGCCCCCGGCGCCACCGCTGGACGAGAAAAAACTTACGGTAGTAACGCCAAACAGTCCTTTGGAGATCAAGATAGGTGTGCGCGCCACCAACGTGTTTCCCAATCCCGGACGGTATCGAATTCGGGCTCTCATCAAACTGATGAGTATTGCCGGCCCGACTGCGTACCAGCAGTTGCGTACTAATTACGTGACGGTCGAGGTTTCAGCTTGAACTCGAGCAAACCCCAGCCTCTGACCGACGCTATCTTCCGCGCCTGATTCAAATTTCAAAGGTTTTGCATCAATCCGGTGGGGCTATCGATTGGTCGGGAGCCGCGCATTTGCTGACATACTGGTCTTCTGTCATCACGGTCGCCCAGCGGGAGGGTAGAGCGTGCCGATGATGTTTATCCAAGAGCTACTCGTGGGAGCTTCTGCCGCACTTGTCGCTCAAGCGACCACGTTCCCTCCCCCCCCGCCGCCTCCCAGCTCTTTCGAGGCGCCCGAACCGACTGTGGGGGAGCAGCACCTCGTTGTCAGGTGCGGGGTTGAAAACCTAGAGGTGCTATATCGTTGGCGAGATCGCAGCAACGAGGTGGTGTCGTTTAGGTTCTGGCGTAAGTCGCTCTCGGCGGAGGAGCTCGCGCGCTTGAACACTTGGTTGCGCGAGTTGCGCAGCCCAGCCGTTATCATGACGTGGTGCAACCCGTTCGGCACCGACGTGATTTTCCAGGAAGCTTACACAAGGCAGTCGGGAGATCGAAAGCACATCCGGATCAACTTCGCATACGGACGCCTGTCCCGCGTGAGTGCTTAGTCGCGCAATTCGACACTCTAGATGCAAGTCTAATAAACCGCGATTGCCGCGAACACCCAACTACGACAGATTTCGCACGCCTCGTTCGGGAGATGCAAAATGCTAATAGCTTTTCTGATGCTGACCGCCGTTGCCGAGAGACCGCACGTTATAGCCACCTTTAATACGAACCTGCCTAATCCTGATAAAATGGTAACTGAGCAGATCGAAAAACCAGCCGATATTTCATCGGAGAATTTTGCAGATCAGTTGGTTGAAGCAGAAGGTTTAACATCGTGGAACCCACAAAACCCGGTCGTTTCAAGGCCTGACGCGATATTATCGTTCAAGGCTCGGCACGCGGCCAATGGCCGTGAGGTTGTCGTCTACTTTACCCACAATGCTAAGACTGTATGCAAAATTAGTCGCGAACGGGGTGGGTTTTCTAAGCTTCATCAGAAAGCAATTCGGTGGTGCGCTACCTCGTTGGGTGTCTTACTACCTGCCACACGCCCTCCGGTAGTACCAACTACGGCGCCGAATAACGCAAAACTGTGAGGTTTATGGCCGAAGCTGGGGTTGTTGGCACCGTGAGTTGTCACGTCTTGATGCGAAAATCACGGATTTTGCATCAACCCAAAAACGGCAGAAAATCGAGGGCTCCGGCGATGCAAAATACTGACGCATCTGGGATAAAAGCTCGGCGGCCGGTTTTATAGGGTATGGCCTCCAAAGCGGACGGTCCGCTTTCCTTCCCAACCCGGACATTCCCGAAATGCGATCCTAGTTGGGAAAGCCGGATTGGGTTGTGGGGGGTAACAAGAACTGATCAGGCAAGCGAAGGCCGTTTTACAAATTTCTGCGGACTGCATTTTAGAAGAGCTTGCGCAGACCGAGCCGGACGGAGCGACCTAACGGATCGATGTACGCGGCTTGGAAACGGTTTGGGACGCGGTCGAGCCGATCGCGCACGTTGATCCGATCGTTCAACAGGTTCTCGACCGTGAACTGCAGCATCATGGTTTTCGCCCAAGGACGTTTGACGATCTGATCGACCTTGAGAGATGCGTAGGGCACGAGCCACGTGCGCCCTGAAAAGCGAAGGTCCGACGCTGCCAGGTCGCCGCGGATCCGGGTCGGCCCCTGCAACCGGCCATACAGCCCGATGTTCGCAGCCCCGAGCGATCCGCTCAGGTTCAGTTCGGTTTCCCAGCGGGGCCGCCCGCCGGTGCCGGTCAGCGTGTCGCCATCCAGCAAGTCCAGCGCCGGTAAATCGCTCCGCAACGAGAGGCGATCGTCGAGCCGCCACGTCGTGGTCATCGACACATAGATTTGCGGCCGGGGCTTGGGGGCGGCCGGCGGCGGGCTGTCCTTCGCAGCGGCGCCACCGGTCGGCGTCTGCGACGGAGGCTTCCGACCGATCGGAGTCGACAGGCTGAGCGTGACCTGCATCTTCTTTTCGCGTTCGCGCGCGATGTTGACCGGCCTCAGGTCGGCACTGACGAGTTGGCCTGCTGCATTGCGCTGAAACGCGTCGGCAAACGCGGTCTGGAATGCCGCGGTGGCGCTGCCCAACGTCGCCGTCTGATTGCCGATGCGCGTTTCGAGATAATTGACGGTAAGCCGCAGATCCTTTGCTTTGATCGGCGATACCGCCACGCCCAGCGTGACGATCCGTCGGCGTTCCGGGGCCAAGGCAGGGTTGCCACCGGCGATCGTCGTGACGAGCACACTGGTACCGGTCGTGAAGTCGAAAAAGGGCGTGTTCGGGGTGGTGACCGTCGGATTGGTCAACAGCGCGATCACCGGCGGGGTCTGTGCTTCGTTGACCGACGCGACCAGTTGGATCGGTCGCACCGGCGACCATGTCAGGCCGTAGTTGGAACTGACCAGCCGACCGTAGTCGGACACGTCCGAGACCCCGATCATGCCGTTGACCGACAGTTGCCCGAGGAAAGCGAGCACGTCCTGATTGGCAGAGGCGATCGGCAGATCCGCGTTGACGCTTGCCCCCTTCGTCGTGCGCGTAAGATCCAGCGTCGATTGCTGCAAACCCGGCAGGCTGCCCGAACTGCTCGATCGTGCGTAATCGCCCGACAGCGTGATCTGCGCGTCGCCGGCTGGCAGCTTGACCAGCGGACCGTTCGCGACCGCTTTCGTCAGCAACGTGCCGGTCACGGTGCGGCTTCGATAGTCCTGACGCAGCGCGGACGCTTCGGGACT
>Ga0308164_10003847_pt1 | contig 13166 bp, 12 predicted proteins | sample PhyTR2_FD_201031 | JGI IMG/M metagenome (GOLD analysis project Ga0308164, IMG submission 201031) | Phyllosphere microbial communities from UC Gill Tract Community Farm, Albany, California, United States - DLSLT.R2 | ecosystem: Host-associated > Plants > Phyllosphere > Unclassified | place: USA... | reverse complement strand
GCCTCGACGCTGATGTTCGGCCTGTTCGACGATCGGATGGCGACAGGCTGATCGCATTCGGGTGCGTTCGCATCCGTTACGGTTTCCTTACCTTGTGTTAAACTGCGCGGCCCGATGCGACCTCCCAACGGAGGCGTCATGCATAGTATTACCACGGATCTCGGGTCGGGGATCATCGAAGTCGAGGCGTCGGGGTTCTGGACCATCGCGCATGTCGAGGACTTCCTGCGCGATCTCGAGCGGGAGGCGCGTCGCGTACTGGCGACGGGCAAGCGCCACATGCTGCTCTGCAATTTCTCGAAGTCCGCGATCCAGCCGCAGGAGGTAATTACGATGCTGCAACGCGTGGCGGTGTCGATGCCGCTGAAGTCGCGAAAGGTAGCGCTTTATACCGAGGGCAAGCTGGCACGGTTGCAGGTGAAGCGGATTGCATCGGTACGTGAGGACATGGCGGTGTTCGATGACCGCGAAACGGCGCTGGCGTGGATGCTGGCGGATTCGTCAGCCCACCCACGCTCAATGCATCCGTGACTTGCCGCCCACGCCCCGTCACCCTGACGGACGTCAGGACCTATAATTACGAACGCCGTCCCTTGTGATTCTAGATGCTGACTTTCGTCAGGATGACGAGGGAAGGGACAGTTACCTCGCAGCATCCTCGGCACGCTTGAGCAGGACCCCGGCGCGCCAATAGTGGAACAGCGCCCACGGCGTCATCAACACGATGATGATCAGCGCATAGCGTAATGAATCCTCACCGAACCCCGGCCTCAATAGATCGCTGAGCCAACCGACCAATGTCGGTCCAAGCCCCAACCCGACGAGATTGATCACCAGCAGCGTGATCGCCGCCCACATCGCACGGATCTGCAAAGGGGCGAGGTGCTGGATCAGCGCAAAGCTTGGCCCAAGATACGAGTTGGCGAAGATCAGCGAGACGAAATAGCTGCCGATCGCGATTACCGGCGCGTCGATCAGATAGAAGGCGAGCGCGAACGGGAGCGACAAGCCCTTCATCACGAGGACGACCCAGGCCTGGACGTGGAGCCCGTGACGCTTGGCGAGCACGTCGGCTATCTTGCCGCCTGCGAGCGCGGATATGGCGCCGAACAGCGCGCCGGGCAACGCGATGTAGCGCGAGATGTCGAGCATGGAGATGCCAAGCGAGCGCTGGATGTAGCTCGGGCCCCAACCGGTCAGCGCGTAGCCGATCATCGAGGTGAGCGTAACGCCGACCACCAGATGCCGCGCGGGTGCACTCGCCCACATCGACGCAAACCCTTGCGCGACGCTCGGCATCGGCGTCGCCACCGCGCGGGCGGCGTCGGACAGGCCGCGGCGGGGCTCGATCATGAACAGGCGGACGAGGACGGCAAGCACGATCCCCGGCAGGCCAACGGTCATCATCGCGACCCGCCAGCCATAGCTATGCGCGACGACGCCGCCGATCAGCGTGCCGAAGCCTGCGCCGAGCACTACACCGAGCGAATACACCGCCATCGCACTGGCGCGCTTCTCGGGCGGGTAGAGATCGGCGATGATCGAATGGCTGGGCGGGCTCGACCCCGCCTCGCCGATCCCGACGCCGATCCGGAACAGCATCAACTGCGTGAAATTCTGCGCGAGCCCGCACAGCGCGGTCATCGCGCTCCAGATCGTCAGGCTGGCCGCGATGATGTTGCGCCGACTGGTCCGATCCGCGAGTCGCGCAACCGGAATGCCGAGCGTGGCATAGAAGATCGCGAACACGAGTCCGGACAGCAACCCGAGTTGCGTATCGGTCAGCAGCAGGTCCGCCTTGATCCGCTCGAGCAAGATGGCGAGGATCTGGCGGTCCATGTAGCTGAAGAAATAGGTGAAGGTGAGCAGCGCGAGCGTCAGGCCCCGTCGCTTCATCGCCAATGCGTCGGCGATCTCGGGATGGGACTGATACGCTGCGGCCATCGGCAATACCTCAAAATCTAAACAGGCCTTAGGCTAGGTCAATTGAGGCGTACCAGACAAGCTAAAGCTGCATTCGTGACCGACCTGCGACGAGCCAACGGCATGTGCATGACGAGCGACATTACCGCTGCGAAGCAATGTCTTACGGGTTTGACGGCGTTATCGGTGTTTCGCGAGAAGGACGGCGGAAGATGCGTCCTCGTTCGGGTCGCTCTTCCGCCTTATCCCCTCTCCAACGTCGTGGCCGGGCTCGTCTCCGCGTCATCAGTGGAGCGGAGCGTCCGGGCAATCTGAATACCGGGTATGCGGCTCCCCTCGCATAGATTGGCGACGTTGCAAAGCGTATTTTCCTTACCGCTGAGCCAGGGATGGAATCCCCGGTAACGTCTCGCTTGCCGACCACGGCCCCTGCCCCACCTCCGACGCAACCCAATCGCGGAGCATCCCTAAGATTGAATTTTTTAACCGGCCCTCGTCAAAACGCCACAAGATCTCGCTGCTTCCAGAAGAAGCCGGGCCCGACATCACGATCAAGGCGATTGCGGCTCGAGTGGCGACGATCGCCGCGTACGAGAGGGCAAGGCGATGGACGACAGCATCGAGCCTATCACCGACGAAGCGAAGGATCCGCTGCTCGGGCAGACGGCGGTACAGGCCGCACGTTAGTCGCTGATCGTCCACCCCAGCCGCGAATCACCACCGCGGACGGGTTGGGCGGCAGCCAATTTTTGGGCGAAACTGCCAGCGGCTACGTAGGCTGGTGGAACGGCCATCGCGGCCGGTGGACTATAGGCCACGGTCGCGTAGGATGGCGACACTAGAGCCGGGCTTCGGGCGAAGGACATCGCCGGTGGCACGGCCGGTGGCGCGTACCGGGCCATGCGTATCGCCGGGCGCGCGATACGGGTCGCCTCGCCGGTGAACGCGGTGAACTGGCGCCCTTCCTCGAACACGGCGTTGTGCCCGGTGACGAAAGCCCCCGCGACGACACCGCCGACGATGATCGTGCCGATCGTCTCGCCGGTCCGGCCATCGCCTGCAGCGTGATAGCGGCCGACGACGGGCACGCTGCGACCAGCGACTTCGACCGAGCGCAGTTCGATATCGAGCTTGCCGGATTTGCCGAACGCGCCCTTGCCGGTCCTGAAGGTGACCGCGCCGACGCCGGGAGCCCCGCGCGGGATCAACACCGCGCCATCGACGATCACGTCCCGCGCGACCGATACAGCGACGGTTTGCCCGACGCGTGCGCGATCCGACGCGATCTCCTCATCCAGGCGCAATACCATCTCGGTATGCGCCGGCACGACGATCGCCGCATCCGTCGGCGCGTCCTGCGCGGCTATGGCGGTGGGTAGCGTGCACAATGCCGCAACGACGATCAGCTTGTGCACTCGATTTCTCCCCTGCGGGCACGGCCTGTCCCGTGCCGGAGATAGCCGAGGAAGGACTTCTATCGTGTGAAACGAGTTGGTTAACTGTGCCGGTTACGCTTGGGCACTCGGTCGGGCGGAAGCACGGGCATGCCATGCCCTCAGATGTTCGATATCGTCGGGCATCGCGACGCCGACGAACTTGGCGAAGTCGATCGTCGTGAGCAGGACGATATCGGCGATCGTGTAGCGCTCGCCATCCAGCCAGTCGCGACCGGCGAGCGCGCGGTCGAACTCCGCCATTGCGGCGAGAACGCGCGGGCGCTGGCTTTCACCGAACTCGGTATATTGCGGCTGGACGATCCGCGCGGTCCAGGGATGCGTGTGCAGCCAGACCATCGACAACGGCGTCATCAGCCGCAGTTCGATCCGCCGCGTCCACATGTCGATCTCGGCGATATTGTGCGCGCCGTGGCCGAACATCGGCGGGTCGGGATGGAGGATCTCGAAGTAACGACAGATCGCGACGCTCTCGGTCAGCACGCGGCCGTCGTCGAACGTGAGCGCGGGCGTCTGGCCTAGTGGATTAACCGCGAGGAACGGCTTCGACTTGTGCTCGGCCTTGGGGATGGAGATTTGCGCCATTGGCACGCGGACATGCTTTTCGGCGAGGAAGATACGGACGCGGCGCGGATTGGGTGCGGGCAGTGCGCTATCGTAGAACAGCAAGAGCGTCTCCTCGGCATCGGTTTTCGAATATACCGTATGGCATTGCCGGACGCGTTCGCCTAGCGATGCGTCGCATGACGACCGCTGCAGACATGCTCGCCACGGGCTTTGCCACCCTCCCCGACTTGATCCGTGCGCATGCGTTGGAACGGGGAGATCGGACTGCCGTTGCCGACGCGCAGGGTAGCATCGACTATCGGACGCTTGATGCGATGATGGACCGGGTCGCGGCGGCGTTGCAGCGCGACGGGGTCGCGCCGGGGAGCGCGGTGGCGATCGTCGCCGCACCGACGACCGACTATGCGGCGGTATTCCTTGGTGCGGTACGTGCCGGGTGCGTCGCGACGCCGATCGCGCCGTCCGCTACGCGGGCTGCGATTGCGGCGATGATCGCGGATAGCGAGGCACCGGTGGTGTTTCTCGACGCGGAGAATGCTTGGGCGTTGAAGGGGCAACAGTTGATCGCCAGCGTGGTCTTGTTCCCCCGCGGAGGCGGGGGTCCAGACTGGGCCCCCGCCTCCGCGGGGGAACAAGCTTTCTACCGTTTCGAGGACTGGATGGCTCCCTCGAACGCCAAGCCGACCCCGGTCACGATCGCACCCGAAGACCCGTTCAACATCATCTACTCTTCCGGCACGACCGGTACGCCCAAGGGTATCGTCCAGAGCCACGCGATGCGCTGGGCGCACGTCTCCCGCAACACGGCGGCGGGGTTCGACACCGCGGTCACGATGATCGCAACGCCGCTCTATTCGAATACGACGCTGGTCAGCTTCCTGCCGACGCTTGGCTGGGGCGGCACGGTCGTGCTGATGGGGAAGTTCGAGGCGCGTGCGTATCTCGAACTCGCGCAAAAATACCGCGCGACGCACACGATGCTGGTGCCTGTGCAGTATCAGCGGATCATGGCGCTGCCCGATTTCGACAGCTTCGACCTGTCGGCATTCCGCTTCAAGACCAGCACCAGCGCGCCCTTTTCCGCCGCGCTCAAGGCCGACATCGTCGCGCGCTGGCCGGGCGTACTTGTCGAATTCTACGGCATGACCGAAGGCGGCGCGAGTTGCGCGCTAAACGCGACGGCGAACCCAACCAAGCTGCACACCGTCGGCCAGCCGATGCCGGGCCACGAGATCCGGCTGATCGACGATGACGGCGTCGAGGTCGCGCCTGGCGAAATGGGCGAAGTCGTCGGTCGCAGCCCGGCCATGATGAACGGCTATCACGGCCGATCGGAAGCGACGCGCGACGCCGAATGGCATGACGCAGAGGGCAACCGCTACATCCGCCACGGCGACGTCGGACGGTTCGACGAGGACGGTTTCCTGACGCTGATGGACCGGAAGAAGGACCTGATCATCTCGGGCGGCTTCAACATCTATCCTTCCGATCTGGAGGCGGTAATGGCGCAGCATCCGGCGGTGGCGGACTGCGCGGTGATCGGCGTGTCATCCGAGGCATGGGGTGAGACGCCGGTAGGGTTCTACGTCCCGCGGGCCGATGCAATCGAGGATGCCGCCTCCATCCTGGCCTGGGCGAACGGCCAACTCGGCAAGACGCAACGGCTGTCCGCCCTTCATATAGCCGACGAACTGCCCCGCAGCGCGATCGGAAAAGTCCTCAAGCGCGAACTCCGCGAGCGGTTGGGAGCTGCCGCCGCATGACCAGTCTGAAACAGGCGATCGACGCGCTGGAACCGATCGAGGGCGGCTGGCGCGGGACGGTGCCCGAGAATTGGTTGCAGGGCCGCACCGCTTACGGCGGCTTCTCCGCCGCACTCGCGCTGCATGCCGCGCAGAAGTCAGACGTCGACCTGCCGCCGCTCCGGTCCGCGCAGGTATCATTCATCGGGCCCCTCTCCGGCGAAATCGTGATCCGCGCGACCCGATTGCGGCGCGGGCGCAACGCCGCGTTCGTGCAGGCCGATGTCGAGAGCGAGGCCGGGCTCGGGCTACGCGCCACGTTCGTGTTCATGGGGGCGGTCGCCTCGCGCGTCGATCACCAGGCCGGCAGCGCACCGGATTTCCCCATGCCCCAGCCCGAGACGCAGACGTTCCGTGGCCATAGCGCGGTCGCGTTCTCGCGGAACTTCGACCTGCTCGATCGTCGCGACGAGAGTGTCGGGCCGGCGGAATGGTTGCGCTGGGTGCGGCTGGCTGAGCGTGAGAGCCTCGATCCGATGGTCGAACTCGTCGCGGTGGCGGATTGCTTGCCGCCGTCCGCGCTGAAACTGCTGGGCGGTCCTGCCCCGCTCAGTTCGATGACGTGGCTGCTCAACATTCTCGGTCCGCAACCGGTGACGCGCGAGGGCTGGTGGCTGCTCCGCGCGACCACCGATTATGTGCGCGAGGGTAGTTCGAGCCAGCAAATGGCGATCTGGAACGCGGACGGCACACCGGTTGCCGAACAGATGCAGAGCGTCGCGATCTTCGCCTGACCACTGACATATCTTGCGACACATTGTTGAAGGGGCGGCAAAACCCTGCGACAACCGGGGCCTAGAACGACGGTCATTCGATGGGAATTCGTCCCACTCCGCCGGAGACCGACATGCGCAAGACCGTCCTCACCCTGATGCTCGCCGCCAGCGCGATCACGTCCGCCGCCAGCGCGCAAACGCCCGCCACGCCACCTCCGCCGATGCGTCAGGATGCCAACCGCGTTTCCACGCGCGCGGAAGCGATCGCGCAGGCCGATGCGCGGTTCGCGCAGATGGATACCGACCATGACGGCCGGATCACGGTTGGCGAGATGCGCGCGTACCGCGAGGCGCTGCACGACCGGATGGTCGCCAGCGGTCGCGACGCCCCCGTGCCGCCGCCGGGCGGTCGCAAGCATGATGGCATGGGGCGCGGAATGGACCCGAACGGCGACGGCAGCGTGACGCGCGACGAATTCGAGGCGCGCGCGCTCAAGCGGTTCGACCGGATGGACGCCAATCACGACGGTACGATCGACGCGACCGAGCGCGCCAACGCCGCCGAGATGCGCCACGTCGACCGGCGCGAACGCCGCGATGGCGGAACCCAGCCCGCACCTGCACCTGCTCAATAATTCGGAAGAGGAGAGGCATCGGGTGTCGGTGCTTCCCCTGGACAGCCGCCATGCTAGACACTGCACCGATGGGAGATATGCCGCACCTGCTGCTCGTCGACGACGAGCGCTCGATCCGCGAGCCGTTGGCCGTGTACCTCACCAAGCAGGGGTTTCGCGTCACGCAGGCGGGCGATGCGGAGGCCGCGCGGACACGGCTGACGGCGTATGCGATCGATCTCGTCATCCTCGACATCATGATGCCCGGCGAGGACGGCTTGTCGCTGTGCCGCCACATCGCCGCGACCAGCGACGTACCCGTGATCCTGCTGACCGCCCGCGCGGAGGAGACCGACCGGATCGTCGGGCTTGAGATGGGCGCGGACGATTATGTCGTGAAGCCGTTCTCGCCGCGCGAACTGGCGACGCGTGTGAAGGTGGTGCTGCGGCGCGCGACCGCGGGCGGATCGCGCCAGCATGCGCCAGAGAGCAGCTCCTACGGGTTCGCCGGCTGGGTCCTGAAATCGGGTGAGCGCGCTCTAATCGATCGCGAGGGCGTCTCGGTGCCGCTGTCGACCGGCGAGTACAACCTGCTGCTCGCGCTGGTGACGCGCCCGCGCCAGGTGCTCACGCGTGACCAGTTGCTCGACTTGACGCAGGGGCGCGAAGCCGCGGCGTTCGACCGTGCGATCGACAACCAGATCAGCCGGTTGCGTCGGAAGATCGAGGCGGATGCAAAGACGCCGGAGCTGATCAAGACGGTCTGGGGCGGCGGCTATACGTTGGCGGCCGAAGTCACGCGCTTGTGACGCGGCTCCGGCCATGGCCGCGCAGCCTCGCTGGCCAGATGGCGTTGCTGATCGCGCTCGCGCTGTTGGTGGCGCAGGTGATAAACTTCGGCATGATCCTGCACGACCGGTCCGAATTCCGCCTGGCCCAGGCGACGCGGCCGGTCGCGACCCGGATCGCCGACGCGCTGGACCGTGAGGCGCATGGTGGACGCGCGCTGAGCCCCGACCGCGGCCGCGTCCGCCGTTTGCCGACCAATCCGATCCCGCCAGCGGCGTTCGAGCGCCATCCCGAGGTCGCCACCGAACTGCGCCGGCAGTTCGCCGATCTCGGCCTGACGGTCGGGAGGATCGATACCGGCCTTCGCCCCGCCACCGACGAGACCAGCGACGCGCATCGCCGCGACGGGTTGCGGCGCGGCGATCGGCAAGGCGCGACGCTGCTGATCGCGATCGAACAGCCCGGACGCGGATGGCTGGCGATCACCGCGCCCTGGCCGCAGCCCGGCTGGCGGTTGTTGCTTGCCGTGCTGACGCAGACCGCGATCCTGTACATCATCGTGCTGCTGCCCGTTTTGTGGATCGTCCGGCGGATCTCGCGCCCGCTGCAGGATCTTCGACATGCGGCGGAGAGCTTTCGACCGGGCGATCCGGGCGCGCCGATGCCGCCGCATGGGCCCGATGATGTCGTCGCGTTGATCGCGGCGTTCAACGCGTTGCGATTGCGCGTTACGGGGATGCTCGACGAGAAGGACCGGATGCTTGGGGCGATCGGCCATGACCTGCGTACGCCGCTGGCGGCTCTGCGCGTCCGCATCGAGTCGGTCGAGGACGATGTCGATCGGGCGCGGATGATCGATACGGTGGCGGAGATGAACCGGACGCTGGACGACATTCTCTCGCTGGCACGGCTCGGGCGACCGAGCGAACCGCTGACCGACGTCGACCTTGCGGCGCTGGTCGATGCGGTGGTCGAGGATTTCCGCGATATCGGCAGCGATGTGAGCTTCGTCGAGACGGAGCGGCTGCGGATGCATCTGCGTCCCTCACTGATCCGCCGCGCGGTGCGCAATCTGATTGAGAATGCGATCAAATACGGCGTGTCGGCGGAAGTGCGTGTGGAGGCGGGTGCGAAGACCGTGGCGATCGTCGTGGCGGATCAGGGGCCGGGGATCCCGGAGGATCGAATGGGCGACGTGTTCGACGCGTTTACGCGGCTGGAGAGCTCGCGGAACCGGGAGACGGGAGGGATCGGCCTGGGCCTGGCGCTGGCCCGCGCGATCGTTCGGGAAGCTGGTGGCGAGATTCGGTTGATCAATCGCGCAGCCGGCGGTCTCGACGCGATCATCGAGCTGCCGCGCTAATTCTGCTCCCTCTCCCTTCCGGGGAGAGGGTCGGGGTGAGGGGCAGCCGAAACAGTGCACCGCCTGGAACCGCCCCTCACCCCAGCCCTCTCCCCGCAGGGGAGAGGGAGCAGCGCACGCCTAGTCCTCGACGATCTGGCCGTTCGTCCGCGTGTCCTTCATGCGCAGATACACGACCAGCGACACCGCGATCATCGCCGTCACGTACCAATAGAAACCGCGTTCGAAGCCCGCGCCCTTGAACTTCAGCGCGACGAACTCCGCGGTCCCGCCAAACAGCGTGTTGGCCAGCGCATAGGGCAACGCGACGCCCAGCGCGCGGATATGCGCCGGGAACAGTTCCGCCTTCACGACCGCGTTGATCGACGTGTAGCCCGTCACGATCACCAGCGCCGCCATCACCAGCAACCCGGCATAGATCGGGTTGGTCGCGGTCTCCAGCGCGGTGAAGATCGGATAGGTGAACAGCACGCCGGCAATGCCGAACCCGACCATCAGCGGCTTCCGCCCGATCTTGTCCGAAAGTCCGCCCGCGACCGGCTGCAACAGCATGAACACGAACAGCGTCGCAGCGTTGATCTGGCTCGCCACCTCGCGACTGAACCCGCTGGTGTTGACCAGGAACTTCTGCATGTAGATCGAGTAGGCATAGAAGGCGAGCGTACCGCCTGCGGTCAGCAACATCACCGTGATCGTCTCACGCGGATGCTTGGTGATCAGCTGGATGAAGCCCGACTTCGGCTTGCCGTCGCCCGCATCCGCCTTGGCATTCTCGAAGCTCTGCGTCTCGGCAAGGCCACGACGGATGTAGAACACGACAACGGCGAGCACCGCACCGATCGCGAACGGAATGCGCCAGCCCCAGGAATCGAGCGCCGCCTCGCTCATCGTCGATTGCAGCACGAGCAGCACGCAGATCGCGAGCAACTGGCCCGAGATCAGCGTGACGTACTGGAACGACGAGAAGAAACCGCGGCGGTTCTTGCCCGCCATCTCGGTGAGATACGTCGCCGACGCGCCATATTCGCCACCGACCGACAGACCCTGCATCAGCCGCGCGATCACCAGCATCGTCGGCGCGAAGACGCCGATCGTCTCATAGCCCGGCGTGCACGCGATGATCAGCGAGCCGGCGCACATCAGCGTGACCGACACCGTCAGCCCCGCTTTGCGTCCGTGGCGATCGGCATAGATCCCCATGATCCACGCGCCGATCGGCCGCATCAGGAAGCCCACCGCGAAGACCGCTGCAGTGCTCAGCAACTGCGCGGTACGATCGGTCGACGGGAAGAAATGCGGCGCGAAATACAGCGTGAATGCGGAATAGACGTACCAGTCGAACCATTCGACTAGGTTGCCGGTCGAACCACCGATGATCGCCTTGAGGCGCGTTTTCTGATCGGGTGCCATTACTTCGTCCCCTGCGGCGCTTGTGTCGGAAAGCCGCGCTTCTTGAGCAGCGCGTTGACGTCGGGATCACGCCCGCGGAACGCACGATACGCTTCCGCACGATCGGTCTCGTTGCCGGTCGACAGCAGGATCTTCGCGAACCTGTCCGCAGTCGGCTTGTCCCACGGACTGCCCGCCTCCTCGAACGCCGCGAAGGTGTCGGCGTCCATCGTCTCGGACCAGAGGTAGCTGTAATAGCCCGCCGAATAGCTATCCGACGCGAACAAATGCTGGAACTGCGACACGCGGTGACGCATCACCAGCTGCTTCGGCATGTCGATCTCGGCGAGCGTCGCCGCCTCGAACTTGTCGGGATCGATGACGCCGTCGGGGACGGTGTGGATCTTCATGTCGACGATCGCCGACGACAGATATTCCGCGGTCTTGAAGCCCTCGTTGAACTTGCTCGACTGCTCGATCTTGTCGAGCAACGCCTGCGGCATCGCCGCCTTGGTCTGGTAATGCCGCGCATATTTGTCGAGCACGTCGCGGGTCAGCAGCCAATGCTCGTTCACCTGGCTCGGATATTCCACGAAGTCGCGCGGCGTGCCCGCGAGCCCCGGATAATAGACGTTCTGGAGCATCGCGTGGATCGCATGCCCGAACTCGTGGAACAGCGTCTGCGCATCGTCGAGGCTGATCAGGATCGGCTCGCCCGGCGCGCCCTTGGCAAAATTGTTGTTGTTCGACGACAGCACGAGCTGCGCCGGGGCGAGGCCCCTTTGCCCACGATAGGTGTTCGCCCACGCACCCGATCGCTTGCCGGTCCGCGCGAAATCGTCGCGGTAGAACAGCCCGACGTCCTTGCCGTTCTTATCGGTCACGCTCCACACGCGCATGTTCGGCTCGAACACGGGAACGGTGCCGGTGATCTCCTTGAAGTTCAGCCCGTACAGCCGGTTGGCGGCGTACAGTGAACCCTGGATGATGTTGCCGAGCTCGAAATACGGCTTCAACTGCGCCTGATCGAGATCGTACCGCGCCTTGCGGACCTTCTCCTGGTAGAAGCGGTAATCCCACGGCTCGATCGTCAGCGAAGTGCCGGCGACCTTCTGCATGTCCGCGACTTCCTCGGCCACGCGTGCCTTGGCGGCAGGCCAGACCCGCATCATCAGGTCCATCGCCGCGGCGGGCGTCTTCGCCATCGTGTCCTGCATCCGCCAGTCGGCATGCGTCTTGAACCCGAGCAGGTGCGCGCGGTCGGCGCGGAGCTTGACGATCTGCGCGATCGTTGCGTTCGTATCGTTCGCGTCGCCATTGTCGCCGCGGTTGACGAACGCGCGCCATACCTTTTCGCGCAGAGCACGATCGGTGGCGTAGGTCAGCACCGGATCGACCGCCGACCGCGTGTTGACGATCGCGAAGCCCGGCAGCTTCCGCTCGGTCGCAGCGGCCTTGGCGACCGCCTTCACGCTATCGGGAAGCCCGGCGAGCTGTGCTTCATCGCCGACCGCGATGGCGGTGCTCTCGTCGGCGAGCAGCTTTTCGCCGAACGTCGAAAACGCCGTCGCGAGCTGCTGGTTATACTGCGAAAGCTGCGTCTTCTGCGCATCGGTCAGCTTGGCGCCCTGACGCACATAGCTGTCGTAGATCCGCGTCACGAGCCGAATCTGCTGCGCGTTCAAGCCGCTGGAGTTGCGCGCTGCGTAGATCGCCTGGATGCGCGCGAACAGCGGCTTGTCGAACGTGATCGCGTCCGACGCCGCGGAGAATTTGGGCGACCATTCGCGGTCGCGCTTCTGATACGCGGGCGTGTTCATGTTGCCGGTCATCACGCCGAACAGCGTCATCACCTGACCGTAACGCTTGCCGGCCAGCTGCATCGGCACGATCGTGTTGGCGAAGGTCGGCGTGGCGGGATTGTCGGCGATCTTGCGGTATTCCGCGGCGCGTTCGGCCAGCGTCGTCTCGAACGCCTGCGGGAAAAGCTCGGGGCGAACCTTGTCCCAGGGCGGTACCCCGCCCAGCGGACCGGTCCAGTCGGCGAGTAACGGGTTCGCGGCGGGTGTCGCGGACGTCGCACCAGTCTGCGCGACGATCGACGTAGACGCCATCAACGCAACGGCGCTGGCGGCGAGGTAAAGAAACTGCACATGGATCTCCCGGTCAATGTACCGGGTAGCATAGTGATAAAGTTACGTAGCGGAAGGCGTCGGCACCAATCAGCGCGTAGAGCCGGTCGTACGCGCCGCGAGATCAGTCGCCGGATCGATCGTCGCGCGGCTGGCTCGCAGCCACTTCCGCCGCAGCAATAAGCCTACGCCCCGTCTCAGCGGCGGCCTGCGGCGTGAAGGTGATCGCCAGGCCGTCGACGCCGTCCAGCGTCACCACCCCATTCTCGGCGGCGGCGATGCCTGCGAGGGTTTCCGGCGTCATCATGGTCTCACTCCCCCGACCGTTGATCCTGCCAGGGGTCATGCGCCGGGTACCCGTCACTCGCCCCTGGAACCGTAGAGATATTGTGGTTCGAATTCAGCAACGGCTGCAAG
>Ga0308164_10003846_pt1 | contig 13168 bp, 9 predicted proteins | sample PhyTR2_FD_201031 | JGI IMG/M metagenome (GOLD analysis project Ga0308164, IMG submission 201031) | Phyllosphere microbial communities from UC Gill Tract Community Farm, Albany, California, United States - DLSLT.R2 | ecosystem: Host-associated > Plants > Phyllosphere > Unclassified | place: USA... | reverse complement strand
TAATAAAATGGACGGTATGGAAGTGCTTGAACAAGCATTGGCCTATAGTCCTGATCTTCCTTTTATCATGATCTCGGGCCACGGTACGGTGGAGACGGCAATTGAAGCAAGTAAAAAAGGAGCCTTCGATTTCATTTCTAAACCACCTGATCTTAACCGCCTGCTGATTACTGTACGGAATGCACTCGACAGAGGCAATCTGGTTACGGAAACGAAAGTACTGAAAAGAAAAGTCAGCAAAACAAGGGATATCCTTGGTAGCTCTGAGAACATCAATAAAATAAAGGAAACAATTGAACGTGTTGCCCCTACTGAAGCGCGTGTACTGATTACTGGTGCAAATGGTAGCGGAAAGGAATTGGTTGCACGCTGGCTGCATGAAAAATCGCACAGGGCTGAAAGTCCGCTTATTGAGGTGAACTGTGCAGCAATCCCTTCTGAACTTATAGAAAGTGAACTCTTCGGTCATGAAAAAGGTTCGTTTACATCTGCCGTGAAACAGCGGATTGGTAAATTTGAACTGGCGAATGGCGGAACATTGTTCCTGGATGAGATTGGCGATATGAGCCTTTCTGCCCAGGCGAAGGTATTGCGTGCACTACAGGAACATAAAATAACACGCGTAGGTGGTGAAAAGGAACTGGAAGTAAATGTGCGGGTGCTTGCGGCAACGAATAAAGACCTGATGAAGGAAATTGAGGACGGTAATTTCAGAATGGACTTATACCACCGCCTGAACGTAATCAATATCCACGTACCACACCTGACTGAACGCAGGGAAGATATTCCTGAAATCGCCTTAAGCTTCCTGGAAGAGATCTGTAAAGATTATGGTATGCCAGTGAAGAAAATCAGCGACAACGGAATGGAAGCATTGCAGAACCTTCCATGGACCGGAAATGTTCGGGAGTTACACAACATGATTGAGCGATTGATTATCCTGAGTGACAAGATTATCACTGAACATGATGTTACTGCATTTGCTAATCCAGGCGGAGGTACAAACATTGGCGCAGCGACACCAGGGAACACAGCTGGCAATGGGTCTGCGGTTAGTTCTACGAATTATGATAAATTTAATAATTTCCAGGATTATAAGGATCATGCGGAAAGGGAATTTATCAAGTTTAAGCTGGAAAAGAACAACTGGAATGTATCTAAGACGGCTGATGACATAGATATTCAGAGAAGTCATTTGTATAGTAAGATCGAGAAGTTTGGGTTGAAGAGGGTGACGGAGTAGATACTGCATAGGTTATCGAAGATTACCATTAGGTGATCGAAGATCATCTGGCTTCGCTGAAAAAACGATACTGTGTTTTCAATGCTGCCAATTGCTGAAACACAATTGAAGGCATTGAAAACACAGTATCGTTTTTTTTTTAGATCATCTCTCCTAACTATTCCCCCACCGCTACAACAATCCCAATCCATTCCTCCACTATATTTGCTGCATCAATCCCGCCCCATTCAACCAAATGGAGAAAGGTCATCCGTGGATGACGGCTAGCCAGCATAATCGCTATCTCCTATCCATTCCCCCACTATAGTTGCTACACCACTCCCGCCCCATTCAACCAAATGGAGGGAGGTCATCCGTAGATGACAACTAAATACTATGATGGTTCCCAGAGTTCGATGATATTGCCTTCCGGGTCGAGTAGGTGAACGAATTTACCATAGTCGTATTCGGCGATTTCGTCAACAATTGTTACGTTGTCTTTTTTAAGTTCCTCTACAAGCGCAACCAAATTGTCGACGCGGTAATTGATCATAAAGGGTTTCGACGATGGGTTAAAATATTTTGTATCCTGCGGGAAGGTGCTCCAGGAAGTGGACCCTTCCTTGGACGGATCATCGGCTTGCCGCCACTCGAATGTTGTTCCGTATTCGCTGGTTTCCAATCCAAGATTTTTGGCATACCATTCGTTCATACTTTGAGGATTTTCACATTTGAAAAATACGCCGCCGAGACCCGTTACTTTTTTCATAATAGAAGATTTATAATATTAAAGAAGTTGTTAAAAATCAATATTAAATTGTAGCAATAGCCCATTGTAAACTGATCATAAAAGTATTAATTACAATTTAGCATATATTCTGCACAGCCTTCACAACAATTTCCATCTAATTTTAGATATTAACAAATCTGTTTCACATTCTTCGAACAAAGTAATTACTGATCCGCAAAAAAGAAACATTAGCTATACGTATATGAAACCTGAAAGAATATCGGCAACGAACAATGTTAATGCAAATAGTTATACAAATGAGAAATGAAAAAGTATTTCCACCGGGCAAGGTCAAAGTAAATAGCTATCCGCATATGAACATGAAGGAATATTGGCAACGAACAATGTTAAAGCAAGTAGCGATACAAATGAGACATGAAAGAGTATTTTCACCGGCAAGGTTAAAGTGATTAGCTATCAATATATGAGAAATGAAAAAAGCATTTGCCCTGAACAATGTTGAAGCAAATAGCTATCCATATATGAGAAATGAAAAAGTACTTGCAGCGAACAAGGTCAAAGTAAATAGCTATCCATATATGAGAAATGAAAATATTTGCACCAAACAAGGTTAAAGTAAATAGCTATCCATTATGAGACATAAAAATATTTGCACCAAACAAGGTTAAAGTAAATAGCTATTCATTATGAGACATGAAAATATTTGCACCAAACAAGGTTAAAGTAAATAGCTATTCATTATGAGACATAAAAATATTTGCACCAAACAAGGTTAAAGTAAATAGCTATCCATTATGAGACATGAAAATATTTGCACCAAACAAGGTTACAGTAAATAGCTATCCATATGAGACATGAAAAAAATTGCACCAAACAAGGTTAAAGTAAATAGCTATCCATTATGAGACATGAAAAAATATTGGCATCGAATAAGGGAAAAAGTAGGTATGCATGATGAGGGGTTTGCAAAACCTGCTGGATGCCCCCCTCAGGACGACTTGGATTAAAATCAGGTATGGTATTTTCAATGCATTCAATTGCGTTTCAGCAATTGGCAGCATTGAAAACACCATACCTGATTTTCCCCAGGAGCTCCCCCCTAATAATCACTTTGCCTGCTCAGCAGCGCCCTATATTTATTAAATATCGCCGTCTTCGATACAATTCCCACAAACTCTTCCTGCTCATTTAACACCGGAAGCAACCAGGCGTTTTCCTTTTCCATCTTCTTTAACACATCCTTTAGCGAATCGTTAATAAAAAGAACATCCGGAGCAGTCTGTGTCAGGTCGTGTACAGTGAGTTCCGCAGTACCCGAAACGTGGATCGCTTTTTTCAGCACATCTTCCACGTAGATCAGGCCTTTAAAAGTCCTGTCATCAGCAATTACCGGGAAGACATTTCTTTTAGATACAAGAATATCAGGTAGTCTGTCCGCGATCAGTTCATTTTCATTCAGTATCAGGTAGTCCTTTTCGATGAGGTACTTCAGACGCATCATGTGCAGTACTGTTGAATCCTTGTCCTCGTAAGACATCAGGTTGCCTGCTTCAGCAAGTGGTTTCGTATAGATCGAATATCTGTTTTTGCTTCTGCTGATCAGGTAAGCGATGGCCGATGTAATCATTAGAGGTACCATCAGCACGTAGCCACCAGTAATCTCAGCAATCAGGAAGATCCCTGTTAATGGCGCATGCATAATTGCGCTGAGCGATGCAGCCATTCCGGCTACGATGAAGTTAGCCACATTAACATGCGCTATACCTAACGTGTTTATAGTAAAAGCGAGCACAAAGCCGATAAGTCCCCCCATGATTAAACTTGGTGCAAAGATGCCCCCGTTTCCACCTGCGCCGAGCGTGATCAGCGTAGCCGCAGATTTAGCAAATAGTGTAATCGTAGTGAAAAGTATAATTGCCCATGGCAGGTTACTGTACGAAGAGAAAATGCTGTTCGTAATCACCGTGCTGTAATTTCCGCCCAGAAGGTTTTTAATTGTGATATAACCCTCACCATACAGTGTAGGGAACAGAAAAACCATTGCTCCTAATACCACACCTCCTGCGATCACCCTTTGATAAGGGCCCTTGATGTCATGAAAGACATGTTTAATAAAGTAATAGATCTTGTTGAAGTAGATAGAGAAGATCCCGATTAATACTGCCAGTACCACATACCAGATGAGCGCATTAAACTGCCAGCCTTCTGTAACCAGGAAAAACAGCTGTTCATTGTAAAAGAACCTTGCTACAACAGCTGCCGTAGCAGAAGCCAGCAGTAAGGGGATAAATGCAGGAATAGAAAATTCAGGCAGCAGGATCTCAATTGCAAATACTATTCCCGCTATCGGACTGTTGAAGGCCCCGGCAATCCCTGCAGCTGCACCACATGCGAGCAACATCGTAGTTTCGCGGTAAGACAATCCAAGGAAACGACCAACCACAGAACCTATTCCTGCACCACTTTGCACGATTGGTGCCTCAAGACCCGTTGACCCTCCAAAACCCACTGTAAGCGCAGCGGTGATAATCTGAGAATAGATATTGTGCGGTTCCACGCGACTGGATTTTTTAGCGATGGTATACAGTATAGGTGTTAAACCTGTTTCGAATTTCCCTTTTCTGATAAAGCGCCGGACATACATCACCGATAGCAGTATACCAATAAGGGGAAAGACCAGGAATAAATAGTATTTGTATTGCCAATGAAAGCCGTCCTGAAGAAAATCCTCAATACGGTGTGTCAGCGTCTTCAATATCGATGCCGCAAGTCCCGCCAGTATCCCCACCACAAGGGCGGCGATAACCAGAAATTTTTGATTTGATATTTTGGTCCTTCTGTATTGGTTAAGGCCGTCAAGATAGGTTACCAATCTCACATACATTAGCTTGTGTTTAAGAATCGAATTTATCTAACAATTTAATCAGTGTCGCAAAATCTTTTGGGTAGGGAGCTTCAATCACAATATCCTGATCATCCAGACCTTTAAAAACAAGGTGTTTCGCATGTAATGCAAAACGTTTCATGATAGGCTGTTCTTCATCGTCTTTTGCAATCCTGTACCCTTTTTTTATACTTGACAGGTATACCGGCTTTCCCTTGTAAAGAGAGTCGCCCGCTATTGCAGCACGCTGTGTTGCCAGGTGGATCCTGATCTGGTGCATACGTCCCGTAATCGGTTTGCATTCAACCAGTGTATAATGTTTATAGAATTTAACAGAATTGAAGATGGTTTCGGCACGTTTACCTTCCTTGCGGTCGATAGTCACGCTCCGGTTACCGTCATTCAGAATCGGAAGGTCGATAAAAAGCTCATTAAAAGAAAACTGCCCGTCAACGATGGCGTGATAAGTCTTCTTAACTTTACGCTTCTCAAATTGCATGGCAACTGAGCGGTAGGCTTCAGGGTTTTTCGCAATAATAATTGCTCCTGAAGTTTCTTTATCCAGACGATGGCAAACTTGTGCGTCATCGGAGTATTGCCTGGCCAGACGAAGGATATTTACTTCGCCTGAGCCGCCACGTTCGTCTAATGAGGCTACAAATGGCGGCTTATTAACAACGATATGGTTATCGTCTTCGAATAGGATCAGATCTTTAAATAAAGGATATTTCAATGGTGTGGGTTTTCTTAAAGTACAAAAGTACTAAGAAAGTTCGAACTTATACCCTACACCCTTCACCGTTGCTACATAAGTTTCACCTAATTTTTCCCTGAGTTTACGAATATGTACATCAATCGTCCTGTTGGTAACCACTACAGAGTCTTCCCAGATATTCTTCAGGATAGATTCGCGTGTATAAACTTTTCCCGGTTTAGAGGCCAGCAGGTACAACAATTCAAACTCTTTCTTGGCAAGGACAACCTTTTGGCCTCCCTGATAAACCAGATAAGCTTCCCTGTCGATTACCAGGTCGCCAATTTCCACCTTGTTCTCAGAAACTTCGTCATTACTTACATTTCTGCGCAGTATAGCGTTGATCCTGCTCACCAGGGCCCTTGGTTTAATTGGTTTTGCAATGTAGTCATCAGCACCTACATTAAATCCGGCGATTTCAGAATACTCTTCACTTCTGGCGGTAAGGAATACCATAAAGGTGTTTTTGAACTCCGGGATGGCACGCATCAGACGGCAAGCTTCAATACCATCCATTTTAGGCATCATGATGTCCAGAATAATCAGGTCAGGATGCACTTTTTTTGCTACCGCGATACCGTCCTGTCCATTGCTGGCCAGATATACCTGGTAACCCTCTTTTTTAAGGTTGTATTCAATCAACTCTAAAATATCAGGCTCATCATCAACTATCAGTATCTTTTGTTTTACGGTGCTCATGTTCTTTAAATATTTGTTACGAAATTAAGTAATCAATTATACTAAGAGGTTAAATGCAGGTTAACAAATTGTTAATAGCCTCCTTTAGTTTAACATGGACTTAGGATTAACGTAAAGTCTTGGCCAAAAATGAATCAAGTTCTTCTGCCCTAAGGTTTTTCGCAATAATTTTCCCTGAAGGATCAATGATGAATGAAGCCGGAATTGCCTGCACCTGGTAAGCCCTCACCGTAGGACCATCAAAATCGCTCAGTTCGCTTGCATGTGTCCAGCTTAAACCATCCTGCTGAACCGCCTGTTTCCAGGCTACCGGATCCTTATCAAGAGAGATACCTAATATAGTGAAGTTTTTATTTTTATACTTATTATATACCCTTAAAACGTTAGGATTCTCCTGCCTGCATGGCTGGCACCAGGATGCCCAGAAATCAATCATCACATATTTGCCTTTCAGGCTTGATAATTTAATAGTTTTATCATCGATGGTAGGCATGCTGAAATCTGGAGCAGGCTGACCAACCTGAACGGATCTTAATTTGGCCATCCTTACAAGGAAATCCGTTACAGCCTGGTTGTGGTTAAAGTTGCTTTTAATTTTATCGGCATATGCCAGCATTTCCTGCTCGTAATCGCCCGGGCTTAAAGAATTAATGGCGTAAAAGCTGGCAAGGGAGCTGGTATTGTCCATTGCAAACTTCAGGATGTATTCTACTAATGCCTGTTTTACACGGATCAGTTCAGGGGTCATCTGGTTAATTATGGCCTGCCTGCTGGCCGGGTCTTTGGTTACATTCTCCTGAAACTGTGCTTCCAGCTGCGCCAGTTTTGCTACATACTGGTTTTTATTCTTATTTAATTCTTCCAGTTTATCCGCATCTTCAGCACCCGATAATGTATATTCAAGGGTTTCATTTGACAGGTCGGCATCAAGTTTAATCACATCGCCGTTTTTGGCGATCAGCACGTACTCGCTATTGTCAATTTTAACCTTGAAAAAATCGACCTGTTCTGTACTGTGGCTGAACTTGAAGCTCCCTTTATCAGACAATACCGTAGAATCAATTGCAGTTTCACTATTTTTATCAATTGAATAAAGGTAAACCTGCGATTTAGGTTTTGCATTGGTAAAGGTACCTCCTATTTCAAACTTGCTTTTGTCTTTACAGGCTGCAAATACGATGCAAAGCGCCAGGAAGAAGGTTATTTTTTTAATAGATAAATTGATATTTGTCTTCATTTTATAAATATTATCCGGTTTTTAGGCCGGCTATTTTAGTTTTTCTTCGAGTAGCTGGTTGATTTTTTGCGGATCGGCTTTACCTTTTGCCATTTTCATTACTTCACCCACAAATAAACCAAGAACGCCTTTCTTTCCATTTTTATAGGCTAAAACCTGAGGCTTGAACTTTTCAAGTACCAGGTCTGCAAAGCCGGAGAGTTCGTCTTTATTCTCAACAATCAGCAGGTTCATTGAAGCGGCGAGTTCTGAAACATCGGCACCAGGCTGTTGCTGTATAGCAGGTAAAAGTTGCTGCAGGGCAATCTGCTGGGTAATTTTCTTATCGTCCACAAGGTTAATTACCTCAGCGAGCTGTAAGGGTAATACTTTAAAGGTAGCAATAGTGAGGCCTTGTTCATTTAGTAAAGCCCTGATAGGCCCAGCCAGCCAGTTAATCAGGTTTTTAGAATGGTTTACTCCTGAAAGGGCCGTATTCAGATATAACAGCAACGCCGGATCCTCCGCAAAGATGACGGCTTCTGACGGGCTGATAGAAAAGTCGGCGACCAGTTTAGCAGTAATTTCTTTAGGCAATGCAGGCATAGCCGCTTTAAGCTGTGCCAGCCATTCGTCTGAGATAGATACCGGCGGCAGATCAGGATCAGGGAAATAACGGTAATCGTTGGCCATTTCTTTGGTCCGCATAGGTGCAGTAGTCCCCTGGTCGGCATCGAAAGTAAGCGTACTCTGTACAATTGAACCTCCTGAGGATACCAGTTCCTGCTGACGGTTAAATTCGAATTCCATCGCCCTGCGGACGTTTCTGATAGAGTTGAGGTTTTTCACCTCACATCGGGTACCGAATTCGGTAGTGCCTTTTTCACGGATTGAGATATTTGCGTCACATCGTAAACTACCTTCTTCCATGTTTCCGTCACTCACATCAAGGTGCCGTACCAGCTTTCTCATTTCTGTAAGCAGTGCAGAAGCCTCTTCCGCGGAACGGATATCAGGTTCGGTCACAATTTCAATAAGTGGCACCCCTGCCCTGTTCAGGTCGACATAGGAATAACTTTCGTTCTGATCATGCAGGCTCTTTCCTGCATCTTCTTCTAAATGGATGCGGTTAATACCAATCCGTTTTTCGGTACCATCACTTAATGTAAGTTCTATATATCCATTCTGGCAGATAGGGCGGTTATCCTGTGTGATCTGGTATCCCTTAGGAAGATCAGCATAGAAGTAATTCTTTCTGTCGAAAAAGTTGGTCTGATTGATTGTACAATTGAGCGCCAGGCCCATTTTGATCGCTTTTGCCACCACCTCTTTGTTCAGTTTTGGCAACGCGCCAGGCAGGGCAAGTGATACCGGAGAGATATGTTCATTCGGTTTTGCACCAAAAGCAGCACTATCAGAAGAAAATATTTTTGAAGCTGTATTTAACTGAACGTGAATCTCTAAGCCTGATACCAATTCAAATTCTGTGGCAGAAATTGCAGTTTTCGTAATCATTTAAGGGCAATAAATTAAACTAATGTCGTGAATTACTGTCTCACAAATATAACCAAATAAGTTTATGCGCATGTGGTTAGGAACAATTATAATATGGCATAAACTTTGAATATAAGTTATCACACACAAATGGAAAGCGTTATGAAAAAACTACTTTTAATTGCAGCGATAGGGATCGCATCCCTGGTAACTGCACCAGCAAAAGCCCAGGTGAGCTTAAGTGTTAACATAGGCTTACAGCCCCAGTGGGGGCCCAGAGGATACAATCATGTGGATTACTACTACCTGCCGGATGTAGATTGCTATTATGATGTACCGACAAGAAACTACGTTTATCTGGATGGCGGAAGCTGGGTACACCGGAGTTACCTACCTGCCCGTTACCGTGGATACGACTTGTACCGCGGCAGAAAAGTGGTGATTAACTCCCCAAATCCATGGTTGAGACATAGTGCCTACCGCACCAGATATGTAACAAATTATCGCGGGGGAGGCTACTCAAGAGGGTATAACAGGGGACCAAGGGTAGTTAACAGACGCGACTATAACAGACACGACTACAACAGGGGACCAGCACACAGAAATAACTTTGGCCCTGCACGTGGCAATCCAGGACGTGGAAACCATTTTGACAACCATGGCGGAAACAGGGGAAATGACCACAAACCAAATAATGGCGGCGGCCGCGGTCGTGGTGGCGATAACCGCGGAGGCAATGGCCGGGGTGGTGATCATGGCCGTGGCGGACAAAGAGGATAACATTACTTATATATATTATCACTAAGTTGTCAAGTATCTGTGCATCATGACCAGATACTTGACAACTTTTTTTATTTTTACATCAAATCCTAAACATCTGTTCAAAACAGATTAGCTAATATGATCAGAGACATTGAAGTTATTCTAACCAGCAAAAACATCAACCCCACAGCGATGAGGCTTCTGGTTTTGGAATTTCTACTGAAACAATCGTCTGCAATCAGCCTGACAGATGTTGAAAAGGGCCTCGACCCATCTGACAGGGTAACTTTATACCGGGTGCTGAAAAAATTTGAAGAAAAGGGGCTTGTACATAGTATAGATGATGGCTCTGGAGCACCCAAATACGCACTTTGCGCTGCCGAATGTAAGGCGGGAAACCACCACGATCTGCACGTTCATTTTTTCTGCCATGCCTGCAAGGAAACTTCCTGCCTTCCTAAATCAAAAATCCCACAGGTTACATTGCCCGATGGTTTTGCTTCTGAAGAAGTTAACCTGATTGTAAAAGGGACATGCAACAAATGTGTCCATTAGGCACAATCTGACTTTGCAATGCCATTGCATACGTTTTCGCCGTACTTTTATACTGTAACGTTAGCTGATAGATTAGCTGACATGGAAATAAAAGATAATGAGCAAACCACATACTGGCGAATGCTGTTCTGCAGAACCACACGAGCACAAACAGCAAGAGCACAAAAAACATCAGCATACAGCAGACAACCACGACGGTCACAATCATGAAGGTCATGATGATGACGACGATGGCCACGACCACGATCACGACCATGGCGGGGATCAGGATTCGGGCTGGAAGGGACAAATTCCGCTGATTACAGCGCTGATCATCCTGGTGGCAATGCTTACCCTGGATTTTGGCTTTAAGGTGAAGGTGCCGGAACTCCTGCAAATACTCATTTTCGGCGTTGCTTACCTGCTTGCAGGCTGGGACGTGCTCAAACTCTCTTTCAAAAAGGCAATGCGCCTTGATTTTTTTAATGAATTTTTCCTGATGAGTGTGGCTACGATAGGGGCTTTCTCAATTCGTTCCTATAGCGAGGGCGTAGCAGTGATGGTTTTTTACTCCATTGGCGAATGGTTCCAGGATACTGCGGTATCCAATGCCAAAAGAAGCATTAAAGTCTTGCTTGACATCCGTCCGGATACGGTTCAGGTTTTACGCAACGGGGAACTTCAAACAGTTAATCCCGCGGAAGTACTGATTAACGAGCAAATACAGGTTAAACCAGGCGAGAAAGTTGCCCTGGATGGAGAATTGCTTTCGGACAAAGGTACTTTTAATACCGCAGCGATGACCGGCGAAAGCAAACCAGACTCGAAGGCTAAAGGAGACGCCGTACTTGCCGGTATGATCAACCTGAACACAGTGACTGAAATCAAGGTGCTTGCGCTTTTTAAAGACAGTAAACTGAGCAAGATCCTGGAAATGGTGCAGGACGCTACGGCCCGAAAATCTAAAACCCAGCTCTTTATCTCGCGTTTTGCAAAAGTATATACGCCCGTGGTATTTGCACTGGCCCTGCTGGTGGTGGTACTGCCCTACTTTTTGGTGGATAGCTACGTTTTTCGCGACTGGTTATACCGCGGCCTTGTATTCCTGGTTATCAGCTGCCCCTGTGCGCTGGTGGTTTCTATTCCTTTGGGTTATTTTGGAGGAATTGGACTGGCTTCTAAAAACGGCATTCTGTTTAAAGGCTCCAATTTTCTTGATGTAATGACTAAAATCAACACCATCGTGATGGACAAAACAGGAACATTAACGAAAGGGGTATTTAAAGTGCAGAAAGTATATGCTGTAAACGGCGACGACAAACATCTGGTAAAGTTGGCCGCAGCCCTTGAAAGTAAGTCGACCCACCCTATTGCTGTAGCAATTACCACTTATGCAGGAAAACTTTCTGCTGACCTCAGTATTGAACAAACCGAAGAAGTACCTGGAAAGGGTCTGAAGGGAGTAGTGAACGGAAAGGATGTACTGGCAGGAAATTCGAAACTGCTGGACCAGTTCGGGATAACTTATGACCAAACCGTTGTTGAAGAAGAAGATACCGTGGTAGTTATTGCAATAGGCGGCATTTATGCTGGTTACATCACCATAGCAGATGAATTAAAAGAAGACGCTGTAGCTGCAATTAAGGCCATGCACCAACTGAAATTGCAGACCGTAATGTTGAGTGGCGACAAACAGGCGGTGGTGGATAAAGTAAGCAGGCTGCTGGGTATCGACAAGGCTTTTGGTGACCTCCTACCTGAGGATAAAGTACAAAAAGTGCAGGCATTAAAGGATGAAGGCAGAAGGATTGCGTTTGTGGGTGATGGGATCAATGATGCACCGGTAGTAGCGTTAGCCGATGCGGGTATTGCGATGGGCGGCCTGGGTAGCGATGCGACTATTGAAACTGCTGACATAGTCATTCAGAACGACCAGCCCATGAAAATTGTTACCGCGATTAAGGTAGGCAGGATCACCAGAAACATTGTTTGGCAGAATATTGCACTGGCGATGGGCGTAAAAATAATCGTCCTGATATTAGGTGCCGGCGGTGTCGCTACGCTCTGGGAAGCGGTAATAGCTGATGTGGGGGTTGCTTTACTTGCTATTTTGAATGCGGTACGCATTCAACGGTCAAAGGTTTAGGGGGACTGTACGGTGGTCAGTTTAGACGGAGATACCCCATATAACTGTCTGAAAGCTTGTGAGAAATGTGAAAAATCTTCAAATCCAAGGTTATAATACACTTCCGAAGGCCTTTTGCCATGTTTAATCTGGTAATGGGCTTCCTGAAGACGCCGTTTTACCAGCCAGCGGCTGGGCGATTGCTGATAGATCTTTTGAAAATCCCGTTTGAATGTGGCCAGGCTGCGTCCCGTCATATAAGCGAACCGGTTTAAACCCACATTGAACTGGAAGTTTTTTTCCATGAAGCCCTCCAGGTCTATTTTACCTGGTTCACTGAAATCAAATAAAACATCTTTAAGCTCGGGATTGAACTTGAGGAGGATCAGCAGGGCTTCCTTCAATTTCAGTTTGATCAGTGCCTGGTCCATCTGCTGATCGGCAAGCAAATAGGGAATCAGGGAATCCACAAAATCCCTATAGGCCTTAACAGGCTGCAGCTGCACTATCGGATGAGCAGAATGTGGTTTTCCTGCGCTATATCCGTATTCTGCACTGAATTCCCTTAAGGTGTCCTGGTCAAAACGTATGGCGAGCGTTTTAAAATCACCATTAACTCCCGGTCTTTTGATAAACCTCGCCAGACAGTTCCTTCTGCTGAACCTGAAATCGCCTTCGTTGAACAAATAATCATTCTCGCCATAATTCACCACCATCGAACCGGAAA
>Ga0308164_10003845_pt1 | contig 13168 bp, 14 predicted proteins | sample PhyTR2_FD_201031 | JGI IMG/M metagenome (GOLD analysis project Ga0308164, IMG submission 201031) | Phyllosphere microbial communities from UC Gill Tract Community Farm, Albany, California, United States - DLSLT.R2 | ecosystem: Host-associated > Plants > Phyllosphere > Unclassified | place: USA... | reverse complement strand
GACGACACCGGCTAGCGCGCCGACCCATGCCCGCCTCGGCGCTCTCTCGCTGCTCATGCAGCAGACGCGCGAGCCGCCGAAGTTCGGCAATGCGCGAGACGCTATCCGGCGCGCGTTCCGCGACGTCGCGTTTCCCGAGAAGATCCTGCCGTCGGAGGCTGCCAACCGACATCGGTTCCTGCGCAATCCCGGCGCATATAGTGGGCCGTGGAAGGACAGCCCCGAGCCGTCGCAGCATCTCGAAGACCCGACCAACTCGCTGGCGATGACGAGCACGTACGCGATCATCGCGGTGATCGGGCCCAGCCAGATGGGCAAGTCAGAGATCGGCAACAACTGGCAGGTCCACTCGGTCATTTACGATCCAGCGGACATGGCGTTCTACTCCCCGACCCGGGAACTGACCGCGTCGTACGTCACGACCCAAATCAACAAGCTGCTCGAGGAATGCCCCGACGTCGCCGCGCGCCAGCTCGACAGCGCCAGCGCGGACAATATCTATCTCAAGCAGTTCCGTGGCTGCGACTGGCACTTCCTCTGGCCGACCGGTCCGAATTTTCGCGCACGCCCGTTCTCGCGCGGTCGTCTCGACGATTACGACGATTTCGATCAGGACATCGGCGACCAGGGTGATGCTGTCTCGCTGTTCGAAGGCCGCACCACGTCGTTCCAAGGCTACGGCTGGAAGCTATACGTCAACTCGTCACCGAAGCTGGGCGCGAAACGGGGCATCGAACCGTTGGTTGCCGCCGGCACGAGCAAGCGGTGGTGGGTCGATTGCCTCTCTTGCGGCGATCCGTTCGAGATGGCGTGGGAACGCCTAGACTTTCAGCGCGACGGCACCGCCCTTGAGGCAGCTTCAACCGTCTATCTCGGCTGCCCGACGTGCGGAGGCGTCCACGGGCAGAAGGACAAGCCGCTGCTGATGGAGACCGGCCGGTGGATCGGGCGCGGTGAGCGGGCGGTGACTGGCGGCAAAACCGGCGTGATCGAGCCGAACGCGACCGATAGCTACTGGTTCGACGGCACGTTTGGGCTTGCGCCCTGGTCCACGCTCGCGCGGCAGTATCGTACCGCCGAACTGCGGTTTGAAGAGCATCAGGACGAGGGTCCGCTCAAGTCCTTCTTCCAGACGAAGGTGGGCCGCAACTATGTCAGCCGGTCAAGCGGAGACGCGCCGGTGACCGCGGACGCGCTGACCGAGCGCGCCGAAGCATCGGGTTACAAGATGGGCGTCGTACCCGACGGCGTTGTCGCCATCACGATGACCGTCGATCTCGGCATCGATCGGTTCTCGGTTATGGCAGTAGGTCATGGTGTCGGTAACCGCACCTGGATCCTCGATCGCTTCGATATCCTGACGCTTTCGGACGGCATCACAAAGCTAGAGCCGTTCCGTCGTCGCGAGCACTGGTCGGTTCTGTATGAGAAGGTGCTGAGCCGCACCTATCCGCTTCAGCGAGACCCCTCGCTGCGCATGAAGGTGTTCTGCACCGGCATCGACACAGGCGGTACCGACGACGCGACCGACAACGCCTATGCGTGGTGGTCGGACATGGTGACCGGTAGCCGTAAGGCGCGCCGCGCTGCTTTGCCTGCAACCGCCATCATGCTCCTTAAGGGCGGCAATAAGCCGGGTGGGCGCTTGCTGCCGGCCCCAACCGTTGACGCCAAGCGCCAGGTCAAGGGCCTACCCGAGTGCGAACTCTGGATCCCGAACGTCAACCGCATGAAGGACATCGCGGACTATCGTATGCGCCGTCCGGCCCCGGGGCCGGCGTATATGGACATACCGACCGACTTCCCCGCCAAGGCGATCGCCGAGTTGCGCGCCGAGGAGAAAACCGAGGGGCTATGGGAGAAGCCGGAGGGCGTCAGGAACGAGAGCTGGGATCTGTTCGTGTACGCGCTCGTCGTCATGCTGCGCATGATCGGGCTCGATCAGAATCTGACCAATGTACCGGCCTGGGCTCGTCCGCCGAAACCCAAGGGCCCCTCGCGCGTCGCAGAGCCCGCCGCCGACCCGGATGCCACTCCGCTGCCGCCGACACCCACACCAGCCGGCCCGCGTATCGTCCAGACCAAGCCGACTGGGCCGACGCGCCCCAAGCCGCGCAGATCTGTCCGCACCGTTCGCTCGCACTGAAGGAATTCCCATGGCAGCGTTGGGCATAACCCTGGCGGTCGCGGTTGCGCGTCTCGAGCAGTATCTCGCCGCAGAGGCGAAGGTACTCGGAAGCCAGTCGTACGAGATGGGCGATCGCAAGCTCACGCGCGCCGACCTGAAGGAGATCCGTGAGGGCCTCGTCTATTGGCAAGCGCATGTCGATCGCCTGAATCCAAACCCGCCCCCCGCGCGTGCCGTCGGCCGCGTCCGCGGTGGCTCGTACCGGATGCGCTGACGTGAAGTTTCGCGTGCAGCCCAACCTGATCGACCGCGCCGTCGCCGTGGTGAGCCCGGCGGCAGCGGAGGCTCGCATAAACGCACGGACCCGCATGGCTGCCAGCGCGTCGATCTTCGGCGGCACCGGCGGTTATCGCGGGGCGCAGCCAGACCGCGGCAAGCGGCGCGGTTGGTTCGCTCGTGCGCGGTCCGCCAACGCGGACAATCTCCCGGGTTCGGAGCGGCTGCGCGCCGAGCAGCGCGATGCGGCAATGAACCAGCCGATCGCTACCGCGGCGATCAACCGAAAGGTGACCTTCACCATCGGCACCGGGTTAATGGCCATACCCGCCATCAACGGCGCCGCGCTGGGCCTGACGCCGGACGAGCAAGATGCGTGGGAACAGCGCATAGCGACGGATTACGAAGTATACATGGCGTCGAAAGACGTCGATGCCTCGCGCCAGGCGACCGGTTACGGCGTGCAGGCGATCGTCGAGCGCAGCACAGTAACGTCGGGCGATATGCTCGCGTTGCGCGTGATGCCCGAGGATCAGCCTGGCCGCGTGACGTTGACGGCTTGGCAGTTGGTCGAGGCTGACCGGCTGCGCAACCCACCGACCGTCGCCGATGGCGCAGTCGATCCGAAGACCGGCAATATCATAGCCGGCGGCGTCGAGGTCGATAGCCACTGGAACCCGGTGGCCTATCACATCCTCAAGCAGCATCCTGGAGATCTGCAGCTGATCAGCTCCGCCGCCATGGTGCCGGAGCGGATCGAAGCATGGGATACCGCGCTGCATCTGCCGCGCGTCGTGCACGTCTACAAAAAAGAACGCGCCGAGCAGGTTCGCGGCGTCGGAATGCTCGCGACCGTCCTCGAGCCACTCAAGATGGTCTCCGACCTGAGCGATGCCGAACTGTTCGCCTCGGTCATGTCGGCGATGATTGCCGTGGTCTACAAATCTCCTGGCGCCACGCCGATGCCCGAGCCCGACTATGGCGACGAGGAAGGCGCGGTCGAGGCGTCGGAAGGCGCCGGCGGCGGGTATGACATCCCGGCGCCCGCCAACCAGTACAAGTTTGAGTCGGGCTCCGTCATGGAGATCGACAGCGAAGCCGAGGTCGAAATCAAGTCGCCCGGGCGGCCGAATTCCGCGTTCAATCCGTTCTTCCGCGCCATCGTGGAGCAAATCGGCGCCGCGATCGGCGTGCCTGCCGGCATCCTGATGCTGATGTTCAATTCAAGCTACACCGCCAGCAAGGCAGAGCTGGAAACGATGTACCTAGATATCCGCGCCGAGCGTGCGTGGTTTGGTGGCGACTGGTGCGTGCCGACGTACATCTGCTTCATCGCCGAGAAAGTCGCGCGCGGCGATTACGCCATGCCCGGCTTCTTCCGCGACCTCGCGATCCGCGCTGCGTGGACCGGTGTCGACTGGCGTGGCGATGGCAAGATTGCTCTCAACATCGCGCAAGAGGCCAATGGCTACAAGATCCGCCAGGATAACGGCTGGCAGACCGGTGAAGATATCACCGCTGAGCTAACCGGCGGCAGCTTCCGCGAGAATATCCGGCGGCGCGGCCGCGAGCACCGCGCCTGGCTCGACGAGCGGCTTCCCGTTTCAGTCTCCCCTGGCACGCCAGCGGGCAACGTTGACGACGGCAACGAAGTCGCGCCGCCCAAGAAGAAAGAGGACGTGAAGGATGCTTGAGACCTTTGGCGCTCGCACCCTGTGGGCGATGCATCCCGACGCGCTCGGCGATCTGCTCAAGCGCGGGTCGCTCGACGCCATGCTGCCCGACGCCTTCAAGGCGCTAGCGGCATTCGGCGGCGGCGCGGCAGTAGCGAAGCCGGTTGATCCCGTCCGCGATGGCGCGACGGTCATCATCCCTTTGAACGGCCCACTCTCGCCGAAAGGCAGCTACGGCGGGACATCAACGGAGCGATTCGCTAACCAGATCCGCGAGGCGGGATCGGATACCTCGGTCGGCGCGATCATCATCGCTGCGATGAGCCCAGGTGGCCTGGTCTACGGCACGGCCGAAGCCGGCGACGCAGTCTATGAGGTTCGCCAGAGCAAGCCGGTGATCGCTGTTGCGAGCCCATATTCCTATTCGGCTTCGCATTGGATCTGCACACAGGCGTCTGCGTATTATGCGACGACCAGTGGCGGTGTTGGCTCGGTCGGCGTTCGCGGCGGCCACGTCGATATGTCGGGCTTCGAAGAGAAGATCGGGATGAAGACGACGCTGATCGCTTCCGATCCTGAGAAGATCGCTGGGAGCCCCTATGCCCCGCTGACCGATGAAGATCGTGCGGAGATGCAAGCCGAGATCGACGAGATGAACCAGGCTTTCATCGCCGCGATCGCGCGGGGACGCGGTCTCGACGCTTCGGCGGTGCCGGGCGTCCATGGCGCAGGCCGGGTCTTCTCTTCCGCTCGCGCCGCCGCCGCCGGCGTCACTGATGGCGTAATGACGCTACGCGATGTCGTTGCGAAGGTCAGCTCGAGCCGCGCGCGCCTAGCGCTGATGCGCAAGCGCGCAGCCGCAATGGCCGCCGCCTTCTAAATTTCTGTCCGATCATCGGGCGAAACCTTGGGCCGCGAGTGCCCGCACCAACCAACGGAGCATATTATGGACCTCGAAGCACTTCGTGCTCAGGCGCGTGCGGTCGCCACGCGCATGGAAGCCCGCATCAACACCGCGATCACGGGGAACCGTGAGATGAACGCGGACGAGGAAGCGGCCAATGCCGCCGACGAGAAAGAGCTTGCCGAGCTCAAGGGCAAGATCGCCACTGCCGAAGCCGCTGGCCCGACGGATGATGCCGAGACCGATCCCGCCATTGTTTCCGTAAGCGCAGAGCGCGCACGGATCCTCGCGCTGGCAGACCTCTGCCCGTCAAGCATCTTGGCAACGCCGCTCCGCACCGCGATCGAGAGCGGCCAGGACGCCGGCGCTTTCGCGATCGGCCTTGCCACCGCGTCGAAGAAGCGCGGCGCTTCGATCGACGATCTGCGAGACGGTGCCGTCCAGAAGGATCAGCTGCCGGTCGCCGGCACGGGTGCCCCGAAGGGCAAGGCAAAGACCGGCGCCGAGCAGGCGAGCGGCATTCTCGCGCTCGCTGCATCCGTCGGCATCTCCGCCGCCCGCCACCTGAAGCCCGCCGGCTGAATTCAGCCGCTCGATCGACCGCGGCCTGAGGGCCACCCCAAGCACAAGGAACAGCGCCATGTACTCTCGCGCAAGCTTCGCCTCGACCCAGTCGACCGCCATGGTCACACTGATCCGGTCGGGCGCCCCGAATACCAAGAAGGTCACGCTGCTGGCCGGCGCCGTCTACCCGATCGGCGCCGTGCTCGGCATCGTCGATGCCAGCAAGAAGGCGATCCTTTCGGCCGCCGCCGCCGCAGACGGCAGCCAGAAGCCCCAGTACGTGTTGGCGTACACGGTCGACGCAACCGGGGGTGACGTCGAGGCCATGGCCATCGAGACGGGCGACCTGATCGGTTCGCAACTGGTGCTCGGCGCCGGGCACACGCTCGCGAGCATCCGTGCAGGACTCCGCGATATCGGCATCACCTTCGAAGGCTGACGCCACCCATCAACCACCCTCTGGCGGTCCGATAATGGTCGGGCCGTCCTTCCCCATCTTCGGAAAGGCCCGGCCATGGATCCTCTTCTCTATTCGACCACCGCGCTGATCGGCATCATCACGCCGCTCGCGACCCAGGGTAACTTCCTGCGCACCCTCTTCTTCGGTGCCACCCCGCTCGAGTTCGATACGCCGGAGGTCATGTTCGACCGCGTGTTCGACGACAAGCGCATCGCGCCCTGGGTCAGCCCCTACGCCAAGGGCACGCCCGGCCAGGACCGTCCGTTCCAGACGGACCGCTTCGCGCCGGGCTACATCAAGCCGCTCGACCGCATCGATGCGCACAAGCTCGGCCGCCGCCGCCCCGGCGAGCCCATCGGCGGCGAATTCACGCTGCAGCAACGCCGCGACCTCGCGTTCGTCGACTACCTTGCAGCTCACAAGACGAAGATCGAACGTCGTGAAGAGGTCATGGCGTCGGAGATCGTCCGCACCGGCGGCGTCATCATCGAGGGCATCGAGTATCCGCGCGCTGTGGTGAACTTCGGCCGCAAGGCTTCGCTGACCAAGACGCTGATCGGCGGCGCACGCTGGGGCCAGGTCGGAGTATCGCCGGTCAACGACCTCGAGGGCTGGATCCAGGAAGTCGCTGAGGAATGCGGCGCGGCGCCAAGCCACGTCGTGTTCGAAAAGGGGGCGTGGGCGCCGTTCAAGGCCGATCCCAACCTCAAGGACAAGCTCGACACCACGTATCAGGGCAACACCAGCGCTATCGATCTCGGTTTCAAGCCGGGCGTTCCTGGCTCGCCGGTATTCATGGGCCGCATCGGTACGGTCGAGCTCTACGTCTACAACGACACCTATGAGGACGTTGACGGCACAATCAAGAAGCTGCTGCCGCCGAATACTGTCATCATCGGCGCCCCCGGCACGTATGAGGGTACGCCCTGCTACGGGGCAATTCTCGACCCGCGCAACAACTACGGCGCAACCCGACTCTTCTCGAAGAACTGGATCGAAGAGAACCCGGCGGGCGAGTATCTCATGACGCAGTCGGCACCGATCTTCGTGCCGAAGCGCCCCAACGCGACCGCCTGCATTACGGTCGCCTGATCCCCTGCCGGGGGCTCAGGCCGCCGGCACCAGGCGCGAAGGGATCCGCGCCCCCACCTCTCGAATAGGATGCCACGATGGCCGATAACCCTCCCGCTCAGGCGGACAAAACCCCGACGATCGTCAAGATGGCGCGCGCTGTCCACGAACTGGTCACCGGCAAGAAGCCGAGCGATGTCATCGCGCCGGGAGAATTTATCACCGATGCGGTGGCGAAGAAGCACTCGCTCGACACCGACGCGCTCGCAGGCCTGGTGACCAGCGGCGGCATCGAGCTCGTCGACGTGCACAAGGGCTAAACCTGTGCCGATGAACTTCGCCGACGACCTCGACGTGTTTTTCGATCCGGATGAACACGGCGAAGCGATCCGTTACAACGGCGTCGGTGGGTTCTCGGCAATTTGGAACCGCCCGACTGGCGACTTGGAGGTGAACGGGGGCAGCTTCGTCGTCGCGACCAACACCTTCATGCTGCCGATTACCCAGATCGCGCAGCCGGTCGTTGGTGACATCATCAACGTCGTGCGCCTCGACGAGAATTTCGAGATTAACGGCGAGCCACGCTTGAACGACGACGGCACTGTTTGGACGTGCGAGGTCTCGTAAGGCTCGATGCTGCGCACCTCGATCATCGGGCCGGACTTCGACAAGCTCTTCACCGGCGCCGAACAGGACGTGGCCGGTTTCATGACCGCGGCAATGGCCGACACGACCAACGACGTAAAAGAGGTCTTCCGTTCGCAGGTCCGCGCAGCTGGCCTCGGCGAGCGTCTTGCCAACGCGGTACGCGGCGTCAGCTACCCGAACCGCTCGGGCCGCGTCAGCCTCGACCCGAGCGGCTGGGTCTATGCGCAGCCATCAAAGGACGGGCGCGGCGCGGCCGCCATCATCGAGAGCTATTCCACCGGCGCCAGCATCGTTGCGCGCGCCGGCAAGCGCTTCCTCGCTATCCCAACCGATGACGTGCCGATGAAGCGGTCCGGCAATACGTTGTCCCCGGACGAGGTCGAAGCCCGGTACGGCCGGAAGCTGCAGTTCATCAGCCCGGGCGACAAGGGTTTCAAGACGCCGAGCCAGCGCCACGCCGGCGTCGGATATCTGGTGCTGAAGGGACTCGTCATCCGCAAGGCAACCGGCCGATGGCGCAATGCCACCGACCGCGAGCGCGGCGGCAAGACGCGCAACCCGCGCCCGGTCCAGTCGGTGATCATGTTCACGCTGGTGCGCGCGGTGAAGAAGCCGAAGTCGATCGACCTGTCGGTACCCGCCGAAGTTGCCAACACCCGGTTCGAGACGAACCTCAACGCGCGCTGGAGATAGCCTGTGTCCAAGCGTCTCGACGTCCTCACCGCGGTCAAGGAACTGGCCAAACGCGCGGCGCCGCATTCGGTCGTGCGCGGCATGACCGCCGAGGAAGCCAAGCCGACCACCGTCGATCCGCTCGGCATGGTCATCGTTCGCTCAGGCGATCCCGGCGATCCCGAGATTGACCTTTCACCGCCGACCTACTGGTGGGAGCATCGTATCCCGATCGAGCTCGCCGGGTACGGCGCCGGCACGAAGAGCAGCCAGCAGGTCCTCGACGACATGCTGATGGGGTTCGACCGCGAGATCCGCGCGGATCCGACGCTCGGCGGACTTTGCAATTACCTCGACGCCGACGCGCCCAGCGACGGCGAAGTCGAGGTCCGCGGCGCTGGCGCCGTCGGCTGGGCCGACTTTGCGATCATCGCCTTCTACTCGACCAGCAGCGCGCTGGGCTGATCCTTCCCCTTTCACAACAGGAGAGCGCCATGGGCCGTCCCCTTGGTATCAACACGGTGCAGAACGCCGCGTTCGAAACGTCGTACGGTGCCACCCCGGCCACCGGTTTCTTCAAGCTGCCAATGGTCAGCCATGGTCTGGGCGAGGAGCAGCCGCTCCTCGAGGACGACCAGCTCGGCTTCGGCCGGGAGGGCCTCGACCCCACCTACGACGTCATCACCAACGATGGCGACGTCGTCGTGCCGGTCGATACCAAGGCCATCGGCTTCTGGCTTCGCGCAACGTTCGGTGCGCCGGTCACGACCGGCCCGGTCAACGGCAAGTACACTCATACGTTCAAATCGGGTGGCGGCATGATCCCGTCGCTGTCGATCGAGTATGGCAACCCGGATGGCCCGGTCTTCAGCACCAACTACGGTGCGGCGGTGAACCAGCTCAAGATCGGCATGGCGCGTTCCGGCATGTTGAACGCGTCGCTGTCGGTGATCGCCCAGGGCGAGTCGGATCCGGGCACGATCAGCATCGCCGGATCGCCGACCGCGCTGACCGGCCCCCGGTTTGCGCAGGCGACCGGCTCGGTGACTGTCGACGGTGCCGCTGCGGCCGACATCCTGTCGGCGGATCTCGGCTACACCAACAATCTCGAAAAGCTCGAGGTCATCCGGGCAGACGGTCGCATCGGCGGCTTCGATCCCGGTGTCTGCCGTGCCAGCGGCTCGATCACGACGCGCTTTGCGACGCTTGCGCTCTACAACAAGGCGCGCAGCAAGTTGCCAGTCGCGCTCAGCTTCGGCTGGGCAACCGATATCGCCAGCCTCGTCTTCACCCTGCCGCGCGTGTTCCTGCCGAAGCCGAAGCGCTCGGTCTCGGGGCCCAAGGGCATCCAGGCCGTCTTCAACTGGCAGGCGTCGGGCGCCGCGGCCGCGCAGCTGACCGCCGTCCTGGTCAACGACGTCGCCAGCTACGCCTGATCCACGTCTCGAGGAGCACCCCATGACGATCATCACCAACCCGGTGCCCGCACCGTCCATCCTCGATCACACGACGAGCGACGATATCGCGCGCAACCTTCGCGTCGTCGACGTCGCGACCGGCGAAACGATCCCGCGCGTCATCAGCGCCGACGTCGAGGCCGGCACCGTGTCGAGCTACGCCGTCGACGAAGACGGCAACCTGGTCCGCGAGAACGACAAGTATCAGATCCTCGTCGTCGACCGCGCGATCGAGATCCAGTGGATCCTCGCGCCGGCCGTGATCGATGCGCCTGCCGTGGTCGAACCGGCGCCGATCGGCACGGTTGGGGTGAGCACGCCGCCTGTCGTCGCGCAGCCGGTCGAGGTCGATCAGGCAGTGAGTGGGGCCGACGCGCCCGCCACGACGTCGGACGACGCGGACCTCGATGACGACGCAGGGGCAAACGCCTGATGTACGCGCTGAGCAAGAAGCCCGAGCCGGAATGGAAAACCCTCATTCCGGCCAATGGCGACACGCCGGCAGTGCGCGTGCTGTTCGCACCGGTCGGCGCCAAGGCGCTGCGCCTCGCGCGGCGCGCTGTCGCCGAGGTGCTGCGGTCCGGCGTTGCCGACGCCAACGAGACGGCAGGTGATGCCTTCACCGAGGCCATGCTGCGCGCCGGCATGCTCGAGTGGGACGGCATCGGCGATGACGATCGGAACCCGATTCAGCCGACGCCCGATGTCGATATCTTCGATGGCGAGGGCAACGTGGTCGGCGTCACGCCCGGCACCGTTTCGGCATTCCTTGCCGAGCCACGCTTGGTCGAAGCTGCCGACCGCGAATATGTCCTGCCCTGGGCGCGGCGGGACGCGGAAAAAAACGGCTATGCGCTCTCGCGAAGTGGCACTTCAGCGGGGGCGACGCCGGAGCCCGGTACTGCCAGCTCTCCTGCGAAAGCGGCAAAAACGGACGATGCCGGGATGAAGAAACCGGCGCGCCCACGTGCCCGTACGAAAAGCACGAGCCGCAAACGGACGACGGCGAAGAACTCTGGGACCTGATCAGCGGGGTCGGGTCGCAGGTCCGTATGATCGTCGTGCCCACCCCTGAAGGCTTCACGACCCGACCCGTCGGGCTCGACTTCACTGCTGTCATGCTCACCGGCGCCGCTGCCGGCGTCGACATGCCGATGCTCGCTGCCGTCCTGCCCCTGATCGAGGGGTCGGTGGTCAACCCGTCCGAGGGTTTCGATGAAGGGGGAGACGACGATGGCGATGCGTAGTGTCGGCTTCCAGCTCGTAACCGCGGGCAAGGCACAGGTTCGGAACGATTTCGCCGAGGTGAAGGCTGACGGCGTCGCTTCGGTGACGGCGATCGGCCTCGCCGCGGAAGCATCGGCGACGAAGGCCGGCAAGGCGGTCGACGATCTGACCGATCGCCAGATCGCCAGCTATCGCCGCCAGGCAGCCGCGGCCAAGCTGGCGGCGGCCGGCGCTGCCAACCAGGACGCGTTCAACGCGGCCCTGGCAACGCCGACGTCGCAGCAGTTTGCGACTGTCAACACTGACCGCTCGACCGGTGCGGCGCGCCGTTCCGCCGATGTGTTCGAGGCTGCGGCCCGGGACGAAGCGGACGCTGCGGCGAGGGTCGCCGAGGCGGAGCGCGTCGCCGGCCGCGCGGCCGACGAGCGTGCGGCTACGGTCGCGAAGCTGCGTGCCGCAATCGACCCGCTCTGGGCGGCCGAGCAGCGGCTCGCGGCCGAGATGGCGGACGTCGCAGTCGCTCAGCAATCCGGCGTCCTGTCGACCGACCAGCTTGCCGAGGCGCAGGCGCGTGCGCGTGCCCGTTTCGATGAGACCCGGCTATCGCTCGATGCCAACGCATCGGCACTGGCACGCTGGCAGGGGATGGCGAACGAGGCCAAGCTCGCCGCAGCTGCGGAAACCCGCCAGGGCGACTTCGATACCGCGCTCGCCAACCGCGGATCCGGATCGCAATATGCGACGGTCGACCTCGATCGGTCGACTGGCGCGGCCCGCAAGTCGGCCGAGGCGTTCGAAGAGCAGTTCCGCGCGGAGGAGGCGGCGACCGCGGCCGCGACGAAACTGCGCGCGGCGGTCGATCCGCTTTGGGCGGCCGAGCAGCGCCTGGCGGCCGAACTCGGTGAGGTGAACCTTGCCGAGAAGGCCGGCATCCTGACCGCCCGCCAACTGGCCACCGCGCAGGACGATGCGCGCAAGCGGTTCGACGACACGACGGCTGCGATCAAGCGCCAGAACGGCGAGAGCGCCGCGCTGTCGAAGAATCAGAAGCAGACGCTAATCTACACGCTGTCCGATATCGTCGGCTCGTCGGCGAACGGTATCAATCCGCAGCAGCTCCTGATGCAGCAGGGTCCGCAGGTCCTTCAATCGTTCGCCGCTGAGGAAGGCGGGCTCGCCAAGATCCGCACGCTGCTGTTCGGCGGGGAGACGATCGCGGATGGCTTCGATGCGATCGGCGACGCAGCGCGCGAATCGGGCCGCGATGTTGGTGACGGTTCGCGCGACGCCGGCGGCGCCCTGGACGGGCTGAAGGACAAGGCCAAGGACGCGGCATCATCGCTCGCCGAGGAACACGGTGTTGCCGGCGCGACGAAGAAGGTCACCGGCCTGCTGACGCCCGCGCGCCTGGCGATGGGTGCCACCGCAATCGCCGCGGTGATCGCGGCCAAAGCCTGGCTCGACTATTCGAACAGCATCGAGAAATTCAACGCCGTCGCGCAAGGGTCGGGCCGCGTCCTGGGGTTGAACGGCAGCCAGCTCGAGGCGAATGCCGCGTCGGCCGCGAAGGCCGGCGACATGTCGGTCGCTGCCGCGCGTGAGATCGAGCTTGCCTACGTCAGCACCGGCAAGATCACCAGCGGGGTGCTGGTCGGCCTGACGGCGATGACGCAGGACTTCGCGGCCGCCACCGGTACCGACGCCAAGGCCGCGGCTGCAACCCTTGGCGCCGCCTTTGCCGATCCGATCAATGGCGCCGAAGAGCTTGCCGTCAAATATGGCGCCGTGAGCCTCGCCACGGCGGATTACATCGCGAAGCTGGTCGAGCAGGGCGACATGGTCGGCGCGCAGCGTGTGTTGCTGGAATCGTTGCAGCCGGCATTTGACGGTGCGGCCGATCACGCCAACGTGCTCGCCCAGGGCTGGGACAACATCAAGAATGCCGCGTCCGGCGCCTGGGAATGGATGGGCAAGGCGCTCGACCGCATGGCGACGGGCGGCGCGCTCCAGGACAAGATCCGGGACCTCGAGCAGCAGCGCGATCGCGGGCCGACCGTCGGGCAGATGCTCATGGGGACGAGCCGCGAC
>Ga0308164_10003844_pt1 | contig 13168 bp, 11 predicted proteins | sample PhyTR2_FD_201031 | JGI IMG/M metagenome (GOLD analysis project Ga0308164, IMG submission 201031) | Phyllosphere microbial communities from UC Gill Tract Community Farm, Albany, California, United States - DLSLT.R2 | ecosystem: Host-associated > Plants > Phyllosphere > Unclassified | place: USA... | reverse complement strand
CCTCCTGCGTCGCGACCGCGGCACGGCCGCGTGGCCCCTTGAAATATTCCTCGATCCACGGATGATCGAGCGCGATCAGCTCGTCGATCGTGCCGACCGCGATGACCTTCTTGTCGGCCAGCACCGCAACCCGGTCGCAGATCGCATACAGCGTATCGAGATCGTGCGTGATCAGGAACACCGTCAGCCCGAGCGTCTTCTGCAACGACTGCGTCAGCCCGTCGAACGCCGCCGCACCGATCGGATCGAGCCCCGCGGTCGGCTCGTCGAGGAACAGCAATTCGGGATCGAGCGCCAGCGCACGGGCGAGGCCGGCACGCTTCTTCATGCCACCCGACAGCTCGGCGGGAAACTTGTTCGCGGCGTCGGCGGGCAGCCCCGTCATCACCACCTTGTACGACGCGATCTCCGCGAGCAGCGCTGGCGACAGATCCGGATAGAATTCGCGCAACGGCACTTCGACGTTCTCGGCCACCGTCAGCGTCGAGAACAGCGCACCACCCTGGAACAGCACGCCCCAGCGCTTGCGGATCTCGGTCGCCTCGGTTTCCTCGCGGCCGATATTGGGCTCGCCGAACACCGTGATCTCGCCCGCGACCGGCGTCTGCAGCCCGATGATCGAGCGCATCAGCACCGACTTGCCGGTACCCGATCCGCCGACCACGCCGAGGATCTCGCCGCGCCGCACGTCGAGGTCGAGCCCCTCGTGCACCACCGAATCGCCGAACGCGTTCTTCAGCCCCTTCACGGAGATGATGAAATCGTCGGTCTTGTTGTCCGTCTTGCGGGGCATCAGTCCCAACCCAACCAGGTGAAGAACACCGCGAAAAACGCGTCGAGCACGATCACCAGGAAGATGCCCTGGACGACCGCCGAGGTGGTGCGCAGGCCGACCTGCTCGGCGTCCGATTCGACCTGCATCCCCTGGAAACAGCCGGCGATCGCGATGATCGCGCCGAACACCGGTGCCTTGATCAGCGAAATATAGAGATCGGTGATCGGCACGACTTCGCGGATGCGCGCGATGAACGTCACCGGCGGAATGCCGAGCTGGACCCAGCACAGCAGCCCGCCGCCGATGATCGCGATGATCGACGCATAGAAACCGAGCAACGGCATCATCACGATCGCCGCGAGCACGCGGGGCAGCACCAGCGCCTCCATCGGCGACACGCCGATCGTCCGCATCGCGTCGATCTCTTCGGTGAGCTTCATCGTGCCCAACTGCGCCGCGAACGCCGAACCCGAGCGCCCCGCGACCATGATCGCGGTCATCAGCAAACCGAGTTCGCGGATCGTCAGGCGGCCGACGAGGTTGATCGTGAAGACCTCCGCGCCGAACTGCCGCAGCTGGACCGCGCCCTGTTGCGCGATGACCATGCCGATCAGGAAGCTCATCAGTCCGACGATGCCGAGCGCGGCGACGCCGACGACCTCGAACCGCTGGACCACGGCATTGAAGCGGAAGCGGCGCGGGTGACGGATGACGCTGCCGAACGCGATCGTCGTCGCGCCAAGAAACCCGAGCAGGCCGAGCATCGTCTTGCCCGACAGCACGACCGCATCGCCGATCTCGCCGACCACGCGGGACAGCGCGCCAACCTTGGCAGGCCTGGCGGCGATCGGCTGGTCGGAGGCGACGACCTGGTCGAACAGCGCCTGGTCGTTCTCGTCGAGCCCGTCGATCGTCGCATCGTTGCGCGCTGCGAACCGGTGGACGACCCACGCGCCGATCGTGTCGATCCGGTCGACGCCACTGAGGTCGACATGCTTCACCGAAGCCGCATCGATCGCCTCGAGCCGATCGGGCAGATTGCCGATCTTTGCGAGCGACAGATCGCCGGTAAAGCGAAGCGTGCCGGTATCGGCACCGTCCTGCTGGAAATCGGCCATCGCGCTCATCGGGGGCACCTTTGCGGCAAAGTGACTGGATCGGCAAGATGAATGCGGCGTAAGCGACGACGATGATCGAAAAGCCTTCCGCCCCCCCGACCGTCCGTCTCGCGATCTACGACATGGACAAGACGATCACGCACGCGCCGACCTGGACGCCGTTCCTGCTCCACACCGCGAAGAAAGGCGGCGCGCCGTGGCGGCTGGCGCTCGTCCCGTTCGCCGGAGTCGCCGCGCTCGGCTATGTCGGCAAGCTGATCAGCCGCGGCCGGCTCAAATACCTGATGCAGCGGATGATGCTCGGCAAGCGCATGACGCCCGCCGAAGAACGCCGCGCCGCCGAAGCCTTCGCCGACCGCGTCATGCGCGACGGCGTCTTCACCAGCGCCCGCGCACAGATCGAGGCCGACCGCGCCGCCGGCTACCGATTGGTCATGGCGACCGCGTCATACCGATTCTACGTCGAGGCGATCGCCAAGCGATTGGATTTCGACGCGGTGATCGGCACCGAGAGCCTGCGCGACCGCGACGGCGTCCTGCTCGCCGGCATCGAAGGCGAGAATTGCTACGGCCCGGCCAAACTGCGGATGATCCAGTCCTGGATGGACCGCGAAGGCATCTCCCGAGACCACGCCCACATCCGCTTCTATTCCGACCATGTTTCGGACGCCCCGACCTTCGAATGGGCCGACGAACCCTTCGCGGTGAATGCGCATGGGCCGTTGCGGTTGTTGGCGAAGGCGAAGGGCTGGGCGACGCCGGATTGGGAGCGGTAGCTCCGCTGCGCGAGCCGAGTGCCAAGTTAACAAGCTTGGTCCGTAACTATCGCCCAGTTGCGGACATTCCCTATGTCCGCCAGTCTCAAAAACATGAGGTGGATCGCACTCACATACCTGCTTACTCTGGCTTCCTGTCATCAGGCCGTCCCTCGCCCCGCAAGCTGTGTCGAGGCGCGCGACCCAAAACTTATCGTGCAGCGATGCTACGGGGGTGATCTAAGGAAGGACCGATATGTCGGCGACACTCTATGCTTCCCGTTTGGACCATCCCAACGCTTGACGGGAATTTGGCATGTGGAACTGGAAGGTTCGTACTTCGCGCTTTCATCTGACGGCAAGCAGACGAGGGATGTGTGGCTACATGTCCCTAACCCGCCCCGGTCTGCGGTCGCGTCGATGCAGGGTGATACGCCTCGCGACTTTGCTATTACAATTGATGGTCGCCGCTCGCTCTGTCCTGTCGGGTTTGGCCATATGGGAATGTCGCCGAACGAAATTATAGCTGATAAGCTGATCTCGATCGTCCCGGCAACTTTGTCATGATGGATCCGAAGGCTACTAACCTGTCCAAAACGGCCATTCCGCTTTCGCTCAATTGCTGACATCGCGGATTTAGGCGGCGTTGCAATGAAAGCAGTTGCTCGCCAGTAATGTTCCCATGCACGACGAGCGCCCTGAGAAACTAGCAGACAGCCTTACCGAAGCGGTGGAGGCGATTTATCGCACGTTCGAGATGCGGCCACCCTTGTCGATTGAAGGCTGTCCTTGCTGCATCGATACCCGCGGGACGGACGTGTTGCTCACAGTGCCGCTGCGGCAGATCACCGGGCAGGATCTTTGGCGTTATGTGTCGGGGGCCTTCCTGACAGTCGGCGGCAAGCATGATTTTCGGTATCTTCTACCTCGAATTTTGGAAGTGTCAGTCTTTGAACCTGCGAACGCCAACGATGCTGAGATTGTGCTAGGCAAGCTTTCTCTTGCGGCTTGGCGCTCATGGGCAGCAGATGAGCAGCTTGCGATCGAAGCGTTTATTGGAGCGTGGTTCGAACAAGCACTTTCGGTTGACCTATCCGAGGCGGATGAGTGCTGGATCGGTCGGGATGCTGAAAGTGTGCTTTGTGGCGCCGGAAGAGGAGGGGTTCCCATGGAACGATTGCTCGCGCGCTTGGTCGAGCCGGACGCCGCACCGGTTCTAGCCGATATGAGAGAAAGGTTTCCGAGCAAGCCGTTCGGCTTTTGGAAGGACGCGCCAGATGCCTTCTCCAAAGTACGCGCGTTCTTGAATCAAGGACGGACGCAAGTCGCTAACCTTCCATCTGTGCCATTCGACTAACGCCCAAATGCGGACATTGCGCGGGGTAGGACAGTAATCTAATTCAGCTCATGGCATGTAAAACATTAGGTAAGCTTGCGTTTGCGCTAATTTCGGCCTGGCCGATCCCCGTGTTCGCCGACGCGTACAATTTCGGTCCTTTCTACGTTCGCTTCGATGATGCGACAAACGCCGATGATCGAGATAGCGTGACGGGTTTCGCCGCTCAGTCTTATAATCGACTAAGTCCAATGGCTGTAACGGTTTTCCTTTGTGCAACTACGTCTTCATTAATGTTAGCGCGATCGCGCCAGCATTTAGTTCGACTGAAATTAATTGATTCGGGCGTTCCGAATGAAAGGATCAGGATTGGAACTCGATGCAGCAAACGCCTTCGCGTCGCTAACGATGGTAAAGACGCCGTTGTCGTCATCGTTGGCCCGACTGGCAGCTAACCTCCCCATTCCGGCCATTCCGCTCACGCCCATAAGCGGACTTGGCCAAACGGTGCATCAAACCATAGGAATGCGACATGATGCTTTTGGTATTGAGCTGCGACCTCGCTGGCGATCGTCCTTTAGGGGCTGAGAATGAACTGCGCGGTCCTGAGATGCCTATGAGCCTTCCCTCTGAACTCCTAGCAGATCTGCTTTCTTGGAACGTGAGAATGGGCGAGGCGGTGCTTGCAGCTACCGGGACTTCAAGCGCCATCACCCGACTGAACGCCGAGGGTGAGAACCTTGCTTCCCGTATCGCATTTGTCGTGCCGGGCGGCGCAAAGGTTCGCTACTTGAAAGAGTAGCAGGGCGTCCGCTATCCACCCATACCGGCCATTCCAGAGTTGCTCATTTGCAGACATCGGCACGGCAAGGCATGTAGCGCCGATGCATCATTCCACCTCAACGACGCAGCGGATCAAGGCCGGGGCGTGGTTAGGAGCGGGAATAGGGGCCATCATCGGAATGCTCGCGATTTTTGCAGCGATTGTCTCAGGTGGCGCCGGGCACGGCACCTACATCGCGGCAAGCGTGCTGTTCCCTTTTTCAATGCTGCTCACGAGGCTTGAGGGATCGATCGGTCTTATTGGAATGGCTGTGGGGGTGCTCCAGTTTCCCTTATACGGGGCAGTGGCTGGCCCGGCCGTAGCGGTGCGGATAAATTCGTACTTCTTTCCGTTGACGACAGTGCACTTGATTGCTGTCCTCGCCTGCTTTTCAGGTCTGCTGCCGAACTTCTCGTGACGGGACGAGTGTCTGCTATTAGCACTCGTCCTCTCGAAAGCCGCCAGTCCGCTTTCCTTCTCAACTCCAGACATTCGATGTCGACAGGCCGTCCCATCTCGATATGTTTTCAGAGCGGACCTCTCTAGGTCTTACTTCACCCAGACAGCCGCACCCTACCGGGTGGTAATGCTGCCTCCCGCGTGAGATCAAACTGATCACACGCCGTCCCCATCACAACAGAACATCGACGCTGTGGATCACCAGCCCGACCAGCCCGCCGACGATCGTGCCGTTGACGCGGATATATTGCAGGTCGCGGCCGACGGCGTTTTCCAGGCGGCGGGTGATCGTGTCGGCGTCCCAGCTGCGGACCGTTTCCGAGACCAGCTTGACGATGCCGTCGCCATAGTCCGCCGCCGCGCCGACCGCCGCACGCCGCACGAACCGGTTGATCGTCCGCGACATGCGCGGATCGTGCTGCAACGTCTCGCCGAGTTGGCGAAGGATGTCGCCGAGCTTGCCGGCCATCGCCCGCTCGGGGTCGCGCGCGATCGCCAGCAGCGCACCGCGTGCCTGCTCCCACAGGCCGTCGAGCCAGCGCTGCATCGCCGGATTGTCGAGCAGGTCGTTCTTCATCGTCTCGACGCGCTCGCGCATCCGGCGGTCATATTGCAGGTCCCAGGCGAGCCGATCGAGCCCCTCCTCCGCCTTCAGGCGCAGCGGATGCTCGGGGTCCTCGGCCATCTCGGCGAGCAGCTTGTCGAAGCCGCTGATCAGCTTGTCCGCGACGGTCGTGTCGAGCCCGGTCCAGCGCAGGATCGAACCGGCCTTGTCGTGGACCATCGCGCGGACGAGGTGATCGTTCGCGGCCAGCGTCTTGGCCGCCCAGCGGATCGCGCTTTCGAGCAGCGGCGCGTGGCGGCGCTCGGCGATCGCGGCCTTGAGCAACTGGCCGAGGATCGGCGACACCTCCGTCGCGCGCAGGCGGACGCCGATCCCGGCCTTGACCATCCCGCCGAGCCGCGCCGGATCGAGCCCCTCGAGGACCTGCGCGACGAGCTTCGACGCGCCCTGGCGAAAGCGTCCCCCTGCCCCCTCGGGCGGATCGGTCAGCCAGCGGGCGATCGCGCCCGCCACGTCGAGGCGGCGGGTTCGCCGGGCGATGACGACGGGGATCAGGAAGTTCGCGCGGAGGAACTGGGCGAGCGTGTCGCCGATGCGGTCCTTGTTGCGCGGCACGATGGCTGTGTGCGGGATCGGCAGGCCGAGCGGATGGCGGAACAGCGCGGTCACCGCGAACCAGTCCGCGAGGCCGCCGACCATCGCCGCCTCGGCGAACGCGCGGACGAACGCGAAGGCGGGGTGGACGGGGACGAGCGCGCGGCTGACGAAGAAGGTCGCGGCCATGAACACGAGCAGGCCGGTCGCGACGATCCGCATGCGGACGAGGGCGGGCGGCGTTGCTTCGCTCGCCGGGCGCGTGCGGGTTGAAACTGTCATGCCCGAAACAATCCCCCAGCGCGGGGATAGTTCACGACCGCCGCCGACGATCCGGCTTTCGCCCGGCGAGCGCTCGATTCAGGTGCGCTCGGCTGGTGGAATTTGGCCACCCCCGCGCGTGATTGGCTGGGTCCCGAGCGGTCCGCGCTCGATTGCCACCCGGCTTGCGACCGATGCCGGCATGACCTGCCCACGCTCAACCGCCGCGTGTTTGACTCACCCGTGCTCGACCAGACGGCTCGCGCTGGTGACGTTCGTGCCGTATTCCTCGACGCCAGGCCGACGCACGATGCTCTTGACCGGCCAGCGCTCGACTGGCCCATGCTCGACCGGCCCGCATTCAACCGACCCATGCTCGACTGCCCGGCTTTCGACTGACTCCGGCATGACCGGTCTGCGCTCGACCGGCACGCGCTCGACCTCCCCATGCTCGACCAGACGCCCCGTGCAGGCGCCGGTCGTGCCGTATTCCGCGACGCCCCGCCATCACGCGGAACTCCGGTGTCGCTCAACACGAGGGGCGCGATGGCGTCACTCGGCTGGCTGTGTGCCATCGCCGAGCTTGGGGGTTGCCGGTCCGAGCCGTGGCCCCGACGGTCCGGCGAGCCCGATGACTTCGCTGCCGTCGTCGCCGGGGCGATAGGTGAGCAGGCTGCGGCCGAGGCGTGGGCCGATATACCGCTCGATCCCGACTGCGAGGCTGAACGCCGCGGGGACGATCAGCAGCGTCAGGATGGTCGACAGGACGAGCCCGCCGATCACGACGATGCCCATCGGCGCACGCCACGATCCGTCGCCGCCGAGTGACAGCGCGGTCGGGATCATGCCCGCGACCATCGCGACCGTGGTCATCACGATCGGCTGCGCGCGCTTGTGGCCGGCATCGACCACCGCGGTCCAGACATCGACGCCCTTGCCCATCTCCTCCAGCGCGAAGTCGATCAGCAGGATCGAGTTCTTGGCGACGATGCCGAGCAGCATCAGGATACCGATGAACACCGGCATCGATACCGGGTTGCCCGTCGCCCACAACGCGATCAACCCGCCCAGCGGCGCCAGCAACAGCGACCCCATGTTGACGAACGGCGGCAGCGCACGGCGATACAGCAGCACCAGCACCGCGAACACCAGGAATGTCCCCGCGATCACCGCGAGGATGAAGTTGTTGATCATCTCCGCCTGGAACTTCGACTGCCCCAGCACGAGTTTGTTCACGCCAGTCGGCAGGTTCGCCATCGTCGGCAGCGCGTCGATCTGCTTCTGCGCGACGCCCGAGACGATACCGGGGGCGAGATCGGCGCCGATCGTCAGCTGACGCTGTTGATTGACGCGGTCGATCTTGGTCGGGCCGGAGCCGAGCGTGATCTCCGCCACGAGGTTGAGCGGAACCGAACCACCCGACGCCGTCGACACCGGCAGGTTCTGGATCGTCGACAGCTCGCTACGCGCGCCCTGGTCGAGCGCGACACGGATCGGGATCTGGCGATCGGACAACGAGAACCGCGCCGAGTTCTGGTCGATGTCGCCCAAGGTCGCGATACGGATCGCCGACGACAGTGCCTGCGTCGTCACGCCAAGGTTGGCGGCGAGATCGAAGCGCGGCTTGATGACGATTTCCGGGCGCTGCATGTTGCCGGCGACGCGCGGCGCGACCAGCGTCGGCAGGCGCGACATCTCGGTCACGATCTTTTGCGCGGTCGCATCGAGCAGCTTGGGATCGTCGCCACCAAGCGTCACGCTCATGTCGCGCGTGCTGCCGCCCCAGCCATTCTGCGACCGGAACGAGACGCGCGCATCGGGGATCGCCGCAAGCTGGGGTGCGAGGCTGCGCTCGAACTCCGTGCTCTTCATTTTCCGGTCGTCCTTGAGCGTCGCGGTGACCCGGCCGGCGTTGACCGAGCCGTTGGCGCCGCTGCGCGCATAGACAGACTGGACGTCGGGCTGCGATCCGATCAGCGCCGCGACCTTGGTCACCACCGCTTCGGTCTGCGCCAGCGTCGTGCCCGGTACCATGTCGATGACCGCCATCGACGTGTCGTTGTCCTGCGCGGGCTGGAACGTCATCGGCAGGACCGCGAACATCACGATCGTCATCAGGAACGCGAACAGGCCGAGCCCGAGCACCCAGAACCGGTGATCGCGGAAACGGCTGGTCAAGCGGTGGAAGCCGCCACGGGCGGCCGAGGCCTTCGCCTTGCCGGTCTCCAGCGTCCACTTCAGCGTTGCCATATAGCCGTCCATCAGGACGCCCTCGCCGTGCACAGCGGGGCCGGCGGACTTGAGGAAATACGCGGCGAGCATCGGCGTGACGAGACGCGCGACCGCGAGGCTCATAAGTACCGAGGCGACCACCGTCAGGCCGAAATTCTTGAAGAACTGCCCCGAGATACCCGGCATCAGGCCGACCGGCAGGAACACCGCGACGATCGCCATCGTCGTCGCCAGCACGGCGAGACCGATCTCGTCGGCGGCGTCGATCGAGGCCTGATAGGCGGACTTGCCCATCCGCATGTGCCGGACGATGTTCTCGATCTCGACGATCGCGTCGTCGACCAGCACGCCCGCGACGAGACTGAGCGCAAGCAACGTCATCTGGTTCAGATTGAAGCCGAGCAGGTCCATGAACCAGAAGGCCGGGATCGCCGACAGCGGAATCGCGAGCGACGAGATCACTGTCGCGCGCCAGTCGCGAAGGAACAGGAACACCACGATCACCGCGAGCACTGCGCCCTCGATCATCGCGTGGATCGCGCTCTCATACTGCATCTCGGTGTATTTGACGCTGTTCGAGCGCAGCACGAAATGCACGTTCGGATTGCGTTTTTCCATCGCCGCGAGCTTCTTCACCGCCTCGTTAAAGACGGTGACGTCGGACGATCCCTTGGAGCGCTGGAAGTCGAAGCTGATCGTCTGGCGGCCGTCGATCGCGGCACGGCTGCGCTGTTCGGCGTAGAGATCGCGAACCTGTGCGATGTCGGCCAATCGCACGGTACGGCCGTTACCGACACTGATCTGGGTCTGGGCGAGTGCGACCGCGTCCTTCGCGTTGCCGAGCACGCGGACCGACTGTTCGGACCCGGCGATCTCGGCGCGACCACCCGCCGCATTCAAGTTGACCTGACGGAGCTGGGCGTTGACCTGGCTTGCGGTGAGCCCTTGGCTTTGCAGCTTGAGCGGATCGAGGATGATGCGGATTTCGCGACTAACGCCGCCGTTGCGGTTGACCGCGGCCATGCCGGGGACCGACAGCAATTCCTTCGCGACGTTGTTGTCGATGTACCAGCTCAGCTGTTCGACCGTCATGTCCTTGGCGATCACCGAATAGCTGGCGAGATCGTTGTCGGTGGTGTTCGCACGGAACACCTGCGGCTCGAGGATACCCTCGGGCAGGTCGCTGCGGATCTGTGCGATCGCGTCGCGGACGTCGGTGACGGCACGGTCGATCGGCGTGCCGATGCTGAGCTGGACGACCGTCTGCGACTGGCCCTCGGTAACGGTCGAGGTGATCTCGTCGATGCCCTGGAGCGAACGAACGGCCGCCTCGACGCGCTGCGTGACCTGCGTCTCGAGCTCGGTCGGCGCGGCACCCGGCTGGTTGATGACGACGATCGCGATCGGGAAGTCGATGTCCGGATCGTTGTTCACGTCCATCCGCATGAAGCTGACGATGCCCGCCAGGGTCAGCGCGATGAACAGCACGATCGGCGGCACCGGGTTGCGGATCGCCCAGGCCGAGATGTTGCGAAAGTTCATGAGCTCAGCTCGCTTTCTTCGTGACCGGCTTCACCTTCTGCCCGGGCGCCAGGAACCCGCCTGCAGACAACACTACTCGCTCGGTCCCGTCGAGTCCGCTGAGAATCGTCACGCCCGCATCGGAGACCTGACCGATCTTGATATCGCGGCGCACGGCCTTGTTATCGGCGCCGATGATATAGACGAAGCTGCCCTTCTCGTCGCTCTGCAGCGCCGAGTCGGGGAGCAATGGTGCCTGCGTCGCGCCACCGACGATCGTCGCCGCGGCGAATCCGCCCGGCCGCAGCGCGGGGTCATAGGCGACCGCGATCCGCGCAATGCCCTGGCGGCTCTGCGGGTCGATCACGGGCGAAACCTGCCACACCTGGCCTGGGAAGCCCTGAGTCGTGCCGACCGGAACGACGGTCGCGCGGGCGCCCGCATGGAGCCCGGCGAGATCAGCTTCGCTCAACTGCGCACGCATTTCCATCTGGCCGTCCGCGGCCATGCGGAACAGCACGCCGGTACCCGCGCCGACAACCTGGCCCGATTCGACACCGCGCGTCAGCACGAGGCCGGCGGCGGGCGCGCGAATATCGAGCCGACCGTTGCGCGCGCGCGCCTCGCCGAGCGTGGCCTGCGCCACCTTCACGCGCGCGGCGGCGGCGTCGCGCGTCGCGGCCTTGCGCTGGAGATCGGCCTTCGAGATGAAGCCGCGATCGACGAGCTGCTTGGCGCGATCGAGTTCGGCCTGCGCGATCGTTTCGTCGGAACGCGCGACGCTGACCGAGGCGGCAAGCGACGCGGCGGTCTCGGTCTGCACCGAACGATCGACCGTCGCCAGCACCTGACCCGCGGCGACCCACTGGCCCGGCTCGACCAGCACGCGGGTGATCATCCCGCCCTCACCCGCGACGCCCACGGGCATTTCGCGACGCGCGGCGATCGTGCCGGTCGCGGAAATCGTGCGGTCGACGGTCTTGCGCCCCGGCACCACGACCGAGACGGTCGGCACCTGCTCGACGACCGGACCGGCAGCGGCCTCCTTCTTGCCGCCCTTGAACGCGAAGACGGCGCCGATGATCGCCAGCACGACGACGACCGCGATGATGATGTTGCGGCGGCGGTGCGACGGCGCGGTGTAATCGGGGAGCACGAGCCGGTCCTCGTTCTCGCCACCGTCAATCTGGCCGACGGTCTTCGTCTCGTAGTTCATGCGCGTCACAATCCCAATTTCGACCGGTCTTGTCTCGACCCGCTTCGCCATTCACCGGCTGTGTTATATGAATAAGTCACCGTGCTCAAGCCCCTCGACGAGCGCAGTTCGCAGACATGCTTCGATTTCGATCTATTCGCAATGCGGTTCGCAGAGTTTGCGCGCCGTTCAGCTTGTGTTGAACCGATCGGCGCGACACGCACGGACAGTTCAACGGGAGACACCATCATGAAGACCGCATCGTTCCTGACCATCCTGGCGAGCGCCACCGGGATTCTTCCCGCCGCCGCCAGTGCCCAGGCCGCACCGACCACGGTCGAGCCGATGGTGCCCGCCGCCGGGACCGTGCTGGACGTGACCGCAGAGGGTCGCACGACGCGCGTTCCCGATCTCGCGACGATTCGCGCCGGGGTAGTGTCGCAGTCGCCGACCGCCGCCGCGGCGCTCACCGACAATGCGCAGCGGATGGCGAAGGTGCTGGACGCGCTCAAGCGGGCGGGCGTCGCACCGCGCGACGTGGCTACCTCGAACGTCCAGCTGTCGCCACAATATCGCTACGCCGACAACCAGCCGCCGGTGATCACCGGGTATCAGGCGACCAACACCGTCTCGATCCGCTTTCGCGACGTCGCCAAGTCTGGGACGATCCTCGACGCGCTGGTCGCACAGGGCGCGAACCAGATCGACGGGCCGAACCTGACGATCGACAAGCCCGACGCCGCGCTGGACGAGGCACGGACCGACGCGATCGCGCAGGCCAAGCGCCGCGCGGATCTGTATGCCAAGGCGGCGGGGCTGCGCGTGTCGCGGATCGTCTCGATCGCGGAATCGGGCCAGGATACGGGTGGTCCGGCACAACCGATGTTCATGGCGCGTGCGGCGATGGCCAAGGACAGCACGCAGATCGCACCCGGCGAGAAGGACGTGACGGTCACGCTGTCAGTACGCTTCCTGCTGAACTGACGCTCCCTACAATCCTCCCCCGCCAGGGGGAGGTGGCTGGCACTTGCCAGACGGAGGGGGAGGTAAGCGATAACGGCTGTTTCGTGCCCTCCCCTCCGTCACCTTCGGCGACACCTCCCCCTGGCGGGGGAGGATACGAAGGTCGGCTGCGGAACCGGCAAATAATCGCACGCACGAAAAAAGGGCCGCCCGGTTGCCCGGACGGCCCTTCTTCAACTTCGCGTGACGAAGCGAACTCTTAGCGGACGCTACCGCGACGCACGAGGTTAACGATCGCGAGCAGGATGATTGCACCGACCAGCGACACCAGGAACGACGTCAGCGTAAGCGGCGCGCTGTTGATCGAACCACCCGACAGGATCAGGCCGCCGATGAACGCGCCAACGATGCCGACGACGATGTTCAGGAAGATGCCCTGCTGGCCGTCGGTGCGCATGATCATGCTAGCGATCCAGCCGATGACGCCGCCGATGATCAGCCAAAGAATGAGACCCATGATATTTTCCCTCCGTTGAACCCGTATCCGGGCGATGGCGGAAAGACGTGCGAA
>Ga0308164_10003843_pt1 | contig 13172 bp, 23 predicted proteins | sample PhyTR2_FD_201031 | JGI IMG/M metagenome (GOLD analysis project Ga0308164, IMG submission 201031) | Phyllosphere microbial communities from UC Gill Tract Community Farm, Albany, California, United States - DLSLT.R2 | ecosystem: Host-associated > Plants > Phyllosphere > Unclassified | place: USA... | reverse complement strand
CCTTGCGGTAAATTTTCAGCTCGCTGGAGGGCTTGCTTGGAAACATTACTAATCAATCCGCTTTGATTTTTTGCGATGTTGTAGTTTTTCACTTCAACACTGCATACGTTACCTACACACCAGTCTGTAAAAAGGGGTCCGTCCCCTTTTATCGCTGTGGGATATATTCTGAAGGCCTGGTATAGAGCTAATTCGTAAAAAAAGAATTAACCATATCTTCTGTGAGATCCTGATATGACAACCGCAACAGGTGAGCCAGCGCAAAGCCTACTCTCTCAAAAAACTGTTCACTTGAAGAAACATCTCCATATGCAGCACAACAAATATCTATCTGACCTTGATTAGCATTAACATCTTTGGCGAGCCCCTGCTTCAAACCAGCGATCGACGCCTTTGCGTACTCAACTGGCAAACCCACATGTGCCACTTCAAAACCATCAATAAGTGAGCCTTTATAAATCGCACAAGTCGAAGAGTCGCTAATGACATTTATTTTAAGACTCCCCCCTGAAGATTGGTAATGTAGACCAAGTAGCGCATACAAAGAGCGCGCACCTCTGGGATTCATAACCTCAAGTACTATATTGCGCAATTCAGGTGATTTATTTTTATCACCTGTAGAATCTAAACCAGATCCATCAGGACCTCGCCATTTACAATCAACAACATGAGGATGAGGCTCATCACACCAAAGACGGAATCGTCCAAATCGCCCAACACGACCACTTATCATCATTGCTGCCCCCAAAATTACAACCAGTTAGGAATGAAAGATCCGGGCTCAGCAGCATTGATAGCGTTAATGACGTCCGGATGATAAACGCTATATGGGGAAACTTCATAATTACCCTGTGCCCCTTGGTGTGCAGTACTGCAATCCAACCCTCTACTCATCATAGTGGACTCAGATAACTCGCGAATATAGAAGCTTGCATCTGCGCCTTCTATTGATATCCCATCAGCTAGAGCTGTTCGCAGCCGGCTAACCATTAGATTGTTCTCTGAAAAAATCAAGGGGTCCGCCCCTTTAATACGGGGACATCAGCTATTTTTTGACCTTGCGAGTAAAAAGGGGTCCGTCCCCTTTTATCGATTGAAGAAAGGGGCCGCCCCCCATTATCAATCTGCTAAATAAATTAGATATCAAAACCTATCCCACTGAAACAAAATCAGGACGAGGCACTTTGGGCATGTCTTCGTAAGCTTTCAAAACAGTCTGCAACGGCGTCAAGGTTTCGTCATTGTGCCAGTAAACAATTTTAAGCCATGTTGCTGCACGAATATATTGCCCACCACCCAACCAAGTTTTTTGTAAATTGGCTTGAAGCATTTTTCTGCCGGCCCTAAAAAGTTCGTCCTCATCAAAATCCTGAAGAGCTGTTCGATGAAGACACAAAGCATAACCAAAGTCTTGAGGCTTCAAAACGCCGGATAACAAAATCTCTTTTTTACCATTCCAACGCTGATACATCTCAACACCTGACTCAAAGCCTTCGTCATGCTCCCCGGCCTGATATGCAAAAGCCATGTAGTCATCTAAGCCAGTTTTGACGATATCATGCGTTGACCACGGGCGTTTTTCGTAACGCCAACGAGCTTCCTCATACACACGTGCCAGCCCCCACTCACCTTCAGAATTCCAGCCCGTGTCCATCCATTCACCCAAAGCTTTGGCCCAGTGCAAGGTTGTTCTGTGACCATTAATGTCTGGCCCGAACGCCTCATCGACTTCTATTGCCTTATCTATCCATTGCAGTGAGCGGCGGATTACGGGGGCAATCTCGCCGTGGAGGCCTACAAGCCAAGCTGAAATCACATCGGACAAATCAGACTTGGCAACATTCCCCATTGGCCGCGCTGGATCATACTGTGCCTCCAATTGCCATTTAAGCATAGCGTCACTAAAACCATTAAACCGTGTTTTGATCGGATCAAAGAGCATAAGTTATCCTCAACATGGATTATTTCCGCAAAATCTTACAGGTGTTGAATTTCTTGCAGCACCAGAGCCAACTGTATTGGCACTGAAATTACCATCCCTTAAGTTTTGAATGGCTTGCTGCTTTACTGCATCCGGCAGATTAGAATTTCTGATTGCTGTCTGCGCGTCGGAGACTGCACCATTCAGCGCATTCGAACCTGGCGTAAACGTTGGAGAAGAATGCACATTTTGAGCGCTGCTACGAAATTTGTTATCCCACAGAGAAACCCAGCCGGTAGCTGAGTTGACTGAGATCACATCCGCGCCGTGCGTACCGATGGCATCACCGTATCTAACCACCGTTTCACTGGGAATGTTTGCAATATCGTTCGCCAACTTCAATTCGCCCACGTAACCGTTGATTTGAGAATTTGCGATATTTGGATTGGATGAGGAAAGTGTTTTTGGGATGTAATAGAGGCCAGCAACAGGATCAGGTAGATTTGGATTCAGCGCAACCCCATTGCTTTGTCTTAATGAGGTTGCTGGATTAGCGGCCAAGTCACCAGCTGCCGCCTCTACACCTTTTGCACCAACTAGTCAGACGATATTTAGTGAAACTTACGCCATGATATCCACAGACACATTTCCTGAACGAGCAAACTCGATAAAAATAGAACAAACAATTTCCACATCATGTGTGACCGCTCTAGCAGGATACATCTCCCCTAAAATGCTGACGAGTTCGTTTTTTGAGTTGAGATCAGTCATAGTTCTGACGACATGCTCACCATCTTTATCATACTCGCTAAGCATCAGAAAAAAACTTTCACTTTCAACATATAGCGCCAATTCATAGGGGCGACCTTCAGATTCAGACTCGCACCGCATCTTGATAACGCCGGAGCCTTTACCAATGGAAGTCAATACCCCTCGAACATCCAATTCTTCGGGATCCATGATAGCTTCTAACTGATGGCGATATCCATCAGCGTCAACAATATAGCCGCCAAAAACCATACTCATGGCACCTCCTTAATCGACCGCATTCCCGGCACCCAATTATATTTTTTTGGTAATCCAGTTACGTCGTCTATCGCTTGAATAGTCAAAGAACTCAATCCGGATTTTTCCGCAGCGGCCGCTATATCACCTTTGCAAAATCCACATACATCTTTACCTGCAACGCTCATAGCCATATCAGCACCTTGAGTCTTGCCAGCATTATATGCCTGCTGTATGACGCCAATTTCTGCATGAGCGTCAGCCATATTTCCATTCGGCAAAGATTTTCCTGTTGCTTCAGTTTTGGCCGTTACTCGATCAGCTATCAGAGTTGGCTCATCTGGATTTGCCTGAGCTACTGGACGAGCTGTTTGGTTTACATCAGTAAATGCCGCATCTCCAATTTTTCCCTCTGCGGTGACAACCGGAGAAATACCTTTTGCACCACCAATTAAAGCACCTTCCGCTGCGCCGGCTGCTCCAACCCCGTCAGCAAAAACCTTTGCGGCGATCGAGATCTTAATCGCCATCTCTTCTTCGAGCAAGAAAGCGAGTTGCCCAATCCTGGCGTCGTCCTCTTGGGCGGCGGCGATCTGAGCGCTGTGGCCAATGCTGTTATAGAGATGCTCGTCCTCGGAGCGCGGTCGAACCTGAGTCTGAAAGAAGTCCTGAATCGTCTGCGAATTGGCGGCCGTCCACGCTGCCTTCTGTTCTGCGGTGCCTGCAAATGGATAATCGTAAATTTTGTACGCACCATTCTGTTGCAGGCCGGATAAGGCATTCTGGGCAGCTGGGATACCTACCTGACCAGCCATTTCATCGAGATAAGATTTAAAGTCGTTATTGAGCTCCTCTCGCTCAGCATTAGTTAGCGGCTGATAAGATCAAAGGGGTCCGTCCCCTTTTATTCTGAATAATTGCTTGTGTTTCGCCGACGGAGCTCGTGTTAAACCGAGCCTTGGACTGGGAATGAAAAAGGGTCCGCCCCCTTTTATCTCTAGTTCAGGTCATGCTACTCAATAAAATCTTCCATGTCATACTCTCGACGACTGTAGACAAATTCTCCCAAACACTCCAGCTCCCCTATGGGCTTGCTCGAATACTCGCACTCTATCTTTATATGGGGAATGCTATGAGCGCCAATCAGAGCCGTAACATTTGTCGCAACAACCTCCAGACTTTCATAATCAAAATCGACTGGCTCTCTTTCCAAGTAGTACCTTATGACTAAGCTATTTTTTTCTGAGATCGAAATAGCGACGGCTCGAATAGCCGGATATATCTCGCCTATTAGCGCTCGCCATACACATAGAATAAGCCAGTCAGGAATTGCTTTCACGATCCACCTCCTATTGTTGTGGGATTTGTCGGGACGATATGCGCGCCTGATTTACCTGAGTGCAGATCAAAGGGGTCCGTCCCCTTTTATTCCGTCCCCTTTTATTCACGGAGAAAACTTCTACAGCAATTCCGCGCTACACTTCATTCCCTGACTTAAGCTTTTCCAGAAGCCATTTCTCAACCAGATCTAAACGCATCATCATTATTCAGGCTTGCGCAGTGGCTTTAATTTCTTTGACACGCCCCCCCTGTCGACTCGATTAAGTTTTGACATAGAACAAAGGGCCCACCCATTTTATCGGTCCAAGTTTATAACGCCTAATCATTTATCATTTATCATTTATCATTTCCATCCAGGAATCATAAGTTTCTTGGAGTCGGCTACCGGTTCTTGAGCCATCCGCGATACCCCACGCAAATGCATTGGCAACTCTCACAGGATTTGTTGGAATAATACCTGGACCGCCTATGACAGGCTGCCCGTAATCAGCGAGCTTTTTACTACCCTTCAATTGCATCCAGCTTAGTGATGGATGATTTCTAATTGCGACCTCCCCGTAGTACATACCGACTTTTACAGCCAAAGACTTTTCCTCATCAGTCAAGTCCCAAGCGACAGGGCTCGCTTGAGCGACTGTGGAAAACTGCACCGCATCTGAACTTGATTTTGTTTTTTTAAGTTTGGTGGCAAACCACTCACCGAGTGCACCTAAAGACTCCGGAGAGAAGTCTGCCCTCCAACTATCAAATCCGGGAGTCTGCCAAATACTTTGAATTAACTCATCCAAACAATAGGGCACATTTAGTATAAAACATTCATAAAAATCACTTAATTCTTTTTTAGTCATTGATGCAAAAGCTGTGGTGACCGGGGTATAAGCTGTTGTAAATTTCATATTTCATGCACCACTACTTTAATGCCCGCATCGGAAAGTGCCTTGAGTAACGCGGGCGCGGCGCCCACGCGGCCCGTAACAGGGCTCGTGAAAAAATTCCATGTTACCCCATTTACCATACCTCTACTCAGCAACTCCGCGTCCTTAGCCACTTGAAGTGCCGTACTTGCATCAAGTGAGGTGTAACCAACCTTTGATTCATGGGCCATGTTACCGGGAGCCAATTGATCGACAAAACGTGCACCTAGGCTTGTCTGAAATGACACCTGTGACTGACCACCCAGCGACTTTAAGTCATTCTCTCCAATTTTCCCTGTCGCTCCAATGTCTGTCGACGGATTAGGTGAAGGAATTCTGGTAGAACCCTCACCAGTCAGGGTGTAGTAGTTACCGTTACCTCCCAGATATATCTGATTTCCACTGCTATCCAGAGTCCCAGTAGCTTTGTACACCCCGCCGCCTGGGCCTGTCACAGAGCCATCAAGTTCTTGGGTATAACCTTTAGGGCCTGCGAAGCTGGCATCGTTGGATGCAGGTTTGCCAGCCCCTACGACGCTTGTCTCTCCAGAAACCAATCCGGACGCGGTGTCTTTTGCCCCAAAGGATTAAGCCATTAGGTTAAAAGAAACCTGACCCCCTTCAAAAAACCGCCTAAAAATATCAACCACAATTTCAAAATCCGTACAAACTCCTGAGGCATCTACAGCATCCCCAAGGATACAAACTGTCTGCCCTGAATTTTCGCCTCCTATGTAAGACCGAACAATGTAATCCTCGCCATTGTCCTCCCCTAAAGTCATCGCATACTTTCCATCATCTGCAATAACTTGCAAACTCAACAGCTCAAACCCATTAAAATTCACAGCCTCTAATGTAACAGAGCCAGACGTCCCGCATACTTCTCTTAGACGAAGTTCAATATCACTCCAAAGAGGTTCTTTAGCTCTACCCCCCTGACATTCAGATCCAAACCCGACAATCCATGATAGAGAAAATTTCATTACTAATTCCTCTCTCTCAGAGCCCGCATTCCAGGCTGCCAATATAGAGTTTTACCAGTTGCAACCTCTTTGACCTCAAGAGAAGTAAGTCCAGATTTCTCCGCCATTGCCGCAATATCTCCTCGACAGTACCCACACACTGCTTTACCAGAGACGGTAAGCTCCATGCTTGCCCCCATAGTTTTACCAGCAGTATATGCCTGCTGAATCACACCTATTTCTGCGTGAGCGTCGGCCATGTTTCCATTTGGCAGGACTTTCCCAGATGCGTCAGCCTTAGCGGTTACCCGATCAGATATCAAGGTTGGTTGACTCGCATTAGCTTCTGAAGCTGGACGTGCAGTCTGATTAAAATCGGTGAATGTTTTTCCGCCAATCTTTCCCTCTGCGGTTACAACTGGAGATACACCTTTTGCACCTACTCAGGAATAATTTTCAACTCACTCCATAGTGGTTTCAGTCCTAGACTTTCCATATAAGTCCCATAGTCGAAAAAGGCCCTAACCCCAATGTCTTCGTATAAAAACCATGAGGCCTCGCACTCTTGACATACGAACAAGCAAGTGTCATCAGCTATAATCTTAGCCCTGACAATATCTCCCTGCTCACACCTTGGACACAACATATAAGACTTCTCTATTTAACAGGATAAGCGGTAATGACCTGACTGGTCCCAGGCCGAACAATAATTTTAATACTCGTTTCTCCAGAAGTACCAATCGCTCGGCCCATCGGGACAACATATGCACCCGGATCATTTACTACAGGACTACCTTTCTTGAGCCATGCCTCATCGATAGTGCCTAAAATCTCTTTTCTGTCCATACTAAAGACGCTATGTGTTGTCTTGGCCGGATTCGGATCAGCATGCTCTAAAACATGCAAAACTCTGTTTCCTTGAACCGATCCTTGTCCATAGTCTAGACCAGCTGGAGTTGTCCAAGTCCGGGTAGCCTTGTCAAACGTTAGCTCTACTGCACCACCTGTCGCTTTTGCACCGCCGGCGGGTGAGTCCGCAGGAGGAGGCAGATCAGGATCAGGGGCGTCCGCATGAGCAGGCGAACCTGTTTCATTATCGGTGAACGCGCTGTCCGCATTGAGATTTTTAGCCGGTGGGTTGTCAGAGGCCTTCGCAATTGCCGCGGCTGACTTGGTAGCCACGACATCGACGACCTCAGCCACCGACTTAGCACCAACGATTGCCGTGAAAATACGTATGGCGAGCAACGTTTTTTGGGCACCGCCGACATCTTGTCCGTAAATACTGTTGAGCTTATCTGAGAGTTCGGGGCTCAGCGCCACGGCGGCGCCTTCCCCTATGGCCTTGCCGCTCTCCTGAAAACTCTCAAGAGCGCCTGCCGGCACATCTTTCAAGCTGGACAGAATGCCGCCAAATACGGCTCCTGGGTCTTTCTTGGCAGCGTCATACAGACTAACGGCACCGTCTTTCAAGGCAATACCAGAGTCTTTCAACTCCTTTAGCAATCCGCTACTCAGGTCTCTGCTGATACCGCTCTGTACGAACTCTTTATAGAAGCTCGGGTCTGCGGTGTCTGCGAACATCTCCGGACGGAAGAGCTGATTCCCCGATGTGGTGAACAGTTGCTGCTTGTTTCCCAGTTCGTTGGTAAATTTCTGGCCCGCGCCTGCCAAGAATGTCTCGGCAGCGCTGTCAGTTCCGTCGCTTAACACCGAGCGCCATAACATATCGGTGTCTTTAAGCGCCTGCTGGCTAAGCCGCTCCATCGCCGCCTGCTCGGTGATTCCATACTTATCAGCGAACGTCTTGGCGTTATTTTCTAACCATTTCTGCTCTTCAGCATGCAGTTGACGGTTGTACGTCGTCGCGTACTGTGCAATTTGCGCACCTTTCGCGACGTCGCCACCCACCGCCGCCGCAGCCACAATCCCAGTCAGCTGCGAGGCCATCACTTCGAGGTTCTTGTTACCTCCGACCATGCTGCTTAGTACGTTGATCAGTGCCTCGTTAGCACCAGCAGCGGCGGCTCCTGTTTTGAAGTCCCCGCCGGTGGCTTCGGCGAGCAACCCGCCCACCAGCGCGTGCGCCATCACTTTTTGAGGGCTGCCTTCGGCGTATTTCCCCAACGCCCAGTCGCCGACCATCTTGAAGCCGATGGCCATACCAATATTGCTAGCCTGACCTACCAGCGCATTACCGAGATTGTCTGAGTAGCTGCCCCCATTGATCACGGTATTAACGAACGCATCAGACGCTGTAAAAAGGGGTCCGTCCCCTTTTATCCCTCTCGCCGACTGACCTGGGCTGTTACCGGTGGGGCTTGCGCCACTGATGCCGCTGGTCCCGGGATTGGGGGTAACGCCTGTTGCGCCCGGAATTCCCGAGACGCCAGTAACGCCTGCTGCGCCGGTGACACCGGTTATACCGCGGACACCTGCTACGCCTGTGACGCCTGTGACGCTTTCGACACCTGCCACCTGGTCGAAGGCTGCAATGCCACCCGCGCCGGCCTGGTGGCTCGGAACCGAGAACCCGCCGTTGCCGGAATTGCCAAGTGTGGAGAGGCTTAAGAGTTAAAGGAATCCGTCCCCTTTAACTTTATGGTCCTGCTAATTCAGCGGCCCCATCAGCATCAACGCCAATGAGTCCTTTCGAAGTACCTATCACAAACTCATCAAATGTTATTTCACTTCCGCTCATGGTGACTCTTGGAGAGTAGATGGTTCCCACACCATTAGCTGCATCAAAAGACACTTTACCTAATTCCTTAGGTATTTCTTTTGCACCCAGACCGCTGCCAACTCACCAACGCCATCTACAGCCCGCCCGCTGACAGTAGTACTTGGTGAAGGATAATTTCCAGATAAATTTCCGCTATAAGGACCTTCGGAGGTGGTCCACTCAGGCGTACCGGTCGAACCCTTTGTGCTCGTACCAGCCTGCGCTAAATCTGCTGCTCCGTTTGATCCTGCTTTCGCCTCGGCCGCCGCTAGGTTTGCCGCACGCTTTTCAGCGAGGAGGGCCAGCATGCCTTTGGCGCCGACGCCGCCCAGCATCCCCAGCACAAGATCGCCATCAATCAGAGCGATAAAGGGGTCCGTCCCCTTTTATCCCCTCCCCTTTTATCCCCCTTTTATCCTGAAATACCTTTAATACCCAGTTCATCAGACATTTTCTGAGCACTATTTGCCTGAGCCTGCGTAGCTACTTCCCAGCACCCGATTAAACCATTCTGATTTAACACGTCAGACTGCCTAGAGAACAAAGGGGCCCGTCCCTTTTGATTGTCGAATGCTTCAACCGCTTGTTGTTAAAAAACAACTCAATTTTGCCGACTTAGCTTGATCTTCGGAATTTACACTGCCCCCCCTGCCGCCTCCGCACCAACTACAGCGTCAATTTAATCCAAATAAAATCCGCCTAAGAGCTCCTTGTTTTTCTATGGTTGAACCATCAGAAAAAACCTTATCAGATGTTACAACTTTAAAAAATCTTCCACAATCATAAACTTTAAAACCCTGGCTTTCCAACAACGAAATGCTGGCAAACCTATCCACACCAGCTCTCTCCCAGAAGAGGTTTCCTAGCCACATAGTGCTTCCAATCGCCTCAATATATCCTTGCCTGAGCACGTTACGGCCGGGATTCCCTGAGGTATCAATTTCCATTTGATCCAACGGGGGAGGCAAGCCATTAGACTTCATTAGAAGACCTGAAATAGGGCGCCCCGCGCATTTATACTCTAGAGGGTCTGTAGCGCTCTGCCAAAAATCATATTCGACATCAGAAACCCATGCCTGAATGAAACCTTCAACACTGAGAATAGGCCCTATACCCTCTTCCAACTTGGTAATACTATGACCCTCTGATTCTTCTAGTACCAAAAAGCAATAACCCAGCGCTGGAAGCAACCCGAATCGGAGCTCAAGCCCACCAGACATCAAACCGCTAGGCCAAGATTTTTTTTTCAATATTTTCTTTTCAAGCGCTTTAACGTCAATCTTAACCCCCTGCAGAAAAAAAACTGCTGGGGGGGAAAGCTTATTTAAAAGCTGCTCAACCAAGGCCAGCATCTGCAAACCACTGATCGACTCAAAATCAAAAACAAACTTGAATCTTTTCATCTTTTCAGGTCTCACTTGAATTCTTTAACAATCACTTTCACATTATATTCACGGCCGAATTCGATAAGCGACTTAGCAGCAGCCGAACCACCAGGCTGAACTCGCAAATCAAGCACCATATTTGCTGGTACACGATTAAGGGGTCTGTCCCCTTTTATGCTTTTTTATGCTTTCCCATTGGAGCCATACCCTGGACCATAATCACAGGTATGCGTGTGCGGGTCGGAATGGTATTCCGCAGGCTTTCCTTGGTTCCCATATCCGTGATTAGTGTAATCCGTTCTTTTAACCTGTCGGCCATACTGGTCATACTCGATCACAGACTCTTCCAGTTTCCCAGTCGCTGGGTTGTAGCTCTCCTGCGTCACAGTCCCTGTTCCCGGAGTCGTCTGAAACGGTTTCTTCCCGGTAAATACCTCGTCTGGAAACGTTCCTTCATTTGCAACAACTTTAGCCCTGCCCGTCGTACCTGTATCTGCTTCCTCTTTTGCACCAATTAAACTTTAAGAAAAATAGAGAAATCCGTCCCCAGTTCATCCCTCAAGCATTCAGCTAGCAGTACTCCCTCCTGTTTGAATTCGCGCTCTAAATCCTCACTCTTGAACCCAGAATTTGGCGGATAATCAGAATCGAGTGTTTCATCGTACATGGCAGCCCACTTTGTTAAACGCCGCTGAAGCTCTTCAGAAATAGGAAGCTCGCAAGGAGCTATGTCCCCATACTCATCGGGGGACATATTCCAAAGAGGATGACATTGATAATCCGGCATCAACTTTATATTTTTCACTTAAGGCTCCCCCTTGGATTTGCACCGACGACAAATCCGTTGTCACCAACGGTCACAGCAATTCGCTGCGGCTGCCCATTTATAGTTAGCTCATAAATTGGACGCCCAATTCCAGTACCTTGATAACCAACGAGCTTCCCCTCAGAAACAGCTTTCATTACCACACCCGGAATCTCAGCCTCAGACACGCCCATCTGAGCAAATTGGCTACCATGCTCCTCCATGATGTGCTGCAAACCGGCTTTCGAGTTTCCAGTCTCTAGGAATACAACCTGGCCGCTAGAGTTGCGAGTCGTTGCAATGACATTCTCTGGCGTAAATTTCACACCATTAGCAGCTAACTCATCAAGCAAAGATGTGTTGAGGGCACCTTTTGCACCGACGGCCAAATAAAAGCCATGCTAATTAACTTACTAAACTATCCACTCCACCTCAAAATCAACTAGCTGAGCCTGAAGCCCTGCCTCATGCTCGAACCAGTAGTCAAACCCTTCAACATCACTTTTCTTCAAGTAAAGATAATACCCGCCAGTGTCGCCATCACGGTCGTCCGCAACAACAATTTCCCAGCCAGAATATTCGCCAGTGACAACAATACCCTTCCGAACGACAGACATATCCATATCCTAGTCCGCATAGGGAACATGATTGTTAGAAATATATTTTCCAGTCACAGGGACTTTAACTCCGAAATGTACATGCGGAACTCCCGGAGCGTGTGCTCCTGATATAGATCCTGAGTCGATACGGAACTCCTTAGTGCCATCAGCGCTGTGAAACACCCCAGAACCGGGCTTACCGATTTCCCTGTACTCGGGACCGAGATATTTTTGCCCTGCCGATAGAGCCTCATCGGTTGTGAGCGTCATAGAGCTCGTGAAATTTTTCTTACCAGATAGAGTTTCATTGATCACTTGATCTACACGCTGCCCAGCACCGGCGTCCAGTTGAATCTGTTTTTCAGCATTAACAAAGGTTTTCCAGTTTTCAGTAGGACCAGCTAGTGGAGTGCGTGGAGTAGCTGTTGCTTTTGCACCACCCGCAGCAGCTTCTCCTGCATCAGCGCCTGCGTCAAGTGCCCCCTTTCCAGCGGTTTTTCCCGCTGCTGCCCTCTCTGCGGCAGCGACACCCACGCGTCCTCCAAGCACAACATCAGCGATTCCGGACTCACCCCAAAATGCCTGCAACCACGCATGATCAGCCAGTCTCTTAAAAAGGGGTCCGTCCCCTTTTATCCATTAAGCCTCTGGCAGTGGCTTTAATGGCGCGAACACATCCTGTGCGATGTTTAAACTACGACTGCCAGAATGTCAGACAGACACCATATTCATCGAGAAGATCGTCAGCAATTTCAAACTGAAATACCTTCTCTGGAAAGGCATCGGATAACGCGCGCCTCCAATATCTAGTGATCTGTTCGGCAAATAAATGACAAAGACGATAATCTTCTTCCGACAGGCCCACTTTAAATACGGGTCGACCCGGTGCGTCCTCCCACTTTGAAAAGAACTGATTTATTGAAAAAATATTTCTGTATCGTTCAACGTCTCTACGCGATGTATTTTGTTCCAACACACTAGATTCGGTCTCAACCAGCCCGTTCAAATGAATTTTTTGCGGATCGTATTGCTGAGCGTTAGGCAGCCAGAAAATGTGACCATTGACCTCAATAAAATCAGGAGAGAGCAAACCCAGAACAGAAATTGCCTGTTCTAATGAAACCAAGTTCCCCACATATGAAAAAAACTCCCCGGAGCCAATATCTGAAACAAACAGACTCAACGACTCTTTAGAAATATTTCCCTGATAAATTTTCATCATTCCAACCCCAAGCTATCAAGAACCGACTGAGGAACATTCCCCTCCAAAACTTTTGTATCACTTCCCTTCTTGGGGAAATATGTTCCATTCGGAGCTTGGTTCCATTCGACCACCTTAATCCGAGAGCTAGACACATCATATAGTGCACGCCCCTCAGGACCGTAGACAACAACATGCCCATTTCCAAGATTTGCATAAGAATCTGGAGTTTGCCCTTGCAACGGATACTGAACACCACCACGCGTTCCCGTGAACGTCACATTCGTTTCCCTGAGTCCCCTGGTATAATCTAAATC
>Ga0308164_10003840_pt1 | contig 13189 bp, 10 predicted proteins | sample PhyTR2_FD_201031 | JGI IMG/M metagenome (GOLD analysis project Ga0308164, IMG submission 201031) | Phyllosphere microbial communities from UC Gill Tract Community Farm, Albany, California, United States - DLSLT.R2 | ecosystem: Host-associated > Plants > Phyllosphere > Unclassified | place: USA... | reverse complement strand
TCAACGGCGAGTTCACCGTCAAGCGTCTGCAGCTACAGCCCACGCTGGCACTGCTCCCGATGAATCCTGCCTATCCGGTCATCTATCCGGAGGAACTGCAGCTGCTCGGTGTTGTTACCTGGTTCTTTAACAGTACCCGGGCCCGCCGGAGGTGACCATGTCCATGTTTGGCCTCGCCGACGTCAACTCGTTTTACGCCAGCTGCGAGGCATTGTTTCGCCCAGATCTCCGCGGTAAGCCAGTTGTCGTGCTGTCGAACAACGACGGCTGCGTCATCGCGCGCAGCGCGGGCGCAAAAAAACCACAGTCTCAGCCAGCGGGTTATGACGGCTCTGGAGGAAATGACACCCCGCGTGGAGCAGTATTCCATCGACGAGATGTTTCTGGACCTGAGCGGTATCGACGGCTGCGAAGACTTTGAACATTTTGGCCGGCGCCTGCGCGAGCATGTGCTGGCCATCACCGGGCTGACTGTTGGCGTAGGTATGGGGCCGACAAAAACCCTGGCTAAATCAGCTCAGTGGGCCAGTAAGGAATGGCCGCAGTTCCGTGGAGTGTTAGCACTGACGCCGGGAAATCCGAAGCGCACCGCTACTCTGCTGGCTAACCAGCCTGTTGAGGAAGTCTGGGGAGTCGGCAGACGTATCGGTAAACGGCTAAGCCTGATGGGGATCAGTAATGCCCTGCAGCTGGCGCACGCCAATCCTTCCCTTATCCGTAAAAACTTCAGTGTGGTGCTTGAGAGGACTGTGCGTGAGCTGAACGGTGAATCCTGTATCCCACTTGAAGAGCTGCCGCCTGCTAAGCAGCAGATTTGCTGTTCAAGGTCTTTTGGTGAGCGCATCACCTCAAAAATACTTATGCAGCAGGCGCTTTGTCAGTATGCGACCCGGGCCGCAGAAAAGCTCAGGGGAGAACGCCAGTTCTGCAGGCGTATCAGCGTTTTCATCCGGACATCACCTCACGCAGAGAATGAGATTTTCTATGGTAACAGTGCCGGCGAGAAGCTCAGCCTGCCGACTCAGGATACACGCGATATTATTGAAGCCGCTATGCGATCGCTTGATCGTATCTGGTTAGAAGACCGCCGGTACATGAAAGCCGGCATTATGCTTGATGACTTCACTCCAAATGGCGTCAGTCAGCTGAATCTTTTTGATGATATGCAGCCGCGGGCTAACAGTGCGCAGCTGATGAAGGTACTGGACGGTATCAATCAGTCCTGACTGGGTAACGTATGGTTTGCAGGACAGGGAGTTAGCACGGAGTGGAAAATGAAGCGGGAGATGCTTTCTCCGGCCTGGACGACACGTTGGGACGACATTCCTGTTGCTCGTGTCTTGTGAGAATGTGAAAGCAAAGATTTTGGGTTGTTCGCTTTATACGGCATGCTCTGCCGGATATTCTCTTGCGGTAAAACTGGCTATAGAAGCAGCGTTGAACCCATTGCAGATTTCGCATGCGAAATTAGACTTGTCGTCTCAACAGGGTTTTCACTGAGTCAGTCAGGCTGTAATGTTGTTTTGACCAACGTCCGCGAGAAACGCTGCCCATTACGATATTCTCTTTTTCCGGGACGCTATCATCATAATATTGGATATCAATGATGCCTGACTCCTTCAACGCGGCGGCAACTGAACGGATGTTTGTACGGATATAACCACTTTGTTTCTCGAACTCATCAAGATTCAGGCCACTCAGATTATTATCAAGTCCATCAGCAAGCGCAAACACAAGCCGTGAAGCCAGTGACCGTCTTCCCGTATCAGCTAAAGCGTTATCAAGTTCAGTAAAAGTCATTCTGGTTTCGCAGCCATTTTTTTACGCACCCGGTAATGCTGGTCTTCCTCGATCGCTGCAGCTATCCATCCCGAAGCAATATTCATATCGATATCCTCAGGCAGACTATCTGACAGGCTGTCTAAATTCATACAAGGTGACAGCTTTAAAATGAGTGATGCAAAGCCGGCCCATTCCTCATTACTCACGGGACGCCATCCTCGTTTGAGTATCAGATCAAACGCGGCCAAAGCTGCCCACATAGGAGGCTGTTTGCGTTTATTCCACTCACTCAGAGCAGCACCAGGAACAGCAATTTTTCGCGAAATGATATTCAGATCTCGCGCATGTTCGGTCAATGTTCTGGCTGCTTCAGCTGCACTTTGATCTTCGTCTTTAGCCCATCTATGCACGATGCTCCCGCGGAACTGGGCAGACAGCTGCTGAAAAGGTGTTGAGGAGTATGCTGGCATTATTCAGACCTCAGGCCTAAGAACTCTACATCGCTGGCGCGCACGTAAAGTTCACCTTCAGCGGTTTTAAGCCATACAAAACCAAATTCATCGGGTTCTTTATGAAGCAGGATTGTCACTTCAGTACCGTTGAACTTCACTACTGGAATTAAAGAGCACGGTATATCAGCTGACTGATACTGGCCTTTTTTCTGACTGGATGAAGGACTACCAGTTTCAGTTGTGAGTGATTTCGCATGCGAAACCTCAGTTTCATTATCTGGCACGAGAACATCATCACCGCTTTGAGATTTCGCATGCGAAACCTTAGTCTGTGCTTTACTGACATCACGCCCCTTCAACCGATCCAGTTCCTTTTTGACCTGGGCCCGGGTCAAGGTGCTGCCAGCTTTATGCTTTTCAATCAGTCGGTCTGACGCACCAGAATCTATGCTGTCGATCTGAATCAGCGTGTAAGCAAGATCAACGTCAGAGATAGATTTGTTTTTCAGCAGGGACTTTATCTTTTCAGGTGCTGAGCCAATACGGATGTGTTTGCTGACAAAAGCTGTAGGCTTGCCGAGTGAGCGGGCAATTTCCTCTCCTGTCATATTGAAGTCGGTTTTCAGCTGTTCAAAAGCCAGCGCGGTCGCCAAAGGCTTGAGCCCCGATTGCTGCAGGTTCTCAATTAGCTGCCCCATGATGCGCTGCTTTTCATCTTTCGGCGGCCGACCGACGTAGATATCAATAAATTCATCACCGCGCTTTTTCATTGAGCGGATTCGCGTAGCACCAAACCATACGCGGTAGCCCTTACGGTCTTTAGGAAAACAGCGGGGTGGCGTCAGGTTACCGAACTCACTAAACGACTCAACCATGCCGGAAATGACCTCCTCATCAAAATCATCTTCCGGACGAACCTGCTCGACCTCATAAATCTCATCCGCTCTGACGCGCACGATCTGTCCCTCAGGCTCCAAACCAGGGCGGGCAATTTCTGCCCGGATCTTTGATGCTTCTGGCGTTCCAACCGGAGCAGGTGTATTACGGGCTGCTACACTTGCGGCGACTTCAGGCATGGCGCTTACAGCCGGACCGGAAGTTTTAAGCGCGTTTAATTTCTTCTGAAACTTACTCGCAGCCATCAGTGAACTCCCCGTGTCAGTTCAACAATCTTTTTACTCAGTTCCTGATACTGCAGCGCAGGCTTACTTGATGGGGAGTACTCTTTAATGGTCATGCCCAGCTCAATGGCTTCTTTGGCAAGATTTTTTACCCATGAGATATAAGCAAGTACCGTTTCCGGTCCATAGTTTTTCTCCTGCAGAATGTCAAAAAGACGCTGCAGGTTTTCTGTCTCTACAGCGGTCAGATAGCCATCAAGGAGAGGCTGATTGTAGTTCTGAACATTCGCCTGAGTGATATAGGTTCCCAGGTATTTAAGTTCCGGATTGTAATTTTTACGAATCCGTTGCATGTACGACAGCTGCTTTCCGACGCCAATACGTGATGATTTCTCCAGAAGAGTTGGGATCAGCAGATAATCAGCAACAAGATGAGAGGCAATCAGAAGGTTGTTATATTCTGGCGCCGAATCGATAAAAATGTAGTCGTAGTGCTTACGCAATTCACTGATGCGTTCTTTAAAATCGAAGATACAGTCTTGCGGACGATAGTTAATTTCATGCAGTTCGTTGGTCGAACCGATGATGTGGCGTCCATCTGGCAACACATGAGGACTAACTTCTGTATCAGGGAAGAATAACTGGTAGGCATTTGCTTCCCCGGGGGTGAAGGTATTACCCAGCGGGTCTTGATCGATAGAAAGCGGCAGCGCATCGGGAAATGTCCTTTCCGTCAGCCCGGATGTGGTATCGAAATCAATCATACAGGTCTGCATTCCCATGACCTGCAAATTGTATGTCAGCTCATTGGTTGACTGAGATTTGACGACGCCACCTTTTTGATTTCCAACAATGATGACAATTCCTGCTTTTGCTTCCATAGCTACATCCTCAAGATTTCGCATGCGAAATAATTGTGATGGCTCGTCGCTGACTGGAGTACTTCATTGTCTGAAGGGGATAGGCTCCATTGAGTCTGGCGTTTCGCCGTAATGTCAGCCGGCTACCCGGTGACCAGCTCAGTATGCCAGGCCTACCATAAAGAATCAATAATGATTCTCTATGATAGGCCTGGCATGTGAGTTTTAATCCTCTGTACCCACTGATACCGGCTTTAGATGCTCATTGAATCGTGAACCCGGTTTATGAGATTCAGGGCACCTGACATAAAAAAACCCCCTGTCCGTTTTAAGGAACAGGGGGCTTTATCAACGCATTACTTCAATCAAAAAGATAATCACGCTGAGGGCAACACGAATTGCCTTAAGTGTAGTGATTAACACTTCCATAGCGTCCTCCTTTCATTCAAGGACATTGCAAGGCGCAGCCAGCCTTGGGTTTCCCGCTGCGCTTTTTTCCGTGTTGCTGGTTTTACAGTGTACAGACAACACGTTCAGCTCTGTCCCGGTGAAGCTGCGTGCATCCTGCCAGAGATGCGCCGGGTAATGTTTAATCGTGTGCTAATGCTATCAGTCCGCCTTGTCAGGAAGAGCCAGATTCGCTATTCTTTGCGACACAGTGTACAGACAACATGTTCAGTGAAGTCTGAGGAATGATGAGAGCGTTGCCACGCTTCTGTCATTCCGGAAAAAGGATCAGCTTGCCAGCTGGTCCTTTTTTTTGCATCAGCAGAACCTGACCTCGTCCAACCTGCGAGCAGTTACTACATGTAGGGGTTGCACTCAAAGCAACTCAACTACATGTGGATAGATTAGTGATTTACGGCGAGTTGACAAGAGCAAAAAATGATGGTTGGAGGGGTTGTAATTCTTGCGAAATTTCTTAGCCCACGCCTTGTAAGGCCTGGCAACGTGTCAACCGGATCACACTTTTTTTTCTTAATATGATCGGTCGCGTGTTTATTAGTCAGCAATAGCCCCCTAGGAGCCCCAAACGCATTGTGAGCGACGTATTTTTTTGGACTGGTGCTTCCCTGAATTTAGTCATTTAAACCCTTCAGGTGGCATTAAAGCGAAAATAAGCGCAATGCCAAGCATTTTGACTGGAGCTAAGTCTGCAGTGAGACTGGCTACTATAGAGTTTCTTGCGAATAAACCTTATAAAAAATCTGCCCACACAAAGTCCCATAACGAAAGGCGGGACAATTTCATGGCGTCCTGATGAGTATGGCTTTTCGCCTTAATGTTACCCGGCTAACCGGTAACACAGTGATCTTGCAAGCCTGCATTAAAGAATCAATATTGATTCTTTAATGCGGGCTAATTTCGCATGCGAAATGTCAGGGGCCAATAGAAAGATTAGTCATCATCCCACGTTTCCCGGTGTCCTTCGCAGAAGACGCAGCCAAACGCCGCGCTGATGTCAGGAACGGATGTACTGTAATAGGTGCAAAACTCGCACATGGCCACCGAATCATGTGGCGCCAGGCAGGCCGTGCATAGGAAGCTATTACCAAACTCACACACTGTGTCATATCCCTCACAGTCCGAGCACCCGGCCGATAAACCTTCACTCATATCTTGTTTAGTCAGTGGCACAGAGTTAATTGCGTTGTATCGTTCATCCTGATGCCCGCATTCGCTGCAGCAAAAATCGGCTCCATCTGGCCGCAATGTTACAGGCGTCTGACATCCGGGGCAGGCAACATCAATGTAGACGTCCGAGTGATGGCATACGCAACAAAGTTCATCATATAGAGGCATATTCGGGACAGGGCGATTAAGAAGAACAGACACCTGACTGCAGGCAACACAACGTAAAACAGGACGCTTAGCCTTAAGTTGTTCCGTAATTCGCTGCTGAACGGATTCCTGCCGGAACATGGCTTCAGCGTAAAACTTACTGCTGCGCAGCATTCTGGTTTCATCTGTAGCCAGTTTGGCGCGCATTTTTCCGCCAAACAATGAAGCCCAGTCTTCGCGCATCAGACGGTTCAATGCAAACCAAGCTTCTGCCTGTTCGGTCAATACCTGTTGCTGATCGCCATCGCCGAGCTCATTATGATAAAAGTGGACGACACGGTTCCTATGATTTTTGACCTTATTGAAAAGGTCGGCTGTCTTTTTGCTTAGCGGCTTTTCCAGCACATCTCCCAGCCGAGCACAGGCCTCGTCATAGGTCACTGACTGGAAGTCGCCAGCCAGATATTTTTTGCGCTCCATTTTTTTTCCTGAGCAGGCTAATGTCCAGTGCTCGTGAACCAGCGGGACCTTCATCAGGATCTCGACGGCAGTCCAGAAACTGACAACAGAAAATTTAGCCTGCTTAGCCTGGAGTTCTTGCCGGGCCTTGTTCAGGAAATCCAGCCCATTAGTTATAAGTGCCTCTGTTTCTGGAGAAAGTCCGGGGCCATCATCAAAATCAATCATTATCTGTTCCTTTATATAGCGTTGTTTTGAAGGCGGTCGGGAACACTTGTCAGACTAATACTGCAATTCTGCATCAATCACTGGCTGTTAATCATCATCCGTAGAATGCTCATGCAGGAGGCCGTCGAGAATCTGCGCATCAACTTCCTGCGTTAAACAAAGCACTTCCCGGGCTAGTTTCTCAACGGCCTGCCGGTCAATGGTCAATACTATGCCCTCAGTATTCCGCCCATTACGGTGAACAATGTCGTGTCGCAGCTTCACTGCAGCGCCAATATGACGGAGCGGCTCTCCCGGAAACTCAGTCAGCAGCGTACTACTGAAAATATTCCTGGCTGTCTCAATTTTATGCAGCGACAGACCATCGAGCGCCTCTTTGATTTCAGCATCTATGACTGACAACCGGGTATAAATTTCAGAAAGGGTGAATTTCTGTTTTTTGAAGGGCTCATAGCTGGATACGAACCTCTCCTTAACAGCCGGACGCTCAAAAATTTCACGTTTTAGAATGTCACCTAGGTACGCCTCCATGGCCGTGATAATGCTGCTATAGCACATACGCTGCAGAGACAGACTCTCAGGCTGTGTGCCGGAGAGAGTCACGGTATCCTCGATTGACTGTCGGCAGAAGCTGTGTGGCTGTGTCTCGTTCTGCTGTATTTCATGAAGATCAGTAAAATCTTCGACATACCCTGAACGTATAAGAGGTGCAATATTCAGCTCAATTATGACATCGTCCGGGCAGCTGGTAAGAAAGGCAAGCCAGAAGTAGTTGGCATTGCTGCAGGGAAAATTCATCGGACCAATAAGTGTGTAAGTCGTGAAGAAATCGAAATCGCTGATCATTGCGTTGAGCAGAGGATCCGAACCCACGATTAAAAGCTGAGGCTCACGATAAAATCTACGCTCTGCCTGACGCTGCTTCTTGATTCTAGCCGCTTCCTGGAACAGAGATGTCCAGTCTTCCAACTTACTGTTTTGGATAGCTGAAAGATGATATTCCCAGCTGTAGACGGGAGGATTGCCTTTAATCCCATCATCTTTACTTAGCCGGTTTGTCTTAGAAAAATACGCCTCAAGCGACGAGATGAGTTCATCACGACATTCAACAAAGTTCGCATTACAGCCATCTTTATCATAACCCGCTAACAGCATACGGCGGCGTATGGTAGCTGCTGAGGCCTTAAAGCCAATAAATTCATGTTCGAAATCATCATGGTCATCATCGTCCAGGGGTAAGATCTCCCTGACTCTGTCGCTATTTTTAAAAAACCATTGATAATAAGTGTTTTGAAAACTTTCAAACTCCAGACCGTTAACGACGATACTGACCCACGTAGACATTGCGCTTCCTTTATACAGTCGGATTAAGTCCCCGTAACAGCTGCAGGGAGGTCTGAGTATCCAGGCTGAACCGCACCTTATGACTGGCAGCTACATCGAGCGCGAATACCTTTGTATAAACCTCGGTCGACTCAAACTTCTCATGCCCCAGTAGCGACTGCAGCACCTTCGGCGATACGTGGTGATAGAGCATGTGCATCGCGAAACTGTGACGGAACGTATGGTGGGAGACCTCAATGCTTAACCGCACGCCGGCGCGCGCAGCGGCATCGATGGCGCGGTTTATCCAGTTCCGTACCGTACGATCGGAGACGGTCCAGACCGGCAGGGCGCGGCGCTCACCGGTATCACTGTCGGTCTCAAATTCTTCCCGGACGCTGGCGAACAGCCGTCGCATCTCATCAACATAAGCCGGATCGGAAAGCGGCACCACGCGGTTTGGGCTGGTGCCTCTTCTTGGACCTCCGCTGCCGGCGCGCCGCTGCTTGGCGGTACGGATAACGACGTGGGGAATAGCGTCATTCAGGCGGAAATCACGCCGCCGCAGCACCAGAATTTCATTGAGCCGGCCGCCGGTACACCATAACGTATTGACCAGCGCATGCTGTGTCCAGTCCGGAATGTGATGCAGCAGGCCGGTGACTTCAGGTGCCAGTAAGTAGAGGGGCAGTTCGGTGTATGCGGCGGCCATGGACCGCAGCGCGAGCGCACGACCAAAATCGGGCTGCGCGGCTGGCAGCGCTACCTGAGTATGAACGGATGGTAGCGACATAAACCCTCTTAAAAAAATGACAGCGCTACGCAAAATCTGGCGGGATTTACCCCTGCTGCTTTCTCAGAATTCACACAGCGACGCCTGCTCCTAATCTGCCCATTTTCCCCTGTCTGGCGGGCGCGGGCCACCGGAAAAATCCGCTGAGCAACCCTGCTGGATTTTCCGGTTTCCGGATATATACCATAAAACGGAACAAACAGCAGGAGGGTGACAGGGAGGGCAGATCCTGAAAGGATCCGGTTATACCTGGATAAGGGACTGCGGAGGATGATCGGACACCGTATGTTGTGGTGCCGGCCCTGAATCGCCTCCTGACGCTGTCTTTCCGGTTATGTCAGTAATCGGATCTCAGAAAAAAAAGACTGACAGAGAACTAACTACCTATAAAGAAGCCATTTAATTTAACTACTTTAATTACTACATTGATTTTATGGTTGTCTTATGAAAACATATAATCATGAGTTGCTAAAAGACAATGTACATTTAAGGAAATCGCGTAATGGCCGCAGTGAACGTCAAAATTCCTGACCAACTGAAAGAAAACGGTGACGCTGTGCTGCGTCAGTACGATCTGAACGCCACGCAGTTCATCAATCTCTGCTACCTCTATCTAGATCAGCACGGCAGACCTCCTTTCATTACGGAGACGCACGTCTTCACGCCAGATGATCTGGTCATAAAAATCAGCGAACTGCTGGACAAAGGCAGGGATCAGCTCAGCAAGATAAAAGCCTGCTTGGAGACCAAAGAACACACTCGAGTATATCTAAACACGGAGAGGCTGGCCCTGACGCACCTGGTCAGTGAGGTTCAGCAGAATGGTTACCGGCTAGAGTCGTTCGCCGCTGAAACGGGCGCCGTCAGGAGAGTTTCCCACAGCCTGTCCCGCGCGGGGTATCTACTGTCTGCATGCGACTTTCAGCTCTCCGAGGCGGTAGCACAACTGCCGCCATACCCGGAGAAAATGCGCGACTTTGCCTTTTCTTTCAGCGAGCTGGAAGGGGAACTGCGTACGCTCAAGGAACTTCTCATCGATACCGGGCTTCTGTTACGCCCTGACCCCGTCCGTGAATACACTCACCGGGGCGAACGTGTCGCCGTGACAATATTTCAGCCCGAAGATTACTCATACGGTGCCTGGGTTGTTCGTCTGGAACTGCGTTCCGGCCGGCTGCCGGCACACCTGGAAAAGGCTGGATTATTATTCCCCAGACTCAGGGGCAGGGTATTCGTTCCCGGCACCGTTTATGGCCATGCCGTGAATAATCCGGACACCGGTGACTTTGAGCTGGGGTTTCGTTTTATCAGCAACATAAGCGAGTTTCACATGTACAGCAGCGGATGCGAGGAAGCAGACAACGAGACCGGTATCGATGATCTGGCAGCGGTGCTCTGTCAACGGGTTGAGGAATACATCGGCGATTATATGCAGCAGAATACGGCCCCGTTATGAGGCCGGTGAAACCGGCTGATGAGTCGCCGGGACAGTAGCTGAAACCACTAAAAAGGGATATCAATGAGCAGGGTTGAACGGATTATACGCGTGATTTTTGTGCTATTTATGGCGGCCATACTGGGAGTCATTATCTACGGACACGGCGGCCAGAGCAGTGACGTCAGTAACTGGGTGATCGCAGGCGCGAATGTCGTGATGGCCTTTACTGCCATGATGGCATTCAAAGCGGCCCCAAAATTCCTTAACGAGTTTTTTGCAAGAGAGGGATACCGTCATGCTACTGAAATGATAAACGAAACTATTATTCATCTGGGTATCAACAACACATTCCTTACTGATTGCAGCCACCTGGTTCAGGTTTATAAAGAACTACTTAAAAAGTCTTATACACAGACAAATAAAGACAGGTTCTCTAATGCATTCCATAGATTGAACGTCGAAATAAAAAAACACAGGGAGTTCCTAAATAGTATTGAGGAAGCATCCTTCAAAATGGAAACTTATGGGATTTATGCTTCTGACAGCAAGAAAAATTACTGGATAGATATGACCCTGAATCTGAGCCATATGACCGACACTGGGGAATCGATTTTGAAACTGTTAGAAAGTGAAGTAGATCGATACACCGAAAATGCTTCTAAGGGTTTAGGGAGGACTCATTTATTCACCGATCTTTATCATATAGATGTTCAGACGCTCCATAAAAAAGTTACCGAAGAATGGAATAGAATGATAGCAAACCGTTCACAATTTTTATCTGATGACAAGCACGTTAAAACTCTTTTTGTCGTAAAAGACGCTTGAAGTCGAAGTTACCAAATGGATTTGACAAGGCCAAAGCAGACACAAGTTATCCAGTCAAGGTGCCCTAGAGGCACCTGTAACTTTCTTTAATGATTTACTTACTGTCAGGGTGTCTCATTCTCAATGCCACCTCTCCTTTAAAATTAACGCTCACTTCATAATTAATAATAAGATCGAACCTTTCAGATTCTTTTCTTACATTTTCATAGGTGACATTAATTATATTACCTCCTTCATACTCTTTGAGTGAGAGAGCGGTGAAGTAATCATCATCGACCACCAGAGTGACCGGTTGATTGACCCAGGGCATAAAGAAAAGGCGACATACACCAAATTCAGTTGTGACCGTTCTTGAACCGTCTCTGTTGGCTTTAACAAATGTTCTTAGCTCAGGAATTTCGAAAATCAAGTTATTATAGTTCTGAAAAATATCCCTGCTCATGACCAGTAAATTCTTGCCGGACATCTCAGGAGACAATTTTAAGTAATCTATCATCATTGAGAAATCCTCAATATTAATTTCCCTGGATGAATCACAATGAAGAAGTTTATGTATAATGACAGCCTGAACATCTTTCGTCACACATTCTGCCTCAATATCCCCTTCATTAATTATGTGCACCGAATCTATCCCCTCTGCATACGACTCTTTATCTGTATGGAGAGTGGCTTTTCTTTTTATGAAGCTGCCAGTGTTATCTTTAACAGCAGAAATGATTTTAAAAAGAGAAAGTGGAATTATCCCGTCAAGGCGCTGACGAAAATTTTCGGAGGTCTTTTTTGCCGTCAAAGACAGGCGGGCATTATCGATGACTGCCTCCTGCAGATGCAGAGTCAGACTGGCCTGAAACATTTCAATGTGCTCACGAACAACATTCAGCAGATTACTTTTTGCGGATAGGAATTCACTTTTATCTAAATGAAGTGCCTCTTCGGCCTTTTCTGTCTCACTCAGAATTAGGGACAGAACTCCCGTAATGTGTTTTTTTTCTCGGTACGTTAGATAATCATCTTTAATAGCCTGTACGATTTCATGAGTTATCCGGCTGCCCTTTACAGATAAGGTTAATAAAATCTGGACCCAAGCATTCGGCATATCAGTAAATCCGCGTCCGCTAATACCGCTGTAAGTACGCCCTGAAACCATATCCGGTTTGTTGTAATCGCTCATACGCTGTGCCAGCTGATTCAACCACGCTCTGTGGTCCATTTTTTCTGTCCACGTCCACAGACAAATCCTGATCAAGAGTTTTATAAGTTGTCCGGCGTCTTCAATTTTCTCAGAGCGTGTTTCATAACCGCCGGTCTGATCGGTAAGTTGCCCCTGCAGGATAATATTCACATAATGTGTGATAAACGCGTCCGGCTTTTTCATCCTTGAGGTCAGGTAAAGACTCAGGCAGACACGCATGTCGATGAGAGCATTGACTAACGCCATTCTGAACCAGTCACTATCCTCAATGCAATTGAGGTTTTTTAATATAAAGAGGCCGGGACTGAAAAGCTGTCCTTGGTAGCTGTATCTTTCAACAACGTCAGCATCTATGTCCATTGAATGCTGCCAGCGGTTAAGCAGGTCCACTGCAGCATCAACAGTAACGGGATCACGCGTGAAGACAGCATCGATTACCATCAAGGGAAGATCCTGAAGCTGTGTCTTGCAGAAGTAAAAATATAAGTCCGCACTCACTTCATTTTTAAATCTGTAACTGGCGGTATGCTGATACTGCTCCCAGATGCTGGAAAATGATCTTATCAAACGGTCATAACGCATCCTGAGGATTGCACTTTCTGATGGTTTACTGTTTTTGTTCCACGCTGTTAACGTAGACCAGTGCGAACGAGCTATACCCATACAGATATCCAGTTCGTCACTGGTTAAATTTTCACGGTTATTCACTATACGTAATCCAGACCAGAGGCATAATTCAAAATACCTTTCGGACTCCATTATCATATTTATAGCTCTATTAGATATAGTGTAAATCTCGTTAGAAAACGATCTCTGAACACTGAGCTCAAAAGTTTCAGTTGTTATCAGCAAAAAGTTTTTATCGACACCACCGTCATTAAAGTAATATAAATCACAGAGGCTGGTGAAGTTATCGATAAAACTGTCTGATGCA
>Ga0308164_10003838_pt1 | contig 13190 bp, 5 predicted proteins | sample PhyTR2_FD_201031 | JGI IMG/M metagenome (GOLD analysis project Ga0308164, IMG submission 201031) | Phyllosphere microbial communities from UC Gill Tract Community Farm, Albany, California, United States - DLSLT.R2 | ecosystem: Host-associated > Plants > Phyllosphere > Unclassified | place: USA... | reverse complement strand
CAACCGCGGTTCAAGTCTTGGCGGGGTGTTCCAGCACCTGCGTTATATCGTCGTGGATGAGCTGCATGCGTTCATCGGTAGCGAACGAGGCAAGCAACTTCAGTCGCTAATGCACCGGGTAGAACTTGTTGCCGGCCACCGTCTACCTAGAGTCGGGCTCTCAGCCACCCTCGGCGATATGAAGATGGCGTCGGAGTTTTTGCGTCCGGGAAATGCCGATGGCGTTACCGTCATCGAATCAAAAAGCTCTAACCAGACTCTCCAAGTGCAAGTTCGTGGTTACATTCAGCCCCCCATGAGCGAGCTCAAGAACAAGCCCGTAAAGCTGTCTGACCAAGCGGAAAATGAAGACGAGACAGAGAACGAGGCAAGCCCAGACTTCGCGATCGCCGATCATCTTTACAAGGTGTTACGCGGCAGTAACAACCTGATTTTCCCAAACAGCCGATCTCAGGTTGAATGGTACGCAGATCAGCTGCGACGGCGCTGCGAGAAACACGGCGTGCCTAACGAATTCTGGCCTCACCACGGTAGCCTTTCGAAGGACTTACGTGAGCAAGCAGAGCATGCTCTCAAGGCAGGGACTCATGCAGCATCCGCGATTTGCACCACGACGCTTGAGCTAGGCATAGACATCGGCAGCATCAAAACAGTCGTGCAGATTGGTGCCCCACCATCGGTGGCGAGTCTGCGACAACGTCTAGGGCGATCGGGAAGGCGCCCAGGAGAAAAAGCAACGCTGCGCGTTTACTGCAAGGAATCGCCACTCAAAGATGGATCGAGCCTCTCGGATCAACTGCGCCAAGGCTTGGTCCAAACCATTGCCATGGTTCGACTGCTGGCCAAGGGGTGGTTTGAACCTCCCAGGGCTCAAGGCATTCACGCGTCCACCCTCATTCAACAATGTCTTTCAGTGATTGCCCAGTGCGGCGGTGCATCTGCTACAGATCTCTGGAAAAGTTTGATTGCTGAGGGAGCATTTCCAAAAGTTGAGAAACCAGACTTTGTGAAGTTGCTCAAGGCGCTCGGCGAGCACGAGCTCATTGTTCAGGACAGCTCAGGGTTGCTTCTTCCTGGGACGGTTGGAGAGCGATTGATCAACCACTATGAGTTCTACAGCGCATTCACCAGCGACGAAGAATTTCGCCTTGTATGCGATGGTAGGGCACTGGGATCTGTGCCGGTAAGCCGTCCACTGACCAAGGATCAGCGCATTATTTTCGGAGGCCGGAGGTGGCAGGTTCGTGATGTTGATCTCCAGTCCAAAGTCATCATCGTTTCAGCAGCACGCGGTGGTGCCCCTCCTCAGTTCGATGGTCTGGGTGCGATGGTGCATGACAACGTACGCCAAGAAATGCGAGCCGTCTTGGCAGACACAATCCCCTGCCCCTTTATTGATCAAGGGGCTCAAGAGCTTCTCGACGAGGCTCGAAAGACATTTGTTTCGCTGGGACTTGGTAAGCGCTACATAGTTGAGTCGGGCGGTAAGTGTTATCTGATGAGCTGGCTAGGTGATCATGCCAACGATGCACTGCGCTTGTTACTCAATCATGTCGGCCTTTCTTGTGATAACGCAGGCCTTACCATTGAGGTTGACGCCGACATCGGTCGAACCCAAATGGCACTGAAGGAAGTCGGAAGCCTGGATGCTGCTGATCTAGATTCGATACTTTCGGAGGTGGAAAACATGCTACGCGAAAAGTGGGATTGGGCACTGCCGCATTCCTTGCTGATGAAGTCGTTTGCTTCCATATCGCTCGATATCTCGACCGCAATTCTTTTTGCACAGAGTCATTCCGTGGAAAAATAAGCGGAAGAAACTGCGCTGCATTGATCCGATGCTAGGCGCAGAAAACACTGCGATGCTTCCCCGCTGGGCAGATGATGAGTAATCACCGCTGGCTCCGCTTTGCTTAACCTGGGCCTATTTACCGACCGGCACGGAATGATTTGTTTTTAATCGAGTATCGTGGCCCGCCGGCTAACACTTAAACATCGAAATCTCCGAGAAGCTTACCTTCGATTAAAACCAGGTCGATATTTAACAGTTCTCAGTCGACCAGCTCCGTGCCATCATTTTGCAATCCACCCCAGCGATAAAAGGACGTACCGATGGCACAACAATATCTCATTCCGGCCCTGATCGGACTCTTCAGCTTGCTGTTTCTGGGGATCGGTTTCTGGATCAATAGCCGTATCTCGGCAGGCAAGCTGGCTCAACAATTCTCCGAAATACAATCCAGTCATCAAGCTGAACACCAGCAATTGCTGAACGATGTTGCGCTTTCTCGGCAACGTGAGCAGCAAATGCTCCATGAGCAATCGGAACATCAAAATGAGCTGAAACTGGCCAGTGAAGCATTGGTGAACCATCGAGAGATCGAGAAGCAGCTCAGCATTCAGCTCAGCGAGTTCAAGACTTCGCTGGAGGCCGAGAAGCAACGCACGCTCGATAAAGCGCAGCAACTCGCAGAGGCCGCCGCTCTCATTGAAAAACACAGTGTGGAAACGAACCTACTCCGGCTACAGCTCGGCGAATTAAAACAAGAGCTTGGCCAAGGCCAGGAGCAGACTCGGCAGTTGGATGAGTTGAAGCAGGCGCTGAGGCAGCAGCAAGCGCGTTTTGACGCAGCTCAACTACAACTGCAAAAACAAGGTGAGCATCTAGGTCAAAGCGGGGAACAAGCGCATCAGCTAATGGAAGTAAAAACCGCCAATAAGGACCTCCAAAGTCGTCTCGACAATGCCCAGGAAGAATTCAAAAAGCAGCGCGAACAATTGGGGCAGGCAGCAGAACAAAAGGACCAATTGGACACGCTGCGCAACACATTGGCCCAACGAGACAAAGAACTAGCCGATAAGCGAGATGAACTCAGCCTTGCGAAGCAGAGTCTTGCCGAAATGAATATGCGCCACCAGCGCGACCAGCACTCAGCTGCAGAGAAACTGCAGCTGTTGGAAGATAACAAGGTCCAACTCAAGCAGGAGTTTCAGAACCTTGCAAATCAGATTTTCGACAGCAAACAGCAGAGCTTCTCGGAACAAAGCCGTCAAGGGCTGGACACTCTGCTAAAACCGTTCAAGGACCAGCTCGAATCATTCCGTCAGCGGGTGGATCAGGTTCACTCCGATACCGTCCAAGGCCAAAGCTCGATGAAAAGCGAGCTGGTCAAGCTGATGGAGTTGAACGTCCAAATCACAACCGAGGCGTCAAACCTTACCAAGGCGCTCAAAGGCGACAAAAAACTTCAAGGCACCTGGGGCGAGCAAAAGGTAGAAATGCTGCTCGAGCAAGCAGGGCTGCGCAAAGGGTTCGAGTACCACCGCGAGGCGAACTTCAAGGACGACGATGCAGGAAACAATCGACCAGACTTCGTGGTCAATTTACCTGAAGGCAAACACATCATCATTGACAGCAAAATGTCGCTGGTGGCCTATACGGAGTACGTCGCCGCCGAAACCGACGAAGATCGCACCAAAGCCCTGTCCGCTCACGTTTTGGCGTTGAAGAACCACATCAACGGGTTGTCCGATAAGAAATACACCGACCTTAACGGAATCAACTCTCCCGACTTTGTGTTTTTATTCATGCCGGTTGAGCCCGCGTACCTAGTAGCGGCTGAGCACAGTCCGGGGGTATTCCAGGCAGCCTATGAAAAACGTATTGCGATAATTACCGCCACCACCTTGCTCCCGGTATTAAGGGTCGTATCGAATCTGTGGAGTATCCAACGTCAAAACAGCAGCACGCTGCAACTTGCCACGATGGCGAGCAAGGTCTACGACAAGTTGCGAATCTTTGTGGAAAAAATGGACAAGCTCGGCAATCAGATCGCAACGGTGCAGAAAAGCTACACAGAAAGCGTCAATACACTGAAAGGAGATCACGGAAGCCTGACCAAAACCGTGGACAAGTTCGTCGCCTTAGGCGTTACAGTGTCCAAGCGTCTACCCGCTTCAGCGGTGGGAGATGATGAAGAAATGGAAAGCGAGTTGGCTACACTGCCAGTGGAAAGTGCGGCCAATACCTGATCTGAACAGTGAGCGGCGGCCCTTGCCGCTCATTTTGCCTCAACTGACCCCGAGCACTCGTTCAAAGTCACTGGCTTGAATATCCCCGGAGCCGCTCAACATATCCCTCGCCAACGCCCGTCTCTTGCTCAACAGCTCATCCAGCGTCGCTTCAAACGTCGGCATCGCTGCATCGCGCACTGTTGGGTAATACACGTAAACATCCTTCTCCTGCCCGATCCGATACGCACGGTCGGTGGCTTGATCCTCTTTGGCCGGGTTCCAGCATCGGGTGAAGTGGATGACGTGGTTGGCAGCCTGAACGTTGACACCAAAGCCAACGGCAATAGTCGAGAGGATGATCACAGAGAACCCCTCCTGAGCTTGGAACTGGTCGATCAGTTTTTGTCGGCTGTTCGCGCTCTGGCTGCTGGTGCTTGTGTCGCCGTTGATCACGGTGGCGCGGAATCCGAAATGCTCCTGAATAGCGTGTTGAAGTTCACGCTGGATATCACGCAGTTCGGTAAAGAGAATGACTTTGTCACCCTTCCCGGCCTTTTTGATGGACTCCAGGGTATCGATCAGCCAGCGCAGTTTCGGCGAGTTGTCACGCAGGCGTTTGTCCGGCTGAACACTATAGGGGTGAGCACAGATGAGTTTGAGCTTGTGCAGCAGGCCGAGCATTCCGGAGGTTTTCTGATCAAGCTGTTCTTCGATCTGTTGCTTCTGGCTATAGGCCGAAATTTCCGAGAGGTAAAGATTTCGCTGTAGGGTGTGCATTGACAGTGAACGGCAACCCTTGTCTTCGATTTTCGCGGGCAGGTCTTTGGCGATGTCTTGTTTGGTGCGGCGCAGGGTTTGCGGCTCAATCAGCTCACGCAAGCGTTCCAAGGCAACGGTGTCTCGCTCAAGTGCAGCTTCGATGGGTCGCTGGTACTCCCGACCAAACTGGTTCAACCCCCCAAGGAAGCCTGGCTGGATGAAGTCGAACAGGCACCAAAGATCAATCAGGGAGTTTTCCACTGGCGTCCCGGTGCAAGCGACCCGGAATCGAGCCGGAACAGCCTTGATTGCCTGAGTCACCAGAGCGGCAGGGTTCTTCAGTTTCTGAGCTTCGTCGCACACGACGATCGACCATTGCTGGCGAGCTAGGGAAAACTCTTGGTCACGAAGCGTTTCATAGGTGGTCAGTACGATACGTGCACCGCCAACCCAGCCCGGGCGAAGGAGGTTCTTGATACCCTTCGCCTTCAAGTCGGCGGGAATCTCGTCTTTCTTGAACTTCACCGCGTTCAAAGCCGAGCCGTAAAGCTTCAGGACTGGGAGTGCGTCAGCAAAGAAGAACCGGTGCAGCTCTCGCTCCCAGTTATCGAGCAATGAAACCGGCGCAACGATCAAGGTCGGCTTGTCTTGAGGATATTGCTCCAGATACCAGACCAGAAACGTCAGCAGTTGTATGGTTTTGCCCAGGCCCATGTCATCGGCGAGCAAGCAACCTGAGACGTCTGTTGGCGAAAGCCGGAAGAGATGTTGAAGCCATGCAACGCCCTGTAACTGATGTTTCCTCAAGATGACGTCGGGTCTTAGCAGGGTCGGCAGCTCAGGCCGAGCATCGAGTGCTGCTCGTAGGGCTTGCTGACGTACTTGAACGTACGTTGGCTCGTCGATGTTATGACCTATTTGGAGTACCGCACGACCTACTTTTTCGTCAAGACTCGAAATCCGGGTCTCGGGTATGGATATCTTTTTGGACCAGGCATCAAATAGCTGCTCTGCCGCCGAGATGGAAAGCGGCGTGTCGGAGAGTGGCATCAGCACCGTCTCATCACCTGCCGCGCGAGCCTCGTCCAGCCGTTGCTCGAACTCATCAAACTGAGCCCGATCCGACGGATCCCAGCGCCCGAGGATTTCGGCGTCGATGCCTAAATCCGCGAGGTCTTTAGGCAACCAGTTTTCTGTCGCCTCCTTGACCAGAAAAGGTGACGTGATGCGCTCTGCTTCGCCGATGCCCGTGACACGATCGCCATACAGCGACAAATCCAACACTGCGTCGAACTCCGCGCCAGCCGCTTCGTTCTGCCAGCGTCTAAGCAACTCACTGATGCCTGCCAATTGGCGTAAATCGAAGTCGCTTAATTCAAGCTCGTAACCCTGCCAGAAGCCCGCTGGCATGCCTGCAGCCAGCTTCAACTGAAGCTCATGCACGAAGGGAGCAAACTCATGGGCTTCGTTGAACGGCAGCTCTATCGATGCTTGCGGCGTTGGTGAAATGGGCTCAAGGGTCAGGTTAATGCGCTGAATGCGCAGACCGGTATCGTCGTTGAGCTCGGGCTCAAGATGAAAACGGTGAAAGAAGATACCAGCGTTCGCCAGGTCGCTTTCATAGGTGTCAGCGTCCAGCACCTGACTGGCACTATCACCCAAGGCACTATAGGGGTTCCGGATAAATGAAAGCGCATGGTCGCCCGCCACCCGGCGTCCGTGCAGTGAACGCACATAATCGAGCACCGATTTAACTTCCGGCTCGATCAGCACATGGGTCAATAATCCGTCAGCCCCGGTGACTCGGTAACGATCCTGCACTTGTTTGTGGGCATCGAAACTTTCCAGCCAATTTTCCGGCTGTCCGTCGAAAGTAGGTTCCAGCTCGATGACTGGCGTATTGCCTACGCTCGATTTACGTGGATTGAGACGAAGATTATCGGGCCTGACCACAACGGTTTTTTCGAGAAAACCATCCATACCTGCGCCAGCCTTGCGGGCCAGCTTGCGGACGCTGGCCCAACCAATCTGGTTGGTAAGTTCGCCAGGGCTTTCTTGTTGCGATAAATGGAGCTGCCGAACAGCACTCACCAATTGATAAGTTGCCTCAGGCAGCAGCTCGATTTTATCGCCGTGCGTGAGGACTGCGCCCGTGCGTTTGGTTTGCACTGTAGCGGCGGATTCGTTATCGCGCCAAGCACCTATTGATACCTTGAAATCGTTCGAAGCAAGACTGCCTTGGCTAGTGAGCTGCGGGGTAAAGTTCGACTGCTTTGGCAATCCGAGCAACGGTACGCTGCTGACGTGTTCTTCGTCATTCAATAGTCGATAAAGCTCGTCCCACGGCAGTAGCCATCGATCACTGAGTTGGGATACGAACTCTTCCTCTTCGAGCTGATCGAGGTAACTTGCCAGTGGCCAAAACTCAGTACTCTCGGCAAGGCTCAGCGGGAAACACAATCCCTGCTCCTCTATCGAGTACGTCGGCAAATTATTGAGCTCACCGGACTTCGGCAGCAGGCCTTTTCCAGATAGAAAACGCTTGAGCATTACTGCCTCCAGAATCTCAGTGGCTGATTGTTGACGGGCTTGAAGCCTAGGCGTTGAAGGGCGGCTATCGCGGGGGGATCATGGCTGTCCAAGTGGACTTGGAAGGCACCACCCTTGCCGCGGGAGTCGTGGATTTTGTATCTAACCGCTTTCACGGCATCTCGGACTTGCTCGTCCAAGCTCGTCAACTGTTGCTTTGAGGATGAGTACGGCCCAAACCCAGACTGCGTTTGAATCGAGATCCCTAGTCGCTGAAGTTCATCATCAAATTTGCTCAACCAACCCTCGATTCGAGTTGGACTGCTGGGAGCCGGTGAGTGGCGCATGCGCGCCAAAGCCCTGGGCGGTTGTTTAAGCTCCCCAAGTTCTAATTGAGATTTGTCCGGATTGAACGGTGATTTAATTGCCTCATACACATAGCAGGCGTTACCTGTGCCGGAAAACTCTACAAAAAAATAATTCCCTATCTGCATGACCACGGCATTGTTGTGGCTAGGAGCGCCTCCCAAGCGACTGAAACGGCCCTTATTTTTTTCACGAAAATGGACGAAGTCTTTACTTCGATCACCCCAAGCGTCTAATCCCATGACAATGCGGGTGTAGCTCATCTGATTTGCAAAACGAAGCCAGTAGTAAAGACGCGAATGGTCAACGTCGGCATCACCTTTCAACAGATTGAAGAAGTGCTCAAGGTCTTCTTTCGCAAACCACGCGACCACCATCGCACAAACGTCTTTATCCACGTACTGAAGCCAGCTGTTTTGTTTGGAGCGAATTTGTGGGCTGCCCCAGTTATCCAAAGCAGTCTGTTTGAGAAGGGACGACGGTTTTTCCCGATACGTCGCTGCGTGATAACGCGTCAGGCAAGCGCTGAGGAGCGCATTCATGTATGTCGGATGCTGACGTCCGATCTCAATGAAGTCGGGGAATCGTTTCGAGAACTCTTCGTCGTCCAAATTGAAGATTCGAGACAGCAATACGCTAAATATCCGGTGCCATAACCAACTGTTGTTAGGGATCTGCGCGATCGTTTGCAGCACTGAGAGATCACTGATTTCGCCATTGAACATCTGCTCGCCAAGCGTCTCTCCTGCCCGCTCGGAAAACAGCTCCTTATGATGCTGGACGATGCGCATCCATTCTTTTTCACGAGTTTGTTGAGCCTTTACACAAGCGAAACCCTTGCGGATGTCGCCTTGCAACAAGCACCAGACGGGATTCGTGTCGGGCTTATCGGACTCGTAACCGAAGTAGCTGAAACAAAGCGCCAGCCAATCGCGGCGGCTCAGGCGCCGTTTTTCGATCCGCTGACTGACCTCGATATGGATTCGGCCATAAAGTTGCTCGTCCTCAAGAATGGGTCTTACACGCTCGCTTTTATCTGCGAGACCGGCGAAGACCATGCGCCACTCGGAAGACGTCAGAGGCAGGACATTCCTGAACTTATTGATGGCGGCTCTACGTTTTTCCTGAGGCGGTGGCAACGCTTTCTCTGCCCGCTCAAACCGGTCATATAAATTAGCACTGGCAGCTTCCATTCTAGGAAAGCGAGCCAACGGTTCAGAACTGATCGCACTTCTACGGGCAGAGAGCCCGAGCGCTATAGCTGACGACAGCTTGGCTAATGCACTAGTCATCGCGTCATCGCCAACTGGCATTTCTCGGACACTGTGCTGGCGAATACCGGAACTTCTGGTTTGAGGTTTTCCTCCTCCTTCAAGCCGTAGAACTGGATTCTCAGTTCAACTCGGCGGCTTGCCTCGTTGGTGTCCTTTGCGTTGTTGAAAGAAACACCACCCGCCAGGAACATCGATCTGATCTGCTGTTGTCTTTCAGCTGAAAGGCCGATTTGCAGAGGGCTGCGACTATCAAGCAGGCTACACATCACCCACTCAGACCGTTGTAAGGACAGGTGCAGGTTGTACAAATACGAGCCGACGGTATCGGTAAACCCCTCGATAACGACCTGTTTGAACCACTTACGTCCTTCTTCGCTATCGGCAGCATCAAGAATGAGTGGCACTACGCCCTGAAGGGCGCTTTGACCCTCGTCACTCAATGAGTACTGGTTATGCCCAAAACGTCCCGCCTCACCGAAGCTGATGCGATTGTCTTTGCAATCGACGACGATGGTTGCATTCGAGTGCTTAGCCTTGAGCTGCAAATGCTCGCAGAGCTGGCTAATGTCGCGACGGCGCTGTTTCTCGCCCTGCTCTGACTGATTGATCCTCTGGGTGACCGAGCTCAAAGCTGCAACCATCACGACGAGAAACAGGATCATCATGGCGGTCATCAAGTCTGCAAAAGAGATCCAGAACGGTTTCTCCGCATCATCCTTGGCGCGAGCCACCGAAGGCATTTGCTTACCAAACATATGTCAGCCTCCGTTACTGCTTGATTCGTTCTATGATGTCGCCGAAGTCTTCAATGCTTTCCTTCACTCCGTCGACGCCGCCAGCCAGACTTTTAACAGCTTTATCCAGCTCCGTATCCAGACTACCCAACGTCTGCCGGAGTACCCTGTCCATGCCGTCCCCAAACTCTTTGAAACCATCGCCCAAAACACCGCTGATGTTTTCCAGGTACTCATGAACCTCGCGATTGAGCGACTGCATGCGTTCCGATTGTTGCTTCAGATCCTGGAGGTATTGAGCACGTCCGCTGGCCTCAACTTGCGCGCTGGCCACCACACCCTCGATGACGTTTAGTGTTTTGCTCAACGCTTCACGGTTGTTGCGATAGTCCGCGACGACGCTGTTCAACTCTCGAGAGGCCTGAGCAAGCTCGGTCCCAGCCCCTTGAACAGTGCCTAGCAAACCAGCCGTCGATTCACTCGCCCTCGATACACTCAGCCCGGCATTTTCAAAGCGCTCAGCTGCGGCTATCATTTTGTCTGCACCTAGTTGCATGCTTTGCAGATGCTGTTCGGTTTGCGCGCTTAATACCTTGGCGTTGTCTTGCGAGGCTTTATTTTGCTCAGCGACAGACTGCAGCAGCGTTTTGACCTGCTCGTCCAACCCGCCCACCAACTCGCGAGTGCCTTGATGAAGCTCTGCTTGTGCAACGCGAGTGGACTGATCCATTTGTTCGCGCCCACTTTCCAGTTTTTTGAAAACAGTAGAAAGCTGCTCGCCGAGCACCTCTACAGAGACTGCAATCTTGGCCATGGTTTCTTGTTGGCCTTGACCCATGTTTTTTTGGATTGACTCGACAAACGACTGAAGGCTCTCGGCCATCGCCAGCTGACGAGCCTCGCTGTCGGAGAACATTTTTTCCAACTGCTGTGCCATGCGCGCGCCAGCGTCTTCGCCCTCACTGCCGATGCGGACAATGGACGACTGCAGATTTGTCAGCATTTCGTTCATGCCAGCCTGCATGGCACTTTGGCCGGTATGCATGTCGGTCAGCAGCTGTGCAATCATTGCTGAGCTGCTCTGATTCGAGCTTTCACTGGCCGAGCGCATGTCTTGAATGAGGCTGGAGAATCCTTGCTGCATTGACTGCATGGCAGCAACGGACTGGCCCATCATTTCGTTCAGGCCATTAAACTGCTGGCCGAAAGTGCCTTCCAACTTGTTCATGAAAGCAACCAGAACATCCTGTAGCAGATTTTTCACTTGTCCGGATTGATCGCCACTCGCAGCCTGTACCGCCCCAGCAATCGCTTCCAATGGCGACTTCAAGGTGTTTTCAATGGCACTGCTGACCTGATCCGCCAACAGCTGCCCGGAGTCACGATAGGTCGTAGATAACGTGTCTGCCAACTTGAGGCTTTCGCGGACCTGTGTATCGACCAGGTTTTGCAGCATTTCCCGAAGGTCTGTAACCAGACTATCTTTCAGCTGGCGAGTTTGGACCGAGTTTTCAGCACTGGACCTTACGAGCGCAGCAAGATATTCCTCGCCAACACCACTGTCGAATAGGCTATCGATCGTCTCATTCAGCGATTCCAGATGCTTGTAACAGCGCCCCAATCGCCACTTTTCCGAGACAGTGACGATGATCGACGCCATGATGGAAAGGAATGAACCGATGAAGGCAAAGAGCACGTCCTTCAGGAGTTTGTCGACGCTCGAGTTGACCAGCTCCGGTGTGCTTGGATCAAAGTGCTGCAACCCTAGCATCAGGCCAAAGAAGGTTCCGACAATGCCGACACCCGTCAGGATGCCCGGCAGGTGCTTGAAGAATTCCGTAGCCAGCGGTGTATCGACAACACTCTGACCGGTAAAAAAATTGGCCGCGACAGTGGTCGCACGGGAGCGCACCAGGCGCTCCTCGCCTTCGTGATATTCGAACTGATTGTGAAGGGTCTCTGAATACTCTTTCCAAAGATGCTTCAGTTTTGTCGCACTGAATACTTTCGACAGCTCTGCTTGAAGCTGATCAGGCGACTTTGCCTTGATAGTAGTAATGCTACTTGTAAGCGACTTGAGCCTTCTGCTCAACACGAACGATGGGATGAAATATCTTCCGATATACCAAAGGCACAACACCGCCACGGCCACCATGACTACACGCGGAGCCATTAGCTGAGCAGTGCTGGCGTCGCCCCACAATTTTAATAATGTCGAAAAGTCCACACTTCAGCCTTCAAATTATCTTTTATGCGCTAACGAGCGCTTACGCAGGAAGAAACGTGGGACGTCGCGGCACGCTTGTTCCAACGGTGTTTTTCAGGGATGTCTGGATACCTGATCCTTAAGCAGAATGCTAAGAATATGCAGCGAAGAGATGGGCGCTCAGAGAAGAAACGTCATCCTTGCGAGGCAAATATCCATCCATGTCCTTTTGCCAGCACGATACGCTTCATCCCTCCGTACGGCAAAGCCATATGCGAACGTCAGCCGACCAAGCGTGTCGCCTATAAGCACATGAAAACGAAAATCCGACTCTGAGGATCCTCATGCCCGAGGCGCGAATCACGCGACCACCCGAAGTCGAGCTCACACCCTATTCAACATCTTTCGAACACTTCTGTCTGCGCACTTAGCCCTATCAGTCCAAGCAAGGGTCTTGTTGGCGATTTCAGAGCAACGATTAACTGATCAAGAACGGACAGCTCTGCGTAAACGTGCGTTCGGCCTGAAGGTCTGACTGGACGCATTGACGTGCTGCTTGTGCCTTCCGGGACAAACTCTGGCGTTTGTATCAGCTGAGGATTCCACCCAGAGCCAGTGGTTTTGTAGGGGTAAAAACGAAGAGAAATAAAAAAGGGTCGCGAGATAAAATCTCGCAACCCTTTGAATTATATGGTCGGGACGGAGTGATTCGAACACTCGACCCCTTGCACCCCATGCAGCGGCGATAAACCACCTAAGCGCATGATGTTAAAAGAATAATGCCTTTATTCAGGGGGCAAATTACCGGTCATTATATCGTTTCGCAAACCTTACAAATCAAGGGCTTGGAGGTGAGTTTTGATTGTCCCTGCCCGTTTTCGAAGGTGTTGGGCACCACCATGTCAAGGTGACCGGGACTATCTGCCAACCTCTTGATTCTGAAAGGAATTTGCGCTTATCGGAGGCAACCAAAACCGCGACTATAACCCTATAAGAATCAACAACTTACAACTGTATTTCGCTACAGCTTTTCCCCTCCCCGGCGTCCTGCTGACCGCACACCTACTCCCCGTCATGATCCCGAATGCTATGAGTCACCACACCCCAAACCTCGAATTCATCCGACTCAAGAATGTAGCGATCGGGGAAGGTTTTATTGCCGGACCGGAGAATGATCTGACCGCATGACGATCGGGCCAGGTACTTCACTGTCGGCTCCTGATTGATTACGCCGATAACGATGCACCCTGGCACCGCCTCCCGACCTTTATCGACGATCAGCAGATCACCGCTGAATATCCCAGCATC
>Ga0308164_10003836_pt1 | contig 13191 bp, 11 predicted proteins | sample PhyTR2_FD_201031 | JGI IMG/M metagenome (GOLD analysis project Ga0308164, IMG submission 201031) | Phyllosphere microbial communities from UC Gill Tract Community Farm, Albany, California, United States - DLSLT.R2 | ecosystem: Host-associated > Plants > Phyllosphere > Unclassified | place: USA... | reverse complement strand
AACCATCAACAGCAGTACCTGCAGGAGTTCCTGGGCATTTGTCGAATTGATCAGCAACACCATCACCATCAGTATCTTTTTTCAAATCTTCAACAGATTTTTCAACAGCAGATACACGGTTTTTCAACGCTTCAACTTCTTGACGTAAAGTTGGATCTTTTAAATCATCATACATTGTAGCTAATGGGTTAGTCCACTCTAAGCTAGGTTTAGCAGAAGAACCTAAAGAGAATTCTAAACCAGCATAACCGTAAGAGAATTTATCTTTAGTAGTACCTTTAGCATAAACTCCGTCTAAGTTATCACCATCAACAAAGTTCATTGTATAACCTAAGTTGAAATTAACACGCTCAGAAACTTTGAACTTAACACCAACACCTACAGGGATGTACATTGCTTTAATGTAATCAGCAGGATCATGTTGATCACCAACAGGACCTGTATATTTACCTTTGTTATCAATTACAGTACCGTTAGCTAAAGTTAATTTTGGCGAATAAGCCATATAACCAGCACCAGCAGTAATGAAGAAACCTACAGAGTTCTCACGACGTAAGAAATCAATAGAACCAACATTAACAACACCTCTTAAATCAACAGCATATTGTAATTCAGTTTCGAATTCTCTCGCTGTAGAACCTGCACCTTGAAGAGCAGCATCGTTAGAACCTGAAAGTTTACCACGTACACCGTTTAATTCTAAAGCGAATGAGTGACCTAATTGTTTACGAATGTTTAAGCCGTAACCTAAGTTAACATCCCATTTGTTAAAATCGTTAGAACCGCCGATAGCTATAACTGGAGCTAATACACCTCCGTTAACACCGATTGACCAAGTTCTGTACTGTCCTCTTCCACCAAATACCTTGGTAGATGAAGTTGTTGCAGGAGTTTCCTGAGCGACAGCAAGAGAAGCTACTCCTGTTAATGCCACTAAAGAAAGTGCAACACTTTTCTTTAAAGTAGAATAATTCATAATCTTTTTTCTTTTTTAAGGGTTAAACAATTTAATTGATTAATTTTTTAGTAACTGCAAAATTAAACAAAATATTAAATTTTCAAACTTTTACACAAACTCCGTTCCAAACTTCGGCATAATCGATCATTTTCTTACATTTGGCCACCACCCATTTTAGAAAACATTAGTTATGAAATACCCTCAAATCGACAAGGAATTATTCATTTTAAACAGAAAAAACTTCATTAAAGAGCTTAAATACAACTCATTAGCATTGTTTCAATCAAGTGATGAGTTTCCGAGAAGTGGTGATCAAAATTTTATTTTTAAGCAAAATCCAGATTTATTTTATTTATCAGGAATTGATCAGGAACAGACTATTTTGCTTTTATACCCCGATTGTCCTAACCCGTTGTATAGACAAGTCCTGTTTTTAAGACAGACAAATGATTACATAAAAATTTGGGAAGGCCATAAATACACTAAAGAGCAGGCAAAGATTGCATCTGGTATTGAAAGCATTTATTGGTTAGAGGATTTTGACAATATACTCCATAGTATCGTGCATTATGCTGACAACATTTACCTCAATACAAATGAAAACGATCGTTATGCGCATATTGTGCCCTATCGCGATATTCGTTTCATAGATCAAATGCGTTCTAAATATCCTCTACACCACTATGAACGCTCTGCACCAATAATGCGTGGATTAAGAGCGGTAAAATCCGATATCGAAGTTGAACTTACAAAAAAAGCATGTGGTATAACCCGTGACGCGTTTGTCAGAGTTTTAAAATTCATCAAACCGGGTGTAAAAGAATATGAAATTGAAGCAGAAATTATTCATGAGTTCATCCGTCAGGGCGGAACAGGACACGCTTATACACCGATAATAGCCTCCGGCTACAATGCAAACATTCTGCATTACAACGATAATAATCAGGAATGCAAAGACGGAGAGGTCATTTTGTTTGATTTTGGCGCAGAATATGCGAATTACAATGCCGATATGAGCCGGTCGGTTCCTGTAAACGGGAAATTTACTCAAAGACAGAAAGACGTTTATAATGCTGTTTTGCATGTGATGAAGGCTGCAACCAAATTACTTGTGGAGGGCACCGTCTGGAACACCTACCATGAAGAAGTTGGTGAAATAATGACTGAACAACTAATTCATCTTGGATTAATATCTTCAACGGATGTAAAAAACCAAAATCCTGCATGGCCTGCTTATAAGAAATATTTTATGCACGGCACATCGCATCATTTGGGCATCGATGTTCACGATTTTGCCGGTCGCTACACTCCTTTTGCATCGGGCAACATTTTAACCGTTGAGCCAGGGATTTATATTCCGGAAGAAGGTTTAGGCATCAGGCTCGAGAACAACATCCTGATCACTTCAACAGGTAATATAGATTTAATGGCAGATATTCCATTAGAAGCGGAGGATATTGAAAATATAATGAATAGTTAAGACTAAGAATCGTTTGATGCGGCTAATGCGTTTGCAAAACGATAAATGTTGAAATCGCTTTCTTTCAAAGCTTCGCGGAGTTTTTCACGAAGCTTTTTTTTATCTATCTGCTTCATCTTATGGTGCTGAATTATTTTCCAGGCTTTTTCAGCAAACAAAAATTCTCTACGCAAATTTTCACCTTCAATCGGCTGAGAAATCCAATGGCACAATTCTTTGATGCCTTCATTTTTATCTGCGACTGTTTTTAGCACCGGAACGGCGTTTGCGCCATCATGAACAATTTTTTTTAAGTTATTCGCAAAGGTTGCCGCACCATCTCTATCAGCTTTGTTTATAACGAAACAATCTGCAATTTCCATCAAACCTGATTTAATATTTTGAATTTCGTCGCCCGATTCAGGTACTAATATCACGATAGTTTTATCGGCCAAGCCGGCAATTTCAACTTCCGATTGCCCCACACCAACGGTTTCAACGAAAATGAAATCAAAATCAGATGCCTTTAAAACATCAACCATTTCGATTGTTTTTGCAGAAATACCTCCTAAAGCGCCTCTGGTGGCAAGAGAACGAATAAAAACATTCGGATTGTTGAATTGATTAGCCATTCTTATTCTGTCGCCAAGTAACGACCCGAAGTTAAATGGCGAGGTAGGATCAATCGCCAATATAGCAACCCGCTTATTTATCCCCGTAAAATAATTTGTAATGGCATTAACCAGCGTGCTTTTGCCTGCGCCCGGTGGCCCTGTTATCCCAACAACCCGCGCTTCAGATTTGCCATCAAGTTCATTTAAAATTAAATCTGCAGGTGCAATATCATTTTCTACCAAAGTTAAAACCCTGGCTAAAGTTTTATAATTGCCTTGTTTAATTTCACTTAAAAGAGATAGATGGGTATTCATCAATAAAACTATATTTGTACAAATAAACAAAATTATAAACCGGATACAGGCCTAAACATTAAGAATTTTAAATGAAAGTTACCGGATTTACTTTTATCAGAAACGCGGTTTTAAACGATTATCCGGTACGCGAAGCGATACTTTCGGTTTTACCGCTTTGTGATGATTTTGTTGTGGCTTTAGGGAATTCGAACGATGAGACGGCGGAGCTTGTTAAAAATATCGACCCGAAAAAAATTAGAATAATTGACACAGTTTGGGACGAAGATTTGAAAGAAGGGGGTCATGTTTTTGCCGATGAAACCAATAAAGCCCTTAATGCAATCTCGGCAGATACCGATTGGATGGTATACATTCAAGGCGATGAAGCCATTCATGAAGATTATCTACCCTTGATAAAAAGGGAAATGGAGGCCGAGCTAAATAACAGTGATGTAGAAGCCTTACTTTTGAAATATAGGCATTTTTATGCTTCTTACGACTATCTGGCAGAATCCAGACGCTGGTATAGAAGGGAAGTAAGAATTTTAAAAAATTTGCCCGGCATACATTCTTATAAGGATGCCCAAGGATTCAGAATAAATAATAGAAAGTTAAAGGTCAAACTTATTGATGCATACATTTATCATTACGGTTGGGTAAAACCACCGAAAGGACTGCAAGGAAAAGTGCGTAATTTTAATCAGTATTACCAAACTGAAGAATGGATCGAACAAAATTATCCCGTTCAAAATGCGTTTGATATGCATAATGCAGATCGTTTGGTTCACTTTTCGGGAAGCCATCCAAAGGTTTTAAAACCGCGAATTGAGGCTGCGAACTGGAAATTTGAAAATGATTTAACTACCCAAACACCGAAAATGAATTTCCGAAGAAGATTATTGCAAAAAATAGAAGATTGGACCGGTTTGCGTTTATTCGAATATCGAAACTATAAAATTGTAAAGTAAATGCAAAAAAGCGTTTCCATCGTAATACCAAACTACAACGGTAAGCATCTGCTCGAGAGTTATTTACCTTCAGTTATTACGGCGGCAGAAAATGCCGATACAGACTTTGAAGTAATTGTAATCGACGACGGATCGAAAGATGATAGCATAAGCTTTATCAAACAACATTACAAAAATGTTAAACTGTTAGTAAATGATAAAAACCGAGGTTTTTCTTATACGTGCAACCATGGCATTCGTGAAGCAAAATATGAACTGATTCTACTTCTAAACTCTGATGTTAAATTAACTCCTGATTATTTCCAGCATCAATGGAAATATTTCTTAAAGCCTGACAGTTTTGGCGTGATGGCCAGAATAATGAGTTTTGACGAAACCAAAATTGAAGATGCTGCCCGTTTACTTTATTACAGTGGCTGCAGAATTAAAGCCAATAAATTTTATTACAGTGAAGAACCGACGGATGATAACGTTTATACAGCTTATTTATCGGGGGCGAATGCTTTGGTTGATGCGAAAAAACTGAAAGAACTTGGAGGTTTTGATGAGATATACTCACCGTTTTCTTCAGAAGATTTTGACTTAAGCTTAAGAGCATGGCAGTTGGGATGGAAATGTTATTATGAGCATCGGTCAGTCTGCTTCCATCACATAAGCGGAAGCACAAAAACTCAAATCAAATCGAATTTTATTAAGAAAATTTACTACCGCAATCGTTTTTTGCTTCAAAAAATCCAATTGACGGGTATCCGTGCGTCATTACTTCCTTTACACCTCATTTTTGCAGAAGTTGTGCCGAAAATGTTAACGGGTAAATTCTGGATTTGGACAGCCTACAAAGATTACTTAGCGTTGTTTAGTTCGGTCATGGAAAGCAAAAAAAGATTGTCGGCCTTAAAAAGCAAATATAATTCATCTTTAAACGTTTCTGATGTAATGGAAATTATCAATAAGTCAGTGGAAGATAAAAACATTAACCGATTGTAATTTTACGCAGGCAAAAGCTGCTAATCATAAAGGTCGGGCTTAAAACCGTACATTTGCTGAGTTTTATTTAGATTTTTTTGAAGATGTTTTCATACATCGTTCAAGCATATATACCATTTTTCAAAGAATGAAGACTTATTTTCGTTTATTATCTTTCGCCAAACCAATAGAAAAGTTTGCCATTCCTTATGTAATTGCAACACTTTTCGCCATTATTTTTAATACATTTTTATTTACACTGTTAGGCCCATTAATGCAAGCTTTATTTTTAAATAAGGCTTCTGTTGCATTAAAACCGGCTGAAAAAAGCGGTCCTCTCAATTTCTTCGGACAGTTTAATGATTACGTTGAAACAATAATAGCTCACGATAAAATACATGCTTTACAAGTCATTTGCGGGGTAATAATCATAACCGTTTTCCTCTCTAATTTTTTTCGTTATTTCTCGCAGAGATTTATGGAAGATTTGCGGGTGCATACATTATTAAACATGCGTAAAAAGGTTTTTGATAATGTAATGAATTTACACGTTGGCTACTTTAATAACGAACGAAAAGGCGACATCATTTCCAAGGTAGCGTCTGATGTTCAAGTTGTGCAGTTTACCGTAACAAATACGCTTCAAGTTGTTTTTAAAGAACCATTACAACTAATTTTCTTTGTTGCTGTACTTATTGGTATTTCCTTTAAACTAACCGTTTTTTCGCTTTTAGTTATTCCTGTATCAGGTTTTATAATTAGTAAAATTGTAAAAAGATTAAAACAGCAAGCAACACAATCTCATGAGTCTTTTGCTAAAATGATCGGTTTTTTAGACGAATCACTCAGTGGGATAAAAATAATAAAAGCTTTCAATGCTACGAACAGAGTAAAAGACAAATTCGGTGAAGAAAATAAATTTTATTCGTTTTTAAACAGAAAAATGGCGAGGAGGCAGCAATTGGCCTCGCCGGTGTCTCAAACATTAGGTGTTTTGGTTGTTGTTTTTATACTACTTTATGGGGGCACTATGATTTTAAATGGACAGGGAGATTTATCAGCCGATCAGTTTGTTGTTTATTTAGCCACTTTCAGTCAGGTTATGCAGCCTATTAAAGCACTTACTGATTCATTTAGCGGTATCCATTCGGGAATATCCGCAGGCGAACGCGTTTTAGAACTCATTGACACCAAACCAGAACTTGTAAATAAACCTGATGCGGAAAATTTAGATGTCTTCGGAAAATCTTTAGTTTTCCAAAACGTGGCTTTCAGTTACGGGGAGAAGCAAGTGCTAAAGAACATTAATCTAGAAATAAATAAAGGACAAACAGTTGCATTGGTTGGACCATCCGGAGGCGGAAAAAGTACGCTTATGGATTTGATTCCCCGCTTTCACGATCCGAAATCAGGTTCTATTAAAATCGATGGTCATGATTATAAAGATTTAACTGTAGAAAGTATTCGCGGCCAAATGGGTACGGTAAACCAGGAATCTTTTTTGTTTAACGACAGTATATTCAACAACATCGCATTTGCAAAGCCGAATGCAACTGAAGAAGAAGTTATCGCCGCTGCAAAAATTGCAAATGCACACGAATTTATTTTAAACACAGAGAGTGGTTATCAAACTTTTGTAGGCGACAGGGGCAACAGGCTTTCCGGCGGACAAAAACAAAGGGTTTGTATAGCGAGAGCAGTTTTGGCTAATCCACCAATTATGCTTTTGGATGAAGCCACTTCTGCACTGGATACAGAATCTGAAAAATTAGTTCAGGATGCTTTGAATAATCTGATGAAAAACAGAACTTCAATTGTTATTGCGCACCGTTTAAGTACCATTCAACACGCAGATAAAATCGTTGTGATTGATAAAGGCGAAGTTATCGAAACGGGTAGCCATCAGCAATTAATGAGTCATAACGGATTATACAAACGTTTAATTGATATGCAAGCTTTTAACGATTAGGAATGGACAACATTTTAAATATCGCTAAGTCGATTCAAGCTTCGGAATATGCGTTCGAATTTTCGATATGTACACTTGTTACCCGAAAACAAGAATACAATGAAATGCTTCAATCATTTTTAAATAAAGGATTCAGCACTGAAGATTGTGAATATTTATTTATCGACAACTCAACAAATTGTACCTTTGATGCTTACCAAGGTTTAAATATTTTTTTACAACAGGCTAAAGGGAAATATATAATCCTATGCCATCAAGACGTGCTTGTTCATGATCAGGACAGAGCACATTTATCAAAATGCATTAACGAAATAGAAGAACGAGACAAGAACTGGGGCATTTTGGCTAACGCAGGCGGCATAAATTTGAAATGGATTGCTACAAATCTTACACAAGGGAACGGTAATGTTATAAAAGAAAAGTTTTTACCATTACAAACCAAAACTGTTGATGAGAATTTCATTATTGTAAAAGGCAGCGCCAACTTAACATTGTCAAACGATCTGTCAGGCTTTCATCTCTACGGGACCGACCTTTGTATTCTAGCGGATATTTTAGGCTACAATGCTTATATAATAGATTTTAACCTCACCCATAAAAGTGATGGCAATGCGGATCAATCTTTTTATGCTCAAAAAAGAGCAATGATAACTAAGTATAGGCATGCCCTAAGAAGCAGGTTTTTATGTACAACAATAACCAGGTTTTACATTTCCGGAAATTGGTTCACAGCAATAATATATGATACCATGTTAATAAAATTTTTCGTAAAACAATACTATAAGTTCTTCAAAACTAAGAAATCCTACCATTTGAAATAGCTATGATAATTGCTTATCCAAATTCTATAATTTACCTACTTTGCGCTCCGAATTTTGCAACGGGCGGGCCCGAAGCGCTACATCAGCTTGCTCACCATCTTAACAGATTAGGTTTTAGAGCTGTAATGTATTATAGATCGGAAGGCAACGAAGCTAACACCGTGCACCCGTTTTATGTAAAATATGATGTACCATATGTTACTTCATTAGAAAACAGCGCTAATAATATTTTAATTCTACCCGAAACTACTTTAGATCCGTTATTTGAAGAACAGTTTTCGGAAATTAGAAAGGTGATATGGTGGCTAAGCGTTACCAATTATTACCTTCAAATTAACACTAAAATCCGCAGAACCAAACGAAAGCTATACTACTGGTTAAGAAAACTCTATAAACCTGTTCAATTTGCGAGCATCGAAAATATAAAAGCACTAAAAGTGCCTAATATTGCACATTCACACTTTTCGAAGGTGCATTTGCAAGCGCAAGGCATTACGCCAATAGGGCAGATATCCGATTATATGAATCGAACATTTTTTGAGCTGTTTGATCCCAAAATAGAAAAAGAGGATTTTATAATTTATAACCCGAAAAAAAACGATCAATTCCTGGATGGTATTATTGAGTTATGCCCGGATCTGAATTGGATGCCTCTCATTAATTTAACACCGCAAGAAGTTGCTAAGTGGATGAACAAAGCAAAACTTTATATTGATTTTGGCTATCATCCGGGTAAAGAAAGAATGCCCAGAGAATCGTGCATCATGAACTGCTGCATGATTATTGGAAAAGACGGCTCTGCTGTATACGCCGAGGATATGCCAATTCCCGAAAAGTATCGTTTTGAAAAAAAAGATGAAAACAAGGCTAAAATTGTTGAGATGATTTATAACTGTCTAAATAATTACAGTGAGGAGCTTAAAAACTTTGCTGATTACAGAGCTGTGCTTTTCAATGAAGAGAATAAGTTTATAGAAGACATTAATAAAGTTTTTATAAAAGGTTAGCACGACATGGAAAAAGATGAATCGAAAGTTCCTTTAGTATCTATAATTTGTGTAACCTACAATGCAGAGAAACATATCAAACATTTCCTTAAAAATATTGCGTTGTATAAATCGCCATTTGTCGAATTGGTGATTATAGATGGGCAAAGCACGGATAATACCGTTACAATTCTAGAGAACAACAGAGCGCTCATAAATTTCTTTCTGTCTGAACCCGATAAAGGAATTTACGATGCTATGAACAAGGCAGCGAACGTTGCCAAAGGCAAATGGTTGTATTTTCTTGGCGCAGATGATTCTATATTGCCAGATTTCGGGAGATTCTTAAATTATTTGAAAGATGACTCTGCCATTTATTATGGCAATGTTGTACAAAATGGCAAGCGGATTATAAGTGCAACAAATAAGAAGAATATAGCTCGTTATAATATTTGCCACCAGGCAATTTTTTATCCTTCTCAGGTTTTTAAAAAGTATAAGTATGATTTAGCTTATAAGGTAAATGCCGATTATCACCTAAATATTCTGTGCTTTGGCGACCACAATCTTAAATTTGTATATCACGATTTAAATATCGCAGATCATGCTCCGGGTGGTTACTCGGCAAACAATGTTGATGTTAGGTTTAATAAAGAAAAAACTACCTTGATAAGGCAAAATTTAGGGCTGAAAACCTTTATCAAATACCTTTGGTGGAAGCTAAAAAATGGATAATCCAAACTTCCCTCATGAAACCAAATGGGAAGAAAAACGCATTATTGCCTTCAGTACGCACTTGTTGCAATAGTGTACCAAAATAAAAAACGAAAGCCGTAAACTACTTTTCTAAAACCTATTCTCATGACGAATATAAAAGACATTGGCATCACAATAAGAAAATATAGGATTTCCAAAAAATACTCTCAACAGGAGCAGCAAATTTATTAGATATAAGCAGAACTGCTTATAAAAATTGGGAAAACAATAAAGTAGATTTTGCCATCTCTCATGTGAATAAAATTGCTGAACTTTATGAACGAACTATTAGCGATATAATCATAGATTCTAGGCCCTGCCGGATAATCTAGGTTTAGCATAATAAATCTATCGATCTTTCTTTGCAATTATTAAGAAAAAAAATTATCAGTCAGCATGTTAAAAGTCCTTTTTGATCATCAAGCTTTTTCACTTCAACAATTCGGGGGCATATCGAGGTACTTTGCTAATCTCTATAATAATGTACAATATAACGTTAATGATGTAGAAGCAGATATATCTATTTTATATAGTAAAAACTATTATATCAGAAATTTTAATGGCAGATTAAATAATGGTGTGGGCAAATGGTTTTTTTCAGACGAGAAAAGAGGCTACAAGTGGAACAAACAGTACTCTAAATACCGTATAAGTAAAAATGACTTCGATATTCTTCATCCAACATATTATCATCCTTATTTTTTAAAAAAAATAAAAAAACCTTATGTTATTACTGTTCATGATATGATACATGAACTTATGCCCGAATACTTCAATAGCGCTGATATTTTACCAACACATAAGCGACAATGCATTCAAAATGCTGCTCATATCATTGCCATATCTCACTCCACCAAAAAAGATTTAATCGAGGTATTTAATATTCCAAATGATCGCATTTCGGTAATCCATCACGGTTACTTGGACAATAATTCGGGAATTATTCAAGACAATGAACCCAGTTACGGCAGGTATATCCTCTTTGTCGGAGAAAGGACAGCTTACAAAAATTTCTATAAATTTGCGTTGGCATTATCATTAGTATGCTCAAAAGAAAAAGACATTAGATTAATATGTGCAGGAGGAGGCCCAATAAAAAATGCAGAACAGGAAATGTTAAATCGTTTAAATCTCAAGGATAAAGTAATTCAAATTACAGCATCAGAAAAAGAACTAAACTCGCTTTATAAAAATGCAATAGCTTTTGTATTCCCATCATTGTATGAGGGTTTCGGATTACCGATTCTTGAAGCATTTAGAAATCATTGCCCTATAATTGTAAGTGATACTGCCTGTTTTAGGGAAATTGCTGAAGATGCTTGCTTATACTTCGATCCTTCAAATCCTTTCGACATTGCGGAAAAAATAGAAGTGGCGATAAATGACACTTCACTAATGAATGAGCTTATTTCAAAAGGATTAAACAGATTAGCTCATTTTTCTATGGAACAGTGTATTGGTAAAACTTTAGATGTTTATAAATCGATAGTAGGTAGCTAATTAACGAAATTATTGATTCAACAGAATGCTTTCCCGAGGAATATTAAAGACCTCTTGAAGTATAGAAAAGTTCGAAACGAAGAAGAAATTCAAAATTTGCTTAAGAGCCTTGGCTATGAAATAGTTAGGTATGAGGATCTTAGCTTGAACGATCAAATTATAAAAGCCCCATCTTCGAAATCGATAATAGCTATGCATGGAGCAGGTGTAGTTTATATGCTTTTTATTGAGCCTGATAACTCCATTCTGGAATGCGGACGAGACGAAATCTATCAAAATCAATGTTTTTGGCATTTGGCAGATGCGCTTAAATATAATTATTACCTATTCAGAACACCTGATGACGAAAAACTTGTTTTAGAAGGTGATGGTTTAACCTTACAATTGACCCTGAGAAATTATTAGCAATTATAGATAAAATGGAAACTCAGTTTAGATAATGAGAGATTATCTCCCGATAAACCACTTGAACCTGGTTTTATTAATCACAGTCACCAATAAAAAGCTGATCGAATAAATAATTAAGAACCGAACAATCGAAATCAAAAATAAAACACTTATTGATAAACGCTGCATTTCGAGCAAATGGAAGGGGCGAAAAATTTCTGCAAGGAAGCCATAAACTAAGATATAGTGTACCAAATAGATCCCATACGTTGTTTCTCTGGGTTTAAAGAACTTCGTGAAGTTTATATTTTCTATTTTTAGCAAGAGCATAATTACTGCCATCGAGTATATTATATTGCTTATTCGCAAAGTGTTATAAGGATCGGCAGATTTAAGCTTAAACAACGCAATAATTTCATAATCGCAAATTATAAATGTAACTGCAACTAAAGAAATTAATAACCAATATGGCGTTTTTACCAGCCAATGCTTTACCCTTTCCCAATGTTTATTAAACTGAGCGCCCAGCCATAGAAAAAAAACAAACCCAAAAATTGCTGTTGTATGCATCGGCTGGAACCACTCAAAATAAATATTAACGCTATAGGTTAAGGTTATCAGTAACAAAACTAAACCTAGCCAAACAGAATATAAGTACTTCTTAAATAACAATAAAACTCCAATACAGATAAGGAAATTTATAATGAACCAATAATTTGTATAGAGATAAACCGTCTCGAATGATTGGGCAACCATTTTAAAAAGGCTAAAATCATCATTGCGGTGTTGAATTATCCACTGCCGGCACGACATTGTAAACACGAAAACTAGTGACCAAATTATCCAAGGCGTAATTGTTGAGGCTAATCTCCTTTTAAAATATTCCCCTGGTGTATAATCCACAAACTTACTTCCTAATAAAAAACCGGCCAGAATAAAAAAAGCAGCTGTACCGAATTTTGGCAGTTGGATAAGGCTCATATACAAGATATGTTCTGCGGGGAAACCCTTATAGATGAAAACACCATTGAAAACCGAATGCTCCATAACAATACCCATCATAGCAAGGCATCGAATAGAATCAATAAAATCGAAGTTCTTTTTATGTGCCGGGTCGACAAGATTTTGCTCTGCTTTCTCCATAATTTGTAAAATGCGAATATCTGCAAAAAATAATTTCCTGTTTTATACGAAGCATATTTTAACATCAAAGTATGTAAAATATTACATATCAAGTTTTAGGATCAGTAAATCATCAAAACAAAAAGGCCTCAATAAATTGAGGCCTTAACTATTTTTGAATGTTTATGTTACAGTTTTCTTGCAACTTCTACTTGTTCGTAAGCTTCTACAATATCGCCAACTTCGATGTTATTAAAGTTTTGAATGTTTAAACCACACTCATAACCTTTGTTAACCTCTTTAACATCATCTTTAAAGCGTTTTAATGATGCTAACTCACCGGTGTAAACTACAACACCATCTCTAACGATACGGATTTTGCTATTAC
>Ga0308164_10003835_pt1 | contig 13194 bp, 4 predicted proteins | sample PhyTR2_FD_201031 | JGI IMG/M metagenome (GOLD analysis project Ga0308164, IMG submission 201031) | Phyllosphere microbial communities from UC Gill Tract Community Farm, Albany, California, United States - DLSLT.R2 | ecosystem: Host-associated > Plants > Phyllosphere > Unclassified | place: USA... | reverse complement strand
GAGAATGGCCAGGGGATGGCGTTCGAAGTGGGGGCATTGCCTGCTGCGTCGTCGGATGGGTCGTCGCCTGAAGTGGGGTCTGCACCTGCAGGACCAGCGCTGTCGGCGGTGCCGTCCAAGGGCGTGGATTCGCCGGTGGTGCCGGATACGGAAGTGTCTGCGCCTGCGTCGGGTGGCGATGACGAGCCACCGAAGAAGGGTGGACGACCGACCCTCACGCGGATCAAATAGCGTATAATTCTTGCTCTAAAGATCACGCCGGCTTAGCTCATTTGGTAGAGCAGTTGATTTGTAATCATCAGGTGGCCAGTTCGAAACCGGCAGCCGGCACCAGAAATTAGCAGTTAAAACAATGCCTTACGTGCGATGCACGTGAGGCATTTGTCTTTGTGATCGGCGAAAAGTACACTTTCAGTACACTCAGCAATTACAGAGGCTTCATGGCGACCATCGTTCCTACCCCTTCCGGCACCTACAAAGTGCTTGTGCGCATGAAGGGTTGGCCCACTACTTCCAAAACTTTTCGACTCAAACGCGATGCGGTCGACTGGGCCCGCAGAACTGAAGATGAGATGGTCCGTGGTGTCTACATCTCACGCAGCGGGTCGGAGCGGATGACGTCCCAAGAAGCGCTCCAACGCTATCTAGCGGAAGTCACACCAACGAAGAAGCCAACCACCCAACGCAGCGAAAACATCACTGCAGGGCACCTTACAGCGTTTCTGGGGAAGTATTCCATGGCAGCGTTAAGCAGCGAGCTGGTTGCCTCCTACCGTGACCATCGCTTAGCCGCAGGTAAGTCAAACAACACCGTACGCATCGAGCTGGCAATGCTCAGCAACCTCTTCACCATTGCTATTCAGGAGTGGGGACTTGGCTTGTCGCACAACCCTGTGTCTGCGATTCGCAAACCAAGCCCTGGAAAGGGTCGAGACCGCCGTTTGAACACTGATGAAGAGAGACGTCTGCTCAACGCCGTTGAGCAGCACAGCAATCCAATGCTGAGCTGGGTGGTCCAGATAGCGATCGAGACGGGGATGCGTCAGTCTGAGATCCTGAATCTCCGCGTCGCAGATATCGATCTGCGCAGCCGCGTAGTCCGCTTGTCTGATACAAAAAACGACTCTGCCCGCACAGTGCCCTTAACGGCAAGTGCGACAGCAACCCTCAAGAAAGCAATCGCAAATCCCCTGAGGCCACAGGGCACAGATCTGGTGTTCTTTGGCGAGCCAGGCAAAGACGGGGCACGACGACCATACCAGTTCGCAAAAATCTGGAGCGACATCAAAGTCGATTTAGGCATCGGCGACCTGCACTTTCACGACTTACGCCACGAAGCAGTCAGCCGTCTAGTTGAAGGCGGCCTGAGCGACCAAGAAGTCGCTGCGATCAGCGGGCATAAGTCGATGCAGATGCTCCGACGCTACACACACCTACGAGCCGAGGATCTAGTAGCCAAGCTCGACGCCATAAAGACCGGCGCATCGGCTCAACGGTCTACGACGCAAGCAACCGAAGAGTCATAACGCTTCTTCGCCAAATATACTTTACTTGACGCAATCTTTACGGTAACTTACGCATATAGTGTGAATGGGATTAAGTTTCCCCGTCGTCTAACATTTCTGCAGTAACCTGGCTGGACCTATGTTCCCGCCGTACCCTCATTTCTAGTCGCTCCTGACTGTCGCACTAAGGCCTCGCATTGCATATCGGTTGTCATACCGACGAATCAATGCGAATGCCGTCTCCAATCACCTCGCCCGCACGAGAACTCTGCTCTTACTGCAGAGTGCTTCTGCTCGGGCACTTTAGGAACACGACAATGGAAATGGAACAGGTCCTGCTGAGTAAATATGGTCCTTTACTCACTTTGTGCCAGCTGGCAGAACTGCTTGACCGCAGTCCTCAAGGATTACGAATCTCACTAAACAGTAACACTCCGCTCTCGCGGTTTTTAAAGCCCAGACGCCTCAAAATCGGCCGGCGTGTATATTTCCGCAGCAACCACATTGCTGAACTTCTGAACGGCCCAATGCCAGCGGAGCAATAGAAATGGGCCGTCAACGAACCGTAAACGATGCAGAGTTTTGGCGCTCGCCACGAGTTGCAGATCGCACGCAAGAAGACAAAGCCACTTTGCTTTATCTGCTCACATCACCTTACTCAAACATCATTGGCGTCTACCAGATTGTTCCACGTATCGCTGCAGCCGAGATAGGGTGGACAGCCGACCAACTAGTTACTATTCTGAAACGCTTGGTTGAATCAAAACTGATTTTGTACGACAACAAATCAGGATTCGTTTGGGTGAAGATTTGGTGGGACCATAACTCGGCGAAGATGGCTGTTGCCACCACTCTACGGTCGAACACCTTAAAACAAATTGACACTATCCCCGTCGATTGGCGCGACAAGTATCTGGAAGATTTCCTTCCTCGACTTCCACCAAAAGAAAACAAGCTTGGACAAGTAGACTCCAATTTACGGAAGCAGTTTGAAGACGCTTTGGCAGCGCATGGATATAGGGTATCCATACCCTATGGGCAGGGTGCCCATAGCCCGGCCGGTAACACTAACTCTAACATTAACTCTATATCTAACACTAACACTACCCCCGATCCCTTGACCATAAGCAATCTAATTTGGGACGTTCCTAACTTAGAGGCAAGCGCAATGTCGAAGCTCCAACAGGTGATCCTCCAGCTCCCGCCTGAAATCCAGCAAGATGCGCTAGATGAAATTTCCGCAAAGATGAAAGCCGGTACCGTTCGCAGTCCCATCGCGCTTGCTCGATATTTCGCGTCTCACCCTTCCAGTTTTTCCCTAACAGAGGGACATACTGCGCGCTTAGACCGGCAGAAGCGAGCACGAGTCAAAGCAGAGCTCATGGCACAAGCACAGCGTCATGTGGATGAACTCGCTCAACTGGACGGAAATTTGATGGAGCTAACTGAAGAACAATTGCTTAAGAGTCATCAAAATCTGCCGGAAGGAATCGTCCGTCGTCTGCTTGACAGGCGTGCTCAACTAACATCAACGGTTAATGGTGAAACCGAAGACGGCTAAACAATTAGGTTCACGAGCAGCTTGAGGCTGCAAACTTCCGGCTTAGCTTTTTCCTCCGCACTCCGCCTGTGCGGAGGTGGAGCTCCACACGTAACGATGTAGGTGAGTTCAATACTACATACAAGACAGCACGACGGCGTACGGCTAATAAACGTTCACTCTGAAAATTATGACAAGACTGAAGAACCAGAGACCGATTTCGGAGGCTGAGCGCCAGTGGATGGACGAACAAGGTGATTATGGTATGCGTTGTTTTGCCTACTCCAGCGACACGGTACCTAAAAACAACGTCTTTTCCCTCGCTTATTATCGAAACACTACGACCATAATTTCTTTACCTCTGCTAAATTTGGACAAGGATTCAGATTAATAGTCGACAGGAAAAGCGGCGGAAGCAAGTCCACGCTATGCGGGCCAGCTTTGCGCTTGAAGGCATATATCCAGATACTCTCGATGTAACTTTGCAAGAAGCCTACATCATGGGTCATGCATCAATTTCGGACATGCTCGAACATGCCAGAGCATTCGCTGCATGCCATAGCCAAGGCGCTGCGTCTTCGCGCGAACAATACTAAAGCACTTCCGTAAGAATTCTTGGTATTACCAAGAGCTGTTGAGACTAGGGCAGGATAGGCTTCGCGTACCACTTGCAATGCAAGTGGATGTGCCAGCACGCTGCGCTCCGACGCTATGACGTACTGGTACTCCTGCAATGAACTTTGCCAGGTAAGATGAGTTGAATAGTCCGCATGGGAGCGACACCAGGGGGATGTCTTGGCAAAGTGTACTGTGAGAACCCGCTTGGTAATACCAAGAATCCTCAAGCGTTCGTAACAAACGCAGGATAGTCTTTCACCACTATTTGTAATGCAAGATGCTCAGCAAAGTCGTACTTCGAACGACCCGTGAAGTACGCCTCACCATCCACTCAAGCAGTAAACGTCGAAAAGCAAAGATTCTCTTCTCCTCCGCATAAATCGTATGTACGGGAGCACGTCTGACCGTGCCTCATAAAACAGCTGCGCGCCACTCTAGCCTTGGCTGTTTGATAGCATGCTCAATCACAGTTGTCGGCAGTGCTCCAGTAAGGTGTTATTAAGATCGACGCAGCAGCTCCGCTCAACCAATCTGCCAGCTCCGTGAGGACTACCCCACACCGCGGCAATGCTCCTCGCATAATTGTTAACCAATCAACAACAAGTGGGAAATTTTTGTACTCCTGGTGGTGCTTACCGATCGCAACTTGATACTTAACTACGCTAAACTTAGTAGTTGCTCCCCATAGCCGAAGCGCGATTCGTACGGTCAAAGTAAGCAGGCAAGCATAATCTACGGTTCTTTTCTGTTCGCGATGAAAAACTCAATATTTAGCCACTAATAGTTTTTCCAAAAAACCCGTAAGCAACATAAAAGATAACGACGTTACGCCAAGATAAACGATGTCCACATTAGTAGACTGCGGCTTTATGCCAAAAGCGCTACAGCCTACATAAAGAAAGAAGAGATTTTAATGCCACGACTGGACGTTTCAAGGTTACTACGTCAAGTAGAAATCGATCAGGTAGCAGAGAAACTGGGAATAAAGTTACAACAAGATTCTCATTCTAGAAAGATGGCTATATGTCCGTTCCATGACGACCGGACTCCATCAATGCTGATCGATACCAGTCGTGAAAAGGATCGACAACACTTTCATTGCTTTGCGTGTGGAGAACATGGCACAGCATTAGATTTGGTAAAAAATAGGCTCGACTTAGACTTCAACGGAGCCGTTGATTGGCTAGCAACTACGTTTGGCATTACCGCACGTTCAAAAATAAGTCAAGAGGCGACCGAAGAAGCCCAGTTGTCTGGCCTAGAAGAGGCCTATCGAATCTATACCTCTGCGTCAAACGATGAATTATTGAGTGAGTGGGCGAACAGCAGAAATTTTGATCCTGTATTTATAAAAAATTGTGGCTTTAGATATGCGGCGGCAGGAACATTGTCAAGTAGAGGCCAAACCGTAACTACCGGATCAGACTCTAACTTAGAATTACTTGGAGTTCTAGAAGACGCTGGGTTGATAAGGAAGGTTTTACCTACGGTAGGCACATCCCTTCATATTTTGACAGGAAGCGACGTGCAATATGTCGACACGTTTACTGGCGACCGCGTCATTATCCCGATACGCAACCATCGAAAAAAGCTGATTGGATTAGCTGCGCGCGCTGCCGGACCGTTAGCCCGCTTACAGAAGGCGAAATATCTCTTCAGCAAAAGTTTCCCCAAATCAAAGATTTTATATCGCGCTGAAAAGGCCTTTAGTCGCGTTCGCGACAGGTCCAAAATCGGCCAGGCAAATACAGCGCTATACGTATGTGAGGGATTCCAAGACGCGTTGCGATTAGAGTCTCTTGGGCAAGCAGCTGTAGCAGTGATGGGAGCGACGCTAACAAAAGATCAAATAGATCTGCTTAAGGAGCTCAGCGAAGGGCTCCCAGACAAAAAGACAACGCTTACGATTGTGCTTTGTTTCGATAGAGATGAAGCAGGGTTAAAAGGAGTTGCAAAAAGCACATTAATGCTTTTAGATGCCGGACTAGATGCAACATTTGTATGGCCAAGTAACAATAGCTTAAAAGAGCGAAACATTGCAATTGAGGCTAAAGACCCTGACGCATACCTAGCAGGTCTAACGTCAATTGAGGCATTAGAACTAATTTCGAAATCTATTCTCTCCCCTGGAATCTCAATACTTGCAAATCATTTTGGGGTGAACACAGAAGAGATCTTAGATAGCCAAAACTGGAAACTTGCTTCTCCCTCAAGAAAATTTCGTGCATTTGAAAAAGCTCTAGCTGACTTCCGCAAAGTTCGACTCAGCAACTCGACACGCGTTCGCCAATGGATCGGAGAGTCTGACGGCGAAGCTGCAGAGCCCATTGCAGAGTGGATCGAATATTCTCAGACAAAAGCGCTAAGTAGTTCCACAACAAGCGAACTCTACTTAACGAATTCGACGGCAAGATTAAATCATGCACGATTACTGGCATATCGTGGTTCTCGACGCGGCGAGTTAGCCTGTGACGAGCCCAAATGGGAACGTCTTGATATAGCAGCAACTGCTTTTAATGTATTACTTAAGGAACGTATTGATCGGCAAATCACGACGTTTGCCGGCGCGTTCGATGCGGTTTTTGTTCCACGCTCATTTGGGGGAGACGAACCTAGACTCAAAGTCATGCCACAGCCAGAAGATCTGATTGTTCAACAATATCTTCTTAACGACCTTCTAACCGAACGATGGGACTCTGAATCCATTGGACATGCACAGTTTAGCCAATGCATCCCTGCAGTTCGATACTACCGAGAAGAACATAAAACGATAACGACTGGACTGACTGAAAAGATCACTGACCCGGAGCGTATGGTTCGTCATGGGACAACGCTCAGCTTCGCATATCAAATCGATATGGATGTCCTGGAGGGACGTCAACCAGCGTCAGACCAAGGCATGTTTCGACCATACAGCGAATGCTGGCATGAGTTCATGCAGTCATTAAAAAGCCAGTCGAAAGCTATCGGACATGTTCATGCAATCCGTCTAGATGTTAGCCGATACTATGACAGGATCCGCCGTAGTGTAATGCGCGACGCCTTGCAAGGAAAAATACAATCGGCCTTTGAGGCTATCCCGGGCGATGCATCAGGTTTCGCTTCGCCAGTTATCAGCGAACATGACGACAGTCCAGCAACAAGGGCAGCAACTATCGTCGACCAGCTCGGTGACTTAATGTTTGGATATCCGTACTACTCTCCCGAAACTGGTCGGATAAAAAGTGCGGAGCCAGCACGGGGTATTCCTCAAGGTCCTGTGATATCAGCTTGGATTGGCACAATTACTTTGTTCAGCGTTGATCAAGTTGCAGCTGACCTAATGGAGAAGCACAACACAGATGACGTGGTACGCCTTGGTTATGCGAGGTATGTGGACGACATAGTACTTCTGGCCGAAAGTGCTTCGCTTCTCGAAGAACTGCGAGATGCAGTCGATGCACGAACCAGGCTGTTGGACTTGACGCTGGTGGCGAAGGCTGCCTCCATTCCGCCGATGACCGCTGACGAGTTTTCGACTTATATCAATGAAGGGCGAATGCTTGACGCTTCAGGACCGACTTGGTTGCCTCCGATCGTCGGCGATGGCGAGGCGGGTTGGGAGTTTTGGTCTGCAACACCCTCTTCCGATCGTCAATCGGCACTGCAACTGTTGTCAAATTTGGAGTTATACAAAAGCTCTGCTCAGACTATCGTAAATACAGTTCGGACAGCATTCTTAGCTACGGATTTAAGAGCTTCAGAATTAGCAAAGGGTGCTCGCCTGTTGTGGTATGCGACCGCTATCTCTCTTCCAGAAGATGAGCAGCTATTAATTTCTGCAGCAAAAGCGGCATGGGAAAAATTTAAAGAATATTGGACCGTATGTACTGAAGGAGCCGGCTGGCAACTTAATCCGGCTTTGAATGGTTGGGAAGAGATATCTTTATTTGCTCTTGAAGGGCTTGAAAAGCTTATCGACCATACGGCGACCAGATTGCGCGGGCTCAGCATTGAAGAAGATAGCGTGCGTCAACAAAGGATTGTACGACTGTCCGCCATTGCTAACACTCCTGATTTCAAAGATTGTATTTTTGCCGGGGATGTAAAGCTTGTCCGACAGACAAACCGTCGCTTTGAGCTTTTGCAATGGAAAGCTGCGAAAGCAACTGGGCAGCCCCAGTCAAACCGCCAATACCTGGCGGAAAGGTCACGGCCTGTTGAGGAATGGCACCCCTTTGAATGGCTCCACACTGCAATTGAGAGGCTTGCTTCTGCCGAGGTGTATGAAGCTGTAGATCCTCTAATGGTTTTCACTGCGCCATATGAGCGTGAAACCTTAAGGGCAAACATTGGGTTAGAGTCATTTAAGCTTTTTGGCTATTTGCTACCAAATCCAAAACCAATTCTTTCAGCTGAAGAAAGCGAACACACAAACTTTGGAAATGAAGCTCGATTAATATCGTGCGCACTTCAAACGTTAGCCGCAGTTGTACCTAAAGATATCGTCCTTACTCTGCTTACTAACAGGCCACATCTCCTGAAAATCGAGCATATACAGAATTTTATGTTTATGCCTCCGTTACCTGGCATCGAGCAAAGGCGGCTGATAGCTTGTCAGCTGACTGCATCTCCAGTTAACGAATCGGAAGTTGCCACTCTTTCGACCTTTGAATTCGCAGACCATTCGTTAGACGAGGAATCGCTAGGCTTCCTCGGTGTTCGCGATGGAGTTTGTATAGCGCTGAAACCGGACTGGACGACCGTGAGCGGCGACGGAGACGTTGTAATACGCAGGGCAGCACCGGTCATGGACAGTATCTTGCGAGTGCGGATTCGCCCCCAGTCTGACCATGTCGATAATTTGCGACTTTCACTTCATGAGTCAGCTCGGCTCTATAGAAAAATTACGACAGCTGCTCGCGAATTCGCTAACCAAAACCCAGGATATGAAATAGTTCCGGCATGGCCATACATAGCTTTCGACAAACAAACAAATTCGATGTTTTTGTTGTCCGAAGGCGTGCGACATGATGAGGTAGGAAACCGTGCATTTGTGCGAGATGGAGGACGCGCTCTAAGAACCGTTGAGGTACCGATTTATGAGGCCTACCTATGGCGCGCTGGAATGGCTTTGACAGACTATTTAGGTTTTAGTGACGACATAACAAAATTCACGTCGCTTTCATCCGATTTACCTTTCGATGAATCAGGCACCTCGGCGCTGGCCTTGTACGTTCTCCGTACTCAGTGTAGAAAGCTGCGAGGAGTCTACGCAGACTCACATATTGCACGCCGAGTTCGAAGGGACAGTTCGCTTCCTGCGACGATTGAGCGGTCGCTTGAGTTACTTGAAAATTATCCCCAAAATGGAGATATTCACGCGCAGTTAAAGTACGTATTAGCTACGGAGTTTGAGACGACTGCTATGCGTCTGAGACTCCAGGAGCAACAACCACTCAACACACAAGTATTTCTAGTCAACGTTGCTTCTAATGTTTTCTCAAGACTGCCTATTTCTATCGGAGCCCCGCTTGCAATGGATGGCTCTGCTTTAGGGCAACTCCGTCGCGACTTTGCTGGGTTATTGAATTTAACGCGAAGTGTGTGGCAATTACCCGAGGAGTCTACAGACGCGCAGTTAATCGCATGGCACGCGTTACGCGCTGGACTGGTTGGCTTAGGAATTAAAGTGGGACTCAGTGGCCTGATAACGTCACTCCGCTCGCATCCGGAATTTACAAGTATTGACTCTTTCGATTTTCCTGTTGAATGGGAGATTCCCTCGTCCCCAGAAAAAGATCAATCAGGCACTGGGATCGGCGCGAAAAATAGTCCAACAAAATCGTCGGGTTTAGAGCTGCCTGACCTGCTAGAACTACTTCGTCAACTTGTAAAGTTACTTGCACATCGCATTCGCTCGACTGATAAACAAGATACGTATATTTCGAAAGAGATTGTCGATAGAATAAGGCAATTAGCAACTGACTTCGCAAAAATTGTTTGCGCGGAACCAGATGTCGAGAGCGAGTCGGCATGGCCGTTCACGGGAGTTACTACCAATGTAATATCAATATTAAATATTCAGACTCTAGGGGCCGTTGAGCAACTTGTGCTCGACTTGGATAGAGAGTTATCGATCCAAGTGCTACTCGTGAAAGAGCAAACCTATGGTTTCAATGCGCAGACTCGCCGCTTTACTGACTCGCGGAACAGAACCTGGGAACTGAAGCCAAGCATGATTTCTCAGTTCCCAATGCGTGCTAAGGGAATCGAGGAAGACAATTCTGAGGGCAGGGTTCTGCGAATTTGGAGTGAAGTAATTGATAGGAAAACTGGTCGCTTACTGTCTGTTTGTGTACTCGGTGAGCCCTTTGCTTCGATGGCAATCTCGAAATCAGTAACAAATTCCGGCGAAAAACTCCCTGGCTCGGAAGCTGTTTCCAATGAAGATGGGTTAAAAACGTCACAAACGGCTATAGATGGACAAGAGTCTAGTTCTTCGAAAAATCTAGTAGCAAAAGATAAAACGGAAAGCGCCGATTCAACGGAGAAGTCGAGTTATGTCGTTGAGAAAGTCGAAACCGCTGCACTTGACGAAAATAAAGATTCTAAAGATCAAACGCGCCAAGGTGTACCGATTCCGAGCCGTGCTCGTGCTTTCCGTCGACGTCAGCAAGACGAGTGGAGCCGACGTGCAGATGCAAAGAACCCAGCGCACGTCCGAGTTGCCATACTTCAGTTATCCATTGATCTGACTTATGCTCATCCGATGTGTGAAGTATCGCCCAAGGCATGGCCATTTAGCGAATCGTGCAAGCGCGCTATTTTAAAGAAGTTCGACTCCCCAGAATTCCCGTATTACCGAGCTATTGGAAAAGCAACTGCTAATTCCACTAGTGGTCATTATTGGGATTTTGCTGGGGTTTCACTGCCGAGCTGGGCTGAACATCGTCGTCGTAGATTTATAGAGCGTGCCATTAATTCATGCGAAGATTTTGGTGTTGACTTATTGGTTCTGCCAGAGTATTCGATTCGTCCTGAAACCGTAGAATGGCTGCAAGAGTATCTAAAAGGGAAGCATGTATCGGTCCTCGCAGGAACTTATATGCAGTTCTCTCAAGACGCGCGTCAACCACGCTGTAGTGCGAATCTTAGTCTCCTCTGGCCAATACCTGAGGATATTTTAACTGGTGCTGATAGCACGTCCGGTGCGCCATCACAGACGAGTTCGGATGAGTTGACACGAAATCAAGTTCTTAGACTTGAGCGTGCAAAAAAATATCGTTCTGTAGGTCTAAGCGAATTTCTACGGCCTAGTTCTGCTCCGTTGAATCCCCTGTTTGTTCCTGCAAACCTAGTTGATGAGATAAGTACACAGCATAAACTCAAACTCAGCAATAAAGGAATAATCAAACTGCTAGCCGAGACACGGCTGCCGTTAAGGCATTTTTTAGAACTGATATGTTCTGAAATTTTTTTACTCACTAGTCCAGCGAATTATTCTCAAATTGCTAAAGATTACGTTTGGGCGCGTCGAAGATTTGGCGGCTCCGCCGAAGAAGAGGAGGTTTGGGATGATATCAGATTGTTATCTAAACACCTGTCTTTTGGAGCAAAGGGGGACGGCCACCCGCCCCGCACGGTTACGGTAGTGCCTGCAGCAACAACGCGCACAGCTGACTATTGGATAGCGGGTCAAGCAGCTTTGCTTGCGGCTGGCACGACAACAGTCTTTTGCAACGGTGCGGGCCATGGGCTCAAAGGAGGGAGTTGCTTCATCGGACGTGAAAGCTGGAAAGGGATCGATGGCAGTGCGGGCTACATATCATCAATAACCCCCTATCATGGCTGGTCAAAAGGCATCTATTACAATTCGAAACACGATCCTCTGAGTGAAGAGGATCAAGCATTGATTATTGCTGACTTAGATCCTGTTCATATGATCGAAGGGAAGCCCCGTCCACAACTTTTACCGGTGCCTCTACAGTTGGTCGCTTATCTGCCGATTGCCGAGATAGTCAATACGTCAACGTTAAACGAAATGCTTTGCCGCTCTGTCGCTGCTGAGTCCGACGCCTCGAAGGCTCCCGTTGAACGTGATGATCTGCCGTCTAATGTTCATGACTTCGCCGAGTTTTGGGAAGTTGTGTCACTTTGTGAGCCAGGCGCTGACAAGGCTATTATCAAGAAATTTAGTGAGTTTTTTGCGGATCCTCGAGCAATTTGCAGCAGATTAGAAGCGGCTCAGAATGACGGCGGTCAGCAGCCATGTCATGCCCCTGGAAGCTCGGCTACGGTAAGTTCACCAGCGTTCTTCGACTGGCTCGATGTGGACCTAACGATCGATGATGACAGACTGCCGAAGGTCTCTGTGCCCCCTTGGAGGTAGAGCGAACTTAGTCATAGGAGTTCACAGGTACATCTCGGGTACAGTGCCTAGTTTTTATGCGGTTCGCTAAATTTCGTTAAAGTACTGATTCGAAAGTACTTTTTACTTCGCTTGCTTACGGTATAATTTCGTTAGTAATCAAAGACTTATTGTTTGCATTGCTAATTTGTAATCATCAGGTGGCCAGTTCGAAACCGGCAGCCGGCACCAGTTAGTCAAGCAAAAAGCCCAATCCTCAGGATTGGGCTTTTTGCTTTTTGGGCGCTATGTAACCTGTGTCAACGTGAGATCAGGATTGGTTCAGGGGACCCGCAGGCAGTCCATCTTTTCAGGGTCGCACGCGCCGTTTACGCTGCCTCGCGCAGTTGCAGTGACGACTGTGGCCTGCGCCTGGACGTCGACTTGCCTGCGTCACTGGTCATCTCATTGTTCCCGCCAACCTTAAATACAGACACTGCCGACACCAGGCTATGTGCCTGCTGATTCAGCGCATCTGCTGCATCGGCCATCTGTTCGACGAGCGATGCGTTTTGCTGGGTGCCGCGATCCAGTGCCATGACTGTCTCGCCAACGCTGCTGATGCTCGTGGTCTGCTCACGCGTTGCCGTGCTGATTTCGCTGATCAGCTCGGCGACACTTTTTACTTCGCTGACGATCGCGGTCATTGCCTCACCAGCGTTTGACACCATGCCCGCACCCGAGCCGATCATGCCGACGCTGTCAACAATCAGTACCTTGATTTCCTTGGCCGCCTGCGCACTGCGCTGCGCCAGTGCGCGCACCTCGCTCGCCACGACGGCAAACCCCCTGCCCTGCTCACCCGCACGGGCGGCCTCGACTGCTGCGTTCAACGCCAGGATGTTGGTCTGGAAAGCGATCCCGTCAATCACCGAAATGATGTCTTCGATCTTCTTGGAGCTCGCAGTGATTTTTTGCATCGTGATGACGACTTCATCGACCATGGAGCCGCCGTTTTCAGCAGCCGCGCGCGCACTCAACGCCAGATCACTGGCACGGGCGGCGGTATCGGCATTGACCCGGATAGTCCCGGTGATTTTCTCCATCGCGTTGGCGCTTTCCTGCAACTGCCTGGCCTGCTCCAGAGTGCGTGCCGATAAATCCTTGTTTCTGTCCGCAATCTCCGTGGAACCAGATTCGAT
>Ga0308164_10003829_pt1 | contig 13207 bp, 8 predicted proteins | sample PhyTR2_FD_201031 | JGI IMG/M metagenome (GOLD analysis project Ga0308164, IMG submission 201031) | Phyllosphere microbial communities from UC Gill Tract Community Farm, Albany, California, United States - DLSLT.R2 | ecosystem: Host-associated > Plants > Phyllosphere > Unclassified | place: USA... | reverse complement strand
GTGGTCGGCAATGGAATACCTGAATACACTGATTGATGACTCAGATCCGGATATTTCACTCGACCAGCTTCAGCATTTGCTGCAAACTGCAGAGGCAATCCGCGCTGATGGCCACCCTGACTGGTTTGTACTCACTGGTTTTATCCACGACCTGGGTAAGGTACTCTGCCTGTTTGGCGAACCGCAATGGAACGTGGTTGGCGATTCATTCCCTGTTGGATGCAAATTTTCGGATAAAATAGTTTATCCAGAATTTTTTGCAGATAATCCTGACAGTACGGATGAGCGTTACAATACCAAATACGGGGTTTACACCCATCAATGTGGCCTGGATAAAGTGCACATGTCATGGGGACATGATGAATACCTTTACCATATTACTAAAGATTATCTTCCGGAAGAAGCTTTGTATATGATCCGTTACCACTCTTTTTATTCGCAGCACCGTGAGCATTCATACGATCACCTGCTTAATGCGCATGATCAGGAAATGTTCAAATGGGTAGATAAATTCAATCCTTACGACCTGTATTCTAAAAGTCCGAAACCACCAGTGGTATCAGAATTGAAACCTTATTACGAAGATCTGATCGCGAAATATTTACCCGCAATGGTCCGGTTATAATATGGATACGACTATCAGCTTTCAACCGGCTGTATGAGCGACGACCATCGGGTCTTCCTTTCATACAGCCGGCTTTTCTTTTGAAAATCATATTTATGTCCTGATTATTTGACAAAAAGATGCTCATTTGTACTGCTATACGTGTTTTAACGAATCTGCAAGATGGTTAAATTTGCATGTAATGAAGCAGTCAACTACACTTACAGAAGTACTTAACCAATATATCGATTCGCCTGAGGGTATACATTTTATCAAATCTGAACACGAAAGCCGTAGCATGACTTATGCTGAACTTCGTACCAGGGCACTAGGCCTTCTTTACCATCTGCAACAATCCGGAGCGGGCAAAGGAGACGAACTCGTTCTGATTACACAACGGAATGAGGCTTTTCTTGAAGGTTTCTGGGCTTCTATTTTAGGTGGAATAACGGCAGTACCAGTGTCATTTGGTATCTCTGACGAACACAAATGGAAGCTGTTCCGTATTCTCAGGCAGCTCAGCCGTCCGTGGATCATGGTAGACCAGCCGAATGTCTCAAGACTGGAAAAATTCGCAGAAAAAAATGGGCTGGATCAAGAATGGGAGGTGCTAAAAACCCGCCTTTTTATTGTAGAAGAAATCCCTCCTTTCAGCATCCCGGGTAAAATGGAAGAAGCTGAAGAAAATGATACTGCTTTTATACAATTTTCCTCAGGTACCACCAGTGATCCTAAAGGAGTTATACTCACACACAAAAACCTGATTACAAATATTTCAGGTATCGTTGAGGGTATGAAAATGAGCAGTAAAGACGCTACCTTCAGCTGGATGCCGCTCAGCCATGACATGGGACTGATCGGATTTCACTTAACACCACTTTTTTTCGGGATCAACCAGCATCTGATGCCGACAGAATTGTTCATCCGGCGCCCTCTGCTTTGGCTCCACAAAATTAGTCAGCAGCAAATCACGCTTACCTGCTCGCCAAACTTTGGTTACCAGCATTGCCTTAACGCCTGGTCGGCCGCCAAAGAGGGGCAGATTAGCTTGTCAAACATCAGGTTAATTTTCAACGGTGCTGAACCAATCTCGGTACCACTGGCGCAGCAATTCCTGCAAACTTTTGAGCCCTATGGCCTGAAAGCTGAAACCATGTTTACCGTGTACGGTTTGGCAGAGGCCAGCCTTGCGGTAGCATTTCCCGAAGCTGGCAATCCACTACAATCTGTAACACTTAGCCGCAGCAGCTTGTCTACAGGAACACAGGTTCGTCCCGACGAAAACGGGGTACTTTTTGTAATAGAAGGCAAAGCGGTAAAAGGCTGTGAAATACGCATCACAGGAACAGAACGGCAGGTTTTACCAGCTCAAACAATCGGAAGGATTGAAATTAAAGGTGAAAACGTTACCAAAGGTTATCTTAATCTTCCTGAGCTCAATGCAGAAATGATCCATGATGGCTGGTTAAATACCGGCGACCTCGGCTTTTTAAACGATAAGGATGAACTGATTGTTACGGGCAGGGAAAAGGATATCATTTTTATCAATGGTCAGAACTTTTACCCTCATGACATAGAAATCATCGCCGAAGAACGTCTGAATATTGAAAAAGGAAAAATAGCCGCCTGTGGTGTACGCAGACCAACTGATATTCAGGATCAGATTATCTTATTTGTACTTCATAAAGGAACTCCGGCAGATTTCTTTCCAAGAGTTTCCTCAATTAAAAAAACCGTAAATGAATCTGCCGGGATTGATATAGCAGAGGTTATTCCTGTGTCGAAACTGCCAAAAACCACCAGCGGGAAGATACAACGGTACCTGTTAGGGAACAAGTACCTGGACGGGGAATTCAACAGCATTATTGAAGAACTTGGTACGCAGGCACGGAAGCTGGCGGAAAACAATGAAACGCATAAACCAAGCACTATAGAACAAACACTGAAAAACATTTGTGATGAACTGTTGCCAGACAAGAGCATCCAGCCGGATGACAATATATTTGAACTGGGCACAACTTCTCTTATGCTTGCGCAGCTGTACCAGCGTATTGATGAAACATGGCCGGACAGACTGGAGATCACTGATATGTTTGATTACCCTACGCTAAATCAGCTCGCGGCATTCCTTCGCAGCAAAGAATAATGTTATTCATAAGCCCCCCGCTGGTATTTCCAGCGGCGGTGGCTCCACAACCAGCCGGCCGGATCAGAACTGATTAACTTTTCGGTCTTCCGCACGTAAACAGGCAATATCTCTTCTGCCTGATACTGATATGGCGGCTCGGCTATTTTTTCCAGCGTCACTTCGTAATAACCCCTTTTCACCTTGCGTATTGCCATGAAGACTACTGGTAATTTAGTAATCTTAGGCAATGATTCAGCGCCCATATAAAAAGCAGTGTCCTGATGCAGAAAATTGGTCCAGTACTTATTCTGGTTATCTTTTGCAGGAATCTGATCGGCCACAAGGGCAATGATCCGTTGTTCTTTAATGCGTTTCACTACTGTTGGCAAGGTTTCGTCTTTAGGTATTGGTACCCCACCAAACCTTGAGCGGATTTTCAGTACAAATTCTTCCACCTTTTTATTGCTGACAGGCATATAAATTGCGTCTATAGGAATTTTAAACTGCAGGCAACCTGCCAGCAGCATCCATTCCCAATTGAACTGGTGGGTAGCCATAATTACCACCGACTTTCCTTCTTTAAGATACGCTTGCAGAATTTCTGGATTAACAAATCTCACACGTTTCTGAAGCTGGTCAGCACTCATCACCGATGCTTTCAAAGTTTCTACCAGCCAGTCGGTCAGGTTTACATAAAATTTTCTGGTCAGCCCAAAAATCTCCTTTTCTGTTTTTTCAGGAAAAGACCTTTTCAAATTATCAAAGACGATATTATAGCGGTATTTGATGAGGTGAAACGCCAGAAAAGCTACAAAATCTGAGAGTAAATATAAAAAAGACAGCGGCAATTTTGCCATTCCACGTAAGATGAACATAACTGGTTTTGATGTTTAAACAATACAACAATTTTTCCGGTGGTAAAATTATGTATGGGTAATTAAAACATCAATTGTTTTGTTTACAGGAAAGGCATTTATTACAATTGGGAGAGAATAGAAAATAGCGTAGTTATTCATGGTGAAAAATCCATTTATCAATAGCAGCCGCAATTGTCTCTTCAACAAATGGCTTGGTGATTACATCATCCATACCAGCATCCAGACAGCGTTTATTGTCACTCTCCAGACTACTTGCAGTAACGGCAATAATGGGAACATGCGAATGAACCTCTAAGGCCCTTATCCGGGTTGTAGCTTCATAACCGTTCATATCGGGCATTTGGATATCCATAAGGATCAGATCGGGAAACCGCGTTTTGCAGTAATTCAATGCTTCTCTCCCATTGGCAGCCCCGATGAGTGTTGCGCCCGGAACAATCCTTTTCAGTACGGTTTTTGTTAGCAGCATATTAATTGGATTATCTTCTGCAATGAGAATCAATATTTTGCTTGATGGGCTGTCTACTGATGCACCGTCTTTCCTGCGGTGCAGGCGTTCAGGGCTGGCATCACCCTGTTCGGTTTTAAAATTCACATCAAAATAAAAGAAGCTGCCAGAACCGGCTACGCTCTTCAATTGCAGGTAACTGCCCATTAATGCCAATAGCCTGTTAGAGATAGTTAACCCTAATCCGGTTCCCCCATACTTCTTTGTAATCGATGCATCCTCCTGTGCAAAAGCTTCAAAAATTTTCTCCTGCATATCCTGACCTATCCCAATTCCGGTATCCTTGACGCCTATCCTCAACAGGGCATCACTTCCATTAAGTGCCAGCACAATAATCTTCAATTCGATGGTTCCTTTTTCAGTGAATTTCGCTGCATTTCCAAGCAGGTTAACCAAAATCTGTTTCATCCGGACAGCATCGGTCCAGATAAACCGTGGAAGGTCATCTGGTATATTCAGGATCATCTTTAACCCCTTTTCCTGTATCGGATAAGTAACAATTTCTGTCGCCTGTCTGGCCATTTCATAGATATCGTGTTTAGCAATATCCATTTCCAGTTTACCTGCTTCAATTTTTGAGAAGTCGAGAATATCGTTGATAATCTCAAGCAAGGAATTGGCCGACTGGTTTACAATTGACAAATACTGCTGCTGAATCGTATTCATATCAGTTTTCAACACCAGGTCAGTAAACCCGATTACCCCATTTAGTGGTGTCCGGATTTCATGGCTCATGTTGGCGAGAAATTCTGATTTTGCAATATTGGCTTGTTCTGCCTGCAGTTTTGCTATTTCCAGTTCTTCGCGCTGGTGTACTACGGTACTGATATCGCGCCCGATGGCAAAGCGGTTGCCGGTAGAAACTTCAGGCTTTATAGTCCATTGTATAGTTTTGTACTGATGGTCGCTGGTTCTGAACCTGTGTGTATAGTTGATGGCCTTTTCTCCGGTGGCAAGCCGCCTGATTTTGTTCATCGTTTCTCCAAGGTCATCAGGATGGATGAGATCAAATACAGAGGTACGAAGTAAAAAATCAGTATCCCAGCCCAGCAATTTTTTAAAAGCAGGATTAACCTTGGTGAAGCCACCTTCAGCATTATTGATACAAATCAGATCATCAGATAACATGAAAATCTTCTCAAAATGTTTCAGTTCTTCTTTCTCCCTCCTTTGAATGATCAACGCGGTTACCTCATCAGTCAGCAGCCTTAATCCACGTTTTTGTTTTACACTTAATTTCCGGGGCTGATGATCACACACAACAAGTGTCCCCAGGGCATACCCTTGCGGGTCGATTAGTGGGTAAGCAGCATAGAATATAATTCCCGGCTCGTTAATCACCATTTCGCAATCCATAAAACGGACATCAAGTGTGGCATCGTTGATTTCGAAGATTCCGGTCTCCATGATGGTATACTGGCAAAAGGACAATTCCCGACGGGTTTCTGTTATATCCAGACCAACGACTGATTTAAACCATTGTCTGTCATCATCAATAAGCGAAACCAATGAAATTGGGGTATCGCAAATCAGCGCAGCGAGTTCTGTGATCCTGTCAAATTCGTCTTCATGCAATGAATCTAATATTTCATACTGATGCAAAGCCCGGATACGATCTGTTTCGTTTGCTGGTTTAGGAAATTTAGTCACGTCAGAGGGTTAATAAAGGCTATAGTTGGTCTTAAAAATTACCGGAGATTGAAGGTAGAGAAACTACATTTAAAAGTTACCGTTCACTTCATTCATTCCTTTAATCAAGCGAAAGTTGCAGGTATGATTCAAGGTGCTCAGCTACCAGGCAAATAAGTTATAAAAGACATTTAATAAAGACCTTCACAAGTTTTAACGTGCTTTATACCTACTATGAACGTAGATTAAACCTATATTCTCTAAGGGTTTTCTAAGGGTTCTCTAAGAGTTCGTTAAGGGTTCGCTAAGGGTAAAACCCTTAAATAACCCTTAGTCACTGCTTATCAATACCTTGAAAAATATTCGTTTAGAATAGTTTCAAATTACCCTCATTATTGTTTCTAATATAATTAATTATTATCTTGCATAAAATTAGCAATTACTCTAACCAAAAATAAATCATGGGAAAATACAAAAATGGCCAGCCAGGCGGGCCGGTTGGCAGATGGGGAGACTATGTTACCTACTATCGCCTGGGGAAGTTAACGACCAGAAGAGTTAACAAACCAACAAAATTTACAGACGCGCAGCTGGCTAATCAAATGGGCACTGCTCTTACCACCTTTTTACTTGGCCCGGTACAGGATTTCGTTAAGATAAGTATGAAAAACAGTCCAAAAGAGCCAGGTTGGAGCGCCTATAACCTTGCCACTTCAGTAAACAAACGTAAGGCAATTACTGGTTACTACCCTAATAAAGCGGTAGACTTCAACAAAGTAGTTCTCTCCATTGGAGATATTCCAGTACCCTTAAATCCTCAGGTAAGTTTAACAGATAACAAAATTTGCTTTACCTGGGAGGCTGACCTGGATACAGAAGGCTGTGATGAATATGACCAGATCATGTGCGTTGCTTATCTTCCTGAAACTTTACAGGCGTTTAAAATTTTTCACGGTGCCTACCGGGGAGAAGAAAGACAGATACTCCCCTTACCGGCTTATTCTGGAAAAATGGAGATAGAAACCTATCTGTGTTTTATCTCTGCCGACAAAGAAAGTGTCTCCAATAGTGTGTATACAGGCCCGTTGGTTTGGGATAAATAAAATTACGATTATGGGAATTATTGTAAAGAAAGGAGCTGTAGGAACCATCAATGGGAAAACAGGTAATGTGGTAACTACGAAGTGGAGAAACAAAGATGTCGTTAAAAGCACCCCTAGGAAACAAAATAAGAAAAAGGACGCACAACCACAACCGCAAAATCTTAAGCTTGGCCTAATGTCAAAAATGTTGTCCAAATTTAAAAAACAGATCAAAATAGGATTTAATAAAAAGACAAACAAGCTACCAGGTTTTCAAATGGCTATGGAATACAATATTGAACATGCCATCAAGGGGGAACATCCTAATTTTGAGATAGACTATGAAAAGGTAATATTTAGCCGTGGTTGTGGTGATATAGCATGGGGCGGCAGTCTGACTTTACTGGAAGATAATGACTTTTTGTTAACCTGGGAGACTGCCCCAACTTCAAGCCTGAAGAAAAACGGAAAGGACATACTACAGGTAATGGTTTGGGAAAGTACAAATGGATTGAGCGAAAAATATAAAGAATCTACCGTCACACGGGATGCATTGTCAACCGTACGCGCATTACAAACAACACTGGTTCCGGGAACCGTTCACGTATGGATATTCTTTAGTTCGCCCGATGGAAAAACTGTTTCCAATACCAGATATATGGGGTCACTGCAACCAACGTCCGAGAATTTTATGTTTTTCAAAAACGAATTGCAACAACCAACGCAAGAGGATTAAAAGCACTTACAAAATACTTTTTGTATTTTTGCATGCGTGAAACACCTTTTGCTTTACTTTTTGGCATTTATCGTCCTGGCTACGAATACCTCTGTTGGAGAGTTATTCAAGCTTCCTGTGCTGCTAAACCATTTTCTGGAGCATAGACAACGCGACCATAACATTGGCCTTAGCCAATTTATGAGTATGCACTACTGGGGAAATGATATCAAAGATAACGATACGGACCGGGACATGAAACTGCCCTTTAAAAAGCTTACTCAAACTCATCATCAGCTGCTCTTTCAAAAATCAATTGGCATCTGGCAACCGCTGAACAATATTATAACCATCAGGAACATAGAGATTCCACAAGACCCTTCCTTCCAAAATCACGACGGCACAGAGCTGTACCGACCTCCGCAATTCGCGTAAACACCGGAAATAATTTGAACAGAACATGTAATCAGGCACGTTCAGCACCCGTCGTTTAATAATTGTTATGGAAGTAAAAAAAAGATCAGCTTCAGAAGAGGCGATTAGAACAACACAGCTGGGAATCGTTGTCAGCATTATATTAATTTTTGTAAAGGGCATATCCGGACATCTGGGACAGTCCTACGCGCTCATTGCAGACGCTACAGAGTCAGGAGCTGATGTGATCAGTTCAGGTCTGTTATGGCTGGCTCTGAAATATGCGCAACGCCCTGCAGATAAAAACCATCCGTACGGACACGGAAAGGCAGAACCTGTAGCGGCAGTGGTAATAGGCCTTTTCCTGCTTCTGGCAGCTGGATGGATTGCCTGGAATGCGATCGGTTTTATTCAGACGCCGCATGAGCTACCAAAAAGTTATACCTTGATTATATTGGTGATTGTTATCGTCACCAAAGAAGTACTATTCCGCTATGTATTTGCTATAGGGAATAAGATCAATTCCCAGGCAGTAAAAGCAGACGCTTTTCACCACAGAAGTGACGCAATTACTTCTATAGCGGCCTTGGCCGGGATCACAATAGCACTTTTAATGGGTAAAGGATATGAAGGCGCCGATGACTGGGCAGCGTTACTTGCCTGTCTGTTTATTGTATATAATGCTTTTAAAATTATCCGCCCTGCTTTCGCGGAGATTATGGATGTAGCTCCATCCGATGAACTGATTGAAGCCATTAGCCATATTGCCTCATTACATGAAGAAGTAAAACGGGTAGAAAAATGTCATGTACGAAAAATGGGGCTCGATTATTATGTTGATATGCATATTGAGGTTGATGGGAAAATCAACGTTTTCGATGCACATGTAGTTGCCCATCAGGTAAAAGATGAATTGATACATTCAAACCTTCATATCAAAGATGCTTTGATACACGTTGAACCATACATAAGTTAGAAACATTCTGCTGCATGTGAGATAGAATGGCCGTTGATTTACTTTCAAACGGCCATTCTGATAACAGACAATGGAGAATACTAACCTTCTTCCCCGCTGTTTTTCATTTTCATCAGTATTGCATAGGCGTTTTTAGTGACCAATGTTTTTACATCAGGCATCGTCTTCAGCTCTACAAATCCATTATTCATAGATCCTGTTTCAACAGGAACCATCCTAAACTTATTGTTGCCTTCGGATGAAAAGATATAGTTTTTATTCTCCCATTTAACAATGGACTCTTCCGGTACGGCGTTTACGCTACCACTGCCGAGCTGTATCATCGCATTCATAAAAGTTCCCGGAAGTAAATCTTTATCCTGCCTATCCAATTCACAATGAACGCTGGTACTTCGGTCGTTGCCAATATTTGGCGTAATCAGATGAATTTTGGCGTTGTATTTTTTTTCAGGATTTTTATTGGTTGTACAAACAACTTTTTGTCCTTCTACCAATTTCGAAGCATCATTTTCAAATACGGTCAGGCTGATATGCAAAGCTGAAGGGTTGACCAGTTCAAACAACACATCAGATGAGGTTACGTACTTGCCTGTATTTACATTTACCTTCGTAATATAACCACTGATCGGTGCATAAATATTGATGGCCCGGGAGATGTTGCTTTCATTCAGTTGTGAAGGGCTGATACCGATTAGCCTAAGCTTTTCAGCCAAAGAACTCACCTGAATACGTTCTGCATTGAATGCATTTTCAGTCTGCTGAAAGATTTTATCGCTTGTTGCTTTTGTTGAATTTAACCCTTTCTGTCTGTTATAATCTGCCTCGGCAAACTTTAACCTGCTTTTTGCAGTAAGATAATCCTGCTGTAACTGGATATATTGCTGATCTTCAATTGTAGCCAGCACACTACCCTTGTTCACATGCATCCCCTCAATCAGACGCATTTTCTTTACGTATCCGCCCAATGGAATACTTATTGAAACGATATTTTCGGGCGGAACGTCCACTACACCATTGACTTTCAGTACGGTATACATCTCTTTTTTTGATGCAGAGCCGATTTCAACTCCAGAGTTCTTAATTTGTTCAGGCGATAACAACACTACATTACCATCTGTTTTGACTGTATCGGCAGTTGCTTTTTCTGCAGCAGACTGGTCCTTTTTATCACTTGTACATGCGGCAAGAATACCTACGAGGCCTGCCATTATCATGAATTTATTCATTTTACACTTCATTTATATTATTTAATAGCACTAATCTTCTCAATTTCAAACGCAGCTTCATTTTGTTGCTGGATGGTGTTGAAATACTCTGTTCTGACTTGAATAGACTGGTTGACCAGGATCACCCAATCCAGATAGCCAATCTCCCCGGCATTCAGTTTATCGGTAGTCAGCGCAATTATTTTAGAAGCATTTGGCAAAATGGACTGCGTGTAAGTGCTGATCAGTTGATTCCGTTGCACATATACTTTGGTGGCATCTTCCAACTGGGCATTCAACTGTTGTCTTCCAACAGAAAGTTCTTCCTGCCGCTGCCTGATCAGTATGTTTGATGCCTTAATCCTGGCCCTTTGCGCACCAAAAAATAATGGGATTCCCACTCCAACATTGACAGATGAAAAACGTTTATCGCGCCCGTAGTAAACATCCTGCCCGGCAGCGTTTGTTTGCCAGCCAACCAGACTTGTGTTGCTGTAACCGACATTAAGGGACGGCATAAGCTTGCTTTTTTCCAGCCGTTGTTCCTGTTGGGACAACGTTACCTGATGCTGTTGTAATTTCAACAGAGGGCTATCCTCTAATTTTGCCGCGTCCGGCACAGCTGAGAGGGTATAAATCACATCTTTAGCATCTGGTGCAAATTTCTGACTGCCATTGAGCAGTATGTTGAATCGGTTGAGTGCCACCTCATAGTCCGTTTGCAGGAGCGAAAGCTGGGCTGCAATTTGGGCTCGCTGGTTACTTGCTGTAGAGAATTCTACGGCATCAACGTCGCCCGACTTAAAACGGTCTTCAGATTTTATGAGAAATTCAGTATAAATACTGTCTGCCTGCATCAGCAACTGACTTTTATGTTGTAAAACCAGAAGCCCATAATATGCCGATTTCACCCTCGTGACCAGGTCAAGTTCGCGGTTAAGGTAATTGGTTTCACTGATCTGGATGTTTGTTTGGTGGATAGCCGACTGCCTGCTATACACTGTTGGAAAATCAAGGCTTTGCCCAATCAGGAACCTGTTGTCACTATTTAAGCTATTAAACTTACCAAATTCAAACCCGGCATTGGTCTTAGGAAGATCAAAACTGGTTTTTTTGAGCATACTGTAATACTCAGTTTCAGTTTTAGAAACCAGTAACGCAGCATTGTTTTTTACCGCACTGTCAATAGCTGCAGGCAAGCTGATCTTTTCCTGCGCCTTCAGCTGACCAAATGAGCATATCAATAAAGCAACAACCACCAGCACTACCTTTTTCTTTGGTTTAAAATAGCTGAAGCCTTTTTCAAAGAGAATATACAACATTGGCAAAACGAACAAAGTGAGTAAAGTAGAAATGATTAAACCGCCAATCACAACAGTAGCCAGAGGCTTTTGGACAGCACCTCCGGCACCCGTACTGATGGCCATTGGTATAAATCCAAGTGATGGTACCAGCGCCGTCATCAACACCGCACGCAGTTTGGATTTAGTGGCATGGATAACTACCCGCTTTACATCATTCCATCCTTCCTTTTTTAAGCGGTTAAACTCAGTTACAAGGAGTATTCCGTTCAAAACCGCTACGCCAAACAGCGCGATAAATCCTACCCCGGCAGAGATACTAAAAGGGAGATCCCTGATCCAGAGGGCAAGAATCCCTCCTATTGCCGACAATGGAATAGCAGTATAAATCAACAATCCCTGTTTTACAGAGCTGAACGCGAAATAGAGCAAAAGGAAAATCAGGAATAAGGCAATTGGCACAACAATACTGAGCCGTGCTTTTGCTGCAGTCATATTTTCAAAAGAACCGCCATACTGGATTGTGTAGGCCTTGCTTAAGTTAAGGTCTTTTGCAACTTTTAACTGCAACTCCTGAACAATTGACTGTACATCGCGGTCCTTAATATTAAAACCGATGATGATCCTGCGCTTTGTGTTCTCGCGTTGGATCTGGTTAACACCCTCTACTTCTTCAACATCTGCCACGAGCGACAAAGGAATTTGAGACCCCGACTTCACAGGGAGCATCACATTACGGATGTCTGCGATGTTTTTACGCGACTCGCCTTCCAGCCTGACTACCATATCAAAGCGTTTCTCACCTTCATATACCTGACCGGCAACTTGTCCCGCAAAAGCGGTATTCACCACCCTATTGACGTCACTTACATTCAATCCGTATCTGGCCATGCTTTCGCGGTTGTATTTGATAACTACCTGTGGCATTCCAGTTACCCGTTCTTCATAGATATTAATTGCTCCAGGCAAGGTCTGGATGATCCCAGTCAGCTTGTGGGCATAATTGGCAAGTGAATCGAGGTCTTCCCCAAAAATCTTACATACCACATCCTGTCGTGCACCAGTCATCAGTTCATTGAAACGCATCTGTACGGGAAACTGAAAACCTACAGTTATGCCAGCCACAACTTCCAGGGCTTTAGTCATTTTGGCACTCAGCTCGGGGAACGAAGTGGCTGATGTCCAGTCCTTTTTATCCTTTAGGATCACCATCATATCACCGGCCTCAAAAGGCATCGGATCTGTTGGGATTTCTGCACTACCAATTTTAGTGACGATTTTTTGAACTTCAGGAAATTTATTCAGCAGGATTTTACTGGCTTTTTGTGTAGTCTCTATTGTGTTGTTCAGATTACTTCCTGTCAGCAATCTGGTTTCAACAGCAAAATCACCCTCCTCAAGTTGAGGGATAAATTCTCCGCCCATGCGGGTTAGGATGAAGAGGGAAATAATAAATAAAGATAGCGTCACCAAAATAATCGTTTTGGGAAACCGCAGCACATTGCTTAAAATGGGCTGGTATATTCTTTCCAGCCATCCCATCAGGCGGTCGGTAATATTCTTTTTATGACTGATCTTTTTATTGAGGCATAATGCTGCCATCATCGGTACATACGTTACAGATAGAATAAATGCTCCCAGGATGGCGAATGCAATGGTAAAAGCCATAGGTTTAAACATTTTTCCTTCGATGCCCTCGAGTGACAATATCGGCAGGTAGACGATCAGGATGATGATCTGGCTAAACACAGCAGACTTAATCATCGA
>Ga0308164_10003827_pt1 | contig 13211 bp, 7 predicted proteins | sample PhyTR2_FD_201031 | JGI IMG/M metagenome (GOLD analysis project Ga0308164, IMG submission 201031) | Phyllosphere microbial communities from UC Gill Tract Community Farm, Albany, California, United States - DLSLT.R2 | ecosystem: Host-associated > Plants > Phyllosphere > Unclassified | place: USA... | reverse complement strand
CTCGTCCCTGCACGTCTGGCACACCTCGTGCCTTCACCTCGACACTACGTCGTACCCTGCGCGACTTACCTGTCCCTCGCCACTCCTCGCCCTCGGCACCGCCCATCGCCCTCGCTCCTCCGCACCGCCAGCCGATTCTGCCTGCACCTGCACTCGCTCCTCAACGCGCCCGAGCATGCGCACCAGCGCATCTTCCTCTACTCGTCCGACGAGCCCGACAAGAAGGTCAACGCTGCGCTCCTCATGGCCCTTTACGCTGTGCGTCGCTGTCCCCTCCCTCGAGCGCTCACGCTGTGCGGTTCTGTCGCGCAGGCGAGGCCCGTACGAGCACGCCGATTGATGCAAGCTGACATGTCTTCCTTCCTGCAGATGGTCGTCATGCGGTGGTCGGTCGCCGACGTCCTTCACCCTCTCAGCTGCCTCGAGCTTGTGCGTCCAGGCCTTCCTTCTGCCTTCCCTCAGGCTTCGAGTGCGTCTTTGGCTGACCCAAGACGTTCCTGCTCGCGCGCAGCAACCTTACCGAGACGCTGGCTACTCGCGCGCCGACTATCACCTCCACCCTCAGCACATCCTCTACGGCGTCCACCGCGCCCTGCAGCACCAGCTCCTCGACCTGTCGACGTTCGACCTCGCGGCGTACGAGGCCGCCGAGAAGGTCGAGACGGGCGACTGGAACTGGATCACGCCGGGCTTTGTCGCGTTCGCGAGCCCGGTCGAGGCCGGTTGGAGCGCCGGCGGGCAGACGCCCAAGAAGGGCGGCGCCCCCGGCGCCAAGATCAACAGGGCGTTCCGCAACGTCCTCGACGAGTTCGAGTCCAAGGGCGTCAAGGTCGTCGTCCGGTGCGTCGAGCTCTCCTCCGTCCGCCGCGAGCTCGCACGGCCCTCGAGCCGCTCGAGCTTGCTAGGTGACGCCGACCCTGACGCTTCCCCTTGCGCGCAGGCTCAACAAGAAGCTCTACGACGCCGGGCACTTTACGTCGCGCAACATGGAGCACGTCGAGATGTACTTCGACGACGGCACCAACCCGACGCTCGACATGTGCCGCCGCTTCATCGACCTCAGCGACGGCGTCATCTCGAACGGCGGCGCCGTCGCCGTGCACTGCAAGGCCGGTCTCGGGCGCACGGGCACGCTCATCGGCGCCTACCTCATCTACAAGCACGGCTTCACCGCCGACGAAGGTGCGTCCAGCTCTTTCGCTCACTCCCTCGTGCTCGGGTTTCGTCCCTTGAGACTACAAGCTGACTCGACGCTCGTCCACAGCGATCGGCTTCATGCGCCTCATGCGCCCCGGGTCGTGCGTCGGCCCGCAGCAGCACTTCCTCTACGAGAACCAGCTCGAGTGGGTGCGGTGGTCGGCGCAGGACGCCCTGCGCGCAGAGCTCGCCGCTCAGCACGGCCTCGCCGGGACAACATTCGGCGCCGCAAAGGCGTCGTCATCGGCGCAGGAGCGCAGGCCGACGACACCGCCTGCCGACGAGCTCAGCGCCGGCGCCGCCGCTTTGGCCGCCTCGACGACGCCCGGTCCAGGCGCCGTCCCGCCCGTCACGCCGCGTCGCACGGGCGCCAATGTGCCCGGGCAGCCGCGCAAGACGCCGGGTCGCTCTCGGCACGCCGTCGCGCAGCCCGAGGAGGTCTCGCCGCAGGAGAAGGAGCGGCTCGAGGCCGAGATGGAGGAGGAGCGCATGGAGGGCGTCGTCCTCTCGAGCCCGAGGAAGCGCACGAGCGACGTCGGCGGGGCAGCAGGAGCGGGCATGGGCAAGGGCAAGGCGCCGATCCGCATGGCGGACGCCGTCGGCGCAGGAGCGGCCGACGACGACGAGGACCCGCTCGCGCTCGTCAGCCCCAAGAAGCTCCACCTCGCGCCCGCAGCGAGCATCGCCGCCAGCGCGAGCGCACGAGCGGCGACGTCGACCGCCGCGCCGCCCGCGAGCAGGCCCAAGACGCCCTCGGCGGCAACCAGCACGCGCCCGACCCGGGTTCCTCGACCTGCCCGACCCCTTTCCGCCCTCGCCGACAACCGCATCGTCGACCGCCTCGCCTCGACGTCGCAGGGCACGCGCATGTCGACTCGCACGGGCCAGGCGCCGCCGTCTCCCTCGGGCGCCGGCGCCGGCGCCGGGCTCGCGCGCTCCAAGGCGGCCAAGAACCTCAACACGGTCTTCGAGGCCGACTCGTCCGCCGCAGGCCAGTCGCGGTACCCGCTGCGCAACACGCGCTCGTCGGGCGGCACAGCAGCAGCGACAGCGGGAGCGCACCAGCCGCAGCCGCCAAACAGCCCGACCAAGCTCCCGCAGCGCGTGCTCGGCAAGCGCGACGCCGCGCCCGCTCGAGAGTCGAGCCAGGGCAGCAGCAGCACAAGCTCGTCCGTTTCGTCGGCGGCGCCAGGCTCGCGCGCCGGCTCGGTCGCGTCGAGCGCAGGCGGTTTCGACCCGGCGAGCGCCGTCCCGCTCGCAGGCAAGATCGGCGGGCGCAACGTGCGCAGGCGGAGGAGTAGTATGGGCAGCCAGGAGACTGTCAACGCTGGCTGAAACGACGTCGTCGTCGTCGCGCAGTGGGCCTGAGCGAGGTGGAACGGCCTGCAGCGCATCGTCTTGAACCCCTTCTCTAGCTCTTTGATACCCCTTTCCCTCCTCCCTTAATACTCTGTGCGCCCTTCCCTGTCGTGCGATTCGTCGAGGCTGTCTGTCTTGCCCCTCCCTTTTCCTCGTCGGTCTCCTCTCGTCGCTGTCGTCCCCCTCCCCCACTTTCTCCTTCTCGCCTCGTCGCCTCGCTTCTGTCCTGCACAAATCCATGTTGCACGATCTCTGCCGAGCTCTCTTTTGGATGGACAGCGAGACTTGGGAAGAAAGGTATGCTGCTCTGCATTCTGCTCGCGCTCGAGCCGCTCCCGCAAATGCTGCTCTCGCCGCGCACGGAGAAAACAACCTCGGTTGCAGCTGTATCCTTGCACCCTCGCGCTACCTCTGATCTCCGTCCTAAGCAGTCACGCAGGGCCGGGTAGGCCGAGCGGCTTCCTGAGCCTCGCGGCGATCTCGAGGAAGCGCGTGTCGCTCTCGCACGTGAGGAGGCCGTGGCGCATGAAGAAGTCGATGAGGACGCTGCGAGCGAGTGCAACGAAATGAGCGTCGGCACTGAGCGACAACGCGCAGAGAGTAAGAGGGAGAGGGACGTACAGGGCGCAGTTGGGCTTGAACTCGCCGTCGCACATGCGGCGGACCGTCTCGTCGAGCGACAGGAGCTCGAAGCTCTCGACCTCGCCGTCGGCCGGATTCGTGCTCGGCTGCGTGCCCTCGTCGGCGTGCGCGCTCCCAGGAGCAGGCAGGCGCAGGTCGTAGACGTATTGGACCTCGGGCTGGAGGAACCCGGCCGAGGTGCGGTAGTGGTAGGTGAGGACGCCGACCTGCTTGATGCGCGACGCGACGAACGCAGGCGAGAGCGACGCCTCCTCGGCGCACTCGCGGATGATCGACATGCGCGGCGAGTCGCCCGCCGTAATGCCGCCGGCGACCGTGTTGTCGAGCATCGAGGGCCAGCTGCGCGCGCGAGACAGGTCGTTCGAGGTCAGCCCCACGTCCCGCTGCAACAGGGCTGCTGGCAGATAGAGGACTCAGGACGTACGTTGGCTTGGTTGCGCTGCGGCGAGGGACCCAGAGCTTGAGCGGCTCGCCTTCCTCCTCGACGTAAGCTGCGATGCGAGGCTCGAGCTCGTCAGCTTCGCTCGGTCGCACGCTCGCTCGCACTCGTAGTATCGGTGCACGAAGAGAGAAGGAAGAGACGCACCAGTGCAGTGAACGCCGAACGTCGCAAAGCCGAAGAGGGCGCACGCCGACCGCTCCATCCGGAACGCCTCGTTCGAGCCCGTCGCGAGCGGGTTGTCGTCGCCCTCGGGCGAAGGAGGCGGTGGAGGGCCGTAGACCGTGTAGAGCTCGTCGCGCCAACCTGTTGCGGGCGAGGCGAAGCCGAAGAGAGGGTCAGTGCACTGCTCGTCGGGTCGGGACGAGCACGAGAGCGCGAAGACGCACCGCCGAGGCACTCGGGGAACATGCCCGCATGCTTCCACCCTCGCACGATGCGGTCAACGTGCTCCCTCCTCGCGTCGACGCCCTCCTCGTTGACCCAGTCCTCGAACCCGATCGCCCACGGGCCCGACTCTGCGCTCTGCGCCATCGAGAGGGACCGCAAGCCCTCGAGCACGTCGTCCATCGGGATACCCTGCTCGCCGTCGCTGCTGCCGCCGCCCGTCGGCGCGCTCGCCGCCGTGTTGGCCGTCACGCTCGAGCGGCGGCTGCCCGGGCGCGATGACGTGTAGCTCGGGCGGCGCGCCGGCGGCGGGAACGAGATGGCCGGCTGGAACGACCACACGGGCTTGCAGTTCATGGCGACGAGCCTGCGGTTGTCGTCGATCAGGGCGCGCACGATGTCGGGGCGCAGGAAGCCGATCGGCGGCGCGTCGAGGGCGGCCGAAGGGTCGGCGCGCGCACGGACGAACGACGAGGTGGACGGTGTAGGGGACGAGGCGCGCAGGCGCGGGATCGGGGTGAGGCGAGAGAAGGATGGGCGGCCCGAGGCGGTCGAGGAACGGCGGCGGAGCGAGGCCCCGCTCGACGAGGCGGACGGCGGAGGAGGGGTCGGGAGGGTGAGGAAGAAGGGGACGAGGAACTCCTTGTCGAAGGCGGCCGCGCCTTCGAGCTTGACGTCGTCGTCGTCGTCGTCGTCGTCGTCGTCGTCGTCGGCCAAGGCCGAGTCGCCCTGGGCGTGCGAGAGGTCCTCCTCCGCGAACGCGTTGCGCTCCTTGGCGAGGTGCTGCTCCCAGCGGCTCTTGCAGTCGGCGCCGGCCCAGGGCCCGGTCGGAAGCGAGACGTTGTCGCACTGGTCGACGAGGGGTAAGAGGGTGTAGGTGCCCGAGGGGAGAGGAAGGGTCGGCGGCGAGTCGAACGAGAGGTACGAGTCGGCGTCGCCGTTCGAGGGTCGGTCGAGGTAGTCGGCGGGCGAGTTCATCGTCGAGCTGTAGGAGATAAGGAGACCATCAGCATGAGTGCACCGACACAGGTGGATGCTGGTCGCGTGACAGCGCTGCTGTCCCTCGAAGGGGAGCACGAGGGCGACGAGCAGTACCTCGTCGCGCGCGCACCTCAGGCTGCGCAGAGAGGGCCGGTCCCAGCTCGTGCACCTAGCCGAAGCACTGCGCCGCGCCGGTGTCCCCTCAGGAGCGGCGCTCGTCCTTCGAGCCCTTCCCGCTCCTCCCGGCCGGCCGTTGTTCGCCGTCAGCGACGACGGCCGCAGGGGACCCGCGCGCAGCCCAGACGTGGTCGAGCGAATCCGACATAGCTCTTGGTCCATGCAGAAGCTGCGCCGAGTGGTCGAGTCGAGCTGTGCGTGGTCGGGAGGGCTCGGAGGCTCGTGGTGGGGGGGGGGACTCGCTCGCTGGCACGATGGCGCGACGGGCGTGCTAGGTTCCGAGGTGCTGTAGGGGTGGCAGCTCACTGTAGCAAGCTGGTGACAGGCACGGGCGGCGCAGTGTCGAGGTGACGACGAGCGAGGCGAGCTCGAGGCCGGCTTCCTCAGAGCGAGCGCGAGCCGACCGAGAGAGCAAAGCCCGTCTCTCCTGCTTGTCGCACAGCTGGACCCATACTTGCACGCAGACCCCTACTGCAGAGAAGCTACTGCCCTTCCCGCGCCGTCGTCCCCGCCACCACACGCGTCGCCGGCAGCCCAAACGCCTGGTTCATCACGTCGACGTCGCCCGCCATGCCGCGCACCGTGCGCGACACATGGTCCAGCCCGGCCTGCTGACTGCTCAGGATCTGCGCGACGAGGGGGGGAAAGCGTAAGGGACGCGGCCGGGTAGCCCTGGCGGCGAGAGGGAGAGAGACACGGGGACGCACCTCGAGCACCCTGCGCAAACCCTCCTCGTCGCTCACGGCCCACTCGACGCCGTCGCCCTCCTCCTTGCGCTTCTTGACCGCACCGACACCGGCCCACAGCTCGCCCGCCTTGGCCCGGACCCGGTCCACCTCGCCCCGCGCGCGCTCGAGCTCGACCCGGAGCGCGTCCTCGTCGGCGCGCAGGCCGGCCGCCCGCGCCGGCGACAGCGCCGCCGCCCGCGCGACGAGCGCCGTCAGGCGTGCGTGCAGCGCGACGGCCGTCTGCTGCGCGCGCAACGTGCGCAGGCTCGTCGTGAGCGTGTGCGTCGATTGGAGCGACGCGAGGTGCGTGTGCAGCTCGCCGAGGAGCGCCGCGTGCTGCGACGCCCGCGCCGACTGGGCCGCGATGCGCTTCTCGAGCGCCGGGAAGCCGACGGCGAGAGCGGGTACGAGGCTGCGAGCGGTGGTAGAGGCGAGGGAGGGAGAGGTTGCAGAGCGTCAGCGAGAGGCTCGACGACGCTCGGATCGGGCGCTCGCTCGCAGCAGACGACGCAGAAGAGGAAGAGGGACGCACCGCTCGGGCTCTGGGTTCTCCCTCCTCGCCTTGTCCCACCTCGCCTCGTCGGTGCCCGGCGCCGGGCGCGCGTACATGTCGCGCGAGTGGCCCTGCGGCAGCTCGTTGTAGAAGTAGGCCTGGAACCGGCACTTGGGGGACTGCGGGTCCCACGCCGCCTTGATCGCCTCGAGGCGCGACTCGATCGACGGCTCGTTGGGCGACGGCGGGAGCGGGTCGCCGAGGCGCGGGACGGGCGCCGCGGGCTGCTGCTGCTGCTGCTGCTGCTGCTGAGCGGGCGCCGAGGTCGATGCGCCGAACAGGCCGCCGCCGAGCGTCGACGAGGCGGGCTTGGACCCGAACAGGGACGACGTTGCGGCCGACTGCGACTGGCCGAAGAGGCTCGTCGACGGCGGTGGTGGCTGCTGCTGCTGCTGCTGCTGCTGCGGCTGCTGGCCGAAGAGCCCGCCCGACGCAGGTGCCGCACTCGACGCGCCGAACAGCCCGCCGGCCGGCGGTGCGGCGCTGCTGCCGAACAAGCCGCCGCTCGTGGGCGCGGCGGACGACTGGCCGAAGAGGCCGCCCGTCGGAACGGGCGTCGTCGTGCTGCCGAACAAGCCCATGCCGGGAGGCTTTGGCGCCGCGTTGCCGAAGAGGGACGGCGCGGCGCCGGGCTGCGAGGCGGCGGGCTGGCCGAAGAGGGACGTGGTCGGCGCCTGCGAGGTCGGGGCCGGGGTCGAGCCGAAGAGGCCGCCGGTCGGCTGCGAGGTGGGCGCCTGGCCGAAGAGGGAGGGTGCGGCGGCCGGCTGCGACGCTGCGCCGAAGAGGGAAGGGGTGGCCGAGGGCTGGGACGCAGCGGGGGCGCCGCCGAAGAGGGATGAGGTCGGGGCGGACGAGGCGGGTGGTGCGCCGAAGCCTGGGCGCAGGAGGGCGTCAGCTGGATCGTCTAGGGGACATGCCGAGGAAGAGGTTGAGGTGCACAGGACGCACTGAAGCCGGTCGAGGCGGGTTTGGCGGCGGGTGCGCCTGTGGAGCGAGGGGGAGGGCAAGATGAGCACGACGAGAGCAGAACCGAGCGAGGGAAGGGTGGGGCGCACCGAAGGAGAAGGACATGGTGGGCGTGCCGTGCGTGTAGTCTGCTGTGCGCAAGAGGCAGAGAGTCAGCGACGAGTGCGAGGAGAGGGGGGAGCGTGTTGGTGGTCGCGCAGGCGGCCGGTCGCGAGCGCGGTCGACTCGCTGCACCGCAGTGAGCGACGCAGAGAGAGCTCGAGAGGGCCTCGACGGATGCACGCGTCGCCCTAGCGCGGTGCTGGGCGGGGTCGAGGTGGGCCGATGAGGGGTGACGGGCCGAGGGCGACCTCGCACACGGCTCCGCCGCAAGGGCCGCTGCTCCAGGTGCAGGGCAGCTCGCCAGGGCTTCGAGCACTCGGCTACACGGCATTGAGCCGCGCACGGTGGGCTCGTGTCGAGGCCCGGGTCGCTCAACGGGGACGAGGGGGAGGTGGGCGAGATTGGGCTCACCAGAGGGGCCGGTCGGACGTCGAGTAGGGTTGTCGAGGTCGTCCAATCGGTTACCGGTGGTCGCGCAACTGCCCGAGCGAGTCGAGGGCGAGAGCGGCGACTTGGTCTTGGTCGAGCTTCGTCTCCGGGTTGCTCTCTCGCCCCGTCCTCGTCGTCGCTACCGCCAGTGCACCCTGTACTCCAGCGCGACTCGGCTTGCTGCTCTCTGCGACCGCCCTCGTCCTCGTCTTGGTCCAGCCCGCCCCGTCGTCGTCAAGCTCGCCTCGTCCCTCGCCTTCATCTCTCGTCGCCATGTCCGTCCCCTCTCTCTCCTCCGAGCAGTCAGGGACGTGCTCTGACACCTCGCACACCACAGGCCCAAGTCCTCCAAGCACAAGAAGGAGCGCAAGGCCGACTTCACCGCGCGTCTCACGCTCTCTCCTCTGCCGGCCGCACTCGGTCCTCGAGCTAGTCCAAGCTGACCTCGGCCAACCCGCCCGCAGAAAGCCAAGCTCAAGCTCGGCAAGGGCAAGGTCGTCGCCCAGAACGCCACCAACACGTCGTTCGCCGCAAAGTCGATCGCCCTCCCCTCCCAGTCGCTCGCCGCCACCTCCAAGGGCGCACCCGTCTCGCGCCGCAACCTCACCCTCCCCGAGCTCCTCGTCCACTCGCGCCACTACTCGGTCCCGGTCAAGCGCGAGGCCCTCCACGAGATCGGCCAGCTCGTCGAGCAGCACCCGTTCCTCCTCTCTCAGCACCTCCTCCCGCTCGTCACGTCCCTCTCGCACCTCGTCGGCGACCCCTCGGCCTCGGTGCGCGCCGCAGTGCGCACCCTCCTGTCGACCGTCGCCGACCAGCTCCCGCACGCGAGCTTCGTCAGCGTCTCGCCCGCCGTCGTCCTCTTCACCCTCTCGGCCCTCTCGTCGCTCGACGACCCGGTCCGCATCGACGCCCTCGCCACCCTCGACCTCCTCCTGTCGCACATCCCCGCCGAGCTCACCCGCGGCTTCGACCCGTACCGCCCGACCGTCGACGTCGCCGAGGACGCGCCGACCGGCACAAAGGTCGTTGCCGCCCTCCTCGGCCTCCTCAAGATCCGCTCGGCCGCCCTCGCCGCGGCGAGCGGCACCTTCACCTCGGCGAGTGCGGCGTCGGACCTGAGCCCGCCCGCCCGCCTCGCCGTCCTCAAGACGCTCGCGCGCTTCCTCGCTGCGGCCGAGCGTCGCGCCGACTCGGCGGCGGCTGCGATGGACGGCCCCGAGGGCGCAGACGAGCCCTGGTTCCTCGCCGGCGCGTTCGACTCGCCCGAGGCGTACGCCGACTGGCTCGCCGGCGTCCAGCCCCGGCGAGGCGCGCACGTCGTCCCCGTCACGCCGGCGTCCGGATCCGGCTCGACGACAAGCGCGGCCGTCGAGCAGTTCGACGGAGCCTTCAACGCCGAAGGAGCGCTCGGCGCAGAGCAGGGTGCCCTCGGGCCCGTCGGCATGTTCGGCCTCCCGACGCCGCCGGCGTCACCCGCACCCGCCGCCTCGACCTCGACCGCCGTCCCGGCATACGTCGGCGGGCAGCAGCAGCCGACCCCCCTGCAGCTCCTCCACCCGACCCTCCTGTCGTCCTTCCTCGACTCGGCACCGACCGCGTTCGCGCCCTCGCTCGTCGCTGTCCAGGCCTCGGGCTCGAGCGCGACCCTGCACGCCGACACGGTGCACGCCGTCCTGAGCGTCTCGAGGGCCCTCTTTGCGCGCGAGCTTGGCGTCGCAGCCGGTGCTGGTGCGGGAGCCGGCGTGGCCGAGGCTGCGCAGGCGAGGGCCAAGGGCAAGAGGGACGCGCGCAAGATGCTCCTCGCCCTCCTCGGTCACGCCGCGCCCTACTTTCCCTTCGGCGCCGACACGCTCCCGACGTCGACGAGCGCCGGTTCGGCGGGCAGTCGTGCCGAGGCGGCGGCCAAGGAGGAGCGCTGGATGGAGCTCAACCTCGCGTTTGCCGAGCTCAGCTCGCTCCTCGTCCTGTCGACCAGCGCGAGCGCGGCCGAGGAGAGGAGCGCCCGCGGGGTCGCCAAGGGCAAGGGCAAGAAGGCGGGCAAAGGCGTCGCGGCCGAGGCGGCGAGGGACAAGGTCGAGGACGTCGTGCTCGAGCGGGTCCAGGAGTGGGTCGTCCAGGCTTTGCGAGGCGAGGTGCGTCGCCTCTCTTCTTGTGCGCCTCTTTGTCGGAGCAGCACTGACGACGACTGCTCTCTGTGCATGCAGCTCACCTCGCCGTCGCACCCTCTCGGCCTCGCCCTCCCCGCTCGGTCCTTCTCGTCGCTCCGACCTACGCTGTGGTCGCTCCTCAACCAGCCGTCCGCCGCACAGGCCGGCGACGTCTTTGCCGCCGTCGTCGACTATTTTGCGCGAGCCGGTGCGGCAGGTGGAGGCGAGGCAAAGCAGGCGAGCGGCGAGTTCGTCGCCTTGGCCGTTCTCGTGCGTCCCTTCTCCCTCCCCCCTCTCAACCCCGAGCGGCCATGACCTGACTCGGCTCCGCCTGCACGCAGATCCACTCGTCGCCGTCTTACCTTGCGCCGTTCAGCCTGTCACCTCTCGCGTCGCAGCTTGCGGGCCTGTCGCCGCGCGAGCAGTCGGCCAACGCGCTCAGCAAATGGCTTGCGCAGCTGCCGAGGTGGCTGTGGGAGCTCGGCACGCAGAGGGAGAGCGAGACTGAGGTGCGTCGTCTCTCACTGCTCCCTCGCTCGCGAGCAACGAGCTGACGGCGGCGTGTGCGCGCAGATGGTCCTCACGACGCTCCTCAAGCTGGTCCAGCAGGCGCCCAAGGGCCTCTTCCCCTCAGCTGTGCGTCCCCCTCACAGTATGCAGGTGCTCTTCATATCTCGTGTACTGACTCGACCCCTTTCCCCGCCCCTTCTCGCGCTCGCCGACAAGCAGACCCTCGTCGCCCTCGCCCCAACGCTCGGGCCCTTCTTCCACTTGTCGCACCCGTCTCGAGGGTCGATGCCCGGGCCCTTCACCAAGCTGTCGCCGGGCGTGCAAGCGCGCGCGCTCGACCTCGTCGCGCTCCTGGCTGGGCTCGACGGCGGCAACGGCGAGGCGACCAAGCCGCTGCGAGAGGCGGTCGGGCGGGCGGTGCGGACCAAGGGGGTCGACCTCGGCGCTCGGGCACGGTGGGAGGTCCTCGGGCTGTAGAGCAGGGTGCGGTGTGCGAGGTGCGACGCTGCGGCCTTGCTCGTGATAGCCGTGCACTCGAGAGCAGAGTCGGCGCGAGAGGCGCCAGCCCAACTCTCACTACTGTTCGTCGCGGTCGTGCGCGGCAGCTTTGCAGTCCTCTGAGTACCTTGCACAGCTGCTCAGGCATGCAGTGCACCGAGAGAACGAGCGAGAGCGAGAGCTGGACCGGCGTCTCGTCGCCGGACTTCGCGCCGGGCAAGGCTGCCGCTCCTCCCCACCTCGCTCTCGCGTTCAGCACCAGCCTGCCGCGAGACGAGCTCGTCGAGCTCGACCATGACCTCTGTCAGCTCGTACAGCACGCGTTCGCGCCCTCCACCGCACCCGCTCTCTGCCCACCCGGCCTGGGTCCACGCGTCCGTCCCTCGCCTCGGTCCCTCCCGCCTCGCGCAAGGTGCTGATCCGGTCGATGCTGCACGCAGACGGTTTGAGCGAGCAGTCGACATCATTCAGAGGTGCGTCCATCCTCTCCTGCTGAGCGAGGCTGCTCGCCTCCTCGTCCTCCCCCACCTGCGCCGCGCTCTTGGCCGCTGCAGCGCACTCGCTGACCCTGGCCTCGCACACACACAGCTTGCCCAAGAGCGGGCCGATCCAGACCAGCTACGACCAGAAGCTCGAGCTGTATGCGTGCGTCCTCCTCCCTCTGGTCCTCTCGGTCCTGGCTGTCCCTCCTTGCGCCGTTGCTGACGCTCTTTGCCGCCCTCTCGCAGCGTGTACAAGCAAGGTGAGCTCGGCGTCCTCTACTCAGCTGCTCGCCCGGCACGCTGACCCACCGACCATCCCTACAGCTACCGAGGGCGACATCCGCGGTGCGCGACCTGGCCTCCTCGACATCCTCGGACGGGCAAAGTGGTGCGTCCTGCACTCTCTTTACCGCGCCTCTGTACCACTCACCGAACCTCAGCTGACATCCGTGACGTGCGCGCTCGCAGGGATGCCTGGAACAAGCGCAAGGGCATGAGCCAGCTCGAGGCTGAGCGACTCTACGTCGACGCGTTGATCAAGGTGCGCTGCTTTCCCCTGCGCGCTCTCGGCAGCACGACCAGATACAGAACTGCTGCTGATGCCTTCTCTATCTTCTCGTCCGCAGATCCTGCGCAGCTTTTCGAGCCGGCCGCTCGCCGTCGAGCTTCTCCACGAGCTCGAGGACTTTGACCTCGACCCGCCTCTGCGAGGACCCACTGGTGCGTCGAGCTTTCACGGGAGGCCTGTCGCTGTCCATCCTGCCGCGAGCGCCGGCTGTGTGCGCTTCGACTTCCTGCTGATCCTCGCCTCCTCGCCGCAGGATCTGCCCTGCGCCTCCGATCCGACTCGAGCAGCTCGTCCACCTCGTCTTCCACCGCGTCCTACGACGCGCGTGACCGGCGCACGATGCCGCCGCCCCCGCCGATCCACGCGTCGGCGCACTCGGCCGCCCGATCCTCTCGCTCGCACCGACCACCTCCTTCGTCGTCCGGCGTCGCCCCCCCTTTGCCCGGCTACGGTCCTCCCCGCACCCGTGCCGATGCCGTACGTACGCCGGTCCGGCGCGAGCAGCGCCCGCCGTCAGAGCGCTCGTACTCGTCGAGCTCGTCGGCGCGGCGCGAGGAGGACGAGTTCCATCCGGCAGTCGCCAGCGTTCCGCCCTCGGTGCACTCGCACGCGCCTCGGTCCGCCGTGCCTTCGCGCATCGCACCGCCTCGGAGCGTCGCCGGGTCCTCGGTCGCCGGCGCTGGGCCCCTCCCCCTCACGGCGGGCAACCTTCGCGCCGTCTCGTCCCGCCCGCCGTCCGTCGCGCCCTTGCGGGCAGCGCCGCCCGCGCTCGCACCGGTGCCTGGCAGCGTCGCCTCGCCTGCGGCAACGCCGAGCGCTCCTCTTCCGCCTGCGCCACCACCTCAGCTCGACGCCGCCCTCGAGCGGATCCAGCTGTCGCTCACGGCGCTGCACGAGCGCTTGTCGCTTCTCGAGGGCGGCGGGCCGAGTGCCCCGACGCCGGGCGGCGGCAGCACGGCGCTCGCGCTCGTCGTCGAGACGGTCCGCCGTCTCCTCGAGGCCGTTCACCTGCGGCGGCGCGCTTCTTCCTCGGCCGGCAACGG
>Ga0308164_10003820_pt1 | contig 13231 bp, 8 predicted proteins | sample PhyTR2_FD_201031 | JGI IMG/M metagenome (GOLD analysis project Ga0308164, IMG submission 201031) | Phyllosphere microbial communities from UC Gill Tract Community Farm, Albany, California, United States - DLSLT.R2 | ecosystem: Host-associated > Plants > Phyllosphere > Unclassified | place: USA... | reverse complement strand
ACCACTTGCCATTTCTGCCAGTGCTTTTTTGGTCTTCAGGATAGGCAAAGGGCAATTCAAGCCTTTTGCATCGAGGTCTTTAGCAAATTCAATGATCGTCATGCGTTGACACCAGTACCGATTGAGTAATTTAACAAGATTCTAACCTTTAAATGCTATCCGGTCAGACTTCGGGTCCTGCCGCCTGTGATTCGGCAGCACGCAATGCCTGCACTTGATAGGCAATATTCGTCAGGAACAACAGATCTTGATAGGCCGGCAGGTCAAACCCCTGACGGTGCCCTTCCCGGTTATCCAGCAACAGATCTTCCAGAAACTGCACCAGTCCGTCGGTCGGCCACGCCTTCATGATCTGCGCCATCACATGGGGGAATTCGTCAATGCTGCGCTGCCCCTTATCAGCTTCCGACTGCTCCCACGGCGCGACGCGGCCGTTGAAAGCCAGCTTGAAGCGCACAGCCAGTGACTCGTAACGTGCCTGATCTCCGGTCATGCGATACAGGTCGAACAGATGCAGCCAGCGCAGCGGCGATGTTGGTTGTGCTTCGGTTTCCAGAATCGAGATCGCACGCTCCGGCTGATTCATGTGCACCCAGAATTCTGCTTCCTGGATTTCATCAAGAATCTCTTCCGCGATCACCACATTCATGCCGGCAAACGGCTCGTCGAGTTCAAGCGCCTGTCTCGGCAACTCGGGCGCAGGCGAAATTGGTCGTGTCGATAAATCCGTCCTGCGACGCATTTTGCGACCAAACATTGCCAGAGCCGACCCGACGCCACCCGACGCAGCATCCTGTTCAGGTGCATCTTGGTAAAACGATGACTGTACAGACGTCGCGGTATCCGCTTCTTCAACCCATTCGGACTGGTTCTCGCTCGGCACCATGTCTTGCCACGATGCCTGCTCGGCTTCCGAGCGGACCTGACGCATGCGCCAGATCAGCCAGCCAATCGCCAGGGCACAGGCCAACAGCAATAGATAGAGGATGTAAGTAAAACTGGTTGCGGCAGGCGCATTCTTCGCTTGTTCGAGCGCCTGCAACTGCTCGGCATTCTGTTTTTGCAATGCTTCCGTCTTGCGCTCCAGCGCCGTCATTTTTTCCTGTAATTGCCGCAATGCCGCATCGCCCTGCGCAATATCTGCTGGCGGACTATCAGGTGCGATGTCGTCGGTTCCCGCAACCTCGGCCGGCACGACGGAGAGTTGATAGCTCAATGCCAGACGCTGACGGAACACATAACCTTCATCCGGAACGCTGGCATTGCTACCGAGCTTCAGTACATTCTTTGCTGAATTCGATGCACGTTCGGCATCTTTACGTGACTTGCTGGTCGATGGGGCTTGTCCGTTCGACTGCGCCTGATTGGAAGCATTCGCTGAATCGGTCGCTGCCGGCGCGGTACGGCGTGGTTTTTTGGCAGGCGCTGCTTCACTTGCAGCCTTGTTCGCCGTATCGGAAGATGACGGCATGGCGACGCTCTCTTGCCGTTGCGAAGACACCAGAGGCGCACTCGGCTGTGCCAATGGCAAGTCCAGCAGGATGGCGTACTCACGTTGCATCTGCGGTGAGCAGGTATAACTGACCGTCAGCGCAGCAGCTGGCTCGTTGACCGGATTACGTGTGGAGACAAGCAGGGTATGGCTGTTTTCGCGGAATGAGACGGAAGCGGTACCCAGCGACACTCCATCAAACGACAGCAAACGCGCCTTGAAGCAATTCTTTTCGGCGTTGGCAACATCGCTGCCAATCAGATTGACCTGTGAGCGAAACGGCTCAGTCAAGGCAGACAAGACTCGCATTTCGCCAAAACCCCAGGCGAAAGCGGCACCGCCATACAACAGGGTCGAGCAGGCAACCACAGCATGCGCGGCAAGCGCGACTTTGCCGCGCCATGCCGAAAACATACTTTTGCGGTTACCTGAATAATCGAACTTGTTACGCACAGAATCCTTATTGACCTGATCAACGCCATCGTTTTTATATAAAACGGCGTTGCTATCTCTTAGTTTCCCAATCCTGCATCTTGCATCTTGCAGAAAATAAGACAAATTCTTTCCCTACTATCTGTTACGGCTATAAGTATGAACAAATGTCACACGTGAAACGCGTATTTTTCAATTTTTAACAAAGCGCGATTTAACAATGCAACACACATGCCAGCGTAAATAATGCTTTGGCATACCGTAAAACGTACTAAATAAAAAACCGGCAGACACAGTTGCCGGTTTTTATGTTGTCGATAAATCACAACTAATGTCATCGCAATTGATTGAACATCGTGCGATCAGGTGCGCTCTGACACCCAGCCTTGTACGGATGCCAACGCGGCAGGCAAGGCAGCCGCATCGGTGCCGCCCGCCATGGCCATATCAGGCTTGCCACCGCCTTTACCGCCCACCTGCTGGGCGACAAAATTGACCAGATCACCCGCCTTGACCTTGCCCATCACATCGGCAGTCACACCGGCAGCGATCTGTACCTTTGCACCATCGACGGCAGCCAAGACGATTGCCGCACTCTTCAATTTGTCCTTGAGCTTGTCCATCGTGTCGCGCAGCGTCTTGGCATCGGCGCCTTCCAGTTTGGCAGCCAGCACCTTGATGCCATTGATATCGATCGCCTGCGTCAGCAATTCATCGCCTTGCGACGAAGCCAGTTTGCCTTTGAGCGCACCGACTTCACGCTCCAGCGATTTCATTTGATCCAGCACCTGCGCCAGACGCGATTGCAGTTCAGCCGCGGGCGACTTCAAGGTTGCGGCTGCGCTGTGTACCGTCGCTTCCAATGCCTGCAGATAGCCGAGCGCATTGGCGCCAGTGATAGCTTCGATACGACGCACACCTGCCGCCACACCGCTTTCACCAACAACCTTGAACATACCGATGTCACCCGTACGACGCACGTGGGTACCACCGCACAGCTCACGGCTGCTACCGATATCCAGCACGCGTACGGTTTCGCCGTACTTTTCGCCAAACAGCATCATGGCTCCGGTCTGCTGCGCAGATTCGATATCCATTTCACGCGCCTGCGTGTCGGAATTCGCCAGAATCTCGGCATTGACGCGCTTTTCGATTTCCAGAATCTGGTCATTCGAGATCGGTGCGTTATGCGTGAAGTCGAAACGCGTCTTGTCGGCATCGACAAGCGAACCCTTTTGCTGCACGTGGTCGCCCAGCACTTCGCGCAAGGCCTTGTGCATGATGTGCGTGACCGAGTGATTACGCATGGTGGCCGCACGACGCTCGCCATCAACCGATGCCTTGACCTTGTCGCCAACCTTCAACGCACCTTGCGTCTGCGTACCGTGATGACCGAAGACATCGGCCTTGATCTTTTGCGTGTCCTCGACACCAAACTGCATGCCCTCGGCGCAAATCACGCCCTGATCGCCGACCTGACCGCCGCTTTCCGAATAGAACGGCGTCGTATCGAGCACGACAATGCCAGATTGGCCTTCCTTCAATTCGTTAACCGCGGTGCCTTCAAAGTACAGACCAACGACGGTTGCCTGTTCTTCCAAATGTTCGTAACCGGTAAAGACGTTGCCCGCGCCCGTATATTCGACCGCGCGCTCCATCTTGAACTTGCCGGCAGCACGGCCAGCAGCCTTTTGCTTTTCCATCGCGGCGGCAAAACCAGCCTCATCAACACTCACGTCACGTTCACGGCAAACGTCCGCCGACAGATCGAGCGGGAAGCCGAAGGTGTCATGCAGCTTGAACGCCACTTCGCCCGGCAGCACTTTTGCACCGCCAGCCAGAGCCGCATCCAGAATCTCCATACCGTTAGCCAGCGTTTCGAAGAAGCGTTCTTCTTCAGCCTTCAAGACGTCGGTAATACGCTGCGCATCAGCCTTCAGTTTTGGATAGGCGTCGCCCATCTGTTCAACCAAATCCGCCACCAGCTTGTGGAAGAACGGTTTCTTTTGACCGAGCTTGTAACCGTGACGAATCGCACGGCGGATGATGCGGCGCTGGACATAACCGCGACCTTCGTTCAAAGGGATCACACCGTCGGCGACCAGGAAAGCCGTTGCGCGGATGTGATCGGCGATCACCCGCAGCGAACCGTTGTCCAGATTGCTCGTATTGGTTTCACGTCCAGCAGCCTTGATCAGGGCCTGGAAGGTATCAATTTCGTAGTTGCTGTGAACATGCTGCAGGATCGCAGCCAGACGCTCGAGGCCCATACCGGTATCAACGCACGGTGCCGGCAGTGGCTTGACCGAACCATCTTCGGCCATATCGAACTGCATGAACACGTTGTTCCAGATTTCAATGAAGCGATCGCCGTCTTCATCCGGGCTGCCTGGAGGACCGCCAGCAATGTGCGGGCCGTGGTCGTAGAAAATCTCCGAGCAAGGGCCGCAAGGACCGGTGTCGGCCATCATCCAGAAGTTATCGGACTTGTAGCGACCACCCTTGTTGTCGCCGATGCGAATCACGCGCTCCGGCGGCAGACCGATTTCCTTGGTCCAGATGTCGTAGGCTTCCTGATCTTCGATGTAGACCGTCGCGAGCAACTTGTCGGCAGGCAGGCCATAAACAACCGTCAGCAGTTCCCACGACCATTTCAGCGCATCGCGCTTGAAGTAATCGCCAAAGCTCCAGTTGCCCAGCATTTCGAAGAAGGTATGGTGACGCGCGGTGTAACCGACGTTTTCCAGATCGTTGTGTTTGCCGCCGGCACGCAGGCAGGCCTGCACAGAGGTGGCACGCGTGTACGGGCGCTTGTCGCTTCCCAGAAACACATCCTTGAACTGCACCATGCCCGAGTTGGTGAACATCAGCGTCGGGTCGTTGCCCGGCACCAGCGGGCTGGACGCCACAATGGTGTGTCCTTTCGACTCAAAGAACTTCAGGAATTTTTCGCGGATTTCGGACGATTTCATATTCTTGGGCAGAATCAGGGATTAGGCTGGGAAAACCGCCGATTATACGTGATAACCCTGCGTCAATCATGGGGAGGCGCAGGCCCAAACAGCGCTATTACAACGCCTTGGCAACACCACTGCAACACTGTTACCTAAACCGATAGGCAAGCTGACCCAGCGCCGTCAAAAGGAAGTGCCAACCGGCTTGGCCCCAGCAAAATCCGGCCCGATCAGATCAATGCGATCGGTACAAAAGCCATCCACACCCCACGTCAGTAACTGGGTTGCCCGCGCCGGATCGTTGACGGTGTAACAGAACAGCCCAAACCCCGCCTCCTTGACCGCACGCGCCAATACTGGCGTGAGCTTCTGATGATTGACGTGCAAGGCGATCGCACCGAGCTCCAGCAAGCGCGTATGCCAGTCCTGCGGCACATCGTCGATCAGAAGCCCACGCGGGATTTCCGGCGCGGCCAGTTGTGCCGACTGCAAGGCAGCGAACGAAAAGGAAGACAGCAGCGGCAATGCTGCGGGACGATGATCGGGCTGGCCCGCAAATAGATGTTTGACGCTTTGTGCCACCGCCCAGCCAGTCGTTTCCTCAAATCCGGGCACTGGCTTGATCTCGACATTCATCCAGATGCCGTGCTGCATGCAAAAAGCCGCCACCTGCTCGAAGGTCGGGACCGGCTCGCCCTCGAATTCCGCGCCGAACCATATACCGGCATCGTGCGCTGCCAGCTCCTGCGCGGTGAAATCTGCAATGCTGCCCTCGCCTGCAATGGTCCGGCCAAGTTCTGGATCGTGCATCACGACCGGCACGCCATCCTTCGCCAGCATCACATCGAACTCAACCGCACGAAAACCATGATTGAGCCCACAACGCATGGCGGCAATCGTGTTTTCCGGCGCCAGCTTGCCACCGCCGCGATGGGCAACGATTCGGGGATAGGGCCACATGGTTTTCCTTGTATCGAATGAGGAAAAGAAACACAAAGGGGATGCCTGCAGTGTAGCCGACAGGCGCGCTAGAATGGCCGACCAATCTTGGCAACCGCCTTGACCGCTTATTCAGGACCGCAGATGACCTCATTCGACTGGAACAATCCTTACCCCTCGACGCGCCAGCCGCTGTTTGCGCGCAATGTCGTCGCCACCTCGCAACCGCTCGCCGCACAAGCCGGCTTGCGCATGCTGATGAAAGGCGGCAACGCCGTCGATGCCGCTATCGCTGCCGCCGCTGCCATCACCGTGGTCGAGCCCTGCTCCTGCGGTCTCGGCAGTGATGCCTTTGCGCTGGTGTGGGACGGCAAGGAATTGCACGGCCTCAACGGTTCCGGCCAGGCGCCTGCCGCGTGGGATGTCGAATACTTTAAACAAAAACACAATGGCGCCATCCCCGAACGCGGCTGGGATAGCGTCACCGTGCCCGGCGCAATTGCCAGCTGGGTCGCGCTCTCGAAAAAATTCGGCAAGCTGCCGTTTGCCGACCTGATGGAACCGGCCATCGACCTGGCCGCACGCGGTCACATGGTGTCACGCGTGGTGCAGCAAAAATGGACCAACGCCGTCCCGATCCTGCACCAGCAACCGGGCTTTGCCGATACCTTCATGCCGCACGGTCGCGCACCGCATGTCGGCGAAAACTTTGTCTTCGCGGACGCTGCCAAGTCACTCACCAAAATCGCAGAAACCGCGGGCGATGCCTTCTATCAAGGTGAACTGGCCGATGCCATCGTCAAGCATGCAAAGGAACATGGCGCAGCCATGACGCACGCCGACCTTGCCGCCTTTGCGCCGGAATGGGTCACGCCGATCCAGAAAGATTTTGCCGGTCACACAGTGCACGAGATCCCGCCGAATGGACAGGGCATTGCCGCTTTGATCGCGCTGGGCATCATCGACAAGCTCGACATCACGCGCTTCGCCGCCGATTCGGTCGAAAGCCGCCATCTGCAGATTGAAGCCATGAAGCTCGCCTTTGCCGACACCTACAAATGGGTCGCCGACGAGCGCTACATGAGCGAAGTCAAAACCGCCGATCTGCTCGACGACGCTTACCTGAGCGAACGCGCCAAACTGATCGACCTCGACAAGGCCACCCGCTTCAACCACGGCACGCCACCCAAAGGCGGCACCATCTATCTGAGCGCCACCGATGAAAACGGCATGATGGTCAGCTTCATCCAGTCCAACTACATGGGCTTTGGTTCGGGCGTGGTGATTCCGGGCACCGGCATCAGTCTGCAGAATCGCGGCTTCGGCTTCAATACCAGCCCGCGTCATGCCAACTGCGTGGCACCGGGCAAGCGTCCGTTCCACACCATCATCCCGGGCTTCCTCACCAAGGATGGTCAGCCGCAGATGAGCTTTGGCGTCATGGGTGGCAACATGCAACCGCAGGGTCATGTGCAGGCACTGGTGCGCATGCTGTCTTATAACCAGCAACCGCAAGCCGCTTGCGATGCGCCGCGCTGGAAGGTCAACGTCGGCATGTCAGTCGATGTCGAGGATTCGATGGAAGCCGATGTCCGCGCCGATCTGATTGCACGCGGCCACAAGATCGAAAAGGTCGCGGATACTTATATGGATTTCGGCTCGGCGCAGTTCATCTGGAAGACGGCTGATGGCTACGTCGCCGCCAGCGATCCGCGTCGTGATGGTCAGGCAGTCGGCTTCTAAAATGCAAAGGTGAGAGCGCCTTTTTATGCGCTCTCATTCACACAAAAAATGACTGCCATCGCACAGCAATATGACACGTTGATGAAAAGGATAATTTCGCAACAGCAATAAGCAAATTACGAATATAGGCAACGCTATATCTGATATTTAGCAACAATCAGGTGCATGCTTACAGGTAACGCAGCGATGCGCATTACCCGAAGCAAAAACCGCAATCAAGATGGCTTCGGGACAAGAAATTGTACTGGGAGCTCCATCATGAAACGCAGTGAATTGCGCCATAAAATTCAAAACAGCAGCCTCGGCTTCATCGCCGGCTATGTCGACACCCTCGGCTTCGTCGCCCTCTTCGGATTGTTCACCGCACACGTGACCGGCAACTTTGTGTTGATCGGTGCCGAGATGGCCAATCCGCAAGGCGGCCCGCTGCTTCTCAAAATCCTCGCACTGCCTGCCTTCCTGTTCGGCATCGTGTTCGCACGCTTGCTGGTGGCGGCACTGCAGGCCAACGGACGTCACGCACTGCTCTATCTCTATATCGTCGAACTGTTCTTGCTAACCGCCTTTATGGCGCTCGGCACACTGGCGACACCAATCGGCCACGAGCCAACTTTCTACGCCGGTCTGGCCGGTATCGTCGGTGCGATGGCAATGGGTACGCACAGCGGCTACGGACGCTTGCTGCTCTCGCATCTGGTACCGACCGTGATGATGACCGGTAACGTGACGCAACTCGTGATCGACGTGGTGGACGTGGTGCGCGGTGCGGCCGACGCAAACGTCAAACGTCGCTGCATCAAGTTTTTGTGGCCGGTCGTGTCGTTCAGCCTGGGTGCTGTCGGTGCCGCGTTTGCGTATCACTGGTTTGGCTTCCTCGCCCTGCTGTTGCCGATCTGCATGATGTTCCACCTCATGTATATCGAACGTGGCGCACTGCACAAAAACCAGCATCACAACGAATACAAACGCAAACTTGCCAAGCAACATCAAGGCAAAGCGATACCGCAATAATCAGTACTCAAGCCAGTAACGGGCGGCAATCTTGCCGCCCGTTATTTTTTATGCCCGGCAGAGCAACTTTTAGAGTCTTCCACAGTGCAATTTTATAAAAAATGTAAAAATTGCCGCAGTTTGTGAACAAAAATACAAACTTTCGTTTGACCCTCTTGTCACAAGGACAAGGGCAAACAGTTTCGGCGCACCAACAAAATCAAATAGCCGAGCCGCCCTGTACCGCAAAAAGGAGTGACAACCAGGAGCGCGTCATGGGTAAATCCTTCGGCACCATCAGCGTACTGTTTCTATTTGCATTGCCTGCTGTCCTGTTTCTTGCCGGTCAGCTCAGGCTGTTTGCCGGTCGCAAGCCGGACGATCTGGGCATCAACAACGGATTGCTCAAAGCCCCGATGAAGGACTGGCGTAACGTCGTCTCCAGCCAGGCTGCCTATCATCCGCACGAGCCGCATCATCTGATTACGCCGCTCGAGTACACCGGCAACGGCAGCGGTGCCATGGAGCGTATTACCCGTCTGGTCGCCACCATGCCCGGTGCCACCATCGTCACGGCCACGCCGCAGTACGTGCATGCAGAATTCCGCAGTCTGGTGCTGGGCTTTGTCGACGATGTCGAGTTCATGCTCGATACCCACGATCGCCTGATCCACATGCGTTCTGGCGCACGCATCAATCGCAAGGACTTTGGCGCCAATCGTGGACGGCTGGAAATCATCCGTACCCGTTTCGAACGACGCGCAGAAAGCCGACGTCAGCCCATTCCGACCTGAATCGCCGCTCCGGCGCAATAAGCTCACCAACGGCCGCAGCCTTTTCCGCGGCCGTTTTCTCATGGTGCGTCGACGAGTGTGCCGACGATCGCCTCATTCAGCCCAATACCGATCAAAAACAGCCACCCGACACCACCGTGCGCTACGGTAAAATGCCCGTTACTTCATAACAAGCCTCACCCAAGACTGCATCCATGAGCAACGATCCAAAAAGCGGCAAACCCGAAGCCAATCCGGCCGGTTCCAACTTCCTGCGCGGCATCATCGACAGCGACCTTGCCAGCGGCAAGCATGCGCAGCGCAAGGACCAGAGCGGCCAGCCATTGCCGACCGTGATCACGCGCTTCCCGCCGGAACCCAACGGCTACCTGCATATCGGTCACGCCAAATCGATCTGCCTCAACTTCGGCCTCGCGCGTGATTACGCCGGCCGTTGCCACCTGCGCTTCGACGACACCAACCCGACCAAGGAAGAACAGGAATACGTCGACACCATCATCGACAGCGTCAAATGGCTGGGCTACGACTGGCAGAACGACGGCCAGGATCACCTGTACTTCGCCAGCGACTACTTCGACCGGTTGTACGAAATGGCCGAATACCTGATCACCGCCGGTCACGCCTACGTCGATAGCCAGTCCGCTGACGACATGGCCAAGAACCGCGGCAACTTCAGCGAGCCAGGCAAAAACTCGCCGTTCCGCGATCGCCCCGCTGCAGAATCGCTCGACCTGTTCCGCCGCATGAAGTCAGGCGAATTCAAGGATGGCGAACACATCCTGCGCGCCAAGATCGACATGGCCTCGCCCAACATGAACCTGCGCGACCCGGCGATCTATCGCATCCGTCACGCACATCACCACCGCACCGGCGACAAATGGTGCGTCTACCCGATGTACGACTACGCGCACCCGCTGGAAGACGCGATCGAAAACATCACGCACTCCATCTGCACGCTGGAATTCCAGGATCACCGTCCGTTCTACGACTGGGTGCTGGAGCGTTTGGCCGAAGGCGGCTTCTTCAACAAGCCGTTGCCGCATCAGTACGAATTTGCACGCCTCAACCTCACCTACGCCATCACCAGCAAGCGCAAACTGCTGCAACTGGTCGAAGAAAAAATCGTCGATGGCTGGGACGATCCGCGCATGCCGACCATCGTCGGCATCCGTCGTCGCGGCTACACGCCAGAATCGATTCAACTCTTTGCAGAGCGCATCGGCGTATCCAAGGTCGATAGCTGGATCGACATGAGCACGCTCGAAGGCGCACTACGCGATGACCTCGACGAAAAAGCAGCACGTGCCATCGCCGTACTGCGCCCGCTCAAACTCATCATCGACAACTTCCCCGAAGGCGAAGCCGTCGAATGCAGCGCGCCTGTCCATCCGCATCACCCGGAACGCGGCGTGCGCACCTTCCCGATCAGCAAAGAACTCTGGATCGAGCAGGAAGACTTCATGGAAGTACCAAGCAAAGGCTACTTCCGCCTCTTCCCCGGCAACAAGGTGCGCCTGCGCTACGGCTACGTGGTCGAGTGCATCGGCGCCGACAAAGATGCCGACGGCAACATCACCGCCGTGCACTGCACCTACTTCCCCGACAGCAAATCGGGTACCGAAGGCGCCAACAACTACAAGGTCAAAGGCAACCTGCACTGGGTCAGCGCCGCACACGCGCTGGAAGCTGAAGTCCGCCTCTACGACCGCCTCTTCACCGACCCGCATCCCGATGCCGGCGGCAAGGACTTCAAACTCGCATTGAATCCAGATTCAAAAGAAGTGATCACGGCCTACATGGAGCCTGGCGTATCAAACGTGAAGGCAGACGAGAAGCTGCAGTTTGAACGGCATGGTTACTTTGTTGCGGATCGTGTGGATAGCGTCGAAGGGAACCCGGTGTTCAATCGGGTAGTGACGTTGAAGGATAGTTGGGGAAAGTAAAATTATTTTCTGAAAATATGGACGATTAAATTAAAAAGCCACTAATTCCAGTGGCTTTTTAACTCGAAGAGGTCCCCTCAATCGATACATTAGGCAACCATAGAATAATGATTAGGCAACGCCCGAAACATCATTCTACGCAACCAATCCTCCTTTTCAGAAGTGCCGTACATATTATCAATTGGTGACACTCCCCTTCGGTCAATCACCAAATTGGCATTAGCTGTGTTTTTTGCCAGCTCCCAGTCTTCCATAGAACGGTGAATTTTTATTGTGCCGGGACTATCTTTCGATAAAGTACTCAAAAGCTCGAAAAGGAAACGATTGAGCGCATAAACACGATTTGAAATTGGAAGTGAATCATAAAGTGTGACGTGGATATCTTGATGTCTGCAAACCTTATCCCGCCAAGCAATTACAGCAGCTCTACGAGCCAAATTTTTTTTATCAAGAAGCGTTTTAATCACTTCTTCGTGCACAGCCTGAACCCTTGGAAATATCAAGTCTGGCCGATATCCCCACATTAATGCTCGAGCAGCGTTGTCTTCTGCAAACAAAATAGATTTAAGTCCATCGCTCCACTCCCTGTCCTCTCCAATTACAGACTCCAGCTCACTGATTGTATTTGCAAAATCGTGATACTCGTTAGGACTAAGGATCACACGTAGAATTTCCTGTAGCCCCCCATCTCCCGCTCCAATTACACAGACTCTTGCCGGAGAATTGACAATTTTGCCGAGATCATTCTCGATAGATTCATACCCCCAGAAAGAGTCTCTGACATCATCCACTTTAGTTAAAGCCTTTTCAGACCCAAAACCAATTGCATACACAACTATTCGCGCATACACGCTAGATTTTTTTTCTTTAAATAAAGAAATCTCGCGCCCAAGATCTATTTTTAAGGCCCTTCTCCCCGCCCAAGTAATATCATCTCCCGATGAAATCTCAAAGTCACATTCAATGTGCAAATTATTACTGTACTTAGTACGAAAATTAGCAACCTGCTGATTTAAATGATCCGCAATTTCCTGAGCAGGGCATGGTTTTGCCAAGAAACGTAAAACAGATGCGTCTTTCAATATCCGTTCTTCTGTACATGGAATATCAGGAAATGCATGTCGATTAAAGTGACGTGCCGGCCAGTCGTATAGCGTCGTGCTAAGTAACCGGTTAGTACCTTTATGTAAAAGTGAAAAGCATTCACTCTCTTTTTCTACAACAAGGGTCCTCAAGCCTACCTCTGCGGCAGCCAAGGCAACCGATACTCCCCCAACTCCAGCGCCAACAATTAATACATCAACATCCACTTGCCGATCGGATTCTGCTGTACGTCTCTCAAAAATTCCCGCACTTAATACAGAATGCACAAGTGTTCTTGCTCGAATCACTTGGTCTCGCATGCTGATATACGCAAGCCCCCTGTTTAAATCAAACTGATTTTGTCCAATCTTAAAGGCAAGCAGCGCCAAACCATTATCTGGAGAAATAAAAGGGACTTGACTCACAAAGACACTCCTTGGAAAGCCATTAAACGCTGAATAACATCTTTGTCCACGCAAAACCAATTTTCATCTTCTACCCATTCAATTAGCGATTTAGGGAAAATTTGCCTAGCAACAAACTGTTGTTGCTCCTTCAAAAATTCATCATCGTTAGATCTAAAAAATTGAGGGATTTCTGGTATAACTCGGTAAGCTACCGGAGCATATTCACCAGAAAAAGGTGCCTTGTCTCCCTTCAGAGACCTAACCATCCTCTCTCCAAAAACATATAACCCAGGTCCAACTCGCAACGCTTTTTTTTCCATTACGAACTGACGAATCTGCCTCCAAACTTCTTGCGCAACACGGCCGGGAGTAGCTTGGTCTCCAAGTTTCTTGGATGCTTCGATATAAATAACGTCAATGAGTCTCTCACGGTCATATTCAGTTTCGGCATCTT
>Ga0308164_10003819_pt1 | contig 13231 bp, 10 predicted proteins | sample PhyTR2_FD_201031 | JGI IMG/M metagenome (GOLD analysis project Ga0308164, IMG submission 201031) | Phyllosphere microbial communities from UC Gill Tract Community Farm, Albany, California, United States - DLSLT.R2 | ecosystem: Host-associated > Plants > Phyllosphere > Unclassified | place: USA... | reverse complement strand
CGGGTCGGAGTTATAGGGCAGGCGGAACTCGATCCCGTCCGCCTTGGCAAGCGCGCCGTCGAGTTCCGGACCGGTCGATGCGCCGGTCCAGACACGGATCCGGAACGGGTTGCCCGCGGCATGTTCCGCTTCGATTCGCGCGGCGAGCGCCAGCGGCACCGCCTTGGGATATCCCGAGCCCGTGAAGCCGCTAAGGCCGACGGTGCTGCCCGGCGCGATCAGCGCGGCGGCCGCGTCGGCGCTCATGATCCTGCCGCGCAGGGCTTCGTTCGCAATCCGGGTCATCAATCTTCCACTCCTACGGGGGCGTTTCGTTCATCAGGGCTGGTAACGAACGGTTGAGGCCGATCGAATCCTTCGGCGCGCTGCCGCGCCGCGGCATCCGCCCACCAGCAGAGCTGATCCAGTGTCCGATCGAAATAGCCGGCCCAGCGGGCGCCGTCGACGCCGGGGCGATATCCGCCATGCTCGTCGAACACGTCCTGCGCATGCGGCACATGGATCATCGCCGACACCGGCAGGCAGCCCAGTTCCGACAGGAACGTGCGCATGCTGACCGCAGCGCGGGTGCCGCCCCACTGGCCGGCCGAATAGGTGACGATCGCGCTCGGTTTGTACGAGAATAGCGAGCTGCCGAAGTGGTTCAGCAGGTCGCTGAGCGCGGGGCTCATGAGATGATTATACTCCGGACTGATCATGACATAGCCGTCGGCCTGCCGGATCTGGTCGGCGAGGCGGTCCAGCGTCGCGGGCGCCTTGCCTGCCAGATAGGCGAAGAGCGGCTTGAACGGATGGGGTGGATCGACCTCGATCGGGTCGATCAGCGTTGCTGCCACGCCCTTGTCGGCCAGACGCCCGAGGCAGGCCGCGGCAACCCGCGCACCCAGGCGCGTCGGCAGTGGTGCGCCGGAAATACGTTCCGAACCGAGGAACACGAGAATCGATGGCGTCATCACTTCATCCTCAACGATCGTCCGGGCAGAGCGACCCGTCGCAGCCGCAGGGCATTGGTGATGACCGACACCGACGACAGACTCATCGCCGCCGCCGCAATCATCGGCGATAGCAGGAGGCCGGTGAACGGGTAGAGCAGCCCGGCGGCGAGCGGAATGCCCAGCGCGTTGTAGGCGAACGCGAACAGCAGGTTCTGCTTGATGTTGCGCAGCGTGGCGCGCGCGAGCTTCCGCGCGCGGACGATCCCCATCAGGTCGCCGCCGAGCAGCGTGATGCCCGCGCTTTCCACCGCGACGTCCGCCCCGGTGCCCATCGCGATGCCGACATCGGCCGCCGCCAGCGCCGGTGCATCGTTGACGCCATCGCCCGCCATGGCGACCTTGCGGCCTTCGCCACGCAGCCGATCGATCAGCGTCTTCTTGTCGGCGGGCAGTACGCCTGCGCGAACCTCGTCGATGGCGAGGCTGGCCGCGACGGCGCGGGCGGTACGCTCATTGTCGCCGGTCGCCATGATGACCCGCAGGCCGAGCGTGTGCAGTTCGCGGATCGCCTGCGCCGCGCTGTCCTTGATCGGATCGGCCACGGCCACCAGCCCGGCGAGCGCGCCGTCCACCGCGATGAACATCACCGTCCTGCCATCGGCGCGCAGGGCGTCGGCACGGCTGTCCGCCCCGGTCGTGGTCAGTCCCAGCTCGCGCATCATCGCCGCGTTGCCGAGCGCGACGGCAGAACCGTCGACCCGCCCGCGCACGCCCTTGCCGGTGATCGCCTCGAAATCCGACGCCCGGGCGACGGTGACGCCCCGCGCCGCTGCACCGTCGACGATCGCCTCGGCCAGCGGGTGCTCCGATCCGCGCTCCAGCGCGGCGGCGAGCGACAGCAGGTCGGCCTCCGCCCACGAAGCGAGCGCGATCACGTCGGTCAGCAGCGGCTTGCCCATCGTCAGCGTGCCCGTCTTGTCGACGATCAGCGTATCGATGCCCGCCATGCGCTGCAGTGCCTCGGCGTCCTTGATCAGCACGCCCTCCTGCGCGCCGCGCCCGGCCGCGGTGGTGATCGAGATCGGCGTCGCCAGCCCCAGCGCGCAGGGGCAGGCGATGATCAGCACGGACACCGCCGACGCCAGCGCATAGACCAGCGCCGGTTCGGGTCCGAAGACCACCCATGCGAAGAAGGCGAGCGCGGCGATCGTCACCACGGCGGGCACGAACACCGCCGCGACCCGGTCGGCGAGACCCTGGATCGGCGCGCGCGAGCGGCGCGCGTTCGACACCATCGCGACGATCTGCGCCAGCACGGTGTCCGCGCCGACCTTGCCCGCCTCGATCACCAGCGAGCCGTTCCTGTTCAGCGTGCCGCCGACCACCGCGTCACCCGGTCCTTTCCCGACCGGCATCGCCTCGCCCGTCAGCAGGCTTTCGTCGAGCGACGAGCGGCCTTCGACGATCACGCCATCGACTGGCACCGCGTCGCCGGGGCGGACGCGCAGGCGGTCGCCCGGAAGGATGTTCTCGAGCGGTGCGTCATGTTCGGTACCGTCGGGCAGGATGCGTCGCGCCAGCTTGGGCGCGAGGTCCAGCAGCGCACGCACCGCGTCGCCGGTCCGTTCGCGGGCGCGCAGTTCGAGCACCTGCCCGACATAGACCAGCGCCACGATCACCACCGCGGCCTCGAAATAGGTGCCGACGCCCGCACCCATCCGGTACGCCTCGGGGAAAACCTCTGGCAGGAAGATGGCGACCAGCGAGTAGAGATAAGCGGCGGCTACGCCGAGGCCGATCAGCGTCCACATGTTTGGCGCCCGGTTCACCACCGAATCCCAGCCGCGGCGGAAGAAGGGTTGCGCGACCCAGAGGACGACGGGCGTTGCCAGCACGAACTCCAGATAGCCGGCGACCCGATGTCCGATCCAGTCGCGGACCGGCAGCCCCACCATGCCGCCCATCGTCAGCACCATCAGCGGGATCGCGGCCGCGACGGCGATCCACATCCGGCGCGTGAAGTCGCGGAGTTCCTCGCTTGGTTCGTCGGATGGCGTCATCGGCTCCAGCGCCATGCCGCAGATTGGGCACGCACCGGCCACGTCGCGCATGATCTCGGGATGCATCGGGCAGGTGTACTGCGTGTCTGCGGGAGCACTCGGGACACGGTCCTTTGCGTGGCCCGACGCGTAGAACCATGGATCGACGCTGAACTTGGTGCGGCATTTTTCAGAGCAGAAGTGGTAGCTGCCGCCGCCGAACAGGCCGGTCGGCGTATCGGCGGTGACCCGCACGGCCATGCCACAGACCGGATCGATCGCCTTGGTGGAGGTGTCGATCTGCGCTCCAGAATCTGCCTGTGGGTCAGCCCAGTCATGCAAGGTCATTACGCTATCCTTCGGCTACCCGACCGAAACGCAGGTCAGGCGCATCCTTGTTCCGACGTACAGGCGATCGTGCGCTATGGCCGCGTCATCTGGAACTTCTGCTCCTTGATGGTCCTGCGCGATGCCGGATCGAATAGGTGATTTCCGACGGTTCGCGGTGATCGCTCAGCGTTCTATTCAGGCCCTGCACCATACCGCGCAATTATTCCACGCGATTGAGCCCCGGAACACAGCATCCAAAGTATCTGTGTAGTCTCACCATGCATGTTACCCGGCGGCCTGTTCGATCGACCGCCTTCGCATCCACGCTGATCCTGGCGGCGGTGATGGCTTGTCCTGCCGCGGCGCATTGCGACAACATGAGCGGCCCGGTCGTCAGGGGCGCGCAGATCGCTCTCGCTAGCAAATCGGACCAGCGCCGCCGTTCTACCGTTGCGCGACATCCGCGACGCCGAAGTGGCGCTGATCGAAAAGAACTCCGTGCTTCAGCGCTCAGCAATCAGCAGCGCCGTCACGGTACTCGTCATCGGCGGGATCGCGCTGATTGCGATCGCCATCGCGCTTGCTTTCGTACTCAGACGCCTGATCGCGCAGCCCGTCTCGTGCCTGACCAAGGCAATGGCCGATCTCGCCGCGGGCAAGAACGATCTCACGGTCCCCGATCTCGATCGCAGGGACGAACTAGGCGACATGGCGCGGGCCGTGCTTGTGTTTCGCGACGCGGCGGTCGCCAAGGCGGCAGCCGATCAGGGCGCGGCGCGCGCCGACGCGGAGCAGCAAATGGTGGTCGACACCGTCTCGCTGCATCTGTCGGAGGTCGCCGAGGGTAATCTCACTGCCGAGATCACCCGCGACTTCCCCAGCGCCTATGCCGCGGTGAAGACCAATTTCAACGCGGCGGTGATCGCCTTGCGGGAGCTGATCTCCTCGGTGCGCGAGTCGACCGTATCGATCCGTACCGGGTCGGTCGAGATCGCCCAGGCATCGGAGGATCTGGCGCGGCGGACCGAAAGCAACGCTGCCAATCTCGAAGAAACGTCGGCCGCCGTCATCCAGATGGACGGCCGCCTGAAGAATACCGCCGAGGCGGCCAACCGCACCGCCGAACGCGCCAACGGCACGATGGCCACCGTGGCCGACGGGCGCTCGACGGCGGACCAGGCGGTGCAGGCGATGAGCCGCGTTTCCGATAGCGCCAAGGGCATCGACAGCGTGATCGAAGGACTCGACAAGATCGCCTTCCAGACCCGCGTGCTGGCGATGAACGCGGCCGTCGAGGCCGGGCGTGCGGGTGATGCCGGCCGCGGTTTCGCCGTCGTCGCCGATCTCGTCCCGGCTTTGGCAATGCGCGCCGAGGAGGAAGCGGGTCGCGCGCGCGATCAGTTGAGCGCGACCCAGACCGACATCGTCACTGCCGTCGAGGCGGTGCACAAGGTCGATGCCGCGCTGGCCGATATCACGACGGGCGTCAGCGACGTGAATCAGCTGCTTGGCGCGATCGCGACGGACAACCAGGCGCAGTCGAGCGCGATTACGCAAATCAGCGCGGCGATCTCGACGATGGATCAGGCCACCCAGCAAAATGCGGCAATGGTCGAGGAGACGTCGGCCGCGGCGCGCAACCTGGCGACCGAGGTCAACGGCTTGTCCGAACACGCGGCCAAGTTCAACGTCGGCGGTCCGGCCGGCGCTGCCCCCCGCTCGAGCCAGGCGCGCTTCTCCGGGCCGGTGAAACAGCTTCCGACGGCGGCTGTGGCCAAGTTGGTGCATCCGGCGGCCGACGGGCATGACTGGCAGTCCTTCTAGTCGCGGCGAGCGCGCTTTATGCCCGGCAGAACGAACACTTCGACGGCGCGATCGCCGGCGCGATGTCGGAGCAGGACGACGTCATCGCCCTGTCGATGCGCGATACGCTACAAACCAATGAAGTCGGCCGATCCGCGGCGATCGCCGGTGCGCTGATGGTGGCGCGACAGCAGTTCGGCTTTGCAGGCACGCAGCTGGGCGTGGCGGAGTGATATGGCCCAGGCATCACTTTTTCTCGCGATCCAGAACCAAACGGCCATCTCGCAGCTTCGATCTCTCGACCGCGATGATCGCCCGCTCGACCTCATTGTCTAACGTATGACCCGCAATAGGTTCGTCACTCTCGGCATGGGTCAGGGACTTCTCGGAGAAGGTAGAAGGAAACAGAAGAAGCCCGGGCAAGGTTTAGGCGCAACAGCGCGAAAAGGTGGTGACCACCTTTTCGCGGGGGCCGACCGACCGCTGGTTCGGCGACCACCCGCTTGTCCTCCACCTTCGGCTCCGGAAGGCTTTTTTTCGGAGGGCGGGAGCGACCCCTTGAGAATGGAGCGGCGCTACGGGACACTGGATGCATGACCAGCGGTACCGATCCTCTGCCTGCCTATCCGCAGTACGCGCATCAGCTGCAGGCGCTGCTCCGTCGGCTGGCGCGCGAGGATCGCGAAGCGGTTGGCGCGAGCTTGCGGCGCGGTGGCCTTGGTCGGCCCGAGGCCGAGCCTAAGCAAGGCGTTGGTTATGGTCGCGTGCGGATCAAATCCGACGCTGGTGCGAATACGCTATCGCGTATTCCTGAAGCCGCGAGAACCCGCCAGCGCCTTACTGATGCCGGCAGCGGTGGCGGGTGGACGACCTCGATCGACTTCTCGCGGGCGAGCCCTCTATCGGCGACCCCGCGCCAGACCGGGCCCGTGCGGATTCCGCATTTCGACATGGTGAGGATCAGCCGTACGGTCGTCCCCCGCGCTAAGGATGGGGGTACACACCCGCGCTATCCTGACCGAAGCGGCATTGCCGCGGCCCATCATGGCTATGTGACCCGCGGCGGGGTCGCCGACTTCGAAACCCATTTCGATTATATCACGCGCAGCACCGCCGTGGAGGCGCATGACACCGCGCTGCTGGTCGACATGCTCGACATGGACGAAGACCGCCGGCTGCAGAACCATCTTGCCATCGTCAGCAACATCCCGGGCGGCCGTGAGCGTGAACGGAGCCTGTTCGAGGCGGCGGAGCGCTGCGAGCGGCAGGCCAAGGGCGGGACACTGCAGGTCTCGACCCGATATGCCGATGACTGGATGCTGCTCGCGACGCGGCAAGATGCACCGGGGTGGGTGCGCAAGGCCGCGATAACGCTGGACCAGAAGCGGCTCGATCGAGAGAAGAAGGCGAAAACAGATGGCAAACCCTTCGTCGATCCCACGATCGACATCGCCAAGGTCGACTTGGAACAGGCATATGACCGGCTGGTCTGGTGTGATGATCAGGCCGGCCTGCCCGAGGGCGCGCGGCCAAACTGGAAGGCGGGGCCGTGCGGGCGCATCCAGACTAGGTTCGTCGGCGACTTTCCACGTGGATTGAAGCCGGCGGATCGGCGCTTGATCCTCGAACGTTTGTGCGAGCAGCTGGACGCGGAAGGCTGGATGTTCGTCGCCGCGATCCATCGCCCCGATGCGACGAACGACCCCGACAACTTCCATTTTCATATCGATGCCTATGATCGTCCTTCACGTTGGCTGACCGCGGATCAGATCAACGCGGATCGCAAGCCCTCCAATCCTTTCGTAGGAAACGGCTGCTGGGATTTCGAATATTCGGAGCGCAAGCGGAACGGCAAGCCTTGCTATCCCTATCGCCAGAACAAGATCGCAGAACCAACCCGCGACGTCCCGAACGCCGGTGAGAAAGCCGTCCCACATTTTCTGGCCGGGGAACGCTACCTCAAGGCCTTGCGCAAGCGTTATGTCGGCATCGTCAACGAGGTCGTAGATGGTCGGACCGGCAGCCCCGTCTACGCGACGGGGACCTACAAGGATGCGAAGATCCGGCTGACACCGATGGAGCATCTAGGCCCCGCGATCACTGCCAAGGAGGCGAAGGGCGAGGTCACACCCGGCGGCACCCGGAACGCCCATATCCGCTTCGATGATGAAATGCGGGTGCTTCTGGAACGGGCCGATCTCGATCGACTCGACAATGGTTTCAACGCCGTGATCCAACTCGGCCGACGGGCGTCGACTGCTTCCCTGAAGGCGACCGCGCGCTGGCGGGAATTAGCCGACGCGGGTGTGACGCGGCGGTGCCAGGCTGCACTGGTGAAGGTCGTCGAGCGGATGGTGCGCTCACGCGCTGAGACCGTGCTGCGTGTCGGCACCGCGAGCCGGACGGTCAAGGAGGAGGCTCGCACCTGGCTCGGCGAGATCGACGCCATTATGGCACCGCCGGCTCAACAGATACGCGCGGCAGCGCGGCTGGAGAAACTCGATGGCAAGGCCGAGAAGGCGTGGGCAGCGGTTCTCTCTGTCGTCGGCGATACGCCTGAACGAATGCGGTACGTCCCTGCCGATCCGACCACGCTGCCGCCGCTCAACGCTATCCCGCCGACCTATCGACCGCAGGTCGAACAGCGCCTGCATCGATGGCTGACCAAGCATTGCCGAAGTTACAAACACCTGCGTTTCGTTCCAGGCGGATATGCCATCGACAAGACGGTCCCACGCGCGATCCATCGATTATTCCGCCTGCTCGGCGATGAGCCTGCGATTCAGAAGGTACTGGTGGCGGAGCGCGAGCGGCGCAAGGTGATGGCGGCGTCGATGGCCGTAGCCCGTGACCTCATGGAACGCGACCATGGCGGCAGGTTGGTCTTGCCGAGTCAGGGCTTCGGACAAAAGCCAACCGTCATGGATCTTGGTGCCCATGCCGGGAAACCGCGCACGCTGGGGGATATCGGCAGCCTTCAAGATGCCGAATCGCTTCAGGCGCTGCCGACAGTTCAGGAGATGCGCCGCCGCGACGCCATTGCCGAACCACTAAACGGCGCGGGTGAGGTCGCCGACATATTGGCTGTACTCTCGCCGGACCTGGCGGCGGCCAGCGCTGCGCCGATAGGCAAGTCGACCGGCCTGATTGGTCAGGCGGCCGCAGCCGCTGACGACCGGCAAGCGATTCAAGCGCAGGCCGACATACCAGCTGGAGAAAAATATACCGGAGGCAGAGGCCCTGCTGCCGGCACACCGGGCTCGACGAGTAAGAAGGGACAGGAAAGATAAACGCTGCAGTGATGAGGAAGCTGGGCTTTTGAGCCCCGGAAGATCGATGAAAAAGATCTGAGGCGCTTGTCCGGACCGCTCGGTTCGCGACCCTTAAGCTTCGGAACTGCAATGCAATCCCTGACCAACCCTGTGCACTCGTTGCCGCACGTGCTTCTCCACTATCTTGCCACCGGCTTCGGCAAGCCCGAGGTGCCCGCCCTGGTATCGGGCGCTGGCATGCCCGCCGACACCGTGCTGTTCGACGCGCAGTCGGTGATCCTCTCGTTCACCTGCGTCGCAGCACCCATGTTCCGCGCCAAGATCGAGCGGCTCGCCGCGGCTCAATCGATCGACGTGATGCTGGTGCGTTGCTGCCTGACCGGCGGTGACTTGCTGCCGGTCTCGGTCGATGTCGTGCTGGCAGGCGGTGGCCTCATCCCCTTCAAGCTGCAGGAACTGGCGCTCTACCGCCACGATGATGACGGCCTGTGGCTGGTGCCGTTCGGGTTCGGTGCCGCAATCCGGCTCGAACCACACGGCCTCGAACTCTATCTGGTCCCGCCCTACGAAACGCTCGCTGTACGAGCCGACGGCATCTACCGCGCAGCATCCGATCTCGCCGAACGCCTCTATCCGCAGGAGGCGCTCTGATGCGTGCCAAGGCCAAGCGAGCAGCGGCAACATCCAGTGTCGAGGTCAATCCGGGGTGCCTGCCAGATCCGGCGAACCCGCATAGCTGGCTGGTGCTGACCGGCGACGATGCCAATCGCGACGCGACCCGTGTGATGTACGGCTGCCTGCGACCGAACTTCCGCGGACACCGCAACAGCGCCGCGGCATTTGCCGCCGCCAAGTTGACGGTCGGCGCTCCGCCCGGGACGCCGCCGTGGACGCTGACTGCCGCGCGGGCCGAAGTGCTGCTGCCGCGGGGGGCGGATGACCGGCTGTCCGACCCGCGTATCCTGATGGAGACGGTCGACGCCGAACTGCCGGTCAAGGCCAACGCACTGCTCGCCTATCTGACCTTCACCTTCCCGACCGGACGGCTGCACGAGCAGTATGAACTGGTCCGCGACTTTACCCGCCGGTTGATCGTCGATCCGTTCGAGGTCGCGGCGTTGCTGGTGCAGCATGCCCCTCACAGAGCCGGCTTTGGCGGCGTACCCCATGTTCACCTGATTCTGGCCGGACCCCGTCGGCTGACGCCGCTGGGTTTTGGCGAATGGGTGACACCGCTCGCCACCGAAAAGGCCCATACCTTGGTCGGCAACGCCTTTCGCCAGTTCCAGACCGACCGGCGGCAAGCCTGACCGCGCCCTGCGCAAATCGACGAGCCAACATCATCATCGGGAAACATCATGAACGATAACGAACCTTGGCCGCGGATCGGCCAAGCCATGAATTCGCGAGCCGTGCGAACACTGGCGCATGCAGCGGGGTGGCGGTTGACTGACATGCCAGCCGACATTGGCCTACCGCTTGCCGGCTGTCTGTATAACGAGGCGAACGATCTGCTGATCACGACAACAGGCGGCAAGCTGGCCACGTCCGTCGCCGCGATGGATAGCGCCCTGATCGCGACGCGGTCCGACGCGCTGATCGTCAGTACATCGCCGGATAACGCGCTGCCGGATTTTGCACTGGGCCTATGGCGCAGTGGGCGGGTCACCTGGCACTGGCTGCTGACGCTCTGGGTCGATGCCGACACTGGTCTGTGGCTCGTGCCGACACCGGGCAAGCGGAATGGCACTGCCGCTTCGGGGTTCAGGCTGACGCCGCGACATCTCCGCATCGAAGAGGCGCCCTGGCGAACGGTGCGCGAACGCGCCGACGGATTGGTCCGCGCGATCCGCATCCTGATCCACGAAGAGAGCAGCCCCGCATCCGACCCCACCGACGTCGATGACCTATCGTGACGGTGCCGATGCCCCGCATGTTGCGGCAAATGTGCTGGGGGCTCGTCATCGCCTTTCCGCTGCTCGTTTTGACTGGCCAGCATTGGCAGCGTGTGCCGGGCGGGCCGGGTACGCGAGGCGTGATGACGGTCGCCGCCTTCATCTGTCCGGCCGCAGCTCGAGAGGCTTGGGCGGTGCGTGTTGCGGATGGCGCGCACGCGCTCGACCGCGCCATGTCGGGGTGGATCGCGATGCAGTTTCACATGGGACCGAGTTGCTCGATCCCGACACGACCGCTCACTGGGCGGGGCGATCGACGACGCGATCGCAATGAAGGGGAGAAGATGAGGGGAATGAGCAAGTCGATGTGATCCCCGTGGTGGGGATGAAACAAGGAAGACAGACCATGACCCCCGACCAGACCGCCCACGTTCGCGCCCATGTCGCTGCCGTCTCCAAACTGCTGCTCGCCAACAAGACCATGAACCCCGGCCTGATGATCCTCGCCGGTGATCCGCTCGATCCTCTCCAGCGGCTTGCGTTCGGTCGCACAGCGGTCGAAGCTCAGGTCGACCTCGTCTATTTGGAATTTACCATCGGCGCCGGTGTCCCTGTGATGACCGGGATCAACCTCATGCTGCCGCGTGACACCATCTGTCACGCTTGGACGGGCTGCCGTCTGTCCCTCGTGCCCGGCAAGACCCGCGCTGTGATCGTGCCGCAAGACGGTGCTAACTTTCATTTCAAGGTAATGGCGGGTGAGATCCTGCAAGTGCGCGGTCGACCAGCGTCGATGACAGGCGGATGCGACCGTGCCGCCACGAAGATGGCGGCGCTCGTTCGCGATGGCGTGGATTTGACGAACCAAGTTTTGCTGCAGACTTGGTAGATTGCGATGCCGGTTGCTATCGAATGAATGACAGCAACCGGCACGGTTCACCTCATCCGTTTCCCGTTCTCAATCACCAGCTCCCAATCGACGTCTTGATAGCTGATCTTCTCGATGGCGTCGCGCAAGACAGTCATTGCGGCACCACGCCCGTATTGCGTGCTGACAGAACCGTCCGCGTGACCGAACAGAAGGTCAACAATTTCCTTGTTTGCCTTGCCACGTATGGCTCGTTTACCAGTGTGCCGGAACGAATAGAATACGAGTTCGGGATCTGATAGTCCGATATCGTCGAGGAAGTCGTTAACGACACGCGACAGGCGCTGCGTTCGGCTACCATATTTGTTGGTATCAAGTTCCGGAAAGAGCCACTCTTCTCCTTCTTTCAGCCGATGAGCCACCACGTTGAGAAAACCCGCCTGAATCAGTATCGGATGCAGCGGTATGTCGCGCTTGGCGCTGGCCGTCTTCATCCGCTTGAAGGGACCATCTTTTTCTTCACGAACGCGAAGGCGGTCCGGTTCGATCGCAATGTACGGAATACCGTCATAGCTCTTGACATTGTTCGGGCGCAGCTTGCCCAACTCATCCAGTCGACATCCCGTAAATGGGGCGAGGAGCAGGATCCAGAACAACGTGTGCGACGAGACACCGCTCCGCTCCGGCAGCGGAGAGCTGAAGATCTTGACCAGATCTAGCGGTTCGAACGGTAGGCGGGGATCTTCAATCTCGTTCTTCGGTAGCGACTTGACGGTTTTGGCTACATTGCCGCTGATTACCTCAAGCTCCTCGACAGCATGCTCAAGTGTCACGCGAATAGCGGAGAGAGCCTTGTTCACCGTTGCAGGAGACAGTGTCGTCAAGCCTTGCACCTTGGCGAGTTCGATCTGTTCGAGCAGCGGGAGGGCGGCGACTTTCTTTCCTGCGCGCGCGGGAAGCCCGGCGCAGGTGCGACGATAGGCGCGGACCATCGATGCGGTGACGGCGTCCACAGGCGGATCGTCGTGGAGGCGGGCGAACCGACCGATAGCCATGCGCCATTCGTCAACCAGCTTGGGTTCGCGGGGCTGGAAGCCAGCCCAGTCTTCAAAGACCTGCGTGATCGTCGGGGCAGCGCCCTTTGCCGGGATCTCGGACAGCGTCGCCGCAGACGACGCGGCCTTGATTCCAGTAAACAGGATCGGGGATGGCAGGATACGGGTTCGTGCCGGATCTATTCTCAGTGCGCATGCCGCGCACAGCCTGTCGAGAAACGCTCGGCCGATTGCTTCGTACAAGGCTTGTTCGATCGGGAAGGCGATGCGGTTGTCGTAGGCGATCGCAGTGATCGCCCAGTCGATAGGATTAAGGTCAGGCAAGTTCGAGATGCGCTGCAGTGTCTCAAGCCACGGAAGCTGGCTGAAGTCAGGTATCGCCTCGAGCATCGCCTTGCGGTCACCGTGGTCTCGAAGATCGTCCGTGGTGGGCGGCGTCCCAAAATCATAGCGGGCACCGGGATCATGATCCGTCAGACCATGAGCGTGCCTGAAGGCTCCAAGTTCGAGCGAAGCCAGCTTCTGCGCGATCCCTTGAAGATGTTGATCGCTGCTACTGTCGAGATAGGCGTCGACCATCGCGCGTGCCGACCGGAGATAGCCACTTGCCACCGCCCGTTTCGCCGCGTCGAGCTTTTGGTCGTAGACGACCGCATGCGGGTGATAGCGCTGTCGAGCCTCGTCAGGGTCGCGGGTGTCGAGCGTCCGCTTATACTCGCTCGTGGCACCGTCGAAAAACGGGCGCAGCGGCGCGGGGATGACCCGTCGGAAGTAGAAGATGCCAGTGCGAGGATCTTTGAAGGGGGCGGCCATGCGGATCACTTTGTACGCATCCTTTGTACACAAGGATGGGTTAAGCGTCCATGAAGACCACAAAAACCGCGCTAATCCGCCAGTCTGGCGGTTGCTGGTGACCCCTACGGGAATCGAACCCGTGCTTCAGCCGTGAAAGGGCCGCGTCCTAACCGCTAGACGAAGGGGCCTGCGTGGTTGGAGGCGCCTAAGGCCAAGTGGCTGGCCCGTCAACCCTTCAA
>Ga0308164_10003817_pt1 | contig 13236 bp, 5 predicted proteins | sample PhyTR2_FD_201031 | JGI IMG/M metagenome (GOLD analysis project Ga0308164, IMG submission 201031) | Phyllosphere microbial communities from UC Gill Tract Community Farm, Albany, California, United States - DLSLT.R2 | ecosystem: Host-associated > Plants > Phyllosphere > Unclassified | place: USA... | reverse complement strand
GAGAGGGGTCGTGGGACATGGTGGGCTCGAGGGGACGAGGCCGTATTATATAGATTTGTGCGAATGTATTTGCGCCCACACTGTTGTAATGACACAAATATGGAAGGAATTCTGCACGCATCGCCAGCCAGGCCGTTACGAACAGTTACAGACCATACAGGCCAGTATGACCTGCCGGGGTGGTGACGGTTCTATACTCGGAACCATGATCAACGATTCCATTGCGCGCAACCGCCTGGGCCTCGGTGCGCGACCGGACGACCAGCCCGTTGCCGATCTACTGCGCTGGTTGCTGGCGCAGCTCGATGATTACGAGCCGTTGCCGGTTCCATGGCGTTCCATCGAGCGCACGTCAAAGCGCGCCGCGCAGTGGACCGAGCAGCAAGCCGCCATCCGCAACGCACCCGAGGCGCAGCGTGCGAGCGTCCGTGCAGACTACCAGCGCGCGGGCAGGGCAGCCTATCTGGCCGGCGTAGAGGCGCGCACCAACAGCGCCCTGCAGAGCAGCACGCCGTTCGTCGAGCGCCTGGTCCACTTCTGGGCCAACCATTTTGCGATCTCGGTCGACAAAGTACCGGTGCTTGGCTTCGCCGCCAGCTTCGAGGCCGACGCCATCCGGCCCCATGTACTGGGGCGGTTCGAGGATTTGCTGCTCGCCACGGCGCGCCATCCCGCCATGCTGTTGTATCTCGACCAGTCCGCCTCGACCGGGCCGGACAGCGTTGCCGCGCGCCGGGCCAGCGTGAAAGCGCCGGACCGCCCGACCCGTGGCCTGAACGAGAACCTGGCGCGCGAAATTCTCGAACTGCACACGCTGGGCGTGCGCAGCGGCTACACCCAGGCCGACGTGCTGGAATTCGCCCGCGCGCTGACCGGCTGGACGCTGCCTGGCCAGCAGTCGCTTGAGGACGCCGAGCAAACCTTCCGGTTCCAGGCAAACCAGCACGAGCCCGGCGTGCGGACGGTGCTTGGCCGCAGCTATGCCGACGATGGGCAGCAGCAGGCAACGGCCATCCTGCGCGATCTGGCCAGAGCGCCTGCCACAGCCAGCCACATCGCTACCAAGCTCGCGCGCCACTTCATCACCGACGATCCACCGCCGGCATTGGTCAAGCGGCTGGCGGAGCGGTTCCTGCAGACCGGCGGCGACTTGCCGGCGCTGTACCGGGAACTGGTGAGCGCAGCAGGTGATATGCCGCCAGTGGCCGCCAAGTTCAAGTCGCCCTGGGACTGGACGCTGTCCGGTCTGCGCGCCATGGGCGTGCAGACCGTGTCGGCGGCGCGCATCCAGTTTCTGATGGCCCGGCTTGGCCAACCCGTCTGGCGGCCTGGCTCGCCGGCCGGCTATGGCGACGTGACTGCCACCTGGGCGGCGCCCGATGCGCTGCTGCGCCGGGTGGAAATCGCGCAGCGCCTGGCCACGGAGTTTGGCAACAAGATCGACGCGCGTGCGTTGGCGCCGCGTGTCCTGCCGGGTACCTTGAGCGGCGCGACCGCAACCGCGATTGCACAGGCGGAAAGCCCGGCCAATGCGCTTGCGCTGCTATTGGCATCGCCTGAATTCCTGAGAAGGTAAAACATGCTCAACCGACGAGGTTTTATTTCCAGCGCAGCCGCATTGCTTGCCGCGCCCCGGATCGCATTCGCAGGCGCCGACACCGAGCGCCGCTTCGTGTTCATCATCCAGCGTGGCGCCGCCGATGGCTTGCACACGCTGATCCCTTACGCCGACCCTGCGTATGCCAGATTGCGCGGGGCGCTTGCCATCGATCCTGCCGAAGCATTGAAGCTGGACGGCACGTTTGCGCTGCACCCATCGCTGACCGGCATTGCCGATCTGTACAAGGCAGGGCAGGCCAGCCTGTTTCATGCGGTGGCGTCACCGTACCGCGATCGCTCGCACTTCGACGCGCAAAATGTCCTCGAGACGGGCGGCAAAGCGCCATTCGACATCAAGGATGGCTGGATGAACCGGCTGGCCGGCATGCTGCCACGGCGCAGCAATCAGGCCATCGCGTTTGCGCCCACATTGCCGCTGGCGCTGCGCGGCGCGATCGATGTCGCGTCGTACGCGCCATCCGGCCTGCCGCACGCCAACGACGATCTGCTGCTGCGCGTGCAGAAGCTATACGAAGGCGATGCCCAGCTGAGCGGACTCTGGTCGACGGCGCTCAAGGCGCAGGGCATGGCCGGCCCGGCTGCCGGCGGCAAGGGCCAGCAGTCGCCGGCTGAACTGGGCAAGGTCGCTGCCGGCTTTCTGGCGCGCGCAGATGGCCCCCGGATTGCCATGATCGAAACGAACGGCTGGGACACGCACAGTGCGCAAAAAGGGCGCATGGCCACGCAGCTGACCAACCTCGATAACTTGATCAGCGGACTGCAGCAGGGGCTTGGCGATGCGTGGCGGCAGACGACGATTCTCGTTGCCACCGAGTTTGGGCGCACCGTCGAGGCAAATGGCACGGGCGGGACCGACCATGGGACTGCATCGGCTGCCATGCTGATTGGCGGCGCGGTGAAAGGCGGGAAGATCGTCGCAGACTGGCCGGGACTTGCTCCTGCTGACCTGCTCGACAATCGTGACTTGCGACCGACCCTCGGCCTTGACACGCTGGTGGCGCAAGCCTGCGCCGATGCGTTTTTGCTTGATCCGCAACGCACTGCGCAGGTGTTGTTCCCTGACTCGCGGCCGGACAAGGCGTCATCGCGTCTATTGCGCGGTTGAGCCAGGTAGCGGCCATGCAGCGACACATGGCCGCCACTGCTTCAGCTCAGGGACGCAGCCGGCGCTTTTCACGTTTCCCATGCTCCAGGTAGTGCTGCTCTGGATCGACGCCAGCTGCTGTCACGTCCGGATTGGCCAGCAGGTATAGCTGGGGATCAAAGACGGGCGCGGCATGCCAGTTTGTTTGACCCGGCGCTGTCGCCTCAATAAAACTCTCGGGTATCTCATACCCGGCGACACGGTTGGGGACAGATTCACCGGTCACGATATTGGTGAGCGTGCGGAACGCGATGCTGCCATAAAAGGGGTCGGACATCATCGGCGTGTAATACGCGCAGTCGTCGAAAAAGTAATGGGTAACCTGTGACCAGCGGGTGCGGCTCGGATCGAGTTGCTTCGTGCCGCCGTGCATCAGGTTGGCAGCCCAGATCAGCGCTTGCCCCTTCTTCGCATGGAAATAATCTGGCTGCGCATTATGTGCTTCCACCAGGTCGCGCCACATTGACTCGTAAATGGCCTGTGACTTGGTACCTTCCAGCTCCGCAATACACTTGCCGATGTGCTCATTCGTATAGATCGGCCAGCGATGGCTGCCGGGGAAGTACATCAGCGGCCCATTCGACGCATCGATATCTTCCATGGCGACCCAGACACCGCACATGAATCGTTCAGGGCTGGAGCTAAAGTGGATTGAGTCAGTGTGAAAGTGCTGCTGAGTCCCAACTGGGAAGTTCAGCGTTTGGAATGGCCAGGCTTGGCGGCCATACAGTTGCGACAGCAGGGCCAGCACCTTCTCGTTGCACGCAATACGCTTGACGTTGTCGTCGAATTCCCATGCGTCCTGGACGCGCAGGCTGATGCCGGCTTTGTGGCCGTGGTCACGCCAGCCCTCGAAATCGTAGTGGGGGTGAAGATTTTGCTTGATCGACTTGGCCATCGAATCGAAATCTTGGTCGGGGAAGTCCAGTACTGCGTAGCCTTTGGTTGCTAGTTCAAAGGCTATGCGACGGGATTCTGGGTCGATAGATTCGTCGAATATGCGGGCGAACAGAGGATGTTCGACACTGGGAACGCCGGGGAGAGAGTTTTTAAAATTCGTCATAGCTATCTAATTTATTATATTTATACGATAGGTCAAAGGTTATTTCCAACATCGATTAATCAGTGGGAAATTCCTTAAAAAATCGCTCAATTGAATCAAGAATTACGATATCGAGAATAAATCGTTCCATATAGACAGCACCAAAGACTGGCCACCAAGCGAATTAAAAATCTAAAAAATCTGCAAACCATCAAGAAAGTGAAACAGAACTTTTCCTTGAAAAACTAAAATAGAAGTAAAATTTTTTCTTATAAGACCTAACTGATGAGTCAGGCACGTTTCCAGCCTTGATGACTGTCCTCAACATGGGCTATCGAAGTAATTTCGGTTTCGAGCTTAAAATTTTTAATATATAAAAGATCAATATTTAAAAAACCTGCTTTCGCAGCGGTTGCCAAATAAGTAATGAAAATTTATCGTGAGGAATTGCGACAACTACTCGTAATCGCCCATCGACGAGGTCGTCTGAAGTAATAGACTTTTGTCATACTTGATGCAAAATCCTCTAGCATAGGGCCTATCCGCTAAGCCTGTTCTTTCGAGGAAACTATCTGTGCGAAATGCAATAATCTATTCTAATAATATTTGAAGAAAAAATGAATAGGGTCAGAGGTTATCCAACTGTGAACTGCATCAAGAAAGAGGAATTCTATCTAACCAGTTATCTTGAGCTCTGTAGAATTTTTTAACCACTAATTCGAGTCTTGTGATGTCTATAAAAAACCCACGAGTCTCAAAAATAGAGAAATAAAACTACACTTAGCAAGCGATAAGTAACGTAACGCTATTTGCTTATCTTAACTTGCTGGAACTTCTGTGAGAAACCGTTCAATTGATTGACAGATAACGATGTCAGGGGACGTTGCTTCGATATAATCTACGTCGAAATCAGGTGACCAAATAAAGTGAAATTCAGAGAATAACCTTGCAAACCACCAAGATAAATTCCCAGAGTTTTCGCCTCTTTCAAAAGATGATCCACCGAAACAGACTACGATTTTTTTTATTGGCGCCGTACGATTGCGCCAAACACGTTGCCTACCTTGATGACCACTTTCAGGATCACGAGATAAGATGAGTTCGATATCAGCGTCAGCATTTCCACACCGAAGATCTTTATACATTGAAACAAGCTCTTGGATATCGCCGTCTTGTACGAAACGCTCGCCAAGATCTCCAACCCTCAAAACTTTATCAATTAGCGGAGTATCATAAGATATGGATTCGCCAAGAAGTTCGAGTATAGAATTGACGACAATTTCGGCACCAAATGTACTGAGATGCGTATCTCCTTGAAGATATACCGGCCTATTATCTTTGGCTTTCAGTAACTCTGGAAGAACATTGCATATAGGAATATTGTTTTCTAGACTTAGATTGATCAGATCGAGATACGGCGGACTCCCAGCGCTCGCGGTAAAAGGGGCGTACTCATAGTACACTGAACTTTTTTCAGGAATCACAACTTGGACGTATTTTATTTCTAGCCCACTCAAAAAATTTTGGCGCTGAAGAAAACAGGTTAGCCAATTTTCTATATCTAATTCGACATCATTCGTATAAAACTTCGATATTTGATTTCGACCTGTCAAAAGAAATAGATAGCCATTGCGTCCTGCTTGGACGATTCCATCAATCGACATTCTACCAAACTCACGACCGCCTTGAACAATGCCTACATCTTGTGCGATCGCTTTTTTTGATCCAGATGGAACAGAATTCCAAGCTTTTTTTAGATCAGCCAGGTTAACATTCAAAAAATTTCCTGCTTCCCATAATGGGCGCCAGACGGGTAACGATGCAATATTGTGACTACTTATTAGAAGAATTTTCAATTTTCCGCTAACTAGGTCAGCTGGTGTAACCGAAACATTACATCGTATTGAGAATCCCTTAGCCAGTGGCTTTGACCTCAGATCATCTCGTGGTAAAAACTCTTCCGCGACTCCGACAACAACTTCCCCTAGTACAGCGGACAGAGAAAATTGCATCGGATATAGATTTACCCAACCATAAATTGAGTCGTCGACAATTGCTTCAACAAAACCTTCGAAATTCTGCGCGGTGGAGCCGGTAATATCCATCTTTCAACTTTCAGTATTCTGGTGCTTCTTATTAAATTTTTACTAGCTATCTCATTCGTATTTATTATGAAAAAATACTCGAATGAAATAGCTAAATTTTAATAATTACTTAGATTTTCGAACTTTTTGGGAACGTTGATTCAAAATAGTTTTCCCAAGTATTAGATTCAAAGAATCATTTTCAATGATAGAAGTTACATATTTTTCTCTAACATTATCCAAGCTGCTTTTGGAGATGCTGTTGAGCATTCTAGGATTCTTTTTTATTTCACCAAGGAGATTTTCCCAATCAGCTGCACAATTTGCTAGGAATCCGTTCTTTCGGTGTTTGATTGTGTTTTTGTACTCTGCCACGCCTGATGCAATAACAGGAACTCCAACGGCAGCGCACTCTATATACTTGACGTTAGACTTCGCATCGTTAAAAATATTGTCTTCCAGAGGAATAAGCATAAGATCATGCTCAGAAACAAACTTCAGCATTTGGGAGTAAGGAAGTAAACCGATATTTTTAACGTTCGGTAACGCCAAAATCCGTTCAGAAACCTGAGCCGCCCCTAAGACAGATAAAAGCACATCATTATTTTTCCGTAAAAATTTGTACAAAGTTTCTTCTAGCAACTCAAAGTCGCGGCGATGAGAAAACGTGCCAGACGCGTAAATCAGTTTAAGGTTTTTATTATTTCGAAGTGTAAACTGTTCTACAAAATCTTCATCTACTTTGTTGCGCACAATTGAGCAAGGAATTCCAATAAACTTATCTACGTGTTCCTTCAAAACCGGCGTAGATACAATGCAGGCATCCATTTTTTTCAGGAGTTTCAGATAGGACTCGGCAATGAACATAGCTTCATCTAGATTCCATTCCCCACCAGCTACAGAACCAATTTCCTTGACATATTCAGGAAATACAAGATCATCCATCTCAGCAATTAGTCGCTTACCCATCGACTTAGCTCGTTTCAATACCTCGCCAACTGTACCTTGCTCCTCAAAACATCTTTGGAATATAACTACATCTACGTCTTTGATTAATTCAACTGCTTCTTCAACTGATGTGCCGGCATGTAGCACAATAGTGCCAATATTCCGATGGCGCAAACTACGTGCAAGGTTGCGTGAGCGATAGCGAGTAGACCCGTTTTCAAACCCGGCCGATGTAATAATGGCTACCGAAAAGGTCGAGTTTTCGGGCAGATTGACGATCGGTTGAAAATACTCATCTGCAGATTTAAATACATATTCGAATGTATCGGATGTTTGCACAAGCGCTCGACTAGACACCAGATCGTGATGCCCGCCCAATCGAACATCAAACTTAGAGAATGCTGCCTTTGTCGCGTCCGTCGGCCTCAGTACCAAGGCACGGAACAACTCCGAAAAATAATCCCTCGATATGCGGGCTGGGAAGAAATCATTTCGAGCCTTCGCAAAGCGGTTGAAAAACATTTCTGCGCCGCAATGGAGTTGTTGTGCTACGGAAAATTCCTGTGGGATAGGGTGGGTCAATGGCTTGTATACGACGTCAACAGACCTTCCATCGGCGGAAAGTTTCAGCGAATGTGAAGATGCCTCTGGCGCCGAAAAGAGCACTTCAAACAAAGTAACATGTTCTTCGATAAAATTAGAAACGATTGCTGGCTCACCTTGTTCAAATAAAAGAGAACTATGCAAAACCGACTTGTCGATCCGGCTGCGTGAACCAATATAACATCCATGAATTTTATTACTAAATCCTAAACTTTTTATGAACTTATCCAAACGAGATTGAATATTTAGCAGCCATCCCACATCAACGATTAGCGCGTTGCTGCTGGAGAGTAATTCTTGTTCTTCCAAGTAAATTCGTAGAGCCTCTCGACTTGGCGCATTCGCTTCGTAAATGAGAGCGGAAAGGTCTCTTAACATTTGGGCGAGGGTGGCGAAGTCATCCCAAGACGGAACGGTTGCGATGGAACTGAAATGTTTCTCGCAAATATTCTTGACTGTTGTATCTTGGTGAGAAAGCCCGGCCTTTTCTAAGAAATATTGGATTGGCTTTTGTCCAAGATGAAGCCCTTCAAGTAAAGAATAAATATCATTTGAAGTTAACGGATTGGACAAGGTAGCAGGCACCACCGTGGCTCGTGACAAAGCTGCATACTTCGTTCTGAGACTGCCATCCTCAATTTCAGATTCATAAAGAATATCGAACGCTTTTTTGATTAGTCGCCCGTCTCGCGCCATAAAAACGATTAGTTCAGCGTCGTGCTTTTTTGCTTCTTCCCTTACGAACATTGCAAACATTGCAGCAAGTGGGCCGCTGATCTCGAAACCAAGTCGGATGTAAATTTCCTTTGCAAGATCAGGGTTATTCAAGAGCCATAAATTTGTCTCTTGAGAGCAATATGCTTCCCAGATCCTACCAATCTGTGACAGCCCTTGTCTTTCTTGTGAAGAAAAATTGACTAACTTAAGCTCTTTCTCGTGCAGTGGCACGAATCGAATAGCGTCAATTTCATTCATTTTTGCTAATTGCACATCACCGCGCCAGTTGTCCCCGATGTGTAATACATCACTCGGTTCATAACCAATCGACTTTACGTCTTTTAGAAAATGCTGATACAGTCTCCCTGTGTCTTTCTTGTAACCAATCGCAGAAGATAAATAGAGACGTTCACCAGGATCAATGCCGCAGTTTCGCAGAATTTTCTCGATAGATACTTTATCTAGATACATGTCACTAAGGAAAAATACTTCTTTCCCTAGGGAAATCGCATGTTCGTATAATTTTATACCCAGAGGATGCGGCATGCAGAGCTGTATTTCTTTAGATTTTTCTAGGCCGGCATCGTTATAAAGTGCCATGGCGCTATAGATTGAGTCAATAGTTATATCGTCAACCGCGCCATCATGACTAGCGAGAACCTTTCCAGCGGTTGCCATGCGTTGATCAAAAAATTCGACTGTCGCACATTCATTCGCTGTCAACTCATATTCTACGAGGTCAAATACGACTTCGGGATCGCTGACTTTCCTCACAACAAGAGTGTCGAAAATGTCGAAAGATATAACTTGTTTTTTTGCGATTGCTTCCTTATACGCTTCAAGCTCGCTTCGCGCATTAGAGGCTGTTAATTCTGGAAATGCCGACATTATCCTCGGCGCAACAACTTCTACCAAGTGGCGTTGGCGTACCTTCTCCTGTGCTCGCTTACCTAAGCGAACTCTCTCATCATCGTTTTGGAAAAGCTGAATCGCGGCTCCGGCCATTTTAAGGGTGTCCAAATATGGCACGACTATGCCCGCATCATCCTCCACAAATGAATGCATTCCTCCGGCACGTTCGTCGAAGCATATAACTGGTATTCCGCATTCCGCTGCTTCCATACAGACGAGCGGATATGGGTCTTCCCTAGAAGTAAGTAAAAATAGGTCTCCATAGGCGAAATGATCGCGCGTGTAGTCAGATGTGCCAAGCCATTCTACTATCTCTTGCACGCCGCGGGACTGGATCTCAATCTGTGGATTGAGTTCCGTACCGACTCCCATTCCGATCCAATACATCTTAATATCAGTATGCCCTGCATGTAAGATGGCTTTGCCTACATCACAAAATAAATCAAATCCTTTTCTCAATTCTACCGGGCCACAACCAAAAATGATTTTTTTATTTGTTGGCTTGTTGAGAAGTGGCCTGTCGATATTTCTTGCTTCGATGAAAGGTTTGAGAAAATGTATGTCATTAGATGATTTATCTAGACGTTTTTCTAGAGCATTAATCGAGCCTTGCGAGACAGCGATATAAGTGGTGCAAAGCTTTGAAATCTCCTCAAAATGAGGCTCATACAGCTGGAATACGCTCTCCATTTCGTGAACGTGGGTTACAAACTTTGCATTCAAAAAGTCTAGGTACTTAGCATAGAGACCAGATGCTATTGTATTTACATAAACTAACTCAACATTCATTCCGCAAAAATGGCGAAGTTCCGCACGCAGGTCTGAGTGCCCTCCATCCATGTAGAAGCATGGTGCCAATGCTTCAAACTTTTTATTCCATGGGCCATTAGCTCCAATAATGACCGAGAACTTAATCTCTGTATTTCTTTTTATCCAGTCCATTAGCGAAAGCAAAACGGCAGGTGCACCTGATACTGAAGCCTCATGAGAGATGAAGATTATAGAGGGATTGTTAAAGCTATTAAACGCCTCCAAATCGACCGTGCGCAGATCGGTCTTTCGGCCTTCGCCTTTTCCATACTTGAGCCAATGGAGAAACGGGTTAATTCCCGAATTAGCGACGTCTATATTTTCTTGCAAATAATATTTGGTATTGAAAAACTCTGCAGGATTAAGCATTTTGCGCCATCCGTCGGCACAATAGTGTTCAATAGCATCAATATTTCCCTTATTATTTTTATGATATGTGTTTACGTAATACTCCGGATCAAATAATCCACTTTCTGCTATTTCCTCATATATTTGACGTTCCAAAATCGCAGGATCAGTTTCAGTTTTATCCGCAGATTTGGTTCGCTCGCGCCAGGTACCATATACGATATCGAAAACTAATGGATTCAGACCTAACAGTTTATGAATCGGATGTTTAATGGCGTATTCATAAGTGTCAAAATCGCTATTGGGCCTGCGGGATTCATTGGCGCCATAACGAAGAAAATGAAAAAGAAGATCGTTATCCGATCCAATATGCGCTAGATCCGGGTAGCTATTACGATAAAACTCAGCGTCGAAAGCTCCACTTTCGTTGATGATGTGGAACTCATATTTCTCATGCGAGTTTTCAAAATTAATCATTTTTCTTACTGTTAAAATAAAATATAAATCTTCATTTCTTAAGATAAAAATAGTAATTTTTTTTATTTTCTATTTTTAAATAAGTCTTAAACAAAGGCGAATCGATATTTTGGTTATTTAATCTATGAGTACGATTTTTTAGATGGCTTCAAAAGTGTTCGCCGGGAGTCCATGTTTTAGCAAAATCTTCTGCATCGAAAATACTAAGACTTTCCAATCGCTTAAATTAGTATAAGTATTGTTGCTTGAGATAGGTACCATATCAAGGAGAAGGGGAATTCTTGCTAAGATAGATAGTAATTGTATTTGGTCAACCGCACTAAGTTTTTTCCATACTGCAGCGTCGAATGCCTCTGCACTTGTATCAAATCGCAATTCGAGTCGCTCACCAAGTTGATCCGATGATTCAATGAACCAGCTCTCGAAAGGCTCAATCTTGTCATCAAGTAGATAAAATTGTAGTCTTGGTTGAGTTAACATCCCATTTACACGTGTCGCCGCCAATTTGAATGAGAAGACGCTCCAATGCCGATCCCCATAAAACGCGTTGTTTAAATCGAATTGGAGACTTTCATACGCTGGGATTATTACGTGACCGTTGATTGTAGCATTGTGAAAACGGAAAGTTTTTGGAAGACCTCTTAAGTCATTCCGCATCTTTTCAATCACTGCTGCTTGTTTATTAGACGTATTTTGGCCTAGGAAACGATTTGCCAAGTACAACGCGTCGTCAAGCGCCCATAATTCGTCGGTGGAAAGTATGCGGAGGGTCAGATATTCGGCGTCGCCGACTTTAGCATCTGGAGTTATTACTAATCTTCCGTCGGGCAATTTGTTGGGATTTAATGTCACCAAGGAGTCTGAAAACGGGTGGCCTATTTGCGTAGTTAAGCGAACAATCAACCTAGGCTTATCATCGAGAATTTTTATTTCTAGATCCAAATTGTCGACTTGGCGTCCCTGGTGTTCGACTCCTTCAACAGTCCAGCGAAACTCCTTCGAAGCATGCAATTGTATATCTTCGAATATTATTACTTCTGGATAATTTTTCATCACGTTAGCTATTTTTTTAGCTAATGAAGCGTTGCTTACCTTCTGCGCTTGCGCTTCAAGGTAGTTTCGCTCTACCTCCATTTGAATACTTCGCGTGTAATGGATGAGTGAGTCCAATTCCGCTCTTATTTTCGCAAGTTCGACTTCCTGTTCAGAATTGGTTCTTGCTGCGACTTCTAATCGATTTAATTCTGTCGGTGAAATGCTCAGCGTCGACTGAGGTGACTCGTCCTGCGCACCGTATCGGCGATGCTCTGTGGTGAGTTGCACGCCGGGCTCGGTACGAGGTTGCGCTGGTTTTAAATTATGACTATACTTTTCGTTTAATTTGTTGGCGCTTTTTATACTATTATTCTCATTGTCCATGATCGATTTTTTTAGATGTGGCTTGAATATATTTTGACTGCATCTCGGTAATGGCCATCATTCTAGGCTTCGAGATTTCACAGTATTTCAATGAAGATTTCGAGAAACGTACTTAACTATTATTTATTCTGATGCTATTCGTTGATTCAGTCATTACGCGAGGTGAATAGCTTCGGTTTAATGAATTGGCTAGGCAGTCGAATTGCCTGAGGTAATTTGGCCATATTAATTGCAAGTTCATCAAAGTTCGATAACAGCTGGAAGAGGACCTAAACGGAAAGTTCGAGAACGTGGAGGCATAGCGAGTCCGCCGAACGCGTAACTTAGGGGGTCGAGGTTTAAGCTGGGATGATATGACGGGTCATGCATCAGGACTGAACCCCAGCGACTGCATAAAGCATCAACCTCACGCTTGGCGCGAGCTTTTTTCTGCGAGGTATCTTCGTGGCCACGACTAGCTGATTCGGCGTGTAAAAGTTTTGCGTATGGTGTCCATACAATCTTGCTGCCGCTCGCACGAACTTTTAGGCATAAGTCAACGTCATTGAATGCAACCGGGAACGCGTCTGCATCCATACCTCCAAGGTCTAGATATTGGTGTTTTTTCAAGAAAAGACAGGCAGCAGTGCAGCCACTGACTTGCTGTTCGAGTTGATTGCGGCCATGGTCGCCCCAGTCTGCATCGGCTAAGCGGTTCCCAAAGTGGCCTGCGACGTTTCCGACACCAAGCAACACTCCGCCATGCTGCACCATCCCATTCGGCCAAAGCAGCTTGGCACCAACCGCACCAACGCCTGGCCGCAGCAGCTGCGAGACAATCTCGTCAAGCCAGCCGTCATGCAGCGCCTCAATATCGTTGTTCACCAGTCCAATGATCTCGCCATTCGCCTGTGCAATCGCCCGATTGTTCAGGTCCGCGTAGTTAAACGGTCCCGGCATTGGCAACACCCGCACACCTTGCTGCATAACCTCCGCGAAGTAAGCGTGCGTCTCATCGTCGGTCGAGCCGTTGTCGATGATGATGATCTCGAGCTTCGGCCAGTCGGTGAAGCGCTGGATCGAACTGATGCAGCGCTGCAGCAGGTCGACACGGTCACGCGTCGGAATCACCA
>Ga0308164_10003815_pt1 | contig 13240 bp, 16 predicted proteins | sample PhyTR2_FD_201031 | JGI IMG/M metagenome (GOLD analysis project Ga0308164, IMG submission 201031) | Phyllosphere microbial communities from UC Gill Tract Community Farm, Albany, California, United States - DLSLT.R2 | ecosystem: Host-associated > Plants > Phyllosphere > Unclassified | place: USA... | reverse complement strand
GTCCACCGTAAAGTGCTGTTCAAAGCTAAGCTCATGCTCCACCCCTTCGTTTTGAAGACGGACGCTTTAAGCAACGCGACTGTGCCCCATTGTCGGAGCAGGCGACTCATGCTTAATGTATAACATCGTTACGGAATTCACACAAATTATTGTTGTCACCGCCCATTCTAGGAAAAATTAGGACCGGAATTGCTACGGTACGGCTTGGGCGTGTGCAGCGCGCCAACCGCCATGTTATTAATGGAAGGGGCTAGTCAATAGTCCTGATGCGTAATTGAGGCTTCGCCCTGATTGTGCACGAGCAGCTTACTGCGGAACCTTCTTGACCCACTTTCAGCCATTCAGACTGGCATTGTCATTTCCCGGCTTGCGCCGTTCGTTCATCTAGCCTCACCAGCGCTCACAGTGAGTTGGCTAGCCGACCAGCGAGACGCTGGAACCGCGGTTGTGAGCGCCACCAGTAGAGCCTGGCACGATTGCAGGAGCCAATTTTCTATTCGTCTCGATCTCGGGCGCCTCGGAAGGTGGCAAGTCACCCTCCTTTCCAAACTTGCGCGGCGGTGGCGCTACGTCGTTGCTGAGCCCGGTCGGCGCATGATCGCTGAAGCGGGCAATGAAGACGGCAGCACGATTCCCTTGAACCGATGCGGCTGCGTTCGGCCGACGAGCGCTTGAATGTCCGCCGCGGACTTCAGAGCGGATCAGAAAACTGACGTTCTCTGATCGGGGCGTCGTGAACGTGACCGTCGCGATTGCTGCTACCAGTGCCAAGTACTCGCGCGTTAAGACCCCTTACCTCCGGTAGCCAGACTCGATCGCTTACGATCCCACCAGCCAGTAGGGCTCGCCCAGCGCCGAGGCGGTGGGACGAACAGAGAACCTCTTCTCCGGAGGAAGACCTGAGAAGATTAGCTGATGCATGTCCGTCAGAACCTCACGAGCCTCGCCAACATATCCGTGGCCTAATGCAGAGACGTCGATCCCGCTTACGCTTATCGTGTCGATGCCGCTGAAAATGCTGACGGGAGGCGAGAAGCCCACTCGTGGGTAGCCGTGCAGCCACCGCGATAGGCCGACTGCACGGTCCTTTTCCGATACGTACAAGGTTGTCCTTGCGGCAAGCTCGGAATATGCGGTCGCCATCTCCTTGAATGAATCCACGTCAACGTCCGGGGCGGCCAAAATCAACTGGCCGAACTTGATGCCGGCTCTCCGCTCGGCGTTCCCGAAGATGCGCTCAATGGCCCGGAGCAGGCCTCGGTTTCCCATGCTGTGTGCGATCACGTGGACGGCATCTGCCTCCGTCATTGTAGCGAACTTGACTAGAAAGTCCGTTAGAGCTCCAGTGCTTGCTTCGATGGCGCTCTCATCAGAGGGGTAGTCCTTGACCTCCCCCTGCGACGGCCAGCTAAACATTGCCATCGCGGACACGCCTAAATCTGCGCCTATCTGCGCCGCCCTTATAGCAGCTTCTTCGAACGAAACGTTGTAGCCGTGGATGAAGACGACGGCGTGCTTGCCTGAGGCGCTACTAAGGCGGCTATTGAAAGATTTCCAGAGGTCGGCTTCTGCCAACCTGGAAATTCGGGTGAGTTGGAGCCGGTCGTCTGTGCGGGTGAAGAAGCGCACCAGGAAGCTCGATCCAATCGATCCTATCTTGTGTGATATGGGGATAAACACGTCGCAATTGCCATAGGTTGTTGTTGAGGAGCGCTTCCCAGAGAACCCAGCGTTTGGATTGGCAGTGTCGTTTGCTGCGCGATTCGTGGCGTAGCTGACGCGGTATGTACGTTCACCAAGAACCTCGTCCAAGTTCTCGGCGCGCTGATCTGGCGTCTGGAGTTCAGCAGGCTTGAGTGGCTTAGATAGCTCAACGTCAAACTTTCTGATCGTTAGGCCACCGAACCGCTTGTTGAACCGTGGCAGTTGTCCGCCGACGTCAAGCGTTCGCCCCGAGCGGGCCGAGTACCGGTCGTAGCGCGGCGGTTCGAAGCTCCGGCGCTTGGTTTCCGCTTTCTCCTGCTCCGGTTCGGACTTTACAGTGCTGCTCGCGTGACCAAGCTGAGGCTGCTGTCTGTCGCTTAGCGACGGGTAACGGATCGCGCTCCACGGTATTGGAGGCTTTCCATCCGATGGCGACGTCAGATCCAGGGTGGCTTCGATCGTATCCGGGCCCATGTACTTCGGTGCTAAAGCCTCGGCATCGTCATTTAGAGGCGTCGTTGACGCGGAGGCATAAGGCCCAGCGTCTGACGACTGTGCGACCGAATTAGCCTTATGTCGCTCGGAGCGTGCGGTTGCGCGTCGCCGACGGTGACGTCGAGAAGTCGATCGCATAGACATCCGCACCAGCAGGAGGATCGCGAGACCAAGCGCGATCACTACGAAGGTCCAAGGATGAATGCTTACAAAACTAATGACATCTTGAACGAGTGAGGCCATGAGGTTCAGTGCCTTTCTGATGATTTTCAGGGTGGCACCAAAATTAGCACAGGTCGAGGCACCCCGGCCGGTCTCTTCGGTAGGATAAGGTCGAAACACGGGAAACCGCGCCACCCATATCTTGCCGCTCTCGGACGTTACCCAGCTGGCGAATGGCCGACTATCGACTGGGCTCATCCTCAGTCGAATCAGCGCTATCGGATCGACCGCAGGCGACATCGCGGCCTAAGCGGTGGCGAAGCAGGCGCTTTCGAAGCGTCGTCAGATTAGGCGGCGGGGTTTCTTCCTAGTTTAAAGAGAGCAAGGGCGCGTAGCTCGGCCTCTTGACCCAATTGTGGACGTTCAGCGGGATTCGAACGCCCCCCCAAAACCCGTAATCCGTTAAGGCGAATAGGCTCACACCTTAGACTAACTCATGCAGGCTCATGGAATGGCAGGGATTGGGAATTAGCGGTCGTTCCCTCGCGACATGCCGAATGTCCGGTTTCGTCAGGAGCCGACATTCGGCGTTTATCCACCGCCCTGTCATCTCTGCGGCAACTGAGCCGAAAGCAACTTGACCTCTCGGACATCGCACATTCGAGGGACATTGGTGTAATCCGACATGTCGTGTCGAGCACTTCGCCTTTTGCCGCGGCTGATCAGTAGTCTGCCGCATTCATTATGAGTTTGGAGACGAAGACACCCGCCATATATCAAGCGCGATGACAGCGAAACTCATTGATCTGAATCGACGCTTCCGGCCTGCCGCCGAGGACGACGACCGCCGCTTCCATGGCCTGTTTGGGCACGACAAACTTAGTTCCACGTGGCCAGATTTGCTCGCAAAGCGCCGGGTGGTCATTCTGGCAGAAGCCGGCAGCGGCAAGTCTACCGAGTTCGAGCGGCAGCAAGCCGCGGCCGCGAGCGAGGGGGAATTTTCCTTTATCGTGACCGTGCGCGACGTTGCCGACGCGGGGTTGGAAGGCGCGATGCCGCCAGAGATGCGACGAGCATTTGGCGGGTGGAGAGCGTCGTCCAGCGCGGAATGTTGGCTCTTCGTAGATTCAGTCGACGAAGCCAAGGACCAGGGTCATCACTTCGATGGCGCTGCACGACGCTTGGCCGACGCGATCGCCGGTTTGGAAGAGCGGGTCCATCTCTACATCTCGGGGCGGTTCACCGGTTGGGACAAGACGGCGGATCAGCGCTCAATGGACAAGTGGCTACGCCTCCCGAAGCTGCCGCCCCCACCGACTGATCTCGGGGACGAAGTTCGGGCGACCCTAGACCGAAATGGGCGAAAGCCAGGGCGCGAGGTCGAGCCGATCGAGATATTACGGATGGATCCGCTCACAGCATGGCAGGTTCGAAAATTCGCGGAAGGTGTCGGCATCGCCGACGTTGATGCACTGCTCAAGGCGATCGAGCACGGGAACCTATGGTCGTTTGCCGCACGCCCTCTCGATCTGGGCTGGATGGTGGATTTCTGGCGAGCGCATAAGCGGCTCGGGACGCTGCGCGCGATGATCGAAGAGAGCATCAAGGCGCGCCTCCTCGATCCTGATCCAATGCGCCGCCGCAACGATCCAATCGGCGGCGAAGCGGGCCGTCGCGCGCTCGATCGAATCGGGGCTGGTTTCCTTTTCTGCGGGAAGGATACTTTGCGCATCCCTATGGCGGGGCTTGACCCGGCACCCGCAGAAACGTCCATCCCCCTCGAAGACCTTCTTCCTGATTGGAGCGACGAGCACCGGCTACATCTGCTGCGGCGCCCGGTTTTCGATCCCGCCACGCTGGGCCGGGCGCGTCTGCACAATGACAATGAGCAAACGCTGCGCACCTACGCAAGGAGATTGACTGTCGAGAATAGCGATGTCGGATCAGTGATGAGCGTGAGCGAACCAACGCCGCTGCTCATCATTACAATCCGCGCGTCTCCCGCCGCCTTCAGAAGCGGCGTGAAAGCCTGGGTAACGCGGATCGGACCAAATAGGTTGACCTCGTAGGTAGCCTTCACATCCTCCATGGCCAGCTCGCTCGGCGGTGTCTCAAGATCGAGAATGATCCCCGCATTGTTCACCAGGACATGCAAAGCGCCGACTTCGGCTCCGACCGTCTCCGCCGCGCGTCGCACGCTTTCATCGTCCGCCACGTCAATTTCCAGGAATCTGACGTCGAGACCTTCATCCCGCAGCGCGCGGGCCGCCTCCTCACCCCGGCTGCGGTCGCGAGCGCCCATCCAGACCGAGAGACCCGCCTGAGCAAGCCCCCTGGAGATGGCGAGCCCGAGGCCCTTGTTCGCGCCGGTCACCAGCGCCCGTCGTTTGTCCGTCATGACGGCCTCACTCCACAGTGGCTTCGGCCGGGGCGGCCACATGCTTGCTGACGTCGCCGAAGAGGCGGGCTTCGACTTCGCGCGACACGAAGCGCCATACACCGTCGTGACGTTCGAAACCGTCGATGTACCGCCCGGTGACGATCGGCTGCAACGGCAGACCCGGCAGTTCCTGGTGGACCGTAAAGTAGCAAATCGAGCTGACGGTCGTCTCGGACGCGACGTCGACGATGACGTTCGAGACAGAATGCCAGGTACGCGGAGTGTCGTCGACGTGGTACTGGAGGTTCAGACGCCCATCGTCGGATCAGGCATCTACGCGACCCACGCCAACGTGCCCGCATCGGCCCTGGTGAAGTCCATTGCCGGAACGACGGCGATCGAGGAGGCCGCGGTTTGGATGGCGGGACTTCAGGCCTACAATCTCATCACGAAGGTGCCCGTCGGCGCCGGGGATGCCGTACTCGTGACCGCCGGAACGTCCCCCGTCGGCAGTGCGCTCATCCAGTTCGCGCGTGACATGGGGGCGACCGTCTTTGCCACGACCCGAACCGACGCGCGCAAGCAGGAACTGCTCGATCTGGGCGCGCACCACGTCATAGCCACGGATGGGCAGGCGCTGAGCGACGTCGTTCTGGAAGTAACCGGCGGCAAGGGCGTGAAGGTCGTGCTGGATACGGTCGGAGGCACCCTGCTGGCGCAGTGCGTGGCATGCCTCGCGGAAGGGGGAAGCCTGTTCAGCTACGGCGCCCAGACCTCGCCGGACATTACCACCGCGCGCGTCGACGTACCACTCGTGGCTTTGGACCGACGTTCCCTCTCATTCGTGGACCTGTTCGAACTGACCGACGTGCCCGAACGGTTCGCCGTCGCCCAGGAATACATCCGCGATGCGGTCGCACGGGCCGTATTCAAACCCCGGGTGGACAGCACCTTCCGATTGGCGGACGTGCAGGAAGCCCACCGGCGCATGGAGGACAGAGTCCTCAACGGAAAGGTCGTCATTACAACGAGCTGATGCCGATGCCGCCGGCACACCCACCTCACACGATGTCGGTGTGCCCCGCCATACCGGTTCAAACGTGGTCCAACTGCAGCACCTTGGCGCCGATCGCCGGCTCCAAGGCTCGCTGTAGGCCGTATGGATGGACCGTGATCGTGATCACGAACGACCCGCGCCCCACGGCGAGCCCCAGCACGTGACCGGCCACGACATGTGCCGGCGAATCCTGTGATCTCCAGATCCTCGAAGTCACGCGGACCATAGTCGCCGCGGTCGAAGTTGAAGAAGCGAACCGCAGCGACCCTAGCGCGACGGGGTGTCTCGGCGGTTGAAGCAGACGAGTGAAAATAGGGGCGGTTGCCCGCCCCTATCTAGCTTTTAGCCGTGGCTCATGCCGCCCTTGGCATGATCGCAGCAGTCTGCAGCCTTGGCCTTCGCGCCATCCTTACAGCAGTCCGCACCGTCCTTGCAGCACGCCATTTCGGCGCAGCAATTGGCGACCGCAGCGAATGCACCGGTCGACAGCGTGAGGGCAAAAGCGGCGCCGATAAGCTTAAACTCGGTCATTGATGTTCTCCGTAGAAATGTGTGTGAGTTGGATAGTGGTCACACTATCTGCGGAGGGGGTGTCGCGGGGGCGCTGGTAAGACCGAGAAGGCCGGGATGCGCAACCGCCCAAGGTGGAAGCGTTGCAAAGGGCATCGGTTCAACGTGTGCGACGGTATCGCCAGGAACAGCAGCACACGGCATGGAACATGCGAGAGGCGCGTTCTTCTTGTCCGGCGCGTTAATCGGCGTGGTGGCGCAATCCTCCATCGCGGAGGCAGACGGAGTAGCCGCCATTGCCATCGTCTCGCAGAGCGGACCGAGCCGAACGAGCATCATCACCGCCAAGACGACGAGCGCCGCGGTGCGAACGAGTTGTGAAAACGGCCGTACCCGAAGCGACATGCCGGTGTCTTAGATCCATCGCCGATCGCGCACAACGTTTGGCAATCTCATGTGAGGTAGGACAGCGGACATCGGTCACGGCGATCGCGGCACGTCGAACTGAATGGGTTCCTCCCCCACCCCTTCGCGGCGGACGGCAGCGCTGCTCGAAAGGCTGCCGTTCGTTCACGACGCTCTAACGAGTGTCAGGTCATCGCGCTCTTTGGTTGCCGGACCAGTCCGACTCATTAGGAATGAGGCAGAGGCAGGGATTTCGAGTATCCTTGCTCGCAAGTTCGAAAATCTCGTCGCCACTAACAGGATGATGCCGGCCATGCGCCAACAACCCGACGAGGCGCTTGCCTCCGCCTTTGAAGCGCTGTTGTCAGACGATGAAAAGGATGAAAACGACATTCAGTCGTTCCTCGAAGAACATACCGAGTTTCTCGATACCGCCGCGTGGCTGCTGAATCATCGACTGCACATGAACTGTGTCATTGCGAAGTTTCCAATAGGCGGCCGGACCGCCGATTTCGCCTACCTTACCAAGTCGTCCGATCGCTGGATTCTTGTGCTTGTCGAGATCGAGCGTGCAAACAAGCCCCTCTTCACCTCCAGCAGCGAGCATGTCGGCTATTCCAGCGCCTTCAACGAAGCGCTGGCACAGACAGCGGTATGGCAAGACTATTGGGCGCAGCACCAAGCCGAAGTCCGCGAGGCGCTACGCCCGATTCTAGTGCCCCCTGTGATGGCATCCAACCGAATTGAGCTTAGACGCGTTCTCATCATCGGCCGCTCGGGCAAAAAGGATTTCAACCAGGCGCAGCGTGATCGCATCGCCGGTATGGAGGAAGGCGAAAAGATCAAGATTTTAACGTATGATTCGCTCCTGCGTAGCTACCGCAGTGGCTGGGGACACAAGAAATGCCTCCTTTCGACGCGCTCGACCGGCTATGCGATCAAGCGCCTCGACGCGCTGCCAGCGCTTCTGTTCGCCTATGTACTGCCGGAGCATCTGACGGTGCCCGCGTCGATTGAAGCAGAGCTTGTTGCCGAGGGCTATCAGATGGATGCGTGGCGCAACAATCACTTGCTACGATACAATGAGAAATGGGCTACAAAGCCGGCCGAGGACGAGGCGGGCGATGTGCATCCGGCCGTCCTGCGCGTGCTCGAAGCCGTCGATGCGAAAGCTCCATCTAAACCGGTGAAATGACGGTGAGCAGTCTTCGCTCTGTCGATCTCAGCCTTATCAACGAAATCTTCCGGGGCGGCGAGCGGGGCTATATCCTCGACTTCTCCAACCGCACGTTCAGCGACTTCTTCGTTCGCGAGCTCGACATCGATATCGATGCGCCCCAATACGCCGCAGACGGCATCTCCAAGGGCAAAAGGCTGCGCTGTTTCCTCGGGCAAGTCGACGATGGCACAGCCGCGCGAACGCTTCGGGTGTTATGGGAGCACCGCCAGGCCCTCCGCGGAACCGACACAGTCGATCCGATGCCCCGCGCCGCCAGCCAGACCGCGGCACTCATCGCGCGGCTTGAAGGGGCTGCTTCCCCTGCCCCCGTCAATGTCGTCGCTGCACCGATCCTCGAGCCCATCGACTTTGACCGTCTGCGGGACCGGCTCGTGGGCATCCGGGACACCGAACCGCATCAGCGCGGCTTTGCGTTCGAACGTTTCCTTACTGAGGTGTTCGACGCATTCCGGCTCAACCCCCGCGAGCCCTTCCGTCTTCTCGGCGAGCAGATTGACGGCAGCTTCGAGCATGGGGGTGAAATTTATCTTGTCGAAGCGAAATGGCTGAACCGCCGGATCGGGCAGGCGGAACTCCACACCTTCGAAGGCAAGATCGGCCAGAAGGCGGCGTGGGCACGGGGGCTGTTTATTAGCTTCGGCGGCTTCACCAAGGAAGGGCTCCACGCGTTTGGACGCGGCAAGCGGACGATCGCACTCGAAGGACGGGATCTGTACGAAGCACTGGAGCGGCGTATCGGGATTGACCAGGTGATCGCGGCCAAGGCGCGTCACGCCGCAGAGACAGGGGCCGTCTTCGTGCCGGTGGGAGAGCTCTTTCCATGACTGATGTTTGCCGGACGACCGACCTGTCTGCGATCGCGGCGTGGCTGCGCCCGACCGGCCGCCATATGCGGCTCGTCGGACTTATCGATAAAGCGGCAGCCGCAGCGACCATCCGCCAGGACCTTCTCGAGGCGGGGCGCTGTCTTGCCGAGATCGAGCGGCAGCAGGCGGCATGCGATGGCGGCAAGGAGGATATCAGCGAGCATGACGTGACGGTCGCCGGTGCTCTCTTCTCGCATGCAGTGGTGCTCTATGCGCGCGCTACCTTCTCGTCGTCGAAACAGCGAAAAGGCATTCTGGCCGACGACTATCTCACCTCGGAACTGCGTGACGCTCATCTAACCATCAAGACGCTTAGAAATAGCGACATCGCGCATTACGGGCGAGGTGAGCATCTCGCAGATGGCCCGTTGGTGCGATAAGCCGTGCTCTTCACGTTTTGGCGCGACGATGGGCGGGTGCGCGAGCAGATGAACGTAGTTTCGACCCGCGCGGCCTACAAGATCGGAGTCCAGCGTCAGTTGCGTGAGCTGATCCAGGCCCAGCTGGAGCACTTGGCCGTGTCGGAACAAGACATTCTCCGCGCTGTGCGGGACGCACTCGAATGCGCCGTGCGGTCGGACGTCCAACTCGGTCATGCCCTCCCCCGCTTCCCGTTCGATCCTTACGCATTCTGCGCTACAGCCGAGGCGGCCCTGCTGCTTGCGAAGGGGCTGCAACGTGGCGTCATCGACGAGCACAGCTATGCAGCCGACGTGCCGTCATCGTAGACGAGCACGTTACGATCATTCGGTTCGCTTCGTGATTCGGCGTCGGAGACAGTAACCGACCGGACGCTTTCGACCGGTGGTTATGTATATCGGTTAATCGGCTTCCCGGTTTGTCCGGTTACCTGCGTCCTTATTAAGAGCGGACGTACCTGCCCGGTGGGAGGAGACATATCCGTCGCCAGGGGACCGGGTATATATGTCCAGTCGCCACGCCTTGTCGCAGACGCATCGGTCGCTCATCTGGAACCTACGGAGACGAACGATGAGTGACAAGGTTGAAAGTGAAGACGGCGAAGCTGAACAGGCTCCCGCAAAGAAGCCGCCCCGCAGGGCGAGCTCGGCGACTGATAAATGGGGCGCCAAAGTGATCGCGCTTGGCTTCTGCATGCTCCCTTCCCTGCTATTGCGGGCACAGCGGCGCCTCGGGCTCAATCCGACGCAGCTCGCCGTGTTGATCCAGCTGGCAGACTTCTGGTGGGATGTGGGACGCAAGCCCTTCCCTAAGAAGGCTGATCTCGCATTGCGCCTGAACCTGAGCGAGCGTCAGGTCCAGCGCTATATCGAACAGCTCGAAAAGGCCGGGTTCGTGAGGCGGATCGAACGCCGTGCCTCGCACCGTGGCAAGATCTCCAACGAATATGACCTTCAGGGACTGGTCGATAAACTCGCGGAGATTGAGCCCGATTTTAGCGATGCTGCGGAGGAGGCTCGTGCGAAACGTGAAGCTGCGGCGCGCCCAGGCATGCGGCGCCGTCGCCCGGCACCGGCGTCTGCGGACGCGGAGGCCTGAGTGACGAAAGGTCTCAACAAGAAGGTGTTGTGCTTCATCGACGAGTCGGGGACGGCAGGAAGCGGGCCGTTCCAACTTGGCGCACTCTTCGTCCTGGCGCGTGATGCAGGACGCCTCGACAAGGCGTTCAGCGATCTACTTCCCCCTGACGCAAACGAGGTTCATGCCGTGCGGATGTCTAACGGCTATATACAGGGCCTCCTCGACCGATTACGCGCAGGTGCCGACCTTGATCGCGTGGTGATGATCAATCAGCAGTTTCAGGACCGGCAGGGAACGCCGCCAGTCGTGTATGCGCAGGCGGTAGTCGAAACGGTCAAGATCGGAATGAAGCGCTTTCGGAACGTGCTCGGTCGCGACAGCGTCGGCAACGTGGATGTCATCACCGACGTGAACCAGCACAATGACCATCCCGACTTCGATTCCGAGATGGACCGGGCTCGCAAGGACGATGGGCGGTTCCGCGGCGTCAACCGTGTGGTTCGCCTAGACTCCGGGGCGTCGCGGCTGCTTCAACTCGCCGATGTGGTGGCATATGCGCGGCGGTGGATCGTCGATGGCGAGATGAATGCGCAGGGACTACGTGAGAAGTACGGGATAGATCTGCTCTGATACGAAAAGAGCCGCCCCGAAGGGCGGCTCAGAAACGTGTCAGGAAGAATGGTGGCCGGCAACCAGGGTTTGCGACCCTGGGTAGCCACAGCGCTCATCCAACACGTGGCCGGAATAAGTCGCTTTGCAGGTCTCCCTGCAGGCTCCATGTACGGGCACGCCGTCACAGATACAAGTACCTACGGACACGCGCGTCCGGTACGGGGGAGCCGGCGATGACCTGTACCGAGTAGTTGTTAACGACCCGTACTAGAGAGGTCGCATCTGCGTTCCGCGCCGTCTGAAAGCGACTCATGCCATGGTGGCGATCCCACCGCCCGCCGCCTTCTGATCCCTCCGCATCGCGTCCGTCTTCAGAAGCAACGTTTGTAGCTTATCCTCGGGCTGACCAAGCGACACGATCGTGCAAAACATCGCCAGCGTGATGCTCAGACCGATGCAGAGGATCGGAAGCGCGTCTATGAGGGAGTCGGGGTCCGGACCTACGGTGTGGCCATCATAGGAACCATCGGAATTACGGTTCAGGTAGCGGTGTAGGCTATTGAGCGAGTTGTGCGCAGACCCGGCGCTTAGGTGTTTATAGGTCTCGTAATAGCCGTACAGTTCGCCACGCTTTGCAGCCTCCTGAACAGATACGTCGTCGGCCTTGTTAGTCTTCGACTTTAGCTCAGCGACTTGCTGACGAAGCTGCGCTTCAATTTCTGGGTTAGGATCGTATGCTCCGGATGCAAATTGCTCCAGATAATAGGAAGCACGCGCCTTCTGTGACTTTCGTTCGTCGTTAAGGAAGGCACGACTAGCAGCCGGGCCATCTTTATGGAGAAATCCAAGCCAAAATGCCGTCTCGTAGATGTTTCGGGTAAGCGTACCCCCTTCCTGTACCATTGCGCGCCGGTATAGAATTAGCGCACCTTGGAAGGCCGATAGAGCCCGAAAGGTCATCCTTATCGACAGCGCCACGGGATGTTGGCTCGATAGTCCCACGACCTCATTGTCGCGGCGGTAGAAGGCATCAAGCCCTGCCCTATTAAGTGCTTCCGCATGAGCGAACCATTCAGCGTGCGGGCGAACATACGCAGGCACTGCCTCTTCGATGTACGGCGAAAGAAAGCCTTGCTCACGAAAGGCGTCTATGAAGCCCTGCTCTGTGCAGCTGAGGCGATAGACCTCATCCCCCATTAATCTGCGCCCTCACCAGATATAAAATGCACCTCGAAGTCATGCCGCTGATTTCGATCGGGAAGCATGATTTCGAATCCTAGCATCCCAGCTTGTTCGCGAAGCTGATCCAGCCCGGTATAGCGCATCCCCACGAAGACCTTTGTTATTGCTGATGGCCTTATCAGCCAGCCGTACCCAGCATTACCATCTCCTTTTACTATTTTTTTCCAAGAGCTATCGATGGACTCGTTGCTATCACCCCAGTGATAGCGAAAAGATTCGCAGACCACGCGCACCTCTTCTTCATACGCCCAAGCGAGGCCTTTGGTTAGGAAAAGGCGCTGTAGACCTGCGTAGTTGTCGATTTGAAACCGATCCTCCCCGCTAGTGATCTGTCGAGCACGCATTGCCGATAGGCCCCGTGCTGGCGCAGGATCAGGGTTGGGTCGCTTCATGTAGATGACTGAACCAAACTGCGCAGGAATTAAAAATTGCTTACTCGTGAGGCCGGCCTCTTCGGCATCGATTTCGATTACAGCACCTCTGTGCTTGTCGGAATAGTGTGCCCACATGAGTGCATTGTCGTGCGCTCGGGTGAAGCTAGATACTGCGCACTTGCCCCAGGCCTCGTCCGCTTCGCTCGCCTGTCTTTCGCGAGTCATCAGCTCATCTCCGATGAGACTGTAGTATTCAAAGTCATAACCTGAGCGGGGTACTCGAGGCCGGTCGAAGGGGTCGTTGAAGTCTGCGGGATGCGTGAACATGATTCTACGTGTCTGTAGAATCAGGTCAAGCGTTCTAGCATCGACATACTTATAAATCCTCATAGACTCTTTATCTTCACCTTCCTCAATCGTCGCCGCGTGGGATGCCTGTGTGAACGAGATCAATTCTTAGACTGGGTGCATTGGGTTCGAAAGGGCGTAGTGTACTATGGTGATGGAGGATTTTCTGAGACATTTATCTGCCTCGACCGATCGCACGATTTGTGGCGCTGTTCCGGTGCGTTTTGGGTATGCCTTTTGCAGACCTCTCAATAGCTGGTATTTTAATCGCCTCCTGACGGCGTAAAAAGGACTGGACTAATAAGCACCACATATAGCAGACTACAGGATGTTCATCCGAGCCTT
>Ga0308164_10003813_pt1 | contig 13244 bp, 12 predicted proteins | sample PhyTR2_FD_201031 | JGI IMG/M metagenome (GOLD analysis project Ga0308164, IMG submission 201031) | Phyllosphere microbial communities from UC Gill Tract Community Farm, Albany, California, United States - DLSLT.R2 | ecosystem: Host-associated > Plants > Phyllosphere > Unclassified | place: USA... | reverse complement strand
CTGTCCGGCAATTCTGTATTGATCTCTATCCTAAATACCTGACCTGGCGCTATAAAAAACATCGTACCTTCATCAAAATCATAGTTCTGCTGACCGTACCTGAACTTGCCATCTATATTTTTCTTTAACGCGACCAGGAAAAAATCGAAAACCCAGTTAACATTATTGGTTTCTGCAGAATGTATAATTGATCGATAGTCAATAAGACTGATAAGCGGGTGTAAAGGTTTAGACAACCCTCTTGACCGATGATATTCACTTACCGTTTTAATCCTTTTTACCTCGTTATTACTCATATTATGGTATAGCTAATCGATACAATTTAGTGTTTTTATCAATAGTAAGTATCCTTGTTGATCAAAGCCAGATTGCTGAAGGCTTAAACATTTATATATACACTTTGAATATCCTTAATAAGGTCCGGTCCTGTAGGTTGCCAGCCCAGTACTCGCTGCGTTTCATCGCTCGAGGCTTGTACATCGATGGCGGCGAAATGAGCAAAAGATCCAAAATGGGCGGCAGCTTCCTCTTTACTTTTTGCAACAACAGGTATGTTTAGTCCTTCACCAATAGCTGTAGCAATATCTTTAAAAAATACGCCTTGTTCAGCCGCGGCATGGTAACGTGTGCCGCCTGGAGCAGCCTTTTCTAAAGCTAACAGGTATAATTTGGCGGCATCCTGTAGGTGCACAGCCGGCCAGTAATTCAATACTTCATCCTGATAGACAGATACGCCCTTTTCTTTTGCAATACCAATTAGTCGGGAGATAAAACCATGATCGCCCACACCATGTACCGTAGGTGAAAGTCTCACTGCCGATATTCTTACGCCGCGAGCGGCTACGGTATCAACAGCCTGTTCCGTTGCAATTCGTGGGAGTGGCCCAGGTGACGGAGCATCACTTTCGTAGGCAACCCTACCCCGGGGCAACAGACCTAAAGCGGAGGTAACAATAATAGGCCGCTGATCACCGGCATAAAGTTCGCCCAAGGCTTCAATAATACGGCGGTCATTCTCGCAACTTTCTTTAAATACGGTAAAATCGTCATGATTAAAGGCTGTGTGAATAACCGAATCGGCCAACGCAGCGCCTTTACATATGCTTTCTATATCATACAAATTACCGAAATGTGCATCAGCTCCGATCGAGCGGAGTGATTCAGCCCCTTCTTCATTGCGGACGAGCCCTAGTGGTTCATGACCTGCCTGCAGTAATTCTTCAACGATAGCTGAGCCAATAAAACCCGTAGCTCCTGTAACAAATACTTTCATAGTGATTATTTTTCGTTTCAACCTTGCAAGCCTTTAAAAACCTGCGTTTATTTGAACACAAATTTCACGCTTGTTTAATCCGTAAGTGTAGTTTAATCCTTGAATGTTGTAGCCAGTACCGTTATTTTCAATCCACGACACCACAGTGCCCGATCATTTTTGTAATAACACTTATTAATCAAGTGATTTTAGAAATGATTCCTTCAGCCCGAAATTAGGACTATAATCAAGAACCTGAATTTTTGATCATTTAATTTTTTATTATGAAAAAGAAAATCTTGTTTGTGGTCGGTATTGGCAGGTTTTGATACTGGCCCCTTTTCTAGCTTTACCCACATTAGGCTGCTATAATACAAAAACCTATCTTAGTAGGGTATTAAGATGAATAAGAAAACCAAAGATATTCCTGTTAACACTTTGCCCTCTGGAATCAGAGAAGGAATAGTAATTGCGAGAACAAGTACTGACGGACTACCAAATTTTAAAGAAGTAGAAAGGTCACACCGGGATAACGGGCATGTATTTATATTACAGCAAAACGGAACTACACATATTGAAATTGATTTCAGGGATCATTTGATAACGGCATCATCCATAATTTACATACATCCTGATCAGATACATCGTGTAATAGGGTTTGATAACTCTACGATCACCAGCTGGATAATTACCAGCGAAAATCTAAACCGCGAGAACCTAATGCTACTGGAAAGCCTCGCACCTCTGGATGCGCTAACATTATCAGCAGAGACATTTTCCATCATCTCAGAAACTGCTGCGCTCTGCATAAAATTTACTGAAAGAATCGATGAAAAATTATATGATACCATCATAAAAGAAGGTTGTAATACATTGGTTTCATTAGTGGCGTCGCAGTATCTGGCTAAAGCAAAAAATACTGATAACTATTCACGTTCCGAGGTCATCAGCAAATCATTCAAGTTATCGCTGGAACGTGATTTTAAGATCATAAAAAGTCCTACAGCTTATGCGCAGTCCCTGAATATATCTACCCCTTATTTAAACGAATGTGTGAAAAATGCAACCGGATATTCCGTCTCCGATCATATACAAAAACGCGTTATTTTAGAAGCCAAACGCCTCCTTTATTACTCCAATAAATCTGTAAAAGAGATTGCTGCCGATCTGGGTTATGACGACTATTCGTACTTCACACGACTGTTTGCTAAAGTTACGGGTGTAACACCATTAAACTTCCGGTCCAAAAACTTCGATTAGTCCTATAGTTACAGCTTATCGCCATTGTTCGGGCTCTGAACTTGGTCTTCCTTTGTATCCATCAAAAAGAAACTAAAATGGAAAACCCGAAAGCAGTAGATCTACTTCAAAATAAGCAAATAGCAATTGTTGGCGGCGGGCCAGGTGGCCTAACATTGGCCAGGCTATTACAGCTTAAAGGGGCAAACGTTAAAGTTTACGAACGCGACTTTGGCAAAGCGGCACGTGTGCAGGGAGCAATAGTTGATTTGCATTTTGACTCAGGCCTGAAGGTAATCGAAGCTGCTGGACTGATGGATGCGTTTAAAGACAGTTATATGCCCGGGGCAGATAAATACCGCCTTGTTGATCAGGATGCAAATATCCTTATAGATGAACATCTTCAAGAATCCGAAATCGGTTTTGGTAGCCCACATTTTAGACCAGAGATTGACAGAGGTGGGCTAAGGGACCTTTTAATAGCAGCCCTTTTGCCTGATACCATTGTATGGGATAGTCAGTTTGTAAGCATGATACAGGTAAAAAATACCTGGGAACTCGAATTTAAAAATGGAACCAGGGCAACCGCAGATATTGTGATTGGCGCAGAAGGATACAGGTCAAAAATCCGTCCCTATGTAACAGATATTACAATGCGGTATTCAGGTGCAACCATTATACAAGGTGAGATAGATGACCCCGAAAAATCTTGTAATGAAATTTATAAGATGGTAGATAATGCTAATCTCATGGTTATGGGCACCGGAAAAACTATAGCTGTGCAACCAAGGGGTGACGGTGGACTTACATTTTATGCGGCATCTCTTTACCCTGAAAATTGGATCAGAACAAGCGGTATAGATTTTAATGATGCTGAAGCTGTGCATGCTTATTTAACTAGGTATTATGAAGATTGGAACCCACTATTTTTCACACTGTTTAAGGCTTGCAACCATTTTTCTCCACGTCCGTTGAACTATTTCCCTTTAGACCAGAAATGGCCAGCAAAAGAAAACCTCACGTTGATTGGAGACGCAGCACATTTAATGCCTCCATCAGGCGAAGGAGTTAATACAGCTATGCTGGATGCTTTGGATTTATGTGAGTGCCTGAGTAGTGGCGAATATCAAAATACACAAACAGCAATTGCCGCCTATGAAAGACTTATGCTTTCAAGAGCCGCTTTACTGGGACAAGAGGCACTCGATGGCATACAAGATTTTGCCTGCCCTTCAGATGAATCGGTGAAAAAACTTATGCAACTGTTTAGCCAAAATACAATTTCGGATCTATAATTATTCTGTTATGGCTCCACGTCACTTGTACTAAAGGCAGGATTAAAAAATTAACACAACTAGAATAATTGGCGCTGAAAATCAAATTCCAGCGCCGATTGTTTTTGAATATTTTCGTTAGTTGTTATTATTTTGAAAGTGCCTTTTTAGATGCTTCAATGATTACTGCAGCAACCTCTTTCGGGTTGGTGATATACACCACATGGCTGGCTTTGATTTCTGTTACTACTGATTTCCCTCTTTTATAACCGTTACGCTCTATATCTGGCTGAATACTTTTATCTTCTGTGGATACGATACCCCAGCTAGGTTTAGTTTTCCAGGCAGCAACACTTACTGGTGTACTGAAAGCCTTAAAGCTTATTGGGCCCTGAGAATCGTACATGAAATCAGAGTCTGCTTTGCTTAGACCGCCAGCAAAACCAATGTGAAATTTCTCTTTGTTATAAAAAAAGTAACCATTTTCATCCGGTGCACCAACTCCGTTTTCGGGTGCAGGAGTCATGGTTTTTGCCAGGTCAATAGCAGACTCCCCTACTTCCGGCATAAAAGCAGCTACATACACCAAGCCTTCAACTTTTGGATTTGCACCTGCCTGTGTAATTACAATACCACCATAAGAATGGCCTACTAAAATAACAGGACCATCCTGTTTGGCCATAACCAGATTGGCAGCAGCCACATCATCTTCTAAAGAGGTGAGAGGATTTTGCACAATTGACACATGGTAGCCTTTTCCAACCAGCACATCGTAAACTCCGCGCCATCCAGATCCATCAGCAAAAGCCCCATGCACAATCACGATGTTTTTAATAAATGTTGCCTGCTTTTGTGCAGTTGCGTTATCAGCAAAAATTATCATTGTACTGAAAAGTACTGCTGCGCTTACCAGAAAGCGACTTAATTGGGTTTTTAAAGTTTTCATATATTTTATATTTGACTCAGCCTATCCAATCCCCATACCACAATTTAACAATCTAATTATCAGATTATTAACAACGAAAACCAATTTTCACGCCCGTTACATTTCGCGATCTGGCAAAATAAATGCGATCTATCGCTATTACCAGGTATTTCTTTTCTACCACTGCAAAATCTACCGAATACATGCGTTGCCTTAATTGTTTTCGTATTCCGGCTGTCGCTAATCGTTTGTCAATTAGCGAAATACCAATGTGCAAGAACCAAAGTGCACACCTGTAAACTACTGTAAAACAACAGTTTAATAGATGGCATTGATCTTGGATACCGACAGCAATACACTCACATATTTAACATCATGGAAAATCAACAAAGTTATTGCTCGCGCAGGGAATTTTTAGCTGCTGCAGGGATACTTACCGCAGGAATAGTACTCTTGCCAAGGAACCTTTTCGCAAGACAAACAAGCCCGGTTACCACCATTATCGAAGAAGCCAGCCGATCTGCTGTTACTATTCAAAAACTTAGGGGCAACATCAGTGTAATCGAAGGTTCGGGTGGAAACATCACAGTTTTCACAGGTAACGAGGGGAAATTACTGGTTGATGCAGGGATCAACGTGTCTGAGAAAAAAATCAAAGCCGCCCTTCAACAAATCAGCAGTAGTCCCGTTAAATTTTTAGTAAACTCTCACTGGCATTTTGACCACACCAGCGGGAACGAATGGGTGAATAAAGCAGGGGCAACAATTTTAGCACATGAAAACACTAAAAAGCACCTGACTGAAACAGTTAGGGTCGAGGATTGGAATTATACCTTTCCGCCCGCGCCAAAAGCCGCCATACCAACAACTATCTTTAAAGAAGATTATGTTGTAAAGTTTAATGGCGAAAGCATTCAGCTAAAGAAGTATAGCAATGCACATACAGATAGTGACATTTCCATTTATTTTCCGCATGCAGACGTACTTCATGTTGCAGACACCTGGTGGAACGGCCATTATCCTTTCATAGATTACAGTACCGGCGGGACGGTAAAGGGTATGCTTAAGGCGGCGATCGAGAATGTTGATAGAGTTACCGATCACACTATAATTGTGCCTGGTCATGGGCCGGTTGGAAACAAAACACAATTGATAGCATATAGGGACATGCTTCTGGATGTAACCAGAAAAATTGCCACACGTAAGAAAGCGGGTGCTACAATGGCAGAGGTTGTTGCAAGTAAGCCAACCAGAGCATATGATGCCAAATGGGGAACATTCGTAATTAAAGGTGATTTTTTCAGCAATATCATATACCGGGGCGTATAGATTAGAATAAGCCCAGTCTGCAATGGCTGGTGCTTGTTACTTTATTAGAAACTTCCTTTGAGATACCCCTTATACAAGTTTTCCAAACCTTACCTCTGCAGATGTCATCTTGCGACACGTTACTGCCGATGATGCTCAGGAGATCATGAAATCTCTTTTGTCAAGGGAAGCGGCTTCCCAAAGACCGTCGCTGCTTTTTTGTACCCACAATTTGTTTCATGGTACCAGGTGCCGATATCGTGCATACAATCTGTTTACCATTTACAATTATGAATACATAAAGGTTTATTGTGCCCGACACTAATTTGTTCTCCATTTTTGCCATAAGATTTGAGTTTTTTTTGTTTAAGCAAATGTACGTCAATATGTTACAATTACACCTCTCCCCGAGACTCGCTGCCTAACTCTTCCCACACTTTCCTATTATTTCACGTAAATGCCTAAAGTTTTCTTTGCTTCCTACATCAGATTGCCGTGACTGCAGTATAATCTTGTCAGTATTTTAGAAGCATCTTTGTTCGTAGTTTGCTTTACCATACTTCGCCCATATCTCGCAGTAGTACCGCTATGACTCCACTAAATTAGCTGAATACAGTGGAGTCATAGCGGGAATACTGCGCATGAAGTGTAGAATTGCCTACAACAAACTACGACTAAGCTACGACCAGCCTACGACCGTGTCTTATACTTCATCTGCTTTACAGGTGGATTTTATATTAGTGATTCAGCTACTCCCTCCCGGTTTACTTTAGTTTTATAAAAAAAATCAAAAAAGCGCCGTATCCCACCCCTAGAAGCTTTATTATGTGTAAAGTGTACACCAAGCAATACGGTATTCCGTTCACCTGTGCAGAACAACATACAATTTGGAGTTTAACCCGCCGAATAGTATAAATCTCGCATATCTGGGGCAAATAATCGACTTTCAATTGCAAAAAGATCATGCAAATGCCCTGATTGATGTTATTTTGAAAATGCAGCAGGTTAAATTGGTGTTAGAACCAGATCATTTTTATTCGACCTGAGGCATACGATATTTTCTTCAATCCAGATCTTTGATTCTCATATCTTTTCCTGAATATATTCCATAATGCTACATTTCCCCGTTGTCGGCAAAATTAATTATTACAGGTGTTAAAATTCATAACCAAATCCCGCTAAGACGACACAAATACTAGCACCCCACCAGGTTGTACATTAACATCACCGATATATCGTTTTTTTAAAATCAAGGTTAATAAACCATATACGCTCATAAATAGGTGATTATTGGCATGAAGATTGCCATGACACAAATATGATACACAAATTAGGCATCTAAAAAAAAATATTATTAATGCAATAATTTCTATCAGTTTTTCAATTATTATTCTGATTTTCGCAGTGGCGATTAATCTTGAACGATAACTACGATCACAGGGGTTTGTAACCGGGAGAGCGCTTTAAACATATTAGAAAAAGAACACATTTCATCAATTATTATATTTCCCGCAATGATTAAAAGGATCGAAAAAAAAAAGGGCGGTGGAACCGTCAACTTTAAAAACAAGCTAGCCTTGGGGCTCATCGTAGCCGCCGCTTTCTCCGCTTGTAAAAGTCGTAATGTATTTCAAACTGCAGGCAAGGGTGGGCTAACCGCTCCTCCGGGCATGGTTTACATTCCATCAGGTACCATCAACTATACCAATTCAATGGACAGTGCCGGTGTACCTAAAATGTACAGCGTGAGCGCATTCTACATGGACAAAACAGAGGTAACCAATGAACAATACAACAAGTTTATCAACTGGGTTGCCGATTCCGTAGCAATTACCGACTACCTAAAAGATGAGCAGTACTTCCTGAAAGAGAAAGGCGTTTCTACACGTACTTCAAAAAACACTGCTACAGCAATTGCAACACCCACAACTCTTTCTTCTCCCGCTAAAAGGATAAACTGGAGCAAAGTTAATCCTGATGCACCATTATGGAAAAGCAATAAAGGAGATATCCAGTCTAAGGTAGCACCGATGTTAACTGAGCGTGGCGGACAAAAGATTTTAGATCCGGAAAAAGTTAAATACAGATTTGGTTACACTAAACATGGCGGACCAATGGATAACAAGTACGTTATTGATACTGTATCTATAATGCCAGAAGCGGATGTATGGTCTAAAGATTTTCCAAATGCACAAATGGCTATCTATGATGGTAACTATTTAAATCATAAAGCGTTTAAACAGAACCCTGTTGTAGGTGTTAACTGGAAACAAGCCAGGGCATATACAGACTGGAAGGGAAAAGAAATGTCTGCAGAGGCGAATAAAAATCCTTATCTGAGAGGCTTCAACCTGGTTTATACACTGCCTACTGAAGCACAATGGCAGCGTTCAGCTTCGGGATCAGACAACTACCTGGACACCGCAGCTATGAAACTGACCAAAACTGATAAAAAAACAAAAAAAGAATTACTGGCGATTAACTACAAACAAGGTGAAGGTTCTTATTCAAAGGATGGATCTACGTTTACGGTACCGGTTACATCTTATCAACCAAACGGTTTTGGATTATACAACATGTTAGGAAACGTTGCTGAATGGACACTTGATGCATACAGCCCATCGTCGTATTCATTTATTAATGACCTGAACCCGGTATTGCTGTTTGATGCATCAAGCTCTGATAGTGAAGCACTAACCCGCAAGGTAGTTAGAGGTGGTTCATGGAAAGACCCGGGTACTGCATTGAATCCTGATACACGTAACTACGAACCTCAATATACAGGTCACTCTTATGTTGGTTTCCGATGTGCCATGGCTGCAATGGAATTGAGTAGCAGTCAGCTTAGATCAAAATAATCATACAGCAGTATAGTCATCATCATTCAAAAAATAATTTTATGAAAAATTCTCCTCTACTATATTTTATAGTTCTGCTGACTGCCTTTTGCACTACTGCAAATGCACAGGTAGATTCAGTACCGCCGGGATATGCTGTTTCTGACAGTATACCAACAACAGATGGTTACAACCATTCTACAGTATTTGAAAACGCCAAGCCTTTTCCGATGCCTGTGATCAAACAATCTAACATTCGTTTCTACAAACGTGTATACCGGGATATCGATCTGACGGATCCAAAAAATGCAATTTTCGCTACGCCGGGAGCTACTTTGATAGAAGCAATGATGAAAGACATTGCAGCTGGCAAACTGACAGTTTATGATGCTACGGACGATTCTTTCAAGAAAAAAATGAGCGCAAAAGAGGGAGCTGCCCGTTTCACAGATAGTGTTATGGTTCCTAAATTTGATACTGAAGGAAATCAGATAGGTGGCGTAATGGCTCTAAATGAATTCAACCCTGAAAAGATTACCAAATTCAGGATCAAAGAAGACATTTTCCTTGACAAACAAAAAGGTAAACTGGAAACACGCATCATAGGTATTGCCCCTTTAATGAGCATTACATCTAACGCCGATTTAGCAGCAACTGTTGGATCTACTCCAGCTTTCTGGTTATACTATCCTCAGGTAAGATATACACTGGCTAAAATGGACATCTCTGATCCGGAGCGCAACCTGTTCGACTTGAGCATGGATGATATCTTTTTGCAACGCAAATTTGCCAGCAAGATCATTCGTGAAGGTAACAACCCAAGCATTCAGGATAGCGTTGGCTCGATCACTGCTGAAGAAAAACTAAAGAAAATAAGTACCGATTACTATAAAACACCTAAAGGTGTAAAAGAAAGCGAACTGGTACAGCCGGAAGATTTGCTGAAAACAGAAAAAAAGAAAAAAGCTCCAAAGGCCAAAAAAGCTTCAGCTACTAAAAAAGTAGTTGTAAAAACTGAAGAAAAAACAAAGACCGATACTAACTAATCAGGAGGAAATACCCTATGAAATTATTGAAAAAAGCTACTCTCATTGCCAGTGTCGTGCTGGGAAGTTCGTTTACTAGCAATGCCCAGATGTTAAAAGAATACTCTGCTTTCCACAGGTCTGTGGGTATCAGTCTTGGCGCTATGGGTGTAGGGGTAGAAGGAAGTTATCCAATTGGCCAGACCTTCAATGTCAGGGCTGGAGTAAATTATTTCCCTAGTGTAAAAGTTAAAACACCTGGTACAAATGACAATGCCAACAAATATAAATTTGACCGTAGTAATGCCAATTTAATGTTGGACTGGCAGCCTTTATTTGGCAGCGAGAGCAATTTTGCCAGCAAATGGTTTGTAACGGTAGGTGCAGGATATATTTTCACCAACGAACTGACTGCCTACAGAAGAACTTTCCGTGAAGGTAACAGTCCGGTTTACAGAATTAAATTTAGTCAGGCACCTTATGTAGGTACAGGATTAGGTAACCTTGTATTGGGTGAACGCATAGGTCTATCATTGAACCTGGGTTATTACTTCCAGTATAAAGGAGACCAGGTAACCGGTTATTTACCTGGGGTGAATCTACCAGATACAGACAAGTTTCCGCAAGCGGTATTAAAAGGCCTGGATGCCCATGCCACTATCAGTTACAATTTTTAAAACTAATCACAACCCAACCCCTCTCACATAAAACTTATCACGATGACTAAAAAACGACCTACTAATTTACTGCACGTTGCCATTTCCTGGGGTGCAAGTATCGTAATTATTGGTGCCTTATTCAAAATTCTTCACCTTGGTGGAGTTTGGGGAAATTACATGATAGGCATAGGCCTTGGTGTAGAAGCTTTCCTGTTTTTTATCACTGGTTTTGTACCACCGGCAGAAGAACCTGCATGGGAACGCGTTTATCCTGAACTGGCAGATGATTACAACGGCCCGGTAGCTGAAAAACGCACAGTAGCTGTTGCTGCTGCACCTCCGGTTACTGCTGCACTAGACCAATTATTGAGCACTAAAATCGGACCTGAGTTAATTTCCAGTCTAAGTACTGGTTTAAGTACCTTTGGTGAAAAAGTAAAAGCTATAGGTACAATTTCTGATATCTCTGAAAGCACAAACCAACTGAGCGATAAAATGAAACTGGCAAGCACCAGCTATGACAAATTATCGGTAACGTTTGAAAAAGCCTCTGCTGGTTTTGCTGAACTTTCTGAAAGTGCTTCTGGCAGCAAAGCTTACCATGAGCAGGTGAATAACCTTGCAAAAAACCTTGGATCTTTAAACGCTGTTTACGAACTGGAACTACAGGATTCGAGTGCACATTTGAAAGCAATGAACCAATTCTATTCTAGTTTATCACTGACAATGCAAAATTTCTCTGGATCGATAGAAGACTCTCAGAAATTTAAAGAAGAAGTAGGCAAACTAAGTAAAAATCTATCTTCATTAAATGCAGTATATGGAAATATGCTAGTTGCCATGAACCAGCCAAAAGTTTAATATCCTCACACACTTATTATTTAACGTTCACAATGGCAGCTGGAAAAGAAACGACGCGGCAGAAGATGATCAATATCATGTACTTGGTATTGCTCGCTATGCTTGCCCTTAATGTATCGGATAGCATATTGGATGCTTTCCGTAATATCACAAATAGTCTTGATGTTTCAAGAACCAATGTAAGCACATCAGTAGACCAGATGTTTACATCTTTTGAAAACACCAAGTTAAAAGAAGAGCCAGGACGTGCAAAGCCGCTTTATGATAAAGCTAAACAGGCCCGCGCACTGTCAGACGAACTGGAAAACTATATCATTTCCCTAAAAAAGGAACTGGAAACACGGGGTGGCGGATACAGTGCCGAAACCGGGGATCTTGTTGAACGTGGTAACCTGGACATCGCCCAGGGACTGATGATCAATGATAAAAAAGGTGAAGAGCTGCAGGCACGTATCAATGCAACTCATGATAAATTAGTTGCCTTACTGGATGACAGCAACAACAAAAACGTTTCTTTTACGCTTGCGGCAAAAGATGCGGAAAAGTCTGCCAACGGTAAGACAAAATGGGTAGACATTAATTTTGGTGAAGGTACTCCCCTAACCGCTTCAATGGCAATCCTGACTAAAGTACAAACAGACTTAAAGAATGCAGAATCGGATGTGATCAAACGCATCCTTGGTAAAATGGACCAGGCGGTAGTAAACCTTGACCAGTTTGCCGCTGTAGCAGTTGCACCAACATCTTACCTGATTCAGGGACAACCTTACAGTGCGCAGGTATTTTTAACTGCATATGATTCTAAATCAAGCCCTAACATTACAGTTGGCGGCCAGTCATTAAGTGTTAAGGATGGTAAAGGAACTTACACCGTAAATACCAGTAAAGAAGGGGTATTTACCTGGGTAGGTTCAGTTAGTGTTAAACAGACCGATGGAACTGTTAAACAATACCGTACCCCTGAACAGAAATATCAGGTATCCCGCCCTTCAGCGGTAGTATCGCCAGATAAGATGAATGTGTTCTACATTGGCGTAGTCAATCCAGTTTCTCTATCAGCCCCTGGTATTGCGTCTGATAAACTACGCGTATCTATGGACGGCGGAAGTATTTCTGGAGGAAACGGAAAATACAATGTTAAGGTAGGTTCTATCGGAACGGTGAAAATCAATATTTCTGCTGAGGTGGCTCCCGGAAAAACTGCAAACGTTGGAACCTCAATATTCAGGGTAAAACGTATTCCAGATCCTTCTGCTAAATTCTCAGGTAAAAACGGTGGTGCTGTTAGTACAGTAGCACTTAAATCTCAGGACAGGATTTTTGCACAGCTTGAAAACTTCGACTTTGATGCCAAATTTACTATTACCCGTTTCAGTTTAATCATTGTTAAACCGAGAATGGATCCAATATTGCTTTCTACCAGTGGAAACGCGCTTAGCGGACCAATGCGTACAGCAATGGGATCTATTACGCCTGGTACCAAGGTAATTTTTGACAACATTATTGCGACAGGTCCTGACGGCGTTCCCAGACAACTGAACCCGGTAGTAATTTCTGCCAATTAAATCTTTACTCGTATAATAACGGAGCCTGTAATCATATCATGATACAGGCTCTTTTTTTTTTGCAACTGGTCGCGATTAATAAAATTTACACCTCTATTTCCCGGTTGGTTTGGGTATAGATTTTCTTGCCGCAATTGTTGCACTTGTACCTTTTGACATCCCTCCAGAAAAGGATGTATTTAAAAATAAAGTTTCTGGGAACCCTTTTATCCAGACGACCGACCTCGCATACAGGACATTTCTTGTAATCTTTGTCGGGGTTAATCCACTTGTTTTGAGATTGCGATATCATTATAGAT
>Ga0308164_10003811_pt1 | contig 13251 bp, 15 predicted proteins | sample PhyTR2_FD_201031 | JGI IMG/M metagenome (GOLD analysis project Ga0308164, IMG submission 201031) | Phyllosphere microbial communities from UC Gill Tract Community Farm, Albany, California, United States - DLSLT.R2 | ecosystem: Host-associated > Plants > Phyllosphere > Unclassified | place: USA... | reverse complement strand
GGTACTTAGCTTGAGCCGCGAACCAAGCCCAGATCACTCCGCCCGCCCGACCTCCTCAACACTCCCCGCAAAAGCCTCGAAGTCCTTGGCCTCGCTGAAGTCCCGATACACACTCGCAAACCGAATATACGCCACGGAATCGAGCCCCTTGAGCCCGTCCATCACCATCTCGCCGATCCGCTTCGACGTGACGTCGTTCTCGCCCAGCGTCTCCAGCCGCCGCTGGATCCCGCTCACCAGCTTCTCGATCCGCCCAGCCTCGATCGCCCGCTTCCGCGTCGCGATCGACAACGACCGCAGCAGCTTTTCCCGATCGAACGGCTCCCTGCGCCCCTCGCTCTTCAACACGAACAGCTCGCGCAACTGGATCCGCTCGAACGTCGTGAAACGCGCGGCGCAGCCTTCGCACTGGCGTCGGCGTCGGATCGCCGCCCCGTCTTCGGTGGGGCGGCTGTCCTTTACCTGGCTGTCTTCATGTCCGCAGAAGGGGCAGCGCATTCAGGCCTTCTTCTTGCCCTTGTAGTAGGCGTAACCCGCGCCCGCGAGTGCACCGAAGATCGGGCCGATCACCGGCACCGGGATCGCCACGACCGCGCCGAGTGCGCTCCACTTGGCCATGCTCTTGCCGAGGCCGGGGGTCGCCTTGATATCGTTCTGGACGTCGTCGAACTTCGACATGCTGCTTATCCTTGATAGATCGGGAAGCGCGCGCACAACGCCCGCACGCGGGTCCGAACGTCCGCCTCGACTTCCGGGTCCCCGTGTTCGCCCTTTTTCGCGAGGCCGTCCAGCACGTCGGCGACCATGTTGCCGATCTCGCGGAACTCGGCCGGGCCGAACCCACGCGTCGTACCCGCGGGCGAGCCGACGCGGATGCCGCTGGTCTTGACCGGTGGCAGTGGATCGTTGGGGATGCCGTTCTTGTTGCAGGTGATCCCCGCGCGCTCCAGCGCCTCGTCTGCATCGCGGCCGGTGATGCCGAGTGGCGTGAGGTCGATCAGCGCCAGATGCGTATCGGTGCCACCCGAAACGACGTCTGAACCGCGCTCCTTGAGCGTCGCCGCGAGCACCTTCGCGTTCTCGACGACAGCCGCGATGTAGCTTTTGAAGTCAGGCTGCAGCGCCTCGCCGAACGCGACCGCCTTCGCCGCGATCACGTGCATCAGCGGCCCGCCCTGGAGCCCCGGGAACACCGCCGAGTTGATCTTCTTCGCGATCGCCTCGTCGTTGGTCATGATCATGCCACCGCGCGGGCCCCGCAGAGTCTTGTGCGTGGTGGTCGTCACGACATGCGCATGACCGAACGGCGTCGGGTGCAGGCCCGCTGCGACGATCCCCGCGAAATGCGCCATGTCGACCATGAAATACGCGCCGACCTTGTCCGCGATCACCCGGAAGCGCGCGAAGTCGATCGTCCGCGGATAGGCCGAACCGCCCGCGATGATCAGTTTCGGCTGATGCTCGACCGCCAGCGCCTCGACCTGGTCATAGTCGATCAGGTGCGTGGTCGCATCGACGCCGTACTGGACTGCGTTGAACCACTTGCCCGACATCGCCGGCTTCGCGCCATGCGTCAGGTGACCGCCCGCATCGAGGCTCATGCCGAGGATAGTGTCGCCCGGCTTGACCAGCGCCAGCATCACCGCGCCGTTCGCCTGCGCGCCCGAATGCGGCTGAACGTTGACGAACCCGCAGCCGAAAATCTGCTTGGCGCGCTCGATCGCCAGCGTCTCGACCGTGTCCGATGGCGCGCAGCCCTGGTAATAGCGCTTGCCCGGATAGCCTTCCGCGTATTTGTTCGTGAACACCGAACCCTGCGCCTCGAGCACCGCCTTCGAGACGATGTTCTCGGACGCGATCAGCTCGATCTGCGTCTGCTCCCGTTCGAGTTCGGCGGCCACGCCGGCGAATACGGCAGCGTCCGCATCGGCGAGGCCGCGCGTGAAAAAGCCGTCGGGCTGGACGTCGTGGAGTTCGCGGGGCTGAGTGCTCATGCGGGGACCTTTAACTTGTCGACACGGAGTTGATGACGGCCGCCGGCGAATTCGGCAGACAGGAAGGCTTCGACGCACGCCTTCGCCATTTCTTCGCCGATCAGGCGTGCGCCCATCGCGATGGCGTTGGCGTCGTTATGGATGCGCGCAAGGCTCGCCGACAGCGGTTCGGAGACGAGTGCGCAGCGGCAGGCGGGATTGCGGTTGGCGGCAATCGAAATGCCGATCCCGGAGCCGCACAGCGCGATGCCGCGCTCGGCGCTACCATCGGCGATCGCTGACGCAAGCTTGAACCCATAGTCAGGATAATCGACGCTGGCGGTACCCTCGGGCCCGAGATCGAGCACGTCATGCCCCGCCTCGCGCAGCCACGTAGCAAGCACCGCTTTCAACGAAACGGCGGCGTGATCGGACGCGATGGCGATGCGCACCTGGCGTATTCCTGTGACGGGAGATCGGGTGCCCAGCCCCCTACCCCCCCGAGCCGGAATTTGCCACACCTGTTCGCGGGCGCTTTCGTCAGGATGACGCGTTAAGGTCGGGAATGACGTCGAACGAGACCGTGAAGGAGACATTCATGAAGGCCCTCACCCTGCTTGCCGCCGCCGCGCTGACCGCGTGTTCCGGCCCGGCCCCCGAGACCAGCAACGACGGCAACATGACCTCCGCCGGATCGGTCGAACGCAAGGTCACCGCTCCCAAGCCTCAACCGGCGCCCGACTACACCGGTCGCTGGATCGGCGTCGAAGGCATGGTCCTCGACGTCGCCCCGACCGCCACCGTCGGTCACTACACACTGACCATGCAGTGGGACCTCGACAACAAGGGCAAGTTCGACGGCATCGCGACCGACGACACGATAGCGTTCGATCGCGGTGGCGTCCGAGAAACCCTGCGCCCGACCAACGGCGACGCGACCGGGCTCAAATACCTTTTCGGCAAAACCGACTGCCTCACCGTAAAGCCCGGCGAAGGCTATTGCCGCGACGGACTTAGCCGCTAGGTTCCCGCCCGTGACTATCGCACATGCCAACGCCGACGCCGCCCGCGCGCACCTTTCCCAAGTGCTCCTGCGCACCGGGCAAGAGGACCGCGACGCGTTTCGCGAACTCTATACGCTGACCAGCGCGAAGCTTTTCGGGATCACCCACCGTATCTGTGGCAACGCCCAAGCCGCGGAGGATGTGCTGCACGAGGTCTATCTCACGATCTGGAAACGCGCCGGTGCCTGGGAACCCGGCCGCGCGAGCCCGATAACCTGGTTGGCGACGATCGCGCGCAACCGCGCCATCGACTGGCAGCGCGCGCAGGGTGTCCGCCGCACGAGCCCACTCGATGATGCACCCGACGTCGCCGATCCCGGCGAGGGTGCCGAAGCGGGGATGCTGGCGAGCGAATCGTCGCGCGAACTGATCGAGTGCCTGAACGGTCTCGAACCGCAACAGCGCGACGCGATCCGGACCGCGTTCTTCGACGGCATCACCTACGCCGAACTCGCGATCAAGCGCGCCGTGCCGCTGGGCACGATGAAGAGCTGGGTCCGCCGCGGCCTCGCCCGCTTGAAGGATTGCCTCGATGGTTGATCCGACCCCCGATACCGGCGTGCCTGAGGACGTTGCCGCCGCCGAACTCGCACTCGGCCTGCTCGAAGGCGAGGAGCGCGGGGCAGCCCTGCGCCGTGTACTCGCCGAGCCCGGTTTCGCCGCGCAGGTCGAATGGTGGCGGTCGTGTCTGGCAGTTCTATTCGATCTTTGGCCCGAACGCACCGCACCGCCGCATCTCGCAGCACGGATCGAAGCCAGCCTCGATGGCACGCCAGCCCCTGCACGAACGAGCCGCTTCGCATGGCCGGCGCTCGCCGCCGTCACCAGCGCGATCGCCGCATCGCTGTTGCTGTTCGTCATGGTCCGCCCAGAACCGACCGTGCCCGTCTCGCAACCGATCCCCGTCGCCCGGCCGACCAGCGTGCTCGTCGCGATGCTCGGCGATGCGAAGTCGCCCGTCGCCGCGGTTTACGATCCTGCGAACGGTGCGCTTCGCGTCGCGGCCGGCCCCGGCGTTCCAGATGCGCGCGTCGCGCAGCTCTGGGTGATCGGCGGCGACGGCGTGCCGCATTCGCTCGGCCTGCTCTCGGGTCGCCCGACCTCGCTGGCACCCAAGGGCGTCGACCGCGGTCGCATAACCCCCGGCGCGACGCTGGCGATCTCGGTCGAGCCGCTCGGTGGCTCGCCGACCGGCCTGCCGACCGGTCCGGTCGTCGCCACCGGTGTGGTCGCGCGCGTCTGATGCCCGTGCGACCGACCGCGACCGGCGGCATCCCGCCGATCGCGCGGCTGCTCGGGCTGAGCGGCCTCCTCCCGCAACTCGCGGCAGTCGCGCTGCTGCTGAGCGGCGATCCGCAAAGCCGGTTCTCCGCGCTGGCGATCGCCTACGCCTATGCCGCGATCATCCTGAGCTTCCTCGGCGGGCTCTGGTGGGGCTTGGCCGCGCGCGCCGACTCGCCGCCGCGCTGGCTCTGGTTCGCGAGCGTCGCCCCGTCGCTGGTCGCGCTGGTCACCGCCTGGCCCTGGATGGTAGGCCTGCGCTGGCCCGGCCCCTCGCTCGTCGTGCTCGGCATCAGCCTGATCGCCGCGCTGCTCGTCGACCGTGCGCTCGTCAAAGCAGGCATCGCGCCGCCCGGCTGGATGAAACTGCGCATGCCCTTGTCGCTCGGCCTGGGCGTTCTGACGATGCTGGCCGCGGCGCTTTAATCCCGCTCGCGAGTCGTATGGGCAGCTGGTTCGTGGTACGAATTGGGCATGAACTCATCGGCCAGAAGTCTCTGTCCCGACCGACAAGCCAAGGCGCGTTTTACGACCGCCGAGTTCCTGCGCATGGGTGAGTCCGGCGCATTCGACGGCATGAAGATCGAACTGGTCGGTGGGAAACTCGAACGGATGGACTTGCCGCTGGCGGGGCACGCCGCGCGACAAGCCAAGATCGGCATCCGTCTTTCGCGGTTGCTACCGGAGACGCGGATAACGGGTGGGGTTGGCATCGATCTCGACGACGCCACCGTAATAGGCTGCGACGTGGCCGTGTTGCGCGAACCCATGGAAGGCAATCGCCTGCTCATCGCCGACGACCTTCTGCTCGTGATCGAGGTCGCAGAAACGTCGGTAGCTCGCGACACCACGATGAAGCGCTTCGCCTATGCGCGCGGCCGCATTCCGCGCTACTGGGTAGTCGATGGCATTCGGCGCATCGTCCATGTCTACGCCAACCCCTGGGAAGGCGATTACACGCGGTTCCATTCGGTAGGTTTCGGCGAAACGCTAGAGGTGCCGGGCACCGACGGCACGATCACGATCGACTGACCAGCGCTGCCCCGCAGTGAGCGGGGCCTGCCTCAGGCCGCCTTGCGCAAGTCCAGCCGGCTCCAGATCTCCACCAGCGCGTCGGTCAGCTCGCGCATCATCGCCTCGGTATGCGCAGGGCCCGGCGTGAACCGAAGCCGCTCCGTGCCGCGCGGCACGGTCGGATAGTTGATCGGCTGCACGTACACGCCGTATTCGGCAAGCAGCACGTCGCTGATCTTCTTCGCCTTGACCGGATCGCCGACCATCAGCGGCACGATATGCGTATCACCAATCATCACCGGCAGCCCGGCGTCCTTCAGCATCGCCTTCAGCATCGCCGCAGACGCCTGCTGCCCCTCGCGCTCGACGCTCGACGCCTTCAGATGTCGCACGCTTGCCAGCACCCCAGCCACCAGCACCGGCGACAGCGACGTCGTAAAGATGAACCCAGGTGCGTACGAGCGGATCACGTCGACGATCGTGCGATCGGCGGCGATATAGCCCCCCATCACGCCGAACGCCTTGCCCAGCGTCCCCTCGAGGATCGTGATCCGGTGCGCGACCTCGTCCCGCTCCGAGATGCCGCCGCCGCGCGCGCCGTACATCCCGACCGCATGGACTTCGTCGCAATAGGTCAGCGCGTTATACCGGTCGGCGAGATCGCACACAGCGGAGATCGGCGCGATATCACCCTCCATCGAATACACGCTCTCGAACGCGATCAGCTTCGGCACGGCGGGGTCTTCGGCCGCGAGGAGCTCTTCGAGATGCGCGAGATCGTTGTGCCGGAACACCCGCTTCTCGCAGCCCGAGTTGCGAATACCCGCGATCATCGAAGCATGGTTCAGTTCGTCTGAAAAGATGATGCAGCCCGGCAGCACCTTGGCCAACGTCGCCAGCGTAGCCTCGTTCGAGACGTAGCCACTCGTGAACAGCAAAGCCGCTTCCTTGCCGTGCAGGTCGGCGAGTTCCCCTTCCAGATCGACATGGTAATGCGTATTGCCGCCGATGTTGCGCGTACCGCCCGAGCCCGCACCGACGTCGTGCAACGCCTCTTCCATCGCCGCGATCACTTTGGGATGCTGGCCCATCGCGAGATAATCGTTCGAGCACCAAACCGTGATCGGCTTCGGCCCGTTATGCCCGGCGAAGCAGCGCGCGTTCGGAAACGCGCCCTTGTTGCGGAGAATATCGATGAACACGCGGTAGCGCCCTTCGGCATGCAACCGGTCGATCGCCTGCGTGAAAACGCGCGAATAATCGACTCGTGGACCCAAGGTAGAATCCGTTGCCGAGATGCCGTTGGTAATCATAGGCTTGGGCACTACGCCTCGCTTTCACTCGTTTCCAGCGCAATACCGCTCTTACGGTGATCGCTTTCCTCATCCTGGCAGCACATTGCCACGATGCGGCCGCGACGCAAGGTGGCACATTGTCCCAGGTTAACGCTTAAAGCTGCTCGATCCTGCCAAACCCGTGCGCAGCCAGAGCCGGTCCGAGCGCGCGCTCCTCGTCGTCCAACCGGGTGAAGACGGCAACGCCCTCCCCTGCTCCCGACCATGATTCGCCCTGCAAGAGATGCACGATCCGCCGTGCGATCCCCGGTCCGCCATCGACGAACCGCATGCCGGGAGCCGCCGCGGCAAGCTCCGCTTCGACCAGCGGAAAATGCGTGCAGGCATTGACGATCACGTCGATCGCGCCGCCACCAGGTTGCGAAAACAAGCCATCTAGCACCGCTGCATAGCGTTCCGGCGCGACGACTCGGCCATGCAATTTCGCCTCGGCCATTTCGACCAGAGCCGCCGCCCCGTAGCGCAGCACCGTGCAATCGCCCGCGAACTTCGCCGCCAGATCATCGACATACGCCTGCCGCACGGTTGCCTCGGTTCCCAGCACGCCGATCGTCCGCGTCTTCGACAGCAGCGCGGCGGGCTTGATCGCCGGCACCGTCCCGACCACCGGCAGGTCGAGCGCCGCGCGCACCACCGGCAGCGCGATCGTCGAGGCGGTGTTGCACGCGATCACGATCAACCGCGGCCGATACCGCTCCGCCAGCCGCCCCAGCAACACCGGCACCCGCGCCGCGATCTCCGACTCGCTCTTGGTCCCGTACGGAAACCCGGCCGAGTCGGCGGCATAGACGAACGGCGCGTCGGGTAGCGCGGCACGTGCCGGACCGACGATCGACAGCCCGCCAACGCCGGAATCGAAGAACAGGATGGGGCGCGTGTCCATGCGGGGTCCTTAGGACGGTTCGGCCCATGCAAACCAGTCCCCCCGCCCCCGCCGCACCTCGTCATCCTGACGAAAGTCAGGACCAGAGGCACGAACGTTGCCGCCTGTAATCCTGGATCCTGACTTTCGTCAGGATGACGGATGGTGTGGAGATTGATGCCCACTCGACGCCATTTGCCGTCTGCCCCGCGTCGTTTATAAGCCCCTTCGAGAACGGGGGACATAGTTGCAGACGGAAATTCTCTGGGTCGCGCCCATGTTATCGCTCGTGCTGAGCTATCTGCTCGGCTCGATCCCGTTCGGCGTCATCCTTACGCGGCTCGGCGGCGCAGGTGATCTGCGCACGATCGGCTCGGGCAACATCGGCGCGACCAACGTCCTTCGCACCGGGCGGAAAGGCCTCGCCGCCGCCACGCTGCTGCTCGACATGGCGAAGGGCGCTGTCGCCGTGCTGCTGGTGGCGCACCTGTTCCCCGGCAATGCGCTGCTCGCGGCGGCCGGCGCGTTCATCGGTCATTGCTACCCAGTCTGGCTGAAGTTCAAGGGCGGCAAGGGCGTCGCTACGCTCATGGGCATCGTCGTAGCGCTCTATTGGCCGCTAGGGCTGGTCTACGCGGTCGTGTGGCTCGGCCTGCTCGCAGGTCTGCGGATCTCCTCGGTCGCCGGCATGGCCGCAGCCCTCAGCGCGCCGTTCGCCGCGGCGCTGTTCGGTCGCTTTGACCTCGTCCTGCTGCTCCTCGCGCTCGCACTGATCGTGCTGTGGAAGCACCGCGAGAACGTCGAACGGCTGTTCTCGGGCACCGAGCCTCGCATTGGCTCCAACCGGCAAAAGAGTGGCTGACCCGACGGTCTCAAGACTTCGGCTCATCCGCACGACCGGGATCGGACCGGTCACCTATCGCCAGCTCATCGCCCGCTTCGGCAGCGCCGACGCCGCGATCGAAGCGCTCCCGATGCTCGCCCAACGCGGCGGCGGACGCGTGCCGAAAATCGCAGACGCCGCCATGGCCGAACGCGAAATGGCCGCCACCGCCAGGCTCGGCGCCCGCTACCTCTTCCTCGACGACCCCGACTATCCCCGCCTGCTCGCCGAAATCGAGACCGCCCCCCCGGCCCTCATCCTGCGCGGCGACATCGCCCACGCCAGCCGCCCCTGCATCGCCATGGTCGGCGCGCGCAACGCCTCCGCCGCCGCCTGCCGCTTCGCCCGTCAGCTCGCGCTGCAACTCGCCGAGGAGGGCGCCACCATCGTTTCCGGCTTGGCCCGCGGCATAGACACCGCCGCGCATATCGGCGCGCTCGGCGGCGGTTCCAGCGGGGCCACGATCGGCGTCATCGCCAGCGGCATCGACATCGCCTACCCGCCCGACAACACCGCGTTGCAGGAACGCATCGCCACCGAAGGCCTCCTGCTCGCCGAACAGCCCCCCGGCACCGAACCCAAGGCGCGTAACTTCCCCTCCCGCAATCGCATCATCGCCGGCCTCGCGATCGGCACCGTGGTGGTCGAGGCCGTCCCCAAATCCGGCTCGCTGATCACCGCGCGCCTTGCCAACGAATCCGGCCGCGAAGTCATGGCTGTCCCCGGCAGCCCGCTCGATCCCCGCGCGCAAGGCTGCAACCTGCTCATCCGCGAAGGCGCCACGCTGGTGCAGTCCGCCGCCGACATCCTCGAACAAATCCGGCCGTTCGACCCGCGCTCGGTCCGCTCGCCGATCGATGCCTACGCCGCCTCGCCCCCGGAAGACGCGACCGATACCGAGTGCCGCAGGATCACCGACCTGCTCGGCCCCGTACCGGTGACGATCGACGAACTCATCCGCCAGTCGCACCTGAGCCCGGCGGTCGTCCAAACCGTGCTGCTCGAACTCGAACTCGGCGGCCATCTGGAACGTCATGCGGGCGGTCGAGCCAGCCTGCGCTGATCGTCCTGGTTTCAGGACGCCGCCAAGGCCACGCTACCCTCAGTCTGCGATTTCGCCACCCAGGCCGCAGCCCAGTCCTTTGCCTCATGCGTCTTCGCGATAGCCACCAGCAGCAGGTCCAGTTCGTGCTGGTGCGAGGCGATCAGGTTGAGGACATGAGGCTCAGGATCCGACTGGCGAAGGATGACGATGTTTTTGGCAAGGAACGAACACTTCCATTTCGCTATCGCAAGGTCATGTCGGGTCACGCTCTATCCTCCCGGTCCAGTGCAGAACATTGGCTCGCGCCTTCCAGCAGCGATCCATCATGATTACGCCGAACTGCAAGTCCTTGCCGAAACGAGGTATCTGGTTGCGGTAGCCAGGAAGCTGGACGAAAATTGTGCGCGCGACCAGATATAGCGGCCGGTGAAAGGGATGACTGAGGACCGTCAATTGTAACGATCTCTGCACCTGATCTGATCGGACGCAACGAAAGGGATTGGTCTACTGTCATCATACCGACACGGATATTGTGCCAGCAGCGCCGGCATAATCCGGGAAATACCCCGCCCCCAGGAACCCCTCTCGAAAAGCAGCGCCTGCGTCCTCATCTGCGTACTTCGCTCATACCCACCCCGGGTTGACGGCACCGCCCCTTCGTCCCCACCCTCGTACGCGTACACGTAAGGACCCCGGTTTCCCCATGCAGCTTGTCATCGTCGAATCGCCTGCCAAGGCCAAAACCATCGAGAAGTATCTGGGCAGCGATTACCGCGTCCTGGCCAGCTACGGCCATGTCCGCGATCTGCCGCCGAAGGACGGCTCGGTCGATCCCGACGACGCCTTCGCGATGACGTGGGAGAATTACGCGGACAAGTCGAAGCAGCTTAAGGCGATCACCGATCTCGCCAAGGTCGCCGACCGCCTGATCCTCGCGACCGATCCGGATCGCGAAGGCGAGGCGATCTCGTGGCACGTCCGCGAGGTGCTGCGCGCGCGGAAGGCGCTGCCGAAGGAGGTCGAGCGCGTCACCTTCAACGCGATCACCAAGGCCACCGTCACCGAAGCGATGAAGAACCCGCGCGAGCTCGACGACGATCTGATCGATGCCTACCGCGCCCGCCGCGCTCTGGATTACCTGGTCGGCTTCACGCTCTCGCCGGTACTGTGGCGCAAGCTGCCCGGCGCCAAGTCCGCCGGCCGCGTCCAGTCCGTCTCGCTCCGCCTGATCGTCCAGCGCGAGCGTGAGATCGACGTCTTCAAGCCGCAGGAATACTGGTCCGTCACCGCCGAGATGGAGCATGACGGCACCGCCTTCACCTCGCGGCTGACGCAGTTCGAGGGTAACAAGGTCGACCGGCTGTCGATCGGCAACGAAGGCGATGCCCTGCGCGCCAAGCAGGCCGTGCTCGACGGCAATTTCTCGGTCCAGTCGGTCGAGACCAAGCCCGCCACGCGCAACCCACCGCCGCCGTTCACCACCTCGACGCTTCAGCAGGAAGCGTCGCGCAAACTCGGCTTCTCGGCCGATCACACGATGCGGATCGCGCAGGGCCTCTACGAGGACGGCACGATCACCTACATGCGTACCGACGGCGTGCAGATGGATTCGAGCGCGATCAGCGCCGCGCGTCTGGCGGTCGCGAACCGCTTCGACGCGAGCTATGTCCCTGACAAGCCGCGGCAATATCAGTCGAAGGCGAAGAACGCGCAGGAAGCGCACGAGGCGATCCGCCCGACCGACTTCGGCAAGGACAAGGCCGGCGGCGGCGATCACGCGCGCCTCTACGACCTGATCTTCAAGCGCGCGCTCGCCAGCCAGATGGCGTCGGCGCGGATGGAGCGCACCACGGTCGAGATGGCCGACGGCACCGGCCGCAACATCCTCCGCGCCACCGGCCAGGTCGTGCTCTTCCCCGGCTACCTCGCCTTGTACGAGGAAGGGTCGGATGACTCGGCCGACGAGGACGCTCGCCGTCTGCCGCGGATGCGTGAAGGCGATGCGCCGGCGAAGAAGAAGGTCGATGCCGAGCAGCATTTCACCCAGCCGCCGCCGCGCTTCTCCGAAGCCTCGCTGGTCAAGCGGATGGAGGAGCTCGGCATCGGCCGCCCGTCCACCTACGCGTCGATCATCAAGACGCTGAAGGACCGCGCCTACGTCCGGATCGAGAAGAACCGCTTCTTCGCGGAGGAATCGGGCCGCCTCGTGACGGCGTTCCTCGAACGCTTCTTCGAGAAATATGTCGGCTACGACTACACCGCCGAGCTGGAGGAAGAACTCGACGACGTCTCCGGCGGCCGCGCGCAGTGGCAGTCGGTGCTCGACGCGTTCTGGCGCGACTTCAAGCCGCGTACCAACGAGGTGATGGAGCAGCAGCCCTCGGCGATCACCGCCGAGCTCGACACGTTCCTCGCGCCGTATCTGTTCCCCGCCAAGGCGGACGGCGGCGATCCACGACTCTGCCCGAATTGCGGCGATGGCCAGCTTGCGCTGCGCGGCGGCAAGTTCGGCGCGTTCATCGCGTGCTCGAACTACCCCGAGTGCAAATACACGCGCCGGTTCGCGCAGCCCGGCGGCGACGCCGAGGCGGATGCGGGTCCGTCGACGCTCGGCACGCATCCCGACACGGGGCAACCGATCGAGCGCAAATCGGGTCGCTTCGGCCCGTATCTGCAGATCGGCGAAGGCGAAGGCCGCAAGATGGCGTCGATCCCGAAGGACATTGGCGAGCTGAACCTCGAATGGGCGGTCAAGCTGCTGTCGCTCCCGCGGACGGTCGGCAACCACCCCGAAACCGGCGAACCGATCATCTCGACGATCGGTAAGTTCGGGCCGTATCTGAAGCATGCGGGCAAGTATGCGCGCCTCCAGACGACGGCGGACGTGTTCGAGACGGGCATGAACGCGGCGGTGGTGAAGCTCGCCGAAGCGGCGGCTGGCGGCGGGCGGACCGCGCGCGGGGCTCAGGCACCGCTCAAGGTGCTCGGCAACCATCCGCGCACCGAGGCCGAGATCAAGCTGATGGAAGGCCGTTACGGCGCCTACGTCACCGACGGCACGACCAACGCGACGCTGCCCAAGTCGATCGAGAAGGACCAGCTGACGCTCGAGGAAGCGGCGTCCTTGATCGACGCACGCGCCGCGGCGGCTCCGGCCACGAAGAAGAAGAAAGCACCTGCCAAGAAGCCGGCGGCCAAGAAGGCGCCGGCCAAGACGGCAGTGGCCAAGGACGCGGCCGAGGCGAAAGCTCCAGCAAAGAAGGCCCCCGCTAAAAAGGCCCCCGCCAAGAAAGCCGCCCCAAAGAAAAAGGCTGAAGCCTAATCCCCCTCCCGCGTGCGGGAGGGGCTAGGGGAGGGACCGAGATACCCCACGAACGCGACGTTCGCGGTGCCCCCTCCCCCAACCCCTCCCGCAAGCGGAAGGGGAGCATAAGCTCAAGCAGCCCGGCGCTGCGTCAGCTGCAACCAATCCCGCGCAGCGCGCTGCGCCACCGAGATCTCCCGCGCGGTCATGTCCTCAGCGATCTCCGCGCGACATTCCTGCGCCGCGATGTTCCCCGACACCGCCGCGAGGTTGAACCACTTATGCGCCTCGATCAGGTCGAGGACGACGCCCGACGTCCCCGTCGAATACACCATCCCCAGTTCGTAACACGCCCGGTCGTCGCCGCGCGCGGCATCTGCCAGACGGCGTTCCATTCCGATATTCGCGTTCTTGAGACTGCTACCCATGGTCTTGCCCCCATTGTTCGTGAGGACAGACTGCCGTGATTC
>Ga0308164_10003810_pt1 | contig 13256 bp, 11 predicted proteins | sample PhyTR2_FD_201031 | JGI IMG/M metagenome (GOLD analysis project Ga0308164, IMG submission 201031) | Phyllosphere microbial communities from UC Gill Tract Community Farm, Albany, California, United States - DLSLT.R2 | ecosystem: Host-associated > Plants > Phyllosphere > Unclassified | place: USA... | reverse complement strand
GCTCCTCGGTTCCCGACGGGCGCTCAGAGACTGATATTCCGCCGCGCCATTTCAACGAACGCCATATCCCCGATTGTCGGGCGGGGCTCGGCTTTAAAGATGTCAGCCAAATCGAGCAGATCCTCGTCGGAAAGGTTCGCGATCGAGGTTTCGATCTCGGCAAGGCGCCGCACCGCCTGATCGCCCTGATCGGCGACCCGCTTCATTCTAATCTTGAGCATGTGGCCCTCTATCATAAACGTCGCGGAGGCGGCAGGGGCATTGACGGCTGATTGGCTGAGGTCATTCCGCAAGGACGTCCGCTACCTACGGCGAAGGAGAGTTCTCCTATGGAGAACAGCACCGTGTTCTGGCGGATGTTGAGCGGCAGGAACGTACAGCTTCTACGGTATACGGCGTATCCAAAGTGCATACGGACTGTCCGCATTTACGGTAAAACTGGTGGATAACGGAACGGCCGCTTCCGAGCGCCTATATGGCGTAAGTGGACGTTTGTTCATGAAGACTGTGGCGGCAGCTAAGGGGCTAAAATGCGGTCGTTGCGGCTAGGTTCTATGTTTCCCGAAACGTGATATGCTGTCAGTAGGGGCTGATCGCCTCCTTGATGAGGCTGGGTTTTCAATTTGAATGCTCACCGGCCGCCCCCCCCTTACATCACAGTAAAGGTGGTGGTTACCGAGCCCACTTGTGAGGTGCGCTGATCGGGCCGATGATCCAAGCATGAAATTTGACGATCTAACCGCCGAGCTTCCCGATCGCCTTGTTGCCTTGCAGGAGAAGGGAGAGGTAGTTTTCCTGTGTGGGGCCGGTATCTCGCAGAGGTATGACCTTCCATCGTTCTACAACCTGACGACAGGTATCTACTCGCGTCTGGGCGAAAGCTGGATTGGCCACCCGGCAGAAGAAGACGCAATGGGAGTGGAGCGTAACGGCGCTGCGCCGCCCATCGCACTAGACCGAGCTCTTTTTGCTTTGTCGAAGCGCTTGCGCGGCAACGATGCGGCCTCAAGGATCCGCGCAGAACGACTGCTGACCGAGGCAATCGAGGCGGGGCTGCAACCCACCGCAGGGCCGTTCGAGGCACATTCTCATATATGGGCGTTGTCGCGTGATGCCGAGATGCGACGCCGGATTGTCACGACCAATTTCGATACCTTGTTCGAGCGCGCCGGCCCTTCCGACGCGCTCAGTAGAGGCGGCGCCGACCTACCGCCTCCGTTGGGCACGGACTTTTCCGGCGTGCTTCACCTTCATGGCCGCATCGCGGACGCAGACCTTGGGCTCTCGCGGACCAGTCTGGTCCTCACCAGCGCCGAGTTCGGGGAGGCTTACCTACGATCCGGGTGGGCAGCGCGGTACGTCTATGACCTAGCACGGGCGACGACGATCGTCATCATCGGCTACGGCGCGGACGATCCGCCGATGCGCTACATCCTTGAGGTCTTAACCGCCGATCGGGAACGCTACACCGATCTGCGAGAGATATTCGCCTTCGTGCCAGGGCCTGCCGACGCCGTTGAACGCGATCGTCTTCGCGCAGTTTGGGCGGCGAAGGGGGCAACCGCGATCGTGTATGATTCGCACGGTCCACGAGACCACGATACGCTTTACGCTACTATCGCGCAGTGGGCGGCTTACGCGGAAAATCCAACCGGCTGGCGCCGCACGACGGCCGCCAGAATCCTCGCTCAAGCACCAGATGACGTAACCCCGCTTGATAAGGAGCAGCTGCGGTGGCTGTTAAGTGGAGGGGACGCTGGCGAGTTGCTGGGCGCCATCAACCCGGATCCGATCTGGGGCAAGGCTCTTGCTGATGCCGAGATTTTCGGTCCGGAGAAGGCATCCGCGTGGCGGTGGATCTTGGCGCGGTTGGCGGATCCAGCAATGCCAGGGGTTGTGGCCGAGCAGCTGCCAATCACCGACGAAATCATCGCCGGGCTGGATCGGAGCTTAACATGGGGCCGGAACGCCGGTGCGGAGATCGATCCAGTTGTCACGCAGGCATGGCGGCTTATCGCGCAGGTGGCCACAGATCGTCGGAAGGATCAAACCGGACTCGGCGCCCGGTGGTTTCGCTGCATGAATGCAGTCCGGGCGGGCGATTTTTCACTGTCGACCAAACGGGACATCCTTGCCTGTCTACGTCCCAGAATGGGCTTTGGTACGATCTTTCGCTGGCGCGATCTCGACCTGCAGCCAAACGAAGGCCCGCTGCGCTTGGATCAGGTATTGCGGATCGATTGGGGCCCAGGTGCCCTCGACAAGATTGACCAGCTGGTGGCTGAGTGGCCAGCTTCACGCCGGCTGGAAATGATCCAGGCGCTTGACCGTCAGCTCGGCGACGCGCTCGAGGAAGCGCACGACACTCAGACAGTTTACGCCAGTAGTGGCGACGTCCGGTCGATCGCGCCGCATTCTCAAAACGAGAACGCTGACGGCTTCTACAGCATCGTCAAGGCGATCATCGCGCTATGGGACGTTCATGCAGATCAGTGTGTCGAGGAGTCTAAGCGGCTCGCGGAAGGCTGGTTACGTTCGTCTGATCTGCTGCCCCGGCGGATGGGCCTGTATGCCTTGCAACGAGAAATGTTCGCGAGCCGGGAAGTGGCGGATGCGCTACTCAACCTCAGCGATGATGATTTCTGGTTAAGTGATGCTCGGCGCGAGACGATGCAACTCTTCGCACATCGCTGGCCGACCGTGGACACGACGCATCGCGCAGCGGTCGAGGCGCGCATCGCTGCGGGGCTTCCCCGCGAACTGCTCATCGCGGACGGACCTGAGGACCAAATCGCGAACGTTCGCGACAACGCCGTCTTCATCCGCCTCACGCGCATCGCGGATGCCGGTCACCAGCTGTCAGCCTCCGCGATGGTAATGTTGAATAGCCTGCGCGAGCGGCATCCGGCCTGGACAGGTGAAGGTGAGCGCGACGACTTCCGCTTCTGGTCGTCAGGGGCACGCACGATCGGACACCAAGGCGATTTGACAGTGCTTGACGGCGTACAACCGGACGACGTGCTCGCGCGGATCGAGAAAGCGGTGGGCCGCGATCCATTCGGACAGGGGGATCTCTGGCGGCTTTATTGTGATGCTGACCCACACGCCGCTTTATCAGCGCTTCTCGCCAGTGATCCAACCAGCGAGACCCGCGCCGGCGCGTGGCAATCCTATTTTTGGTCGATCACCGCCAGTGACGATGCCGATGCTCAACGCGCGGCACTACCTGCGTTACGTAATCCGCATTTCACGTTCAAACCCTATACCGCGATTGCCGACTGGCTGCTCCGCAAGCGGACTGTCCTTCAGCCTGACCTGCCTGTCTTGCTCGAGATCTGGGATCGTCTCTACGCTGCGATCGAGGTCGAGAATGGTCCGGTTGAGGACCAAAGCCGGCGCGACCCCACGTTCACAATGCTGAACAGCGCGGAAGGAAAGGTGGGAGCGGTACTGCTCGATGCCGTTGGGGAGTGGGGCAGCGAGGAGGGTCCCGCGCGTGCCAGTCTTTTGGCGCGTATACAGCGATTGGTGAGCGCCCCAGGTCAGCTGGGTTTTTTGGGTTCGGCGGCCATCATTGAAGGTCTGCCCGCATTGTATGCTAGCGTCCCAGCTTGGTGCGACGCGTATTTGATCCCACTCACTAGGTGGCCCTCGCCTGAGGCGGAAGCGGCGTGGTCGGTGCTGCTGCACATGCGTGTCCCACAGCCCGCGCTGTATGCCGCGTTGAAGCCCAACCTGCTCGTTGCGGGCCAGCACGAGGAGCTCGGACGCAAGGTGGAATCGGTCGCCGGATGGTTGCTCGCTCCGCTGCTATGGGCGCAAGCGCCGAACGGACCGGTACCAGCCATCACCGCCTTGGAGGCGCGTGGCGCGTTGGCTCGGGCGGTCGAGGCGGTGCGTCGCGGCGCAGCGTATTGGCTGGTGGGGGCTATCGAGGAGCTGCCCGGAGAGGGCGGTGATCTCTGGAGGACGCGGATCGGGCCCTTATTCCAAGCCGTGTGGCCGCTTGAGCCGCTTTGCCGAACAAAAGAGGCATCGCTCCACCTGCTTCGTCTGGCGCTCGCGACGGGCGATGCGTTTGCGCAAGCCGCGGACGCAATCGTGCCCGCGCTCGGCGTGCTCGATAGCTGGGAAATCGAGAGTTATCTCGAGCGGGACCAGGAGGCGGCGGCCTTCTATCAAGCCGCGCCGCGAGCGGTTCTTGCGCTGCTTAATGCGGTTGTGGCGGAGAGCGATGTGCCGGACGCGCTCATTGGGATGCTCACTCGGTTGAGCGAGGTTGATCCCACCATCGGCCGCGACAGTCGCTACATCAAGTTGTTGGGTTGGGCCCGCCGACGAGCGGCGCGATGATGCCGCTAGCTTTTCGAAACAGGAGGCGTCACTCTGCTCGCAACGCCTGTTCAGCGGGTTGAAAAGGGGAGGGAATGCCGACCATCTTTGAGATGTGGAATGGGGACGACTGGGAGGTCCATGTTCTTCGCCTGCTGCATGACCGGCACGGGCCGACTAACGTGCAAAAGGTGCCGGCGCGGCACAAAGGCGACTGCGGCATCGACGCCTATTGTTTGTCCGAGCGCGTCGTGTACCAATGCTATGCCGTAGAGGAGCCTTGCGCGGTAGTGCTGCGCGCCGAGAAACAGCGCGATAAAATTACCACCGACATCAATAAGCTGGTCGACCTCACCAAGGGTGCCGCCAAGCTGTTCAAGGACCACCCAATCAAGCGGTGGATCCTGGTGGCGCCGCTCCACGACAGTCAGGAAGTCAATCGGCATGCAATCCGCAAGCAGGCCGAGGTACGTTCGCTCGGGCTCCCTCATATCGAAGCGGACTTCGAGATCTTAGTTCATGATCGAGACGACTTCGACGAGGAGTCCTACGCGCGCCGCTGCCAGGAGCGTGCGAGGATCAAGGCCATGGCGCGGACTGCTTCCGATGCCGACGTGGCTGCGTTGGAAGCCGGTTCGTCCGATCTCATCGCCAATCTACGGCGAAAGCTCGCTAAACGCGTGCGGGCCAACGAGCCTTTGGAGGATGCCACCGACCTAGCGATGCGCGAATACATTACGACGCAGAACGCGCTGGATGATCTGCGCGTCTCGGCGCCCGAGCCTTATGAAGCTATTATTGCGCTGACCAACCAGCGGCTGCGACGATTACGAATGGTCGGTAGCCGGTCGGGGCAGACACCGGGGGAAACCCTCGAAGCTGAGATCGAGATTTTCATCGCCGGATTGCGCGAGCGCTTGCCCACGCTTGACCCGGAAACGGTCGAGCAGCTGGCAATGGGGACAGTCAGCGAGTGGCTGATGCTATGTCCACTGGATTTCCATTGAAATGATCGAAACGCGGACATTGCGTGGTCTATTGCGTGGCGGATTTACCTTCTCTGAACGGCCGCAACCCTTGCCAGGAGATTTGCGGCTCGGATGGGGCGTGGCGCTCTTGATCCTAGTGCTTGGTGCCTCGCGCGGACAGCGCGCTAGTCTGCAGAAGATCCACTTCCTCGTTCATCTCGCGCGCGCCAAGGTCACCCGCGACCAGACCCGCGCGGTGCTGAAGCGGACGGTTGGGCCGCAGACGCTGTCAGTGCGGGTCGAACCTTCGGTGAACCGCGCGATGGCGTTCGCGATAGCGGAAGGGGTGGCGGTGATGCGCGACGGAAAGGCAGCAGTACTCACCGATGCCGGCAAGGCGGTGCACCGCGACCTCATGGCCATGCCGATCCTCGAGGACGAGAAAGCGTTTCTGGCGGATGTGGGGCCACGTGCTACGGAGAAGGTCGTAGAACAGATCATGAAGATGGAGCAGTTCTGATGGCGCTGCGCGTTCACCACATCCGCCTGAGGGTGCAGACGACAGGTGGCCTGTTCGGTGCAGATATCGGCTTCGACGGCGCCCTCACCATCCTTCATGCGCCCAACACATCGGGGAAGTCGACCTGCCTCCAGGCGCTGCTCTACGCGCTAGGGCTGGAGCAGATGCTCAGCCCGAAGCGTGAGATCCCGCTGCCTTTCGCGATGCGGCTCTATATCGAGGATCCGGTGACCGGCATCTCGCACACGGTAACAGAGTCCTTTGTTGCGGTTGAGCTAGAAAACGCCGCGGCACAGCGGATCATGGTTCGTCGCAACGTCGTGGCTGACACCGACAAAAGGCTGATCACGGTCATCGACGGTCCGGCACTGACGGAACCCGAAGGCCACTACGAGGCCCGCGACTATTTTGTGCATGATCCCGGTGCTGCCAAGCGTGATGCCGGCTTTCACCGCATGCTAGCCGAGTTCATGGGATGGGCGCTGCCAACGGTAAAGCGGTACGACGGCACCGACACCACGCTTTACCTTGAGACGCTGTTTCCGCTCTTCTATGTCGAGCAAAAAGCGGGCTGGAGCTCAATCCCTGCCGCCATCCCGACTCACCTGCGGATACGCGACGTCGCCAAACGCAGCGTCGAATTCCTGCTTGCGCTCGAGACACACGCGCTGGAGCTGCGGCGTCAGGAACTCGAGCTTCAATTCAGTATCGCGCGGACGCGCTGGGCTGCCACGGTTGACGAAATACGATCGCTGACTGCGGCGCAGGGCTTACGCATACAGCAACTGGCGCACATGCCAACGACGATGCAGGCAGAGGTTCGTGCCGCGTATCTGCAAGCCGGGCAGGATAATCAATGGCGCAACCTGGACGCGCTGCTTGCTGAGCTTCAGGAGCGGCTCGAGTCATTCGACACCGTTGCCATTCCCAATGCCGAAGGTGTCGCCGCGGCCGCGGCAACCGAGGTCGATCGGTTGACGCTCGAGATCCAGGAGATCAACCGCGAACGCAATGATATCTTCCGCGGGCGCCAAGCCGAGCTTGTGCAGCGACAATCGACGCTGACGCGGATCGCGCAGATTGATGAGGACTTGAAGAAGAACCAGGATGCGCTGAAGCTGCAGGCCTATGGCTCGACAGCGAGTGTTGATCTCTCGCCGCATCATTGCCCGACGTGCGAGCAGCCACTGATGGACGCGCTTCTGCCGCAGGGTACGATCGAGCCGCTGATGTCACTCAGTGATAACATCGAGTTTCTCTCAGCGCAGCGCGCGATTTTCAAACGATTGGTGGGTCGGTCGGATGTTGTTATCAAGGAGCTTGATCTCGACCTACTCAGTACCGCCGATGATGTTCGCCAAAAATCGGCGCGCTTGCGGGCGTTGAAGTCGGACCTGATCGCGCCAGCGCATGCCGCGTCGGCATCAGTGATCGAGGAGCGTCTCCGGCTAGATGCCAGGATCCAGCGGCTCGCGGCCGTGCGCGACCGGTTCGATGCGCTAATAACGCAGCTAGCAGGCCAGGCGGAGATTTACGAGGGGTTGCTGAGTGCGCGGGCAGCGCTACCCGGCGATCGGATGAGCGACACTGATCGGGGCAAGCTGAGGATGTTCGAGCGGTCCATCCGGGAGCAACTTGGCCGCTACGGCTTCACGACCTTCGCGCCCAAGGAACTGGAAATTTCCGAAGACACCTACCGCCCGCAGAAGGAAGGGTTCGAAATCGGTTTCGAACTGTCCGCCAGCGACGCGGTGCGACTGAAGTGGGCGTATCAGCTCGGTCTTCTCGATGTAGGCCTGCAAAGCGACACGCATCATCCCGGCCTGCTCGTTCTCGATGAACCGCGCCAGCAGGAAGCCGCTGAGGCAAGTGTCAGTGGCCTTCTTCAAACCGCGGCAGCGCTAGCGAGCAAGGGATCGCAGGTCTTGATCGCGACCAGCGAGCACTTGGCGAACGTTCAGCGCTTCGTGGCGGATCTTCCATGCCAGCTCATCGCCTTTAACGGCCCGATCATCCGTCGCTTAGATGAAGCTGAAGCCCCGGACAGGGTGACGTAACGTAGTGTTCAATCGGGAATGTCGCTAGCTGAGTGAGGTGTGGTTCACCTTAGGCGGATCAGCGCGGTGCCACCAATCGGTCAAGTAACGGTATCAGCGCTGCCGCGCTGGCGCCCAGGATCTGCTTGCCTTTCCATTCGGTAGGGATGCCCACCAGCTTTGGCGTGTACCAGGGCTGCACGGCGTTCAATCCCATCACGCGCATCCCGAAGATCGCGCCGCCACTCTTGCCGATAGGGTCGCGAGCGAGGACATGCCCCTTTGCACCCCATGCGCCGCACTTCTTGTCGAAAACGACCGACACGACGCCGTCCGGCAGCTCCGTCCCCCGGCCCGAAATTACTTCCATCGGTGTGTCGAGCGTCTGACGGTCCTTGAGGCGAGATGCCGTGTGCGGATAACCCGCCACGCTCGCATAGAATGCGCCGCTTTCGTTGACCGCTGATCCGATGCTTTCCTCCTTAAGAAACGGGATGTGCGCCAGCGCTGCGATCGCGTCCGCATCGAGCAGTGCGACCGCAAGGTCATGGACCTCGGAGATCTCGAAATAACCGTGCAGCGGACGGACGTATGTGTCGTGCGCGAAAAACCAGAGTTGCCTGTCCTTATTGGCGGTCAGGACGTGCAGCGCAGTGGCGAGGACCTTGCGCCCGCGATAGACAAGCGCCACCGCGCTGCCTTCGAGATATGGCCTCCCGCCCTTGTTGCGGATCAGGGGGATGACGCAGCCGCGCACCCGACCGACCTCGGCGTCCACTCCGGCGCGCGACATTGCGTTAACCGGAACGTTGATCAGAAGCGCGGCTCCATTTGCCCGGCGGCGCCAGCGCGCAAGCATGTCAGTCAGGCTCCTTGCTTTGCTCGACGGCCATCCATTCGATGTCATTCTGCTTGACTGCGCCGGCGTCCATGACGTTGAGCTGGCGCTTGAGCACCGGCAGATGCTCAAGAAACATGGGCTCCAGCATAGCCTTATTCCACACTGCAGGAATGAGGTAATAGGCTTTGAAGTGGGCAAAGCGCTCGAGAAGGCCCTGCAGATTTTCGTGGCTTTTGGCCTGGACGACGAGTGAGCGCGCGGTGAAGCCGATCACTTGGCCCTTTTCCAACTCGCCGGGCGGCGCGTTGGCGCTGAGCTGGACCGAGTAGAAGAAGGGATCCGTGTCCGGCAGGTGGCGGATAATCGACAACCTGATGCGGTCCTGCTCGTCATAGGGCGCTATGCCACTGCGCCACCGCTCGAAGATCTTGGCTGCCGCCTCCTCATTGCTGAAGATAAGCGCCACGAATGGCGGGTAGCCTGGTTCGTTCTCGATCCAGCCAAAGCCGCGCCACCCAGCCCGGTCCCACAAATGCACGTCGATGACCGAGCGCACACCGATTCCGAGATGACTTTCACCTGCGGACTCGCGCTCCTCGACTTCCTCGCGGCTGACGCCGCTGCGTTCCGCCACCATCCCGGCGAGGTCGAGCTTTTCGATCACTGGGCGAGCGTCTCGGGGGGGATAGTCCGACAGCTCGCCATCTACCAGATCTTCGGGGCGGCTCAGGTACCGGCCGGTCATGCGATGGTAGGAATTGGCCGCGCTGGTGACGAGCGCCATCCGTCCGAACACGCGCTCTCCTTTCGTCATCGCTTCGATCGTCCGCTCAGAATCAGGGATGAAGAAGGCCGCACCGAGCACCTGCGCGGCGATATCGATCCAGACGCCGCGGATAACGTCCTGCGCGCTGATCCTGGCGGGCGGCATGTCGGCGGGCCAGACGAGCGTTCCTGTCATGGTGTCGAGATCGAGCGAGAATGACGGTTCGCTGGCGTCTACGTCCTCGATGACGTCGATCTCGAACTCCTCAGTATGCGGCATCACCCGCTTCTCGATCGAGGTGGCGAAGAACGCCTCAAGGCTCCCGACGATCGCTTCCGCAGCGAGAATCGCATGATCGCTGCCGGAGGTCCGAACGGTCAGCGCCATGCCGATCAGCTTGGTCGATAGGATTTGTGGCTCGCCCGGCGCGTTACGGATCGGCCCGGTCGCGGTTTTGGCGGCGCCTTGCGGCTGACTGGCAAGCACCGACAACACGCCCCTAGCGTCCTCATCGCTTTCCTGCGGTGGGATGCTGCCATCTGCGCGCAGCACATCCTCATAACCAAGCATAAAGTAAGGCCGTCCGCGGCATCACCAACTGGGTCGCGTCCAAAATGTCAGGCCAACGGTAGAAGCGGACGAGATCGCTGTCGCTCAAGTTCAAGAGTCTGCAGCCCGCGATCATTTCGAGGTCGGCCGCGTCGCGACGAAGCTTGTCGCGGTCCTTCTCTTGGAACGGCAAGCCTTCAATCGCACCCTTGAACAGCCCCATCGCCACGACGAAGTCGGGCCAGTGCTGAAGGTCGAGCGAGAGCCATGCCCAGACCTTCGCCACGATCGCGAAGCGCGGCGGCAGCCGATCGCCTTCCTCGGCATCGATGATCATCGTCGTCAGCGCGAAGATCGCGGTCGCGCGCGCTGCCCAGAGCAGGCCCGCGCTACGATAGGCGATCGTGAGCTTGCACAGAGCATCGGTCAGCTCTGGCGAATGCTCCTTCTTGGTGAGCTGCATCGCCGCCTTGGAAAGCAGACGGATCATCTCGAAATGGCGCGTGAGATCGAGCTTTTCAGCACGGCGCAGTAGGACCAGAGCGCCCTGCGCTTCGCCGGTCCGGGCCGCGACGAAGTCGGACAGCTTGTCGATCAGGGCAGTGTAGGCGGGGTCGTCCTCTGCCACCGCCTCGGCGACTTCGATCAGCTTCACGACGCGATCGACATCGAACTCACCCAGGCCATCGGCGCGGTCGAGCATGTCCGAAAAACCGTGCCAGACCTGGGTCAACGCCTGCTCGTCTCCAGCCATTACGGCCCGGTTCATTTCGAGATGAAGGAGCGATGACGCCGCCTCCAGCCGGTTGTTGGGGCGTTCGGCGTCCTCCGCCATGGGTGTGAGCATGTTGGTCACGCGCACGATGCGTTCGTCGAGCTGGCAGGCAGCGCGTTCGAGATGACGGTGGGTGACGGAATTGAAGAGTAACTGGGCGAGGTTGACCAGGAAACCGAGCGTTCGCGCATGCTCGGCGTCCGACCCAAGCGCTTCGATCTCGGTGTAGCGGCTGTCGAGAAACGCGAAGTCGTCAAACCACCAATACGCGGTCCAGACGTGCTCATAGCGAGCCTCGATCCGCTGATGCAGGTTGCCATACTTGTCGGCGAGGCGGACGGCACGCTCGAAGCGCCCGTCGATATCGACCCGAGGCTGCTCGAGGCCGCGTGAGAGCTTGGCCGCGAGCAAGGCGTCGACGACGCGATGCTGACCAACCTCCCCTCGCGCGTCCGGATCATGGAGCAAGCGCTCGATCTCCTCGAGCTGCTGCTGACGCGAATAGTCCGTCGGACCCAGCTTACTGGCGTCGCGGATCTCGGTGCCAACGCTCAGATAATTGAACGCCAAGTCTTTTCGGCCCTGCTCGATCACCTGGGCTACAATCCAGGTCCGGTCATGGATTGTGACTGGAATCCCCGCCTCCATGCTCAGCGCATCCTCGAGGGCTGCGCGGTCCTTTGCCTTGGCGAAGCGGCTGGTGACGAAGATTATGCGGGCATAGGCGCGGCCGGTCTCGATCAGGCCCTTTACGTCATCGCGAGCCTTCTGTTTCCAGCGCTCCTTGGCGCTGAACGCGAATGCCCATCGTCCCTCGCCGGAATTTGCTTCGCTCTCATAATAGAGCTCACTGATTTCCTCGGCGACTGGAAAGGTCTCGGTGTCCGCCTTGCTGTCGCCACCGCCATCGGGCCCGGTCTGGGGCCGCAGGTTGCGGGCAATCGCGCGCTCGCACAGCTTACGGCAGAAAATCTCGAAGTCGTGCGTCTGGTTGCGCTGGGTCAGCGTTTCGAGATGATATTCGAGCAACGGCGCATCGAGTTGATAGTCCGTGCGCCCCTCGGTGTCCGAATAAATTTCGGGTCGAAGGCCGCGCATGAACTGGCTCGGCAGAATGCCGCGTGGAGGCTCCTCGTCGCCCGCTGAATCTTGGTCCGCCATGGAAGAATATTAAAGCTCGAGTCAGCTTCCGTCCACGGCTCGACAGTGCGCCATTCTTGACGATGGCTGTGACGATACGGATCGCAGAATGTTCGCAACGCTGTTCGCGCTCGTAAGCGGCAGCGATCCCCCCTTCGTCATCAGTCCGAGCTCGTTGCTTCCGAGCGATGAACGAATGTCCGGAAGTGAGAGGCGGGGAAGGGCGCTCGAATGGCCACTTGTGGGTCCGCCCGGCCGCCAAGGTACAAGCCGGCTGGCACCCGGGGCATGCCCGAAGCCCGGCGTAGATCCGGCGGCGGACACAGTGACGAAAGGCCGCAGGCTAGATGCCAGCGGCCCTTCTGAGTTGCTCATTCATGCGAGTCTGCCACCCATCCCCACCGCGTTTGAACCAGTCAACGAGGTCGCGGTCCAGCCGCAGGGTCACAGGTTGCTTCGGATTATCGGACTTTGGTCGACCACGGCGTACGAGCTTGGCACCCTGATAGGCATCAGCCTCTTCAAACCAAGCATCGTTCAGCTCAGGCCGTACGTCATCCGCTTCGGTCACGCTGTTCGTGATATTTTCGTCTTTCTTTCTCATTGGCTTTCCACATCGTTATGATGCGGCGTTCGCCGTCGCGGGGTGTCCAGATGACCAGCACGAGCTCGTCGTCCAGCATTCCAAGCGTGTTCACACGTTCTTCAACGTCGCTATGTTTCTTATCAGCGCGTGAAAGATAGAACCCCTCGAAGACCTTCGACGCATCCGCTAAATCAAGGCCACGCTCTTCGAGTACTTTTTGCTGCTTACTCGGGTCGTAGATGTACCGCATATTTTGTTATTCCTTGTAGCTCACTGGGCCGCAGGCCCTTCGCGATCTTCGTCATGATCCAGTCCTCATCTCATCTCAGCTCGGTCTGACGGCCCCTCCGGCAGACCCCAGCACGGGTGTTAGGCCCGCATTAGTGTACATACACTAATAAGGTGGGAAGTCAATAGCGTATGTACGAAAAAGCCGTTGGCTTAATTTCCGGTCGGTCCCAACCAGCGGGCGCATCCGCTGCGCCCGCTCGCTGGGTCAAGCCGCCATACGATCCACTTTCAGCCACCAGGTTACACCTGAATGGACGTCTGAATTTGGGTAGCCGTAAATATGGCCCAAGCGGTGGTTATTGGGTCTCACTGCGGGAGGGGGCCAAGTGAGTAGCTGCCAAAAGGCCAGACCGCCTCGTCGATGCTCTCGGGAAAGGTGATGGGCCGGTGGCGTGCTGCCGACCACCACCTGCTTGACCAACTGCAGATACGGCTGGCCGATCGATCATCAG